>Ga0335397_10001491_pt1 | contig 31950 bp, 25 predicted proteins | sample MAT04_FD_205740 | JGI IMG/M metagenome (GOLD analysis project Ga0335397, IMG submission 205740) | Freshwater microbial communities from Lake Fryxell liftoff mats and glacier meltwater in Antarctica - MAT-04 (spades assembly) (version 2) ... | reverse complement strand
CCGACCAGGTAGGCGAAGAACAGCGAGACGTCACCGGAGCTGAGCGGCCCGCGGGCGGCGACCACCACGGCGATGCCCACGAACACATCCGCCAGGGTGCCGTTGAGGGTCCAGATGGTTTCGTTCCACACACCGTCTGCGACGGCCGTCCGCCCGCGCTGGGCGTTGAGCTTGGCGAGGCGGTCGAGCACGTTGCGGCGAGCGCCGCTGACCTTCACGGTGAGCGACGCTTCGAACGTGGCGTTGAGGAAGCCGCTCACCTCACTGGCTGCCACGCGGGCGGTTGCCCGATAGCGGCGCGCCCGATTGGAGATTGCTCGATTCGCCAGGCCCAGCAGCAGCAGCGGGCCGATTCCGGCCACTGCGGCCCAGGGGTCGATACGGAACAGGAAGTAGGCGGCGGCCGAGCTGTACAGCAGCGAGCCGACCAGGTCGACCCAGTTGTCGAGCAGGAACAGCATGTCGAACGGGTCGTCACGCAACCGCACCAGTACGTCGCCCACCGGCACATCGCGGCGGCCAGCGGTGGGGCCTCCGCTCGCCAACTGTGCATCGAGCACGTTCGCTCGGAGCATCGCCTTGGCCGACTCGACACCGCGAATGTAGCTGCGGTGGGCCTTGGCGATTCCGAGGATGATGGCCAGCTCCGCGACACCGAGGACCACGAGGAGAATGACGGCGCGCTGCGTTGCGCCACGCTTCTGGAACTCGTCGAAGATCTGGCCGATGAGCCAGCCCGGCACGATCGGCGAAGCGAAGTACATGATCCAGCCAGCCGTGCCCCACCAGTACGGGCGGGCACGAAAGTTGGCGGCGTGCACCATGCGCCGTTCGGAATGCATACGGCGAGGCGTGGCGTTGTTCATGCCAGTTCTCCTGCGTCAGCGCCGACAGCGAGCAGACGGGCGTAGTGCGACGAGGGATCGGCGGCGAGGTCGGCGCGACGACCGTGCTCGACGAGCGCGCCGTGTGCGAGCACGGCGATCTCGTCGCAGGCATCCAGCGTCTCCAGTCGGTGGGCGATGATGACCGCGGTGCGCCCTTCCACCAATCGGGCAAGCGCCTCGCTGATGGCGGCCTGGGTGAGCGAGTCGACTCGTGAGGTGGCCTCGTCGAGCACGATCACGTCGGGGCGCCGCAGCAGTCCACGGGCGATGGCCAGCAGCTGTGCCTGACCGGCTGACAAGCCAGTCCGTGTGGCCGTCGCGGCGCTCGACGAGTCGTCACGCCCATCGGCCGACAACACGGTGTCGAGGCCTGCCGGTAGCTCGTCCAACCAACGGCCGAGCCCGGAGTCGTGGAGCGCGGCTCGCACGTCGGCGTCGTTGGCGGGAGCGAACATCGACACGTTGTCGCGCACCGTTCCGGGGAACAGCTGCACGTCCTGCGGGATGGCGACCACGCGCGTACGAAACTGATCGTCGTCGAGGGTGGCCACGTCGGTGCCGCCCACCAGTACCTGCCCGGAGGTGGCCTCCACCAGGCGCAGCAACAGGCGGGCGACGGTGGTCTTGCCCGAACCGGTGCGGCCAACCACGCCGAGCACGTGGCCCGCCTCCACGCGAAGATCGAGCGAGGTGAGTGCCGCCGCGCCATCGGTGGAGTCGTCGTACACCAGTCCGACGCTGTCGAACTCAACGGCCAGCGGACCGGGCGGCAGCACGCCGGTGCCGGCGACCACCGAGCGCCGCTCATCAACCAACTCGAGGATGCGTCTGGCGGCTCCGGCGACACCTTGCGCCTCCTGCAGCCGCCAGGTGAGGTGCTCAACCGGAGCGCGCACGATCTGCACCAGCCGAAACGCGAGCAGGATGCCGGCAACGTCGACCCACCCGCCACGCAGGCCCAGCCCACCCAGCGCGAGCACCGCGATCATGACGCCGGCGATGACGGTCTTGATCGAGCTCTGCACGCGCATCTCGTCGCGCACGCGCAATCCGGCAGCGTCGACCAACCGGGCTGCGGCATCGCCGAAGCGGCGCAGACCGTGCCGTCCGGCACCGAGCGAGGCCACATCTTCTGCTCCGGACAGGTATTGCTCGGTAACCGAGTTCATCTCAGCGTCGATGGTTCGCTCGGCGAGCACCGCGTCTGCCGATAGATCCTTCACCTTCCACATGGTCCAGCCGAGCACGGTGTAACCGATGGCGAGCACCGCTGCAAGGCGCAGCTCGACGAAGGCCAGCACCACCGTGCTGGCGACCGCCAACATCGCGATGCCGATGATGCGCGCAACCACGGAGGCGAGGAACGTGGTGAGCGAGGTGACGTCGGCATCGCAGCGAGTGAGCAGCTCGCCAGGGGTGCGGTCGCGATGGAACGACAGGTCGGCCTCGAGTACGTGACCGACCAGGTCGTTGCGCAGCTCGTTGGTGACCTGCCACGCGAGCGCCGTGGAGCGCCAGGTGACCAGCAGTCCGAACGCTGCGCTCACTAGGCCGAGGACCGCGTAGCCCAGGCCGTAGGGGGCGACATCGGCCAGTGGCGCGCCGTCCACCACCAGCTTCACGAAGTGAGCGATGACGAGTGCACCGACGATGGGGAGCGCAGTGGCCACCGCCAGGATGAGGCCGTAGCCGACAAAGGCGCGCCGATGGGGCCGCAGCAGTGACGCGACGAAACCCCAGTGAGAACCGGCCATGCCTCGACGCTACCCAGTGGCACGTGAGTGGCCCGTACGAGTTCCATGCCTTCACTCCATGCGTCGGCTGGGGCTACCGTGCTCGGCATGATCCTGGTGGGCCTCACGGGCGGAATCGGTTCGGGCAAGTCGACGGTCAGTGCGGCGCTGGCGGCTCGTGGTGCCGTCATCGTCGATGCGGATCAAGTGGTGCGCGACGTGCAACAACCCGGCTCGCCGGTGCTGGGCAAATTGGCTGAGCGTTTCGGGGCTGAAGTCATCGCGGTCGACGGTTCGCTCGACCGAGCAGCCCTTGCCGGCATTGCGTTCGCCGACGCCGATGCGCTGAAAGACCTCAATGCCATCGTGCATCCGGCCGTGGGTGCGGAGATGAACCGCCGTGTCACCGAGCAGATCGCCACCGACAACGTGGTGGTCATGGACATTCCGCTGCTCACCGAGAACCCACGCGACGGGTTGCAAGGCAAGATCGTGGTCGACGTGCCGGTCGAGCTGCAGGTGCAACGGCTGGTGCAGTCGCGCGGGTTCGACGAGGCCGACGCACGTGCACGCATCGCCCGCCAGGCCAGCCGCGACCAGCGGCTTGCCATCGCCGACTTCGTGGTCGACAACAGCGGCACGTTGGCCGATCTCGAACCGCAGATCGACTCGCTCTGGGAGTGGTTGCAGTCGCTGCCTCAACTGCCACCCGACTACGAGTTCGTCGGCCGCAAGGACGGCGTGGACCGGTCGGCCGAGGCACCACCTACAGCGTGACGCGGGCTTCGATTTCGTCGTCGACGATGCGGCCCGTCGGTACGAACCCGTGGCGAAGATAGAAGGGCTCGGGGCTGCCCGGCCCCTCGACCCAGCGGGTCAGCAGTGTGGTGCAACCAAACGAGCGGACCTGCGCTGCGATCTCCGCGAGGATCAGCGTGCCGATGCCCCGCCGCTGGTGCAGTCGGTCGATCAGTAGCCGCCACAGATATGGCTCCGTGTGGTGCTCGGTGACCTCGGCGAGCATCACGAAGCCGACCCGTTCCCCGTCGGCCAGTACTCCACGCAGCCACGGCACGACCGGCGCACCGTCGACGACCTCAGGGAACAGAGCGTCGCGAAACGATTGCGACATCGGCGCGGCGAACCGTTCCTGCGAGCGGTGAGTGGTGAGGCGACCCCACAGGTGAGCGTCGTCGGGCGTGATCTCGGCGAGCTCGATGGCGGCAGGCGGCTGGCGCGGCCGAGCGAGCCATTGAGCGCGGTCGTCGGCCGGCATCGAGTAGAGCAGATCGCTGACCCAGTCGCCGTGGATGAACTCAGCGGAGCGAACCAGCGACTCGAACGTGAAGCCGACTGCCTCGAGCACGCGCATCGACGGCACGTTGTCGGGGTCGAGTGTTGCGGTGAACCGATGCACGCCGCCAGCACACAGCGCACCGACGACGGCGCTCACCGCCTCGGTGGCGAACCCCTTGCCGTGGTGCGCTGGCGCAAATGTGTAGCCGATGGTGGCAACCTTCGGCGCGTAGTTCGACGGCCACATCGCCCACCAGGGCACCGTCGAACTCGACCGCCAACTGCACCCAGCGCCCATTGGTGGGCCCGGACACCTTGGCCTGATCGGCAACGATGCGCTGCGCCGACGACGGGTCGTATGGCAGTTCCAAATCCTGGAATCGACCGATCTCGGGGTCGCCGCGATTGGCCACGAGCGCGTCGGCGTGCCGTTCGAGCAGCATCGCGATGTCGAGTCGGTCTGTACGGGGCGGCAGCATGCCGGCGACAGTACCCGTCGGCCACCCCTCACGTTTGTGTCAAATCCGCCACCGGAAAACACCAGCTCAGAGCCCGACAGTCTTTACGTAAAGCGGGGTTGCTGGCGAACACTCGTTCGGCCGCTAGGCTGCGGGCGTGCCTGCCTTCAAGGTCGAGTCCCCGTTCCAACCCGCCGGCGACCAGCCGAAGGCCATCGCTCAGCTGGCCGAAGGCATCGAGCGTGGCGATCGCTTCCAGACCTTGCTAGGCATCACCGGCTCGGGCAAGAGCGCCACCATCGCCTGGACCATCGAGGCCACCCAGCGCCCCACACTGATCCTGGCCCCCAACAAGTCGTTGGCTGCCCAGCTCACGCAGGAGATGCGCGAGTTCTTCCCGAAGAACCGGGTGGAGTACTTCGTCAGCTATTACGACTACTACCAGCCCGAGGCGTACATGGCCTCCAGCGACACATACATCGAAAAGGACTCGTCGGTCAACGACGAGATCGACCGGTTGCGTCACTCGGCCACCGCCGCGCTGCTCACCCGTCGCGACACCATCGTGGTCGCCTCGGTCAGCTGCATCTACGGCATGGGCGATCCCGCGGAGTACAAAGGCCAGCTGCTCGAACTGCACACCGGCGTCGACTACGACATGCGCAGCATCCTGCGCCGCCTGGTGGATCTCCAGTTCGACCGCAACGACATCGCTCTCGGCCGCGGGAAGTTCCGTGTGCGCGGCGACACCATCGAGATCCACCCGTCGTACGACGAAACCGTGCTGCGCATCGAGATGTTCGGCGACACGGTCGACCGCATCACCACCATCGACCCAGTCACCGGCGAAACGCTCAACGACATGGAACAGGTGATGGTCTTCCCTGCCACCCACTACGTCGCCGGCGAGGAACGCATGCGAAAGGCCGTGGTCGGCATCGAGGCCGAGCTGCAAGAACGGCTCGCCTGGTTCGAGGCCAACGGCAAGCTGCTCGAGGCCCAACGCCTGCGCATGCGCACTCAGTACGACCTGGAGATGATGGCCGAGGTCGGGTACTGCAACGGCATCGAGAACTACAGCATGCACATCGACGGCCGCTCGCCGGGGCAGCCGCCGTTCACCCTCATCGATTACTTCCCGAAGGACTTCCTGCTCGTCATCGACGAAAGCCACGTCGCGGTGCCGCAGCTGCACGGGCAGTACCTGGGCGACCTCAGCCGGAAAGACATCCTCGTCGAGCACGGGTTCCGGCTGCCCAGCGCGCGCGACAACCGGCCGCTGCGTTTCGAGGAAACCCTGGAACGCGTCAACCAGTGCGTGTTCGTGTCAGCCACCCCGTCGCCGTACGAGATCTCACACAGCCAGCAGGTGGTCGAACAGATCGTGCGCCCCACCGGCCTGGTCGACCCGGAGGTCATCGTCAAGCCCACCAAGGGCCAGATCGACGACCTGATCGAGAACATCAACACCCGGCTCACCATGGGCGACCGCGTGCTGGTCACCACGCTCACCAAGAAGATGGCCGAAGACCTCACCGACTACCTGCTCGAGCAGGGGCTGCGCGTGCGTTACCTGCACAGCAACATCGACACCATCCAACGCATCGAGATCCTGCGCGCGTTACGCCTCGGCGAGTTCGACGTGCTGGTCGGCATCAACCTGCTGCGTGAGGGCCTCGACCTGCCGGAGGTGTCGCTGGTCAGCATCCTCGACGCGGACAAGGAAGGCTTCCTGCGCAGCGAGACGTCACTGATCCAGATGATCGGCCGCGCCGCCCGCAACGTGGATGGGCAGGTGGTGATGTATGCCGACAAGATCACGCCCAGTATGACCAAGGCCATCAACACCACCCGCGAGCGTCGCGCCCGTCAGATCGAGTACAACACGCTGCACGGCATCAACCCGCAGACCATCCGCAAGGCGGTCGGCGACATCCTGTCGTTGCTGCGCCCCGACGATTCTGCGCCGGTCCCGGGCAAGGGCAACCGCCGCAACCGCGAACGCGAGAAGGTGCAGCGCGAGCTGAAGACGATGCCCCAGCAAGAGCTCGCCCGGCTCATCCAGACGCTGGAGGAGGAAATGCACGAGGCGGCCGCCGAACTGAAGTTCGAGTACGCCGCCCGCCTGCGCGACGAGGTCAACGAGCTGCGTCGCGAGCTACGCGACGCAGGGTAGGGCCGCGTCAGCGCAGGCGGTCAGAAGGTGCTGACCAGGGGTGCCGACAGCACAGTGGCCAGCGAATCGGCAGGCTGGGGGAGCGCGAACAGGTAGCCCTGGCCGAGACGGCAGCCCAGGCGCACCAGCCGGTCGCACTGCAGTTGGGTCTCGATGCCTTCGGCGACCACGGTCAGCCCAGTCTCGGCGGCAAGTGCGATCATCGTCTTGACGACGATGCTCTCCCGCTCACCGTGGATGACCTGACCGGTGAACCGGCGGTCCAGCTTCACGCCCGTGATCGGCAGGCTGGTGAGCGTCTCGAGTGAGGCGAAGCCGGTGCCGAAGTCGTCGAGCATCAGATGTACTCCCATGTCGGCGATCGCGAACAGTTCGTCGCGGACAGCCGGCGGAAGCTCGAAGGTCTGACGTTCGCTGAGTTCCAGCGACACCGACTCGGGCGGCAACCCGTACCGGCTCAGTCGGTCGCGTACCACTTCGTGGAGCGAGTTGACCGGCTTGGTGTCGAACTCGAAGTTGACCGCCAACTGCAGGTTGGGGGAGATGGCACGGAACTGGACCAGCTGCTCGAGCCCGTCGTCGAGCATGCGATCGAACAGCGCCCCGAGCAGTCCGGCCTGCTGCATTTGGGGGAGGAACTGGTCCGGTTCGCGCACTCCGTCGTGCGACTGCCAGCGGGCAAGCGCTTCCAGTGCCACGACCTGTCCGGTGCGTAGATCAACGATCGGCTGGAAGTACGCCTTGATCGCGCCGCGTTCGAGGGCCTCCATCAGCTCCGCCGCGATGCTGGCATCTGCGACGGCCGAGTGGCGTACCTGGTGCGCGCCGTCGATGGTCCAGTTCGCGCTCTCCAGCGCGCCGGTGAGCCCGCGCTCGGGCGTGCGATGCCCGACACCGATTGCCGCCGAGACCTCGGACGCGGTGAGCGCCTGGCGCACTGCCCGTTCCAGCTCGCCGACCTCGTGGTCGTTGACCCCGATCATCACGGCGCCGAGCCGGTCGCCGGTGATGCGTGCTGCGAAGTGGCGGTCGCCGAGCACGCCGCGCAGGATGGTGCCGGCGAGGCGCAGTTGCTCGTCGCCCGCCGAATGGCCCTGATACTCGTTGTGGTGCTTCAGCTCGTCGAGTTCGATCACCAGCACCGCAGCATGGTCGCCGAACTCGTGGCAGAACTGTTCATCGCGGCGCAGCCGCTGCTCCCAGCCCTGGCGAGTCGCCAGCCCGGTCAACGGGTCCGACAGGCCTTCGTCGAGTTCGGCGGCTCGGCGTTCGCGAGCGAGGGTGTACTCGGCGGCAGCGAGTGCGCCGAGGATGGAACCGAGCATGTGCACTTCGTCGTGAGTGTGGGCCAACGGTTCCGAGGGTGGGAACGGACCGAAGCCGACGAGCTCACCGAACGGCTGTCCGTCGGGGAAGGAGATCGAGGCGACGAGCCGGTGCTGTGCGTCGTTGCCGAGCGGACCGGTGAGTGTCTCCTGGGCACGGACGAGCCCTCGTGGGTCGTTGACCACGAGCGTATGGCTGCCCCGATAGTCGCCGCGACAGACCGCCCAGGTCTCCAGACCGGAGGTGGTGGACAGGTGTTGCAGCACCTGTCCTGCGGCCCGTGTAAAGGCTGTGTCGTGGCTGCCACCTTTGTTCATGAAACGTGTATCGGCACGGTACGCAGTGAACTTCAGCGAGTCTTGACATCCGCTGGTGCCTGCTCGTTTGGGGTGCTGAATGGGGAACAGGTGTTCGTTCCAGTGCTACTGTCGGGTCCGTGATGTGTCACTCCCACCCCGTTTGCTGTTGTACACCAGCCTGTGTCGGCCGTGCCGCCGCCACCCGTCGGTAGCCTCGCCGCCATGCCCGCTGCCCCGTCTTCGAAGAGCGACGTGCCCAAGATCATCGTCAGGGGTGCGCGCGAGCACAACCTGAAGAACATCAGCATCGAGATCCCCCGCGACAAGTTGGTGGTCTTCACCGGCCTGTCCGGCTCGGGCAAGAGCAGCTTGGCGTTCGACACCATTTACGCAGAGGGCCAGCGCCGTTACGTGGAATCACTGTCGGCCTACGCCCGTCAGTTCCTCGGCCAGATGGACAAGCCCGATGTCGATGTCATCGAGGGTCTGTCGCCGGCCATCTCCATCGACCAGAAGAGCGCCAGCCGTAACCCGCGTTCCACCGTTGGCACCATCACCGAGGTGTACGACTACCTGCGCCTGTTGTACGCCCGCATCGGGGTGCAGCACTGCGCGAACGACGGCACTCGTCTGCAGCGCCAGACGCCCTCGCAGATCGTCGATCGCATCCTGCTGCTGCCCGATGGCACTCGCTTCCAGGTGCTGGCCCCGGTGGTGCGTGGGCGCAAGGGCGAGTACAGCACGCTGCTGGAAGACCTCACCGCCCAGGGGTACGTGCGCGCCCGCATCGATGGCGAGGTCGTCGACATCGCCGAGTTCCTCAAGCGCGACGAGAAGCTGGCCCGGTACGAGCAGCACCGCATCGAGATCATCGTCGACCGCCTGGTGCGCCGCGACGGTATCGAGCGCCGTCTCACCGACTCGCTGGAAACCGCGCTGAAGCTGGCCGATGGTGTCGCCGAGGTCGAACTGGTGGCCAAGGACGGCGAGATCGAGGGCGAAACGCTCACGTTCAGCCAGCACCTCGCCTGCCCGAAGTGCGGCACCAGCTATGACGAGCCTGCCCCGCGCAACTTCTCGTTCAACTCGCCGTATGGCGCGTGCGAGGCGTGCGACGGCCTGGGCACCACCTTCGAGGTCGACCCGGAACTGCTCATCCCCGATCACGACCAGTCCATCAACGCCGGCGCCATCGCGCCGTGGCGCACCAGCAGCACTCAATACTTCACCCGCATGCTGGAGGCCGTTGCCGAGGAGTACGGCATCGACCTCGATGCGCCCTATGGCACGCTCAATGCCAAGCAGCGCAAGGTCATCCTCTACGGCGTGGAGGGCAACCTGAAGGTCAAGTACAAGAACCGTTACGGCCGCACCCGCGAGTACTCCACCGCCTACGAGGGTGTCATCCCGTGGCTCAACCGCCGCCGGGAAGGCGCGGAGAGCGACTGGTCTCGCGAGCAGTACGAGGGCTACATGCGCGAAGTGCCGTGCCCGAAGTGCGCTGGTGCCCGGCTCAAGCCGTCCACGCTGGCGGTGACGGTCGGCGACAAGAACATCGCCGAGGTCTGCGAGATGGCCATCGGCGATTCTGCGAAGTTCCTGTCGGCGCTCCAGCTCAGCGAGCGCGACAAGATGATCGCCGAGCGCGTCACCAAGGAGATCAACGCTCGCCTCGGCTTCCTGCTCGACGTCGGCCTCGACTACCTGTCGCTGTCGCGCAACGCCGGCACGCTCGCCGGCGGCGAGGCGCAGCGCATCCGCCTGGCCAGCCAGATCGGCAGCGGCCTGGTGGGCACGCTGTACGTGCTCGACGAGCCGTCCATCGGCTTGCACCAGCGCGACAACCGGCGCCTCATCGACACGCTGTTGCGGCTGCGCGACCTGGGCAACACGGTGCTGGTCGTCGAGCACGACGAAGACACGATCATGGAGGCGGACTGGATCGTCGACATCGGCCCCGGTGCCGGCGAGCACGGCGGTGCGGTCGTCTACAGCGGTCCGGTGAAAGGCATCCTCAAGTCGAAGGAGTCCATCACCGGCCAGTACTTGTCGCGCAAGCGGTCCATTCCGGTACCCGAAGTGCGACGTTCGCCCGGGCTCGACTGGTTGGAGATCAGGGGCGCGAAGGAACACAACCTACGTAACCTCGACGTGCGCATTCCACTGGGTTGCTTCGTCTCCATCACCGGTGTCAGCGGCAGCGGTAAGAGCACGCTCATCCGCGACATCCTGCTACCGGTGCTGATGCAGAAGATCTACAAGTCGAAGGCTGCGGCGGGGCGCCACAAGAACATCACCGGCATCGAAATGCTCGACAAGGTGATCGACATGGATCAGTCGCCCATCGGGCGCACCCCGCGCAGCAACCCGGCCACATACACCGGTGTGTTCGACAACGTGCGCAAGCTCTTTGCCAGCACTGCCGAGGCGAAGGTGCGCGGCTACCTGCCGGGCCGGTTCAGCTTCAACGTGTCCGGCGGCAGGTGCGAGGCGTGCAGCGGTGACGGCACCATCAAGATCGAGATGCACTTCCTGCCCGACGTGTACGTGCCGTGCGAGGTGTGCAAGGGCGCTCGGTACAACCGCGACACGCTCGACATCCAGTTCAAGGGCAAGAACATCGCCGAGATCCTCGACATGCCGGTGGCCGAGGCCGTCGACTTCTTCGCGAACCAACCCGCGATCCACCGCTACATGCGCACGCTGATGGACGTTGGCCTGGGGTACGTGCGGTTGGGGCAGTCGGCGCCCACCTTGTCGGGTGGCGAGGCGCAGCGCGTCAAGCTGGCCACCGAGTTGGCCAAACGCAATACCGGCCACACCATCTACCTCCTCGACGAGCCCACCACCGGTCTGCACTTCGAAGACGTTCGCCGCCTGCTCACCGTGCTGTCACGCCTGGTCGACCAGGGCAACACGGTGCTGGTCATCGAACACAACCTCGATGTCATCAAGACGGCCGACTGGCTCATCGACCTCGGGCCCGAGGGCGGCAGCGGCGGTGGCTTGGTCGTCGCCGAGGGCAGTCCAGAGACCGTGGCCAAGATCAAGGGCAGCCACACCGGCCGGTTCCTCGCACCCTTGCTGGGCTGACGAACCACTGGTGGGCCGGCAGCCGCCTGTGGCTAGCGTCGGGCCAATGCCTGTCGCCGAAGAAGTCGACCACTCGGTACTCCAGCGGCGCACCCTCATCACGTTGCGGCTGGCGCAGGTGCCCGGGCAGGCTGCCGTCGCCGGCGTTGTTGCTGTCGGCGCGTTGTTGGCCAAGGACCTGTTGCACGGCAAGGACCGCTTCGCTGGCTCCGGCGCCGCCGCCTTCACGCTCGGTTCAGCATTCTTGGCGGTGCCACTGACCGCGTTCATGCGCCGCAGCGGGCGTCGTCCGGGGCTGATGTTCGCGTTCGGACTCGGCGCGTTTGGCGCGGTGATCGCCGGCATCGGCGGGCAGTTGCGGTCGTTCCCGCTGTTCCTTGCAGGCATGGTCTGCTTCGGCGGTGCCCAGGCAGCCACACTGCAGGGGCGTTACGTCGCCGCCGACCTGGCCCCCGAGAACGGCCGGGCGAAGGCCATTGCCAGCGTCGTGGTGGTGGGAACGCTCGGCGCCGTCTTCGGCCCCATCCTCACCCCGTGGGAGAAGCGCGCCGGCGAGGCGCTTGGGCTCGACGAGTTCATCGGGCCGTTCTTCTTTGCCTCGCTGTTGCTGCTCGTCGCGATGGCCATCATCGCCCGCCGACTACGCCCGGATCCACTCGCCGTCAACGGCCAACTCGACCCGCACGCGGAACGAGTGCGTCCGCTGCGGCAGGTGCGCCTGTCGTCTGCCGTGATCCGCGACAGCAAGTTGGCCTCGCTGGGCCTGGTTGCGATGGTGGTCTCGCAGACGGCGATGGTGGCGGTGATGACGATGACCCCGTCGCACATGAAGGACCACAACCATGCCGATCTCTCGGCCTACGTCATCGCGCTGCACATCGCCGGCATGTACGCCTTCGCCCCGTTCGTCGGCAACTTCGTAGGCCGTGTCGGCCAGGTGCGCGCGGTGATGGTTGGCGCAGTTGTGCTTGCTGCCGGCACCGTCGTGTCGGTGGTGGCCGGTTACGTCCCGGTGTTCATCTTCGTCGGCCTGTTCCTGCTGGGCGTGGGCTGGAACATTGGCCTCATCGCTGGCACCAGCATGCTCACCGGTGCGGTGCCGGCCAGCAGCCGCGTCGAGGTGCAGGGCACCGCCGATCTGACGATGAGCTTCTGCGGTGGCATCGCGGCCTTCGGTTCCGGCTTCGTCAAGCAGGCCTGGGGCTATCACATGCTGGCCAACGCAGCAACGCTGACAGCGGGCCTGCTGTTGGTCACCGCGTACGTGCATTCGCTGCGCGTTCGCGTGGCGACTGCGTGAGCTGGCTCACCGGCCGCGGAGCTTCTTGCTCAGCTCGGTGAGCCGTGCCTTCTCATTGCGCGACAGGGCATCCATGCCGTTGGCGCTGATCTTGTCGAGCAAACCATCGAGCTCGGCTTGGTCAGCGGCGGAGTGGGCGGGCGGCGTGGCGGCCCACGGGCCGGCCACGACAGTGGACCCGCCACCGCCCTTGCGGCTGACCGCCTTCGGGCGCTTGCGCTGACTGACGAAGCGGGGGATGAACTGCAGATCGTTGAGCATGCCGTACTGCCGGGCCATGACCGTGCCGACGATGATGGCGCCCAGTTCCACCAGCATTGCGCCGAACATGCGGTTACCGAGGTACTGCAGCACGTCGAGCAGTACGAACACGAGCGCCAGCACCCACAGCGGGATGTTGAAGAACCACACCGCGTTGGGGCTGTCGAATGCGTAAACGACGAGCAACGCGATGGCCAGGATGCTGAGGCCATACGCCTGGCCGGTGGAGGCCGTGAAGTCGAACAGTGAGACGACTGCGGCGGGCAGCACGGTCATCATTGCGATCATGGTGGTGAATCGCTTGCGGCCGATGGTGTCTTCCACACGGTGCCCGACGAACCAGAAGAACGCGAGCGTCAAGATCACCCAGATGCGGGTGGGCGGGTTGCCGATGGGCCAGGTGATCAGGCGCCAGACCTCGCCGTCGCGCACATAGGGGGCGATGAAGTACAGATTGAAGATGGGCCCGCCGGCGCCACCGATCGCATAGAGGAACATCGAGGCAATACCGAGGCCAACGAGTAGCGCGGTGGTGGTGACATCGAGCGTTCCCACGCGGAACCACCCGTCGCGGCTGGGGCGTTCGGGCATGGAGAACTGGTAACGGCCGGGCACGCAGGCAACCCTATCCGCGACACCCTCACTGCCGCAGGGCGTTGACCGTAGAGTCAGTGTGATGGTTGCTCGCCCGCCCAACGGAACGATTCCCGAGACGCCCGGCTCGTACCAGTTCAAGGACAAAGACGGCCGCGTCATCTACGTCGGTAAGGCCGGCAACCTGCGTCAGCGTCTGTCGAACTACTTCCAAGACCCTCGCAACCTGCACCCGCGCACCGCACAGATGGTGACCACGGCCACGTCGGTGGAGTGGATCGAGGTACGCAACGAGGTCGAGGCGCTGATGCTGGAGTACAGCCTCATCAAGCAGCACCATCCGCGCTTCAACGTGCGCCTGCGCGACGACAAGAGTTACCCCTTCCTGGCCGTCACGCTCGACGAGCAGTACCCGCGAGCGCTCGTGATGCGTGGGCGCAAGCGGAAAGGCACGCGCTACTTCGGCCCCTACGCGCACGCCTACGCCATCCGCGACACGCTCGACCTGTTGTTACGCAGCTTCCCCATCCGCACATGTAGCCCGGGCAAGTTCAATGAGCACCAGCGCCTAGGCCGGCCATGCCTGCTGTTCCACATCGAGAAGTGCAGCGGGCCGTGTGTCGGCGAGATCGACGAGATGCCGTACCGCCAGTTGGTGCAGGAGCTGTGCGACTTCCTCGACGGCGACACCGACGACATTGTCAAGCGACTGGAAGCCGAGATGGCTGGGGCGGCCAAGGAGCTGGAGTACGAGCGCGCTGCCCGGTTGCGCGACCGCTTGCTGGCGGTGCGCCGGGCCATCGAGAAGCAGCAGATGGTCGGGGAGCGCAGCGAGGACATCGACATCATTGGCATCGCCGACGACGAGCTGGAAGCAGCGGTGCAGGTGTTCTTCGTCCGCAAGGGCCGGGTGGTGGGCCGCAAGGGGTTCGTGCTCGACAAGGTGGAAGAGCTCTCACCGGGGGGCCTGGTCGACCGCATCCTGGAATCGCTGTACGGCGACGACCCGCCGGCGGGTGTGCCCAAGCAGGTGCTCGTGCCGGTCGACCCGGACGACCAAACGACGTACGAGGAGTGGCTGTCGCACCTGCGTGGCAGCCGGGTGCAGATCCGCGTTGCGCAGCGCGGCGACAAGCGCGAGCTGCACGAGACTGTTACTCGCAACGCGCGTGAGGAGTTTACTCGCCACCGCATGCGCCGCGCCGGCGACCACAACGCGCGTAGCCGCGCGATCACCGAGCTGCAGGATCTGCTGGGCCTGCCCGAAGCGCCGCTGCGCATCGAGTGTTACGACATGGCGCACCTGCAGGGCACCGACTACGTGGGCAGCATGGTGGTGATGGAGGACGGCTTGCCCAACAAGCGCGAGTACCGACGTTTCAAGGTGCGCGACGTGCCCGGCAACGACGACTACGCGGCGATGGAGGAAGTGCTCACCCGCCGCTTGCAGGCGTACCTGAACGAGCGCGACCAGCCCCTCGACGATGACTTGGTCGACGGGCAGGGTGGCCGCCGCCCGAAGAAGTTCGCATATCCGCCGCAGCTGCTGTTGGTCGATGGTGGCAAGGGTCAGCTGGCGGTCGCGGACCGGGTGGTACGCAAGCTGGGTCTGCAGGACGAGATCCCCATCGCCTCACTCGCCAAGCGCTTCGAGGAGGTTTACCTGCCCGGCCGTGGCGAGCCGGTCGAGGTCCCCCGGGGCAGTGATGCGCTGTTCATGCTGCAGCGCATCCGCGACGAGGCCCACCGGTTTGCCAACACGTTCCACCGCGAGCTGCGCGGCAAGCGAATGACGGCGTCTTCGCTCGACGGCATTCCTGGCTTGGGTGAGGCGCGCAAGAAGAAGCTCACCCAGGTGATGGGTGGCGTCAACGCAGTGAAGAAGGCGTCGCTCGACGACCTGAAAGCGCTGTCGTTCCTGCCCGATGCGGTCGCCGAGGCGATCCACGCCAAGTTCCATCGTGGGTGAGCCGGTAGAAGAGTTGTGGCTGCGACCGCTGGCCCAGGATGGTTCCGATGCGGTGGTGATGCTGCCGTGGCTGACCGACGAGCGGATGCTCGATTGGGATTTCTTCCACGCCTACCAAAACACCTGAAGTCTGTTCACAATCGCACTTGTCGCATCGTGACCTCGGTGTGACTCGGTCGGGCCGCGACACGTGCGATTGTGAACGCCGCAACCCGAGTCAGCGGAAGGCGCTGAGCACGTCGGCGTGCAACGCCGCGTACGTGTCGCGACGCTCGCTCTCCGACTCGCCGAGCGTGAAGTCGGGGATGGCGAACTCGTGCACGCCAAGCTCCGCGTAGCGGGCCAGTTGGTCGATCAGTTCTTGCGCACCGCCGACGACGGAGCGACCGGCAACGATGTGCGGCTCGGCTGCCGCGCGGGCGGCCGGCGTAGGCGTGTAGTACACCATCGCCTGTGCCGAACGGCGCAGCTCGCCGGGTTCGCGACCGACGGCCTCGCAGGCCTCCAGGAACCGCTCGGTGCGCCGCCCCACTTCAGCGGGGTCGCCCCAGGTGTTCCACTCCTCCGCCCAGCGGGCGGTCAGCCGCAACATGCGCGGGCTGCCCGTGCCCACCAGGATGGGCAGTGTGCCATTGACCGGCTTGGGCGATAGCGGTGCACCGGTGAGGCGGTAGGTCTCGCCGTGGAAGTCGACGCGGTCCTCGCGGAACAGGCGATGCACGATCTCGATCGCCTCCGCAAAGCGGCTGACGCGAGGCCCCGGCGCTGGTAGATCGAAGCCGTATGCGGCGTGTTCGTTGACCTGCCAGCCGGCGCCCATGCCGAGTACAGAACGCCCGGTTGAGACGTGGTCGACCGTGGTGGCGCGCTTGGCCAGCAGCACCGGGTGGTGAATGGTGACGGGCGAAACCATCGAGACCAAGCGCACGCGCGGCACGAGCGCGCCGATAGCGGCGAGGACGCTCCAACACTCCAGCGCGTCGCCTTCATCCGGTGTGCCGTCGTCGGTGTTCGGCATCAGATGGTCGGCATACCAGAAGGAGTGGAAGCCGGCGCCCTCGGCCCATGTCGCAAGCGAGAGCGTTTCGCCCCAGGTTCGGTCGTACGAGGGCCACACGGAGAACTGCATGCGCCGCACTCTACGACAGCCCCTACGATTGCTTCGTGAGCAACGATCTGTGGGAAACGCATGCGGAGTGGTGGATCGACGGCTTCACGGCCGGAGCGGACCCTGAGTACGAAGAGCAGATCCTGCCCCTCGCAGCCCGCGAACTGGCGGGCGCACAGCGCGTACTCGACGTCGGCTGCGGCGACGGTCAGGTCAGTCGCCTGGCCGCCAGGCTCGGCGCGCAGGTGGTGGGCATCGACCCCACCTGGAACTGTGTCAAGGTTGCCAACGAGCGCGGCGGGGGAGTGTTCGCCCGCGCCGGTGCGGCGCAGCTGCCGTTCCCTGATGCCACGTTCGATGCGGTGGTCGCATGCCTCGTGTTCGAACACATCCGCGACGTGGACAGCGCAATCGCTGAGGTTGCCCGCGTGCTGCAGCCCGGTGGCCGGTTCTGCTTCTTCCTCAACCATCCGCTGCTGCAAACGCCCAACAGCGGCTGGATCGACGACCAGTTCCTCGACCCGCCCGAGCAGTACTGGCGCATCGGCCCGTACCTCGTCGAGGACGAGACGATCGAGGAGGTGGAGAAGGACGTGTTCATCCCGTTCATCCACCGGCCGCTCAGCCGCTACATCAACACGCTCTCGGACAACGGCCTGCTGCTCGAGCGAATGGAGGAGCCCGCCCCGCCGGCCGGCTTCCTCGCCAAGGCAGAGGAGTACCTCGCAGCGTCCACCATCCCGCGGTTGCTCTACCTGCGCACCCGCAAGGTGTGACCGCCCGGCTCGGTGGCCTACGCTCTCGTTGATGGCCGACATCCTGCTCATCACCGGCATGTCCGGCGCCGGTCGCTCCGGTGCCGCGGCGGTGCTCGAGGACCTCGGCTGGTACGTCATCGACAACCTGCCCACGTCGCTGGTCGACACCATCGTCGAGCTGGTCAGCAAGCCCGGCAGCGACATCCATCGCCTCGCCCTGGTTGCTGGGCGCCAGCACGTCGAGCTACTGCCGAAGGTCGCTGCGCTGCGCGCCGGCGGGCATCGCGTGCGCATGCTGTTCCTGGATGCGTCCACCACTGCACTGGTCAAGCGGTACGACTCCACTCGGCGCAAGCACCCGCTCGATGGCGAGGCACCCGGCCTGATGGAAGCCATCGATCTCGAGCGCAAACTGCTGCAACCGGTGAAGAGCGCCGCCGACCTGGTGATCGACACAACCGAGCTCAACGTGCACCAGCTGAAGGCGAAGCTGCTCGCCGCGTTCGACGAAGTCGGCGACGGGCAGCGGCTACAGATCGCGATCGAGAGCTTCGGGTTCAAGCACGGCCTGCCGATGGACGCCGACGTCGTGATGGACGTCCGCTTCCTCCCAAACCCGCACTGGGACGAAGCGCTTCGCCCGCTCACCGGTCACGATCCAGCCGTGCGCGATTTCGTGCTCGAGCGTTCGCAGGCCAGCGACTTCCTTGATCGCTTCGAAGGGCTGATGCTGTCGCTGCTGCCCTCGTACGAGAATGAGGGCAAGAGCTACCTCACGGTCGCGTTCGGCTGCACCGGCGGTCGCCATCGCAGCGTCGCGGTTGCCGAGGAACTGGCCCGTCGGTTGCGCGAGCACGGCTACGCGGTGCGCACCGGCCACCGCGACCTCGCGCGCTGACAACCGCACGCTGACGATCGGCGGCCACAAAGGGCCGAAGGGCCGGTTCGCTCCCACGTCGGCTTGAGTAGGCTCACGTTCGAAAGACCCCTCTGTCGAAAGGAACGCAACCATGACGGTTCGCGTCGGTATCAATGGTTTCGGGCGCATCGGGCGCAACTTCTTCCGGGCTGCCAAGCAGCGCGGCGCAGACATCGATTTCGTGGCGGTGAACGATCTCGGTTCACTCGACCAGATGGCGCACCTGCTGAAGTACGACTCGGTGCTGGGGGTTCTGCCCAACGAGATCAAGGCCACCAAGAACGGCATCAGCGTCGACGGTGACGAGCTGCGCGTACTGAGCGAGCGCGATCCCAAGAACCTGCCGTGGGGCGAGCTGGGCGTCGATGTCGTCATCGAGAGCACGGGCTTCTTCACCAAGCGCGACACGGCCGCATACCACCTCGAGGCCGGCGCTCCGTTGGTCATCGTCTCGGCGCCGTGCGACGGTGCCGACGCCACGTTCGTGTACGGGGTCAACCACAAGGACTTCGACTTCAAAACGCAGAAGGTCATCTCCAACGCAAGCTGCACCACCAACTGCTTCGTACCGTTGGTGAAGGTGCTCGACGATGCGTTCGGTGTAGAGCAGGGACTGATGCAGACGGTGCACGCGTACACCGGCGACCAGCAGCTCGTCGACGGTCCGCACAAGGACCTGCGCCGCGCGCGTGGCGCCGCCATCAATATCGTCCCCACGGGCACCGGCGCCGCTCGCGCCACCAGCCTCGTGCTCACCAACATGAAGGGCAAGCTCGACGGCACCTCGCTGCGCGTGCCGGTGCCCACCGGTTCCATCGTCGACTTCACCGCCACGCTCAAGACCGCCGCGACGGTCGCCGAGATCAACGCGGTGTACAAGAAGGCCGCAGCGTCGGGCCCGCTCAAGGGCATCCTGCGCTACACGGAAGACCCCATCGTGTCCAGCGACATCCAGGGCGACCCGCACAGCAGCATCTTCGACGCCGGCCTCACCATGAGCATGGGCAAGCTGGTCAAGGTCCTGTCGTGGTACGACAACGAATGGGGCTACAGCAACCGCCTCATCGACACCACGCTGTACGCCGGCGCCAAGGTCAGCAAGCGGAAGAAGTAGTCATGGCTGGCCGCATCCCCACGCTCGCCGATCTCGGCGACGTCAGCGGCAAGCGCGTGTTGGTTCGCACCGACTTCAACGTTCCGATGGAGAACGGCGAGATCACCGACGACTTCCGCATCCGCGCCGCGCTGCCCACGATCAATTGGCTCACCGAGCGAGATGCGCAGGTCGTCACGGCCTCGCATCTCGGCCGGCCCAAGGGTCAGCCGAACCCGAAGTACAGCATGGACGCCGTGCGCGCACGGCTCGCCCAGTTGGCGCCCGGGGTCGAGCTGATGGAGAATCTGCGCTTCGACGCCGGCGAGGAAGGCAACGACCCCACGTTCGTTGCTCGCCTCGTTGACGGCATCGACCTGTACGTCGATGATGCGTTCGGTGCGTGCCACCGCGCGCACGCCAGCATCGTGGGCCCACCAAAAACACTGCCGTCGGCGATGGGTCTGCTGCTGCAGAAAGAGGTCGAGGTGCTCCTCGGCTTGCGCGAGCACCCGAAGCACCCGTTCGTCGCTGTGCTCGGTGGCTCCAAGATCAGCGACAAGCTCGGTGTGGTCGAGTCCTTGCTCAACACGGTGGACTCGCTCGTCATCGGCGGAGCAATGTGCTTCACGTTCCTCGCCGCCCAGGGCTACCCCATCGGTGCCTCATTGTGGGAGCCCGATCAGGTGGAGACGTGCAAGCGACTGCTCGAGCAGTCCAAGGCCACCGGCAAGACCATTCACCTCCCGGAGGACCTGACGGGTGTCGATGCGCAGGGCGAGTACGCGACGTTCGGCATCAGGTTGCCCGAGGGTGCGAAGGGCTTCGACATCGGCCCCGGCACTGCGGCCGCGTTCAGCGACGTGATCATGGATGCCCGCACCGTGTTCTGGAACGGCCCGATGGGCATGTTCGAGGACCCACGCTTCGAGGCCGGCACGCGCACCGTCGCCCAGGCGATGGCCGACACCAAGGCGTTCACCGTAGTCGGTGGTGGCGACAGCGCTGCTGCGCTCGCCCAATTCGGTCTGGATGACGACGTCGACCATGTCAGCACTGGTGGCGGTGCCTCGCTGGAACTCCTCGAGCTTGGCGACCTGCCCGGGCTCGAGGCACTACGTCACGCACCCAACGCACCGATCTCGCTCAACGACCCGGAGCCCTCATGACACGCAAGCCACTCATCTCCGGCAACTGGAAGATGAACCACAACCACTTCGAGGCCATCCAGACGGTGCAGAAGCTGGCGTACCTGGTGGGCAAGGACGACCTGGAGGCGGCCGACGTCAGCATCCATCCGCCGTTCACCGACATCCGCAGCGTCCAGACGGTGATCGACAGCGACAAACTGGGCTACGCACTCGGTTCGCAGCACTGTCATTTCGAGGAAAAGGGGGCCTACACCGGCGAGGTGTCGCCGGTTTTCCTGGCAAAGCTGGGCGTGCAGTACGTGATCGCTGGTCACAGCGAGCGTCGCGAGATCTTCGGTGAGACCGACGAGATTGTCAACAAGAAGGTGGCTGCCATCCAGCAGCACGGCATGACCCCTATCTTCTGCTGCGGTGAGACGCTGGAGGAACGCGAAGCCGGCGCCACCGAGACGAAGGTGCTCGGCCAGATCCGCGCCGGACTGGCTGGCCGCAAGCCCGAGCAGGTCGGGGCGCTGGTCATCGCGTACGAGCCCATCTGGGCCATCGGCACCGGGCGTACGGCCACCAGCGACGACGCGCAGACGATGTGCGCCGCCATTCGGGCGTGCGTCGCCGAGATCGCCGGCAAGGATGCCGCAGCGTCGGTGCGCATCCAGTACGGCGGCAGCGTGAAGGCGGCCAACATCGCCGAACTGATGGCGATGCCCGACATCGACGGCGCACTGGTGGGCGGCGCCAGCCTGGACGCCGACGAGTTCGCTCGCATCTGCAAGTTGGGTGTGTGATCGCTGAACACAGTGGAAACACCGCTGGAACGTTTGCACCAACTTTTCGTACAAACGGGAAAGGGTCCGCTACCCCTGGGTAACTGACCGTGGTATCGTCCCTGCGCCCGTACTGATCGGGGAGGACAGTGCGAGTTTTGGCGGCACCTCGGTGCAGCCGCAGATCCTTCCCTCCGTTTCACCAGGAGGACCATCACGTGAGGAACACGAAGAGCAGCAAGTTCGCTGCACTCGTCGTCGGCCTTGCTCTCATCGCCGGCGCATGCAGCGACGACAGCTCGAGCACCGACACGACAGCAACTTCCGGAACCACTGGCGGTAGTGATACCACCGTCAGCGGCGACACCACCGTAGCCACCGACCCGCCGGCCGAAGGCGGCGGCACCGCTACCTACGCCGCCGAGCAGGAATACGTGTCGTACAACAACGGCACCTCGGACCAGAACCTGTTCTCCAGCACGCTCGTGCTGAACATGCTCCTGCCGGGCGCCTACATCGTCAATCCCGACCTTTCGTTCGAGCTGTGGGACGAGATGATGGTGTCCGCCGAGGTCACCGTCGACGAGCCGCAGACCGTCGAGTACGTGGTCAAGCCCGAAGCCGTCTGGTCCGATGGCGACCCCATCGACTGCGATGACTTCTACATGGCATGGCTCGCCAACAGTGGCAAGCTCGAGAAGCCGAACCCCGACTTCACGGCCGCTGGCCAGCTCGATGCCGACGGCAACGAGATCCCCGAGACGCTGCCCGTGTTCAACACTGCCAGCACCACCGGCTATGACAGCATCGCGTCGGTCGAGTGCTCCGAGGATGGCAAGACCATCACCACCGTCTACTCGACCCCGTACCCGGACTGGCAGGGTCTCTTCGGCGGCCTGCTGCCGGCGCACATCGTCGAGAACAACGCCGCCGTTGCCGACATCACGGCCGTCGACACCGAGGCAACTTCGGCTGACGCCGAGGCCCTGGGCGACTTCTGGAGCACCGGTTTCATCGGCTTCGACCCGGAGATCACCATCTCCGGTGCGTGGTACAACATCGACTCCTTCACCCCCGGCCAGGACCTGATCCTCAAGCGCAACGAAGCGTTCTGGGGCACGCCCGGCAAGCTCGACCAGATCGTGTTCCTCCAGGTCCCCGACGCCACGCAGCAGCCCGCCGCGCTGGAGAACGGTGACGTGCAGGTCATCACCCCGCAGCCGAACGCCGACCTGGTCGCCCAGGTCGAGGGTATGGACGGCGTGTCGTTCGACATTTCGGCCGGCACCACCTGGGAGCACTACGACTTCAACCAGGCCAACAAGCACCTCGCCAAGCCCGAAGTGCGTCAGGCCCTGGCGTTGTGCATCGACCGCCAGGAGATCGTCGACACGCTCGTCGTGCCGATCAACCCCGAGGCTCAGGTCCTGAACAACCGCATGTACGTCCCCGAGTCCCCGGACTACAAGGACAACAGCGGTGAATTCGGTACCCGCGACGTTGCTGCTGCCAAGGCACTCCTCGAGAGCGCCGGCTACACCATGGGCGCTGATGGCGTCTACGCCGACGCCGATGGCGAGCGTCTGGCACTGCGCCTGGGTCGTCGCGACCCGAACCCGCGCCGCCAGAGCACCAACGAACTGTTCGCAGAACAGTGCAAGGAAGCCGGCATCGAACTGACCGACGACCCCGCCGAGGACATGAACTCGACCCGTCTGCCCGCCAGCGACTACGACATCATCCTCTTCGCCTGGGTGGCCACGCCGCTCCAGTCGTCGAACACGTCGATCTACGCACCCGGTGGCGATCAGAACTACAACAGCATCAACATCCCCGAGCTCACCGACCTGTTCGCACAGGCCAACGCCGAGTTCGACCAGACGAAGCGTGCCGAACTGATGAACCAGATCGACACCATCCTCTGGGAGAACATGGCAACACTGCCGTTGTTCCAGTTCACGAACATGGTCGCTTACAGCGACACGGTGTCGAACGTGGTCTTCAATGACCCGATCGGCGTCACCTGGAATGCCAACGAATGGGCCGTTTCGGTCTGATCGGTTTCAAGTAATGTCGGGGTGGGTTCGGCCGTCAGGGCCGGGCCCACCCCGTGCTACCTGGCCATACCCCTCATGATCCGTTTCGTCATTCGTCGCTTGCTCGTTGCGCTGCCGTTGTTGTTCGCCTCGAGCATCCTCACGTTCATTCTCGTTACCAACATCGGTGTACCCAAGGCGATCGAAGACGCCATGGCGAAGCCGAATGTGCAACAGGCACAGATCGACAGTCTCGAGCGCCAGTTCGGCATCGACAAGCCGCCCGTCGAGCGCTACATCAAGTGGGTCACCGACTTCGTCAAGGGCGACTGGGGTACCAACCAGAACAGCGTCGAGATTCGCCCGCTGATGTGGGAACGAATCCAAGTCACACTGCGGCTGCTCATCGCTGCCTCCATCTTCTCGGTGGTCCTCGGTGCGCTGATCGGCATCATCGGGGCCATCCGCCAGTACACGGCCTTCGACTACACGATGACCTTCCTGGCGTTCCTCTTCTTCTCCATACCCACCGCGGTGCTGGCCGGCTTCTTGAAGGAGTACGGCGCAATCCAGCTCAACCCCTGGCTACGCAATCCATCGATGTCCACCGCCGTGCTCGTGGTGCTGCTGGCCTTCGGCACGCTGTGTGGCTTCCTACTGCTGCGCAACCGCTACAAGTACGAGCGTGAGCGCCCGCTCAGCAAGGTGCTGCTCGGCGCCGCTGCCGGCCTTGGTGTCGCAGTCGGTGTGGCGGTCATCTTCGCCCTTTTCTGGGGTGGCAACACCTACCGCCAGGGCAACCCGAAGAACCTGATCCCCACCGTCGGCCAGACCACCCCCGGGTTCGAAGGCGACTTCATGGCGCGCATGCAGGACTACTTCTGGCACATGCTGCTGCCGACGGTGTCGCTGGTGCTGGTGGGTTTCGCCGGGTACAGCCGCTACATGCGGGCCTCGATGCTCGATGTGCTCAGCTCCGACTACGTGCGTACCGCCCGCGCCAAGGGCATCAGCGAGCGTCGGGTCACGGTGCGGCACGCGGTACGCAACGCGCTCATCCCGTTGGTCACCGTCGTTGCCCTTGACTTCGGTGTGCTGCTCAGCGGCGCGATCATCACCGAGACCATCTACGGCTGGGCCGGCATGGGCCGCTTCTTCTCCGAAGCGCTCACCGCCAAGGACCCACGGTCGCTGCTCGCCTTCGTGATGGTCACCGCCATTTCGGTGGTGCTGTTCAACCTCATCGCCGACATCGTGTACGCCCAACTCGACCCGAGGATCCGTCTTGGCTGATGTAGCTACTCCCGAGGTACACGACGAGCGCGAGTTCACCATCGCTGCACGCTCGCAGTCGCGCACCATCTTGAAGCGCTTCCTGCGTCACCGCCCGGCGATGATCTCGCTGGTGGTGCTCGTTCTGCTCACGCTGTTCGTGTTCCTGTTCCCACTGGTGTGGAAGTGGCCGTTCACCACGCGTGACAAGACGGCGCTCAGCAAGCCGCCGTCGTGGAACCACCCATTCGGCACCGACGGGCTGGGCAAGGATGGTCTCGGCCGGGTCATGCGCGGTACGCAGCGGTCGCTGGAGATTGCCATCATCACCGCCATCCTGGCTACCGTCATCGGTGTCACGCTCGGTGCCATCGCCGGCTACTTTCGTGGCTTCATCGACGCAGTCATCATGCGCCTCACCGACCTCGTCCTCACCCTGCCGTTGCTGGTCGTGGTGGCGGTCGTGTCGGTGGGCAACCCCGACTCCCCGTGGTACACCATCCCGTTCCTGCTCGGTATCTTCGGCTGGACGTACCTCGCCCGCATCGTGCGCGCCGAGTTCATGTCGTTGCGCGAGAAAGAGTTCGTCGAGGCGGCCCGCGCCGTCGGTGCGAAGGACCGTCGCATCATCTTCCGGCACATCCTGCCCAACCTCGCCGGCCCCATCATCGTCAGCGCCACGCTCACCATCGCCGGCGCCATCCTCACCGAGACAGCGCTGTCCTTCCTCGGTCTCGGCGTGCGGGCCCCAGACGTCTCGCTCGGTTTCCTCATCCAGGACGGCCTCAGCGCGTTCACCACGCGGCCGTGGCTGTTCTGGTTCCCGGCCGTGGCCATCGTGCTGGTGTGCCTCTCCGTCAACTTCATCGGTGATGGCCTGCGCGACGCGTTCGACCCCAAGCAGAACCGGATCAAGGCGTAGTCATGAAGCTCCTCGAAGTCAGCGGGCTCAACGTTCGTTTCCCCACCGAGGACGGCGTGGTGCACGCGGTGCGCGATGTGTCGTTCAGCGTCGATCGTGGTGAGGTGCTCGGCATCGTCGGCGAGTCCGGGTCCGGCAAGTCGGTCACGTCGATGGCCGTGATGGGCCTGCTCCCGCGCAGCACCCTCATCGAAGGCTCCATCCTGTACGACGGCAAGGAACTGGTCGGTCTGCCACGCAAGAAGCAGACCAGCTACCGCGGCAACGAGATCGGGATGATCTTCCAGGACCCGATGACGTCGCTGAACCCGGTGTACAGCATTGGTTGGCAGTTGGCCGAGGCAGTGCGTGCGCACGACGACGTCGGCCGCAAGCCGGCATGGCAGCGTGCCATCGAACTGCTCGAACTGGTGGGCATTCCACAGGCCAAGAACCGTGTCGAGAGCTATCCGCACGAATTCTCCGGTGGAATGCGGCAGCGCGTGATGATCGCGATGGCCATGGCCAACAACCCCAAGGTGCTGATCGCCGACGAACCCACCACGGCGCTCGACGTGACGGTGCAGGCGCAGATCCTCGAGACGCTCAAGGAGATCCAGGACCGCACCAACATTGCGATCATCCTGATCACCCACGACCTGGGCGTGGTGGCGGGCATGGCCGATCGCGTGATGGTGATGTACGCCGGTTCGGCAGTCGAGAACGCCAAGGTCGACGACCTGTACTACCAGCCGCGCATGCCCTACACCATCGGTCTCCTGGGCGCGATTCCCGGTGAGCGGTCCGACGGCCGGCCGTTGCAGCAGATCAAGGGCACCACGCCTTCGCTGATCAAGATGAAGCCCGGTTGCCCGTTCTCCACCCGTTGCCCCCTCGTCATCGATCGTTGCCGGGCCGAGACCCCCGTGCTCGAGCCCATCGAGACGCCCGATCACCTGGTCGCCTGCCATCGGCGCGACGAGGTCGGCCAGATCGATGTCCGTTCGCTGTTTGCTCCGGAGGGCGTGTCGTGAGTGCCGCCGAGACCAACGAACCGATTCTCGTCGTCGAGAACCTGGTCAAGCGGTTCCCCATCAAGGGGGGCTTCTTCGGCCGCACGGTGGCTGTGGTCGACGCCGTGTCCGGTGTTTCATTCTCGGTGAACCGCGGTGAGACGCTCGGCCTGGTAGGCGAAAGCGGTTGTGGCAAGTCGACCACCGCCCGAGCCATCCTGCGCCTACACGAACCCGACAGCGGCAGCGTGGTGTTCGAGGGTCGCGACGTGATCGGCATGAGCAAGTCGGAGCTGCGCAAGATGCGCCGCGAGATGCAGGTGGTCTTCCAAGATCCGTATGCCTCACTGAACCCGCGTTGGCAGATCAACAACATCATCGGCGAGCCGCTTGCGGTCCAGGGCGTCAGCACCCACGAACGCACCGAGCGCGTTGCCGAACTGCTCGGCCTTGTCGGTCTCAGCCCCGAGCACGGCAACCGTTACCCGCACGAGTTTTCCGGTGGCCAGCGGCAGAGAATCGGCATCGCCAGGGCACTGGCACTGGACCCGAAGCTGGTCGTGCTCGACGAGCCCGTATCGGCGCTCGACGTCAGCGTGCAAGCCGGTGTCATCAACCTGCTCGACGACCTGCAGAACCGTCTCGGCCTGTCGTACGTCTTCGTCGCCCACGACCTGTCGGTCGTGCGTCACATCTCGGACCGTGTTGCCGTGATGTACCTGGGCAAGATCGTCGAGATCGGCGACCGCGACGCGATCTACCATGGCGCTGCGCACCCGTACACGCAGGCGCTGCTGTCGTCGGTGCCGGTCGCAGACCCGATCAAGGAACGCGCTCGCCATCGCATCGCGCTCACCGGCGACGTCCCCAGCCCGGTCAACCCGCCCAGCGGCTGCCGTTTCCGTACCCGTTGCCCGATTGCGCAGGACATCTGCTCGGCGGAAGAGCCGGCGCTGATCGACCGCGGCCAGGGCCACCCGGTCGCCTGCCACTTTGCTGCGCTCGCACCCGCACCGGTGTTGGCCGCAGACGCCGCGCTGTGAACTTGCCCCGATAGGATTCCCGACCGTGCGCGATTTCATCATGTACCTCACGATCATTGTGAACGTCCTGTCGTTGTTCGGCATGGTGGCCGGTGTGCTCATGCACAGCGGTCGCGGTGGTGGCCTCAGCGACATGTTCGGTGGGGCGGGCTCCACGGCATTGGGCAGCACCGCTGCCGAGCGCAACCTCACCCGCATCACCACCGTGTTCGGCATCGTGTGGATCGGTACGATCGTCGCACTGAGTTTCCTGTTGGTGCGCTAACAGCGCTCCGGTAGCCTCATTACGCAACCACGTCGAAGTGGCGGAATAGGCAGACGCGCCAGCTTGAGGGGCTGGTGAACTTAGGTTCGTGGGGGTTCAAGTCCCCCCTTCGACACGAAACGACCAGCGCGATTGCGCTGGTCGTTCTGCATTTGGGATCGTATCCGGAATCGGCCGGCGGGTTGGGCAATGTCGGCCTGCGGCACGTCCCGCCGGGGTCACCTCTTTCGGACGCCCCTTCCGTGCGGCCTGATGAGCAAGGCCGTCCGAAAGACGTGACCCAGCGGGGAACGCCGCCACCAAGAGCGGCACTCCAGCAGCCAGACGGTGTCTCCCTGGTCGTTCCGGCCAGTTGGCCTGACCGGAGGCGATGTTCCGAACGCTGAACCTCAACGCGGCTAGGGTGCCCCACACGCCTTCGTCGACCCGACGGAGGCTTGGAAGGGGAGGTCCACATGCGACAAGGAAAGAAATGGGTTGCACTCGCGCTCGTCTCGGCTCTGGCCATGGCAGCGTGCGGTAGCGACGACAAAGACGGGTCCGACACGACGTCGGCATCCGGCGGCACCACCGGCGGCCAGGCGGGCGGCACGCTCGTGTTCGGCACGTCCTCGGACCCTGTCGTGCTCGATGGTGCCTACGTCAGCGACGGCGAGTCGCTGCGCGTCATCGACCAGTTGTTCGAGACGCTCGTCACCACGGTGCCCGGTGGCACCGAGATCGAGCCGTCGCTCGCCAAGTCATGGTCCGCCAGTGACGACGGCACCGTTTGGACGTTCGACCTGCAGACCGGCGTCAAGTTCCACGACGACACCGACTTCAACGCTGCAGCTGTCTGCTTCAACTTCGACCGCTGGTACAACTTCACTGGCGTCGCACAGAGCGCGGCCGTGTCGTACTACTGGAGCACCGTGTTCGGCGGCTTCTCCGATGGCGCCACGCCCAGCCTGTACAAGAGTTGCGAGGCCAAGGACGACGCCACGGCGATCATCTCCCTAACGGCCCCGTCGGCTGCATTCCTCAGCGGTCTTGCCGTTTCGGCGTTCGTGATCGCCAGCCCCGATGCGCTCACCAAGTACGAGGCCGACAAGGTGGGTGGCACCGACGACGCCCCCACGTTCGACGGCACGTTCGGCACCGAGCACCCGGTCGGTACCGGCCCGTTCAAGTTCGACGGCTGGACCCCCGGCGACAAGCTGACCATCGTGCGCAACGACGGCTACTGGGGCACCAAGGCCATCCTCGACAAGGTGATCTTCAAGCCCATCGCTGACGGTCCGGCTCGCCGCACCGCCCTCGAGACCGGCGAGATCCAGGGCTACGACCTGGTCGATCCGGCCGATGTCACGGCACTCGCCGATGGCGGCTACCAGATCCTCAAGCGGCCCGCGTTCAATGTCGGCTACGTCGGGTTCAACCAGGCCAAGCCGCCGCTCGACAACCAGAAGATTCGTCAGGCCATCGCCTATGCGTTGAACCGCCAGGCGCTCGTCACCGCCAAGTACCCCGAGGGTGCCGAAGTGGCCACCCAGTTCCAGCCGCCGTCGCTCTTCGGCTGGAGCGCCGACGTGCCCGACTACTCCTATGACCCGGAGAAGGCCAAGGCGCTCATCGCTGAGAGCGGCGTCACCGACCTGACCATCGAGTTCTACTACCCCAGCGACGTCAGCCGTCCGTACATGCCGGACCCCACCGCCAACTTCGAGGCCTTCAAGGCCGACCTCGAGGCCGTCGGCTTCACCGTCGTCCCCAAGACCGCCCCGTGGCGGTCGGGTTACCTCGACGATGTCGATGCCGGTAACGCCCAGGTGTACCTGCTGGGCTGGACGGGCGACTACGGCGACCCGGACAACTTCGTCGGCACCTTCTTCCGCACGCCGCAGGTGGCGTGGGGCTTCGACAACCAGGAGATCTTCGATGCACTCACCGCGGCCCGCGACACCGCGGATGTTGCCGAGCGCACCAAGCTCTACGAAGAAGCCAACAAGATGATCATGGAGTTCGTGCCTGGTGTGCCGTACGTGCACACCGAGCCGTCCCTCGCCTTCGCACCTGGCATCACGGGCTACACGCCCAGCCCGGTGTCGTTGGAGAGCTTCGCGACCGTGTCGCTGGGCTGATCAACAGTTTCCTGTGATGCAGCGGGCCGCCGGGGCTTTCCCCGGCGGCCCGCTCGTCGCTGGACGTGTTCGCCATGTTCAAGTTCATCGTTCGTCGCCTGCTGTTGCTCATCCCGATTCTGCTCGGGCTGAGCTTCCTGCTGTTCATCTGGGTGCGCGCCCTGCCCGGCGGTCCGGCAACGGCACTGCTCGGTGAGCGCGCGACGCCCGAGCGGGTCGCGCAGGTCAACGCCGCCTACGGCTTCGACAAACCGGTCCTCGAGCAGTACTTCAAGTACTTGGGCCGGGTCGCCCGCTTCGAATTCGGCCAGTCCATCACGCTCCGCAAGGACGTCACCGAAGAGTTGCTGCGCCGCTTCCCGGCTACCGTCGAACTCGCGGCCGCCGCGATGGTCTTCGCCGTCGGTCTCGGCATTCCACTCGGCTTCGCTGCCGCCAAGCGCGAGCGATCCTGGGTGGACAGCACCGCGGTCGTCGCATCGCTCGCCGGTGTGTCCATCCCTGTGTTCTTCCTCGCCCAGATCCTGAAGTGGATCTTCGCGCTCAAGCTGAACTGGTTCCCGACCATCGGCAGGCTGCAGCCGACGCGCGAGCTGGAACACGTCACCAACTTCAATCTCATCGACTCCGTCATCGCGCTCGACGGGGGTGCCTGGGTCGACACCGTCAAGCACCTCGTCCTGCCCGGCATCGCGTTGGGCACGATCCCGCTCGCGATCATTGCCCGCATCACCCGCGCCTCGGTGCTGGAGGTGCTCAACGAGGACTACGTGCGCACCGCCCGCGCAAAAGGCATGTCGCGACGAATCGTCGACCGCCGGCACGTGCTTCGCAACGCCCTGCTGCCCATCGTCACCGTGGTGGGCCTGCAGACCGGCCTGCTGCTCTCGGGAGCCGTGCTCACCGAGACCGTCTTCGCCTGGGGTGGAATCGGCCAACTGCTCAGCGGTGCGGTCCTTGACAAGGACTACCCGGTCATCCAGGGCGGTGTGCTGTTCCTCGCGGTCGTCTTCGTTCTGGTCAACCTCATCGTCGACGTGCTCTACGCCGTCATCGATCCACGCATCAGGGTTCGGTGACCCATGGCAACCGTGCAGGAACACCTCCAATCGCTGATGGGCAACCGGGTCGTCGAGACCTCGGGCTCCAGCCTGACGCTCGAAACGTGGCGTCGCTTGCGCAGCAACCGCATCGCGATGGTCGGCGGCGCCGTCATCCTTTTCTTCGTGCTGGTTGCGATCTTCGCCCCCTGGCTGGCGCCGCACGACCCGCGGGCCAACACCTGGTTCGATCAGATCAGGCCGTCCTCGGTGCCCGGGCCCTCCCAGGAGCACTGGTTCGGGCTCGACGAGAGCGGCCGCGACCTTCTCTCGCGCATCATCTACGGTGCTCGCACGTCGCTGATCATCGGCATCGTCTCGCTGGCCATCGGCGCCAGCATCGGTGCGGTCTTCGGTGTGCTCGCCGGTGCCTTCGGTGGCTGGGTGGATTCGCTCGTCATGCGCATCACCGACGTGCTGCTGTCTGTACCCAGCCTGCTGCTCGCCCTCTCGGTCGCGGCCGTCATCGGCCAGAGCCAGATGGCGGTGATGATCGCCGTCGCGGTGCCCAACATCCCTCTCTTCGCTCGGTTGTTGCGCAGCTCGATGATGGCCGAACGGGAGAAGGACTACGTCAGCGCCGCGGTTTCGGTGGGCATCAAGCGGCGCCCGCTGGTGATGGCGCACATCCTGCCCAACTCGTTGGGCCCGATGATTGTGCAAGGCACCCTGGCGCTCGCCACCGCGGTCATCGATGCGGCGGCACTCAGCTTCCTCGGGCTCGGTTCCGCCGACCCGGGTGTGCCCGAGTGGGGTCGCATGCTGGCCAACGCCCAGCGCTACCTCAACGTGGCGCCGCACCTGTGCCTCATTCCCGGCTTCGTGATCTTCATCACCGTGCTCGGCTTCAACCTGTTTGGTGAGTCACTGCGCGAAGCCCTCGACCCGAAGCTGCGCCGATGACCAACGAGCCGATCCTCTCGGTCAACGACCTGCACGTCACCTTCCAGACGCGCGGCACCAGCGCCTTGCGCGCTGTCGACGGCGTCAGCTTCGACGTACATGCTGGCGAGAC
>Ga0335397_10001489_pt1 | contig 31984 bp, 16 predicted proteins | sample MAT04_FD_205740 | JGI IMG/M metagenome (GOLD analysis project Ga0335397, IMG submission 205740) | Freshwater microbial communities from Lake Fryxell liftoff mats and glacier meltwater in Antarctica - MAT-04 (spades assembly) (version 2) ... | reverse complement strand
ACCTGAACAAGCTCCTCGGGGCTTTTTGGCGCTTTTTGTTCCGCCTCCGGTATCAGCTTCTCTCCACCTTTTCCCCGCACCCTCCCGTTGCGCTCGCCGCGTAAGGGGCTTTTTCAGGACCGACTAAATAGATCGGGAATTCGGAAGCGCCTGCGAGCAGGCGGCCTACGCCGAGGTGGTCCGTGCACTCCGCGTGCTGCATAGGGTCGGCCGACGAGCCGGTCCGTCATAGAACGCAAACTCGGAACGAGGCTGCCGCGCGCTGAGCGCACCGCCCACCTCACTTCAATGAGGCACGGGCTTTTTCGAGCAGGCGTTGCGCGCCCGTGTGGTCGGGCTCGAGTTTCAGGATGGCTTCGAAGTGCGCGATCGCCTCGCGGATTCGGGATCGGTCCCGGGAGAGAATGCGGCCCAGATTGTAGCGGGCCGGGACCAGCGTGGTTTGCTGCCGGATCGCCGCTTCATAGTGGGCAATCGCGTCGGCCGTATGCCCCAGCGTATGCGCCAGCAGGAGAGCGTAGTTGTAGTGGCACAGGAGATAATCCGGCTTGAGACGCAGGGCGGCTTCGAACTCCTGCGCCGCCTCGGCAAACTGGCCGGGCTCGTCCGCCAAGGTGTTGGCCAGTTCAAAATGCACCTCGGGCAGGTTGGGATTGAGCCGCAGCGCCGTCTGATACTCCCTAATTGCCTCATCGTGTCCCGCCGGCAGGCGCTTCAGCGCGTTGGCGAGATTGTGATGAACCTCTGCGGCATCGGGATCGAGGCGCAGGGCGGCGCGATACTCGGCGACAGCCCGGGGAAACTGCCCGGGCTGTTTGAAGTAGAGATTGCCCAGAGCCACGTGGGTGCCGGCCAGCGTCGGCCGGATACGCACCGCGGCTTGGTATTCGGCGATCGCGAGGGAGTGTTGCGCCGGATCCCGGGCACAGTACATCCCGAGCGCGAGGTGCGGCTCGGCATAGTCCGGATCGAGCGCGATGGCCTTCCGGTATTCGGCCACGGCGTCGCGAGTGTTCGTCGCGGAGATCGCGCTCCCGTGGTTGAGATGCGCGCGGGCATTCAGCGGACACTTGGCCACCGTGTCCGCCCACAGCACTGCGGTCGTGCGATAGTCCTCGTTGCGGTGGACGGTGAGCCAGCCGCAACCCAGCGCGAGCAGCCCGCAAATAACCAGGCTGAGACGTCCGAGCAGGGCATGGAGCGCCAGCACCACGACGGTGATCACGGCGGCGAGGGACAGGTAAACGCGATGCTCGGCCGTCGGCTGGCCGAGGACGGGGATCACGCTGGAAACCGGGGCTAGGATGAAAAGAAACCACGCGCCGGCGAGACCGAGCGGCGATCGCCGCCAAAGCCCGCAAAGCGTGGCGCCGGTCAGAGCGATCACGCCCAAAGCCTGCGGCCAGACCTCGCGCAGGTGATGCACGATGCCGATGCCATAATCGAGGATCAGCGGGTGCGGCCAGAGGGAGAGTTTGAGATAGAGCATGAGGGACCGGCACGACGTCAGGGCGTAGTCGAACCGCGACACGCCGTACCCCGCGCCGACATTCCCCCGATCAATGAGGAAAACCTGTCCGGCGATCACGAGCCACGTCAGCGCGAGTCCGAGATAACCGGCCCGATGCTCCCGCCAGGCGGCACGCCACGAACCGCTGAGCAGGATGCCGTCGTAAAGGAAGATGAGGAGCGGCGCGGTTGCGATAATCTCCTTGCTGCCGGCCCCGAGGAGGCACGTGACGCTCGCGAAAACCCACCAGCCCCCCGCCTGCCCCGCCTGGGCGCCGCGGATGAAACCATAAAGCGTGAGCAGATAGCAGAGGCCCATCAGCGACTCGGTGCGCTGGATGATATAGTTGACCGACTCGGTTTGGAGGGGGTGCAACGCCCAGAGGAGCGCGATTGCAAAGGCTAGGGTTTGGGCGCCCGCGCCAAAGCGGGAAGCCAGCCGGGGCAGCAGCAACGAGCGGCGGAGTACCGCCATCAGCACGAGGGCGGCGGCAAGATGAATCGCGACATTAATGACGTGGTAGCCTTCGACGTTTTCCCCGTCCAAGGCGTGATTGAGGGCGAACGTCAGGCTCGCGACCGGCCGGCCGGCCAGGCCGGAGTGGTTGGAGGGAAAGAGCGCGGACGTGAATTGATGGAGCTTCTGGTTGTACTGGACCGAGCCGAAGTCATCGAAAGTGAACGGCCCGTAAATGCTGTTATGGTAGGCGGCGATGATGGCCAGAAGCAGCGCGCCGACGGCGAGCCAGTCGGACCAGCGGATGGAATTCACCCCGGGTGGCGATGATTCTGGGGTGGAAGGGGGTGCAGTCATAGAGTACGGCGTATGGGGTGGCCGGGCCCACGCAGGCGGTGGGAACGATGCTGGCGAAGCGAGCGGCAAGGGCTGACGACCCCAAGGCGGCGCGGCAAACAGCGCAGGAAAAATTCGTGTAACATCTGCGTGACAATCCTGCCCTGCCGGGTGGCCGTGCGCTCCGGCTCAGCAGGAGGGCCGGTTCGCAGCGAGCGCTCGCTCGCCGCTACCGGCCTGGGGAAGGCTGCTATGCGTGGACTGCAGGGCCTTGCAAACATCAGTTCGGCAGCGGGCGGAAACGCTGGGAAATTGCGAAAAACACAATGGGAGTGAGCGTGGGTGAGCGCCGGAAATTGTTACAATTGGGCGCACCCCGCGACGGGACTTGAAACTCGTGGGAGCGGTTCATTTTCTGTTTTTGCGGCGTATTTATACGCAACAGCAACGCGTCGCACACCTCGCCTGTGGTCTTCCTTTTTCCCAGATTTTCCCGGATTATTTTCCCGTGTTTTTCGCGCCTTCCCGGTCCGGCGCGCGGGCTGGTGCGCGGCGGCTTCCTGCTGGCCTTGCTGGCGATGCTGCCGGCAAAAAAGCTTACCGCGGGGGAGCCGACGGGAGCGATAGGCGATGCCCGGGCGCAGACCTCGGCGATCGCACCCGCGCCAGCGGCGGGCAAGCTGTTCATCAACGAGTATCGGATTTCAGGGGCGCACAAACTGGCGCGGGGTAAGATCGAGGCGGCGGTTTACCGTTTCCTCGGGCCGGGCCGGACGCGCGACGATGTCGAAGGCGCCCGCGCGGCGCTGGAAACCGCGTACCATGACACCGGTTATCAGACCGTGGGCGTCATCATCCCGGAGCAGGAAGTGAAACACGGCATCGTCCGCCTGCAGGTTGTCGAACGCCCGGTGGGCCGGCTGCGCGTGCGCGGCGCGGTTTATTCCTCGCCGGCGAAGCTCAAGGCGATGGCGCCGTCGGTCGCGGAAGGCGAAGTGATTGATTTCAACCAAGTGACGCCCGATATCGTCGCGCTGAACCAATCGCCCGACCGCCGCGTGACGCCGGCGCTGCATGCGGGCCGGGAGCCCGACACGGTGGATGTGGACCTCGAGGTCAAGGAAACGGCGCCGGTCCACGGCAGTATGGAACTCAACAACCGCCGCGGACCCGACACCACGGCGCTGCGGCTGAATGCCGCACTGAGCGCGAATAACCTCTGGCAATTGGGCCACGGCGCGGGCTTCAGTTTTCAGACGTCACCGCAGGATACCAGCGAGGTGAAGGTGTACTCGGGTTACTATCTCGCGCGGTTTGCAGGCGCGCCGGGCCTGACGCTGATGGCGTCGGGGACGAAACAGGACAGCAACGTATCCACGCTGGGCGACGTCGCGGTCGCGGGTCGCGGCGACACCGCCGGCCTGCATGCGATCTTCAGCCTGCCGTCAGGCCAGGATTTTTCCCACTCGGTCAACGTGGGGATCGATTACAAGCACTTCCTCGACAAGGTGCACGTCGGCAGCGTGACGACGGACATCGAAACGCCGATCACCTACTATCCGCTCCAGGCGGCGTACTCGGCGACGTGGCTGGGCAAGAAAGCCACGACGGAGCTGAACGCCGCGGTGAATTTCAACCTGCGCAGCACGACGGGGAGCGCCGGCGAATTTGGCAACAGCCGGTACAACGCCGACGCCAACTATGTCTACCTGCATGCGGACCTGACGCAGACCCGGCAGCTGGGAGGCGGCTACGAGCTCGTCGGCAAGGTGCAGGGGCAGGTGGCGGACCAGCCGCTGATCAACCACGAGCAGGCGAGCGGCGGCGGCGTCGGGACGGTGCGCGGCTACCTCGAGGCCGAGGTGGTGGGCGACAACGCGGTGTTTGGTTCGCTGGAATTCCGCAGCCCGAACCTGGTCAAATTGCTCCACGAGAAGGACGGCGACTGGCGCATCTATGGCTTCACCGAGGGCGGCAAGCTGACGATCAACGATCCGTTGCCCGAGCAGAAGGACCACTTTTACCTGGCGAGCGTCGGGGTGGGCACGCAGCTGCGGCTGCGGGACCACTTCGAGGGTGCGTTCAACGCGAGCCTGCCGCTCTACCCGCAGTCAAAAACGCCGGGGAACGAGCTGCGCTTCTCGTTCCGCGCGGCGATGGATTTTTGAACCACCTCCCGATCCCAATTTTCCCTTCATGAAAAACCTCCTCCGATTGAACCAAGGAAAGCGACTGCGGCTGGTGCTGGGCGTCTTCGCCCTGCTGGCCTGCGCCAGCACCGCGCACGCGTGGTGGGATGGGGAGTGGACGCTCCGCCGCAAGCTCACGCTCGATCCCGCGGCGGTCGGCGTGACGCCGGACGCCGGCGGCGCGGTCCCGGTGCTGATCCGCCTGCACGACGGCAATTTCCGGTTCGCGAGCGCGAAGCCGGACGGCGCCGATCTCCGGTTCATCGGGGAGGACGACAAGACGCCGCTGATGTTTCACCTCGAGAAATTCGATCCCGTGCTGAACGAGGCGTTTGCCTGGGTGAAAGTCCCGGTCCTCAAAGCGGGGGCGAAGACGACATTGTACCTCTACTACGGCAACGCCGGCAACAAGGCGGTCAAGGCCGAGAACACCAAGGGTACGTACGACGAAAACACCTTGCTGGTCTATCACTTCACGGAACACGGGCAGCCGGCCTACGATTTCACGGCGGGCGGCAACAACGCGCAGAATTCCGGTCTGGCGGCGGACGATGCCATGATCGGCGCCGGCCTGCGGCTCGATGGCAAGACCACGATCACGATTCCGGCGGCGCCCTCGCTCGCCTGGACCAACGGCAGCGCGATGACCTGGTCGGCGTGGGTCAAATTTGGCCCCCCGCAGCCGCACGCCGTGTTCTTCAGCCGCCGGGACGGCGGGAAATTTTTCCTGATCGGCGCGGACAACGGCGTGCCGTTTGTCGAGACGGTCTACCAAGGTGGGACGGTGCGCACCCCGGCGGGCCCGCCCGTGGCGCCCAATGGCTGGCAGCACGTCGCCGTCGTGGCAGCCGGGGAAAAGATCACGCTGTATGTCGGCGGCGAAGTCTACGCCACAATGTCCGCGGCGCTGCCGGCCTTGACTGGCCCGATGGTGGTGGGCGGCGACGGAGTGGGTGGCCTGATGAACGAGAGTGGCGCCGGCTTCAGCGGCGCGATGGACGAAATGGAAATCTCCAACGTCGAACGTTCCCCCGCAGCCCTGAAGCTCGCGGCGCTGAGCCAGGGCGGCGACAGCGCCGGGAAGTTGCTCACGCTCGGCGAGGACGAGCAGGAGACGAGCTGGTTGAGTGCGCTCAAGGGCGGCTACATCGGCGTAATCATCGGATCGCTGACCGTCGATGGCTGGGTCGTCATCGGCATCCTCGCCCTCATGTCGGTCATCAGCTGGTGGGTTATGGTCCGCAAGGCGCTATACCTGAACAGCATTGGCAAGGGGAACGAGCAGTTCCTCGCCGAGTGGAGTCACGTCGCGACCGACCTGTCCGTGCTCGACGCCGGCACCGGCGACCACGCGAAGACGATGGGCGGCCGGGTGGATGCGAAAACGCATCGCGCGATGACGCGGGCACCCCTTTACCGGATCTACCACATTGGCGTGGAGGAAATCCAGCACCGCCTTTCGGCCGACCGCAACGGCTCCGCGAAGATTCTTTCGGCCCGCTCGATCCAGGCGATTCGCGCCACGCTCGACGGTGGTTTGGTGCGAGAAACCCAGAAGCTGAGCAATTCCATGGTGCTGCTGACCATCGCGATCTCCGGCGGCCCGTTCCTCGGGCTGCTCGGCACCGTCGTGGGCGTCATGATCACGTTCGCCGCGGTTGCGCAGGCGGGCGACGTCAACGTCAACGCCATCGCCCCCGGCATCGCCGCCGCGCTCGCGGCCACGGTGGCCGGCCTCGCGGTCGCGATCCCCGCGCTGTTCGGCTACAACTACCTCGTCACCCGCATCAAGGGCTGCTCGACGGACCTGCACGTGTTCATCGACGAGTTCGTGACGAAGCTCGCCGAGTTTTATGCCGAGCCGGTCGACGCGCTGCGGGACCCGACCAAGGCGCCGTTCGAGGAAACCAAGCACTGAGCCCGGTTCACTTTCCCACCATGCAAGTCCAATCCGAAGACAAACCGTACGACGACATCAACATCACGCCGATGCTCGACCTGGCGTACGTGCTGCTCGTCATCTTCATCCTGATGTGCACGGCGTCGGTCGCCGGCACAAAGGTGAACCTGCCCAAGGCCAGCGCGGCCTCGGTCAATCTCGCCAAGCCGAAGACGAAGGCGATCACGATCAACAACGAGGGCAAGGTGTTCCTCGATACAGTGCCGGTCACGCTGACTGAGCTTGAGCAACGGCTCGCGCAGCAGAAGACGCAGACGCCGGAATTCCCCGTGGTCATCCGCGGCGACAGCGTCACGCAATACCAGGCCGTCATGGATGTGATTGACGTGGTCGGCCGGCTGGGGATCACGCAGGTCGGCCTCGCCACGAAGTCGGGAAAACCCAACTGACCATGAATCCGCGCGGGCCTTTTGAATACGAAGAGAAGCGGGGCTTTTTGCGCCGCTACGGCTTCGTCATCGGCCTGCTCGTCGTGGCCGCCGTCGGCGTGGTGCTGTTCAAGAATGTTTTCTCCGGTCGCAACCAGCCCGCCCCCTACAAGCCCGCGGAGCTGGTGATGCTCAAGCTGGCTCCGCCCCCGCCGCCACCACCACCACCACCGCCTCCTCCCCCGCAGGACCAGCCGAAGCAGGAGATGATGGAACAGACGCCAGTGGACGCCGAGGAAGCGAAGCCCGATGCGACACCCGATCCGACTCCCGCGCTGGGCACGAACGTCCAAGGCAACGGGCCGGCGGATGGCTTTGGCCTGGGGCGCAACGGCAACGGCACGATTGGCGGTCGTGGCGGCAATCGCGCGGGCAGCCGTTTCGGCTGGTACGCGGCGGAGGTCATCAAATCGCTCGGTGACGCGCTGCGGGAGAACCCGCAGACGCGCAACGCGAGCTTCGACGTCAAAGTGCGCGTCTGGGCGAATGGCGCCGGCCGCATCACGCGCGCGAAACTCGCGGAGTCCACCGGCGACCTAGCGCTCGATGACGCCATCAAGGCCGGAGTCCTGGAGGGTTTTCAACTGCCTGAGCCGCCTCCGGACGGGATGCCGATGCCGATTGTGATGCGCCTCGCGGCCCGCCGGCCCAACTGAATCAGCTGCTGTTGCCTAATTTTATGTTCTACGAAAGACCTCATTCGCTTCCCCGCTCGCTCACTCTTTTGGTTCTTTGCCTGACGCTGACGCAGCCCAGCCTGAGGGCGGCGTCCGCCGCCCCGGCGAATCCGTCGGCGATGGGGTCCCAGAGCGCCATGCAGGTGCTGATCAACCGTCTTGCGGCGCGCGGACTGCTGACGAAGCAGGACTCGGCTGACCTGCAATTGCTGGCCGAAGCGGACGCGGCCGAGGTGCAGGCCCAGGCGGCCATGACGCAGGCAGCGCTCGCCCGCGCGAACGCGGCCGAGGCGCGCGCGCGCGCGATGGCGGCGATGATGTCGTCGCAGGCGGGAAGTGGAACGGCCGTGGCCGCTGCGCCCGAACCGGCCGAACCCGCCGAACCGGGGCGCCGCAGTGTCCCGGTGCGGTCCACGATGGTGGCTCCCGTGATGGTGGCTCGACCCGACCACTCGCCGACCAATGACATGATGGCGGATCCCGACGTGGCACGGGCGCTCGCGAAGGCCCGCGCCGCCGAGCCCACGGTGCGCGGGACGGAACCAGCGTTCCCCGAAGCTGAGCCGAGGTCAGCCGAGGAAACCCAGCTCGCGGTCGCCCCGCCACCGGCGAGGCCCTCGCCGGCGCCCGTCCGTGCGACGAGCACCTACGACGTGCCGCCCGCGGCGGATATGGCGGCGGCAGCCGAACCGGTGGGGGAGGACGTGGTGCGCGTCACGTACGTGCCCGAAATCGTGAAGGCGCAGCTGCGCGAGGAAATCAAACAGGAGGTCCTGGCCCAGGCGCGGGATGAGAATTGGGCGTCGCCGCGGACGTTTCCGGACTGGGTGTTACGCGTGCGGCTGTTCGGCGATGTGCGCGTGCGGGGCGAAAGCCAGCGGCTCCCGGATGGCAACGACAACACCGGGGCCTTCCCCAATTTCAACGCGATCAACACCGGGTCGCCCTTCGACGTGGCCGGGACGATTTTCTCGCCGCAATTCAACGTCGACCAGGATCGCAACCGCGTGCGGCTGCGCGCGCGCGGCGGCCTGGCGGTGGACTTGGATGATGGTTTCACGCTGGGGCTGCGGATTGCGACCGGGGAAAACAATTCACCGGTGACGCAGAACCAGAGCCTGGGGGCGGCGGGTTCCGGGCAAGGCGGAAACTTCAGCAAGTACGCCATCTGGCTGGACCGCGGCTTCCTCCGTTACGAGACGGGTGGCCTGCCGGATGAGGACCTCATGGTGACGGTCGGCCGCTTCGACAACCCGTTCATGTCCACGACGCTCCTGTGGGCTGACGACCTGGGCTTCGACGGCTTGGCGGTGCAGGGCCGAGTTCCGACGGGCGAAGACATCACGCCATTTTTCACCGCGGGGGCGTTTCCGATCTTCAACACCGATTTAAACTACGCCACCAACCAACCCAGCAAGTTCAAGAGCCGCGACAAGTGGCTGTATGCCGGGCAGCTCGGCGCCACGTGGGAAATTACCGAGCACGTCAGCCTCAAACTGGCGGTGGGGTACAACAAATTCCAGAACGTCGAGGGCGAGCTTTCGACCCCGTTTGTGCCGATCTCGACGGCGGACGCGGGCGACACCGACGCGAGCCGCCCGGCGTTCGCGCAGAAAGGCAACACGTACATGGCGCTGCGCGACATCACGCCGAGTCCGCTCAACAGCAATGGCACGATCAACCAGTTCCAGTATTTCGGTCTCGCCTCGAAGTTTGAGGTGATGACGTCCGACGCGCGGCTGGATTTCAACCCCTCGGAAACGTTCCAAGTCTCGCTCATCGGGGAATACGCGAAGAACCGCGGGTATGAACGGGACGCGATCGAGGCCAAGGCGGTGAACAACCTCGCCGCCAGCGCCACCTCGACCGGCGGCATTTTCATCGGCGGCGACACCGCTTGGATGGTCAATTTGCAGGCGGGCGCCCCGGCGCTCAAGCACCGCTGGGATTGGACCGTCAACCTTGGCTACCGCAAGGTGGAGTCGGACGCGGTGGTCGATGGTTTCAATGACTCGGACTTCGGCGGTGGCGGCACGAACGTCAAGGGCCTGACCTTTGGCGGGACGCTGGCGATTTCGTCCCACGTCTGGCTGGGGCTGCGCTGGTTCAGCGCCACGCAGGTGGCGGGCCCGCAGCTGAAGAGCGACATCTTCCAATTCGATCTCAACGGCAAGTTCTGACCCCCATGAAACGCACGACACTGGCCGCCCTCGGCTTTTTCTCCGTCCTCCTGACCATCTTCCTCCCGGCAGCCGAGCCCGCTTCCGGTGAGGATCGCCTGCGCGATGCGCTGCGGCAGTCCATGCTGCTGGCGCGCACGGCGCAAAACTCGTTGGCGGAATTGCAGGCGAACCAGGCGAACCTGGAGCAGGAGAGGAAGTCATTCGCGGACAAATACGACGCGCTCAGGAAACAAATCGTGGCGGACAAGGCCGGAAGCGACAAGGCGGTCGCGGAGCTCAAGGAGCAGCTGGCGGAGCAGAAAGCGACGCTGGCGAAGCGCACCGAGACGCTGGAAAAGACCCGGACTGAGGGCGAGAAGACGGCGCAGGCGGCGCAGCAGGCAGAAGCGCAGGTCACGAAGCTGACGGCGGAGACCATCGCGCTGCAGCGGCGGTTGGCGGACCGCGAGGCAAAGAACCTCGCGCTGTTCCTGCTCGGCAATGAAATCCTGGGCCGGTACGAGGACTTCAGCCTGGGCAATGCGCTCAAGGCCAAGGAGCCCTTTGTCGGGCTGACGCGCACCAAGCTCGAGAACCTGGTGCAGGACTACGAGGACAAGCTGCTCGACCAACGCCTGAAGCCATGAGTCGAAGGGCAGAGCACCATCAGACGCGCGGCCCGACCAGGCCGAAGCTCCCGCCCTTGGTCCGCATCGGCGTCGTGTTTTTTGCGCTCACCGCGTGGGGCCACGCGGGCGACATCCTGCGGCGCAATGCGCCCGCGACGCCGGCGACGGGATCGTCCGGCAGCGGCGCGGGCGGCCCCGGCACGAATCCGACGGGGATTTTGCCTTCGGCCCAGGACCGGCTGGCGCGCACCAGCCAGGCGGTGAATGCAGTGCGGCAGATGCAGGCGGCGGCGCGCCAGCTCGCCACGACCGGGCCGAATAATTTGCGCCCGGGATTGCCGGTGGTGCCCGTGAACAGTTACGGCGGGGCCAACGGTCTCAGGCTCGCCCCGGGCGTGCCCCTCGATCTCGCGCACCCGTCCGGCGCCGAGACGGCCGCGTTGTGGACGGGCGCGAATTTGCCGGCGGTGACGACGAATGCGACCAATGGCACGAGCACGGTCACGATCCAACAGACGGCGCAGCAGGCGATTTTGAACTGGCAGACGTTCAACCTTGGCCGGAACACGACCCTGACCTTTGACCAGGGCGCCGGCGGCGCGAATGTCGGCCAGTGGATCGCGTTTAATTTCGTGCGCGATCCCACCGGTGCGCCGTCGCAGATCCTCGGTTCGATCCGTACGATCGGCGCGCCCGATTCCTCCGGCCGCGCCACGGTGGGCGGGCAGGTATACGTGATGAATGCCAACGGGATCATCTTTGGCGGTTCGTCGCAGGTGAACGCGCACGGCCTCGTCGCCTCGTCCCTGCCGGTCAACTACAACCTTATCCAGCGCGGTCTCATCAACAATCCGGACACGCAGTTCCTGTTTTCCGCACTGCCCCAAGCGGCCGGCGGCCAGGGACCGACGCCGGCCTTTGATCCGGCTTCGGCCGCGGGCGCGGTCCCGGTGCAGACGGCGTATGCGTCCGATGGCAGCGGCGACACGGGCAACTATGGCGACGTGGTGGTGCAACCCGGCGCGCTGATCAACGTGCCGACCTCGGTGGACCATGTGGGTGGACGCGTCGCGCTGATTGGCGCCAACGTGTCCAACGCCGGCATGATCTCCACGCCCGATGGCCAGACGATCATGGCGGCGGGACTGCAGGTGGGCTGGGTCGCCAGCAGTGATCCCGGTCTGCGCGGACTCGATGTTTATGTCGGCGCCGTGTCCGACGATTCCGGCACGGTCGCCAACGATCTCGACCCGACCCACCCGACGGCTTCGAACCTCACGTTCACGAATCCCGACGGCACGACCGGCACGGTGGCGGCGGGCACGCCCATTGCTGGCCTGATCGACGGACGCCGCGTGGATGGCACGATGGCCGACGTCGCCGTGACGCTGGTGGGGAAAACCGTCAATCAGCTCGGCGTGATCGACAACGCGACCTCGGTGGCGTTCAACGGCCGCATCGACCTGCTCGCGGAATACAACGCGATCGCCAATTCGCGGTACATCCTGGGCTCGAATCTGCCGGTTTTCATCCGGCAGTCGACGGACGACGACGTTTCGGTGGGTACGGTGACGTTCGGCACCAGCAGCATCACGAGGATCCTGCCCGACGTCGCCAGCAACGACCGTGTGATTGGCACGTCGTTGGCGCTGCCGTCCGAAATCAAGGTCCGCGGCCAGGCAATCCACCTCGCGTCCAATGGCACCGCCGCCAGTGCCGCCACGATCCTCGCCCCGAGCGCCCGCGTGGTGCTGGGGGCCGGAAAATGGATCGCGGCAAATGGCGCCGACGCGTTCATTCACTCGGACGGGCAAATCTATTTCGATCCGGGAACGACGATCGATGTGAGCGGCTTGGTGGACGTAACGGCGTCGGTCACGGAGAATATTGTGGAGGTGGAATTGCGCGGCCCGCAACTGGCGGATTCGCCGTTGCAGCGGGACGGGGCGTTGCGGGGGTTGACCGTGCAGATCGACTTGCGGCAAGTCGGAACCTACCAAGGCCGCAACTGGGTGGGCACGCCGCTGGCGGATGCGACCGGGTACGTTGGCTTGGTGCAGCGGACGGTCGGCGAGCTGTCGACGGCCGGCGGCACGGTGACGATCGCGGCCGGCGGCTCGGTGGTCATGAACAAGGATGCCACCGTCAACGTGTCGGGCGGCTCCATCAATTACCAAGGGGGCCTGATCCAGACGACCAAGGTCATCTCGAATGGGCACATTTACGACATTTCCCAAGCCACGCCGGACCGGGTGTACGAGGGCATTTACGACGCCATCTCGACGACGATTGATCCGAAATGGGGCGTCGCCAATTCGAACCTCAATCCCCTGCCGCAGACGCAGGGGACGTATTCGCCGGGCTACATCCAAGGTGGCAACGGCGGCAGCCTGACGATCAGCGCTCCGGCCGCAGTGCTCGATGGCCGTCTCGCCGGCACGGTCGTGCAGGGCGCGCGGCAACGCACGCCGGCCGGCCAGCTGGCCAAAATGTTTTCCGATTCCACGTTCAGCTCGATCCTGCCGGCGATCCAGTCGGCGATCGGGTTGCCCAGTCCCAGTTCGCTGGTGCTGAAGTTTGAGCAGGATTACCAGCGTGAGGCCTCCGGCTTGATTTTCCAGCGGTCACCCACGCCGCCGAAAGTTGTGCTCACTTCCGCGTTGAATCCGATGGAGGCCGTCGAGGCATTTCCGAGGAGTTCCTCCGGCGACATTTTCGCCGACCTCGGCGCGCGGGGGAAAGCGGGCGCCCGGATCCAGCTCTCGCCGAACCTGGTGTCGGCGAACGCCACGGAAGGCCACGGTTTCGGTTCGCTGGCCGTCACCAACGGCGAGGGCGACATCACCCTCGCTTCCAATCTCACCACGCCGTCCAACGGAACCTTGGCGTTTGATGCGGCGACTATTTTCGTCAGCCCCAACGTCAGTGTCCGGTCTCCGGGCGGCAGCCTGAGTTTCACGGCGCACAACCGGTCGCCGTACGACTATCTTCTCGAGGCGTCGCTGAATCTTTTCACCCTCCCGGAACCGGATCCCGACCGCGGCGGATTCTCGCTGGGCCCGGGCGCCACGCTGAGCACGGCGGGTTTGGTGGTCGATGAACGCGCCGGCCGGCCGGGCGCGGGCACGGCGCCGCTGGTGACGAACGGCTATCACCTCGATGCAGCCACCGGCGCCGAGGTGGACGCCGTGGCGATTCGCGCCTACAGAGTGGACCTGGGAAACGGCAGTACGGTCGATGTTTCCGGCGGAGTGACGGCGGGCACGACCGGCAAGATGACCTACGGCAACGCCGGCAAGATTTCGATTCTCGCGGTGCTGGATCCTCAGGGCCCGGCCACGCAAGCCATCGGGCAGGACCCGGCCGATGGGGGCGGCACACCCGATCTGCGAGGCTACCTGCATTTCAACCCGGATCATGTCCGGTTCAAGGGTTACGCCGGGCAGGGTGGCCGCAGTGGCGCGCTGACACTGCAGGCGCAATTGATCCAGGTGGAAAATCCGCTGGCGATCGGCACGACGGCGGACCTGGCGCTGGTGTCGCCGCTGAATCTTGATCCCACCCACACGCTCTTGCTGGCGCCGGACTTTTTCAGCCAAGGCGGATTCGGCAGCTATTCGCTCATCGGCATTGGCGAGGTGGCGCGGGGCGCGGGCGGGAACATCCTCAACGATCTCGTGGGCCCGGGCGTGCAGTATGTGCCGGGAGTCTTCATTGCGCCGACCCTCCTGTCTGCCAGCGGGCAGCCCCTCAGCACGGTGATCTCCCCGCAGGCCGCCAACTGGCTGGCGATCATCGATCCGGCGCAGTCCGGCCAGGTGGTGCTGGCGGCCGACTCGAGCCGGTTGCCGCTGGGCGCCCGCAATCCGGTCAGCCTCAGGTTCACCGCCGCGGGCGCCAGCTACAATTCGGGAGCGGATATCACACTCTTCGCGCGCGGTGACGTGAAAATAGCAAACGGCGCTGTCATCCAGGTCGATCCGCTGGGTGCGGTTGGGCTGGTTGGCGACACGGTGGAAGTGAATGGAAAGATTTTCGCGCCGGCGGGCAGCATCGAGGTCAAAGGCGGAACCTCCTACACGGGCGACGGCTTTACGCTGCCGGAAGAGGGATTGCCCACGGTTGTTCTGGGCACGGACAGCGAGCTGTCGGCGGTCGGCGTGATCCTCGGCCCGGCGGGGCTCGCGCCCAATCCGGGCCTTCTGGGCAATATGAACACGGGAGCGGCGCTGGCGGGTGGCCGGATTGCCATCGCAGGGAATATCGTGGCGGAGAAGAACGCGGTGATCGATGTCTCCGGCGCGTCGGGCACGCTGGATCTTTTGCCCGGCTACAGCGGCGGGTCCGCGCTTTATGGCGTGGTGCCGACGGCCGTTGCGAGCAATGGTGGCAGCATCACGCTCACGGGTGCGCAACTGCTGGTGACGAATGCGACGTTGCGGGGCGCGGCGGGCGCGGATTCGACGCAGGGCGGCAGTCTGGAACTTTCCTCCGGTCGTTTTTCGCTGCTGCCGATTTTGCCGACCGACCTCAATCTGGAAGTCAGTGAATTCGGCCCGGTGCTGGACCCGGATCGAACGGGCCTGGGCCTCGCGGTGGTGAACGCCGGCGGCAATGCGGTGGCGAGTTACGGTCATTTTGCCGCGGCGGATTTCTGGAATCCCGGCACCCATGCGACCGTGGGCGGGTTTGGCTCCCTGACTTTGCAGGGCAACGTCCAGTTTACGGGGGCGGTGGAGCTCGGGGCGGATCGCAGTCTCACGATCGCGACGGGCGGTCTGATTTACTCGGTGGCCCAGGGCACGAGTCCTGACCAAATTATCGTGCTACAGGCACCGCACGTCGCGCTCGGCCTGCCGTTCCAGGCGCCGGTGCAGACCGGGGTGGGCTCGATCCCGCCGGTTTCCATCTTCCGGGATCCCACCAGCAACCCATACTATTTCGCCCCGCAACCCGGTCCCGGTTCGCTCGAAGTGAAGGCGGACAGTCTGATCTCGCTGGGGACGCTCTCGCTGCAGGGCATCAGCCTGGCAAGTTTCTCGACCGAGAAAAACGGCCAGGCGGTCGCGGGCGACATCCGCGGCGATGGGGTGCTCGACATTGCGGGGTCCTTCGATTTCACCGCAGGACAGGTTTATCCTCCAACGGCGGTGAGCTTCACCATTGCGGCCTACGACTACGCCACCCTGGACGGGGCGATGCATGAGGGTTCGGTCACATTCCACCCGGTGGTGGATGCAACGGGTGCGACGATCCTGCCCGCGCTGCCGCTGTCGGCCGGCGGTAAGCTCACAGTCTATGCCTCGACGATCACCCAAGGCGGGGTGCTGCGTGCGCCGCTAGGCACGATCAATCTCGGTTGGAATGGCGTGGGCACGCCGCCCACGCAGGACACAGTCAACGGCGTGCCACCGGACCTGGTGGTCGGACCAGGCTCCCTGCAGATTGCCACGACGGGAACGCTCACGATGGCGAAGGGCGGCGTCACTTCGGTATCCGCGGTTGACCCCACGACCGGGCTGCCGGTCACGATCCCGTTCGGCTACAGCACGGATGGCACCACGTGGATCGATCCGTCCGGCGCCGACATTACGGTGGTGGGCCCGCCGCGGAAATCCGTCAGCGTGTCGGCGGTCGACTTGATCGGCGAGAAGGGTTCGTTGATCGATATCGGCGGCGGCGGTGACCTGTACGCCTATCGGTGGATTCCCGGTGTCGGCGGCACCAAGGATATATTGTCGCCCACCTATGTCCCGAATGCAGCCTCTCCCACGCTGCAGAGTTTTTCGGTGCTGCCCGGCTACCAGGCGGGGTTTGCGCCCTACGCGACTTTCGGCAGCGCGGCGGCGGATCCCGGTTATGTCGCCGGGGGGGGATTGGCCGTGGGCGATATGGTCCATCTCGACCTGCGCGACGGACAGGGCGCGCAGGACTACACGCTGCTCCCGGCGCGGTATGCATTGTTGCCCGGCGCCTACCTCGTGACGCCGACGAGCGGCGCGCCGAGCAGCAACGGGAACACGCAGGCCGATGGGTCGATCATCGTCGCCGGCTATCGCGCTAATTCCCTCGCGCCGGTCGGGACGACCCCGGTGCGCATGGCGTTTGAAGTGGCGTCAGGCACGCCGGCCGCCACCAGCCCCGCCACGCCGGTTACTTCCGTCGTGCGGACGCGCGCGCAATACGCCGACTTCTTTGCCAACACGTTTTTCCCGCCAAGCGCGCTGTCCGCGAATCTGCCGGTCTGGCGTCTGCCCGTTGACGCGGGCTATCTCCTGCTAACCGCGGCGGGCGGCGGCACCATCCGCTTCGACGGCGACATCACGGCCAAGCCGCTGGCGGGGACGGACGGCAAGGGTGGCCTCGTCGACATCGACAGCCCGAGCGACATCCTGATCGACCACAGCCAGGCGAGCGTGGCGTCGATCGCGGCAATCATCGGCAACCTCGGCTTGGTCGATCCCCTGGTGCTGGACGCGGCAACACTGAACAATTTCGGCGCGGAGAGCCTGCTGATCGGCGGTTACCGCACGTCCGGCGCGACGGGTGAGTCCGTCCATGTTTCCACGGGGCAGCTGGCGGTTGCGAATGCGGGCGAAGCGTTGCTCGGCTCGGACATTATTCTCGTCGCGAATACGAGCCTGCGACTCGACGACAACGCCTCGATCGCGCCGAGGGCGATGCTGACGGGCGCGGATGAGCTGGTATTTGGCCAGCTGGATGCGAATGGCGTGGTGGTGGGGGCCAGTGGCAACGGGGCGGTGCTGCGGGTGAGCAGCGACCCGCTGGCGCAGATCAACCGGCTCGGCGCGGACCAATCGACGGCCGCATCGTTGTCCGTCGGCCGCGGCGTCCAGCTGGGCCTAGCCGGGGGGACGGTGGGCAGCATCACACTGGATTCGACCAACGCGACCTCGTTGGACTCGAGCGCGGCGCTGAATGCGCAGTCGATAGCACTCGGCAGCGGCCAGATCAGCCTGCAGTTCGACGGCGCTGGCGCGTTGCGCACGCAAGCCAACGGCGCGGTCACGCAGGGCCTGGTCTTGTCGGATGCAGCGATTCGCACGCTCGAAACGTCCGCCCAATCGCTGGCCCTGCTGAGTTACACGTCGATCGATCTCTATGGTGCGGGCGAACTCGGCAACGCGGACTTTGCGCAGATCTCGCTGCACACCCCTGAGCTTTACAGCGATGGCGGCGTGGTGAAGTTCGTCGCCCAGGACATCCAGCTCGACAATCGCGCCAACGCAGCGGCGGCCGATCAAGTGGTCGCGCTGCCGGCCATGGGAAAGCTGCAATTCACTTCGGACAGGTTCCAGCTCGGCACGGGGCAGGTGGCGGTCAACCACGTCAGCAGCATCGCAATCAACGCGGCCAGCCGCGTGACATTCGATGGCGTGGGCAACCTGATCACGCAGGGCGATCTCACGATGACGACCCCGTTGGTAACGGCCACCACCGCGTCGAATCAAACGGTGATCGCGGGCGGAAAGTTGGCGGTGACGGGCACGACGGGGACGACGACCGGCGACGGTCTGGGTGCTCAACTCACGCTGGTGGGCAGTGACGTCGCTATCGACAGTCTGATCCAGATGACGAGCGGCAATCTGACGCTGCACGCCGCGAACGGCGATGTGGCAGTCAACGGCCCGCTCGACGTCGGCGGTAGCGCGCGGACCTTCTACGATTTGCCGAAGTACACGGACGGCGGCCAGGTCAGCCTGATCGCGGATCATGGCAATGTGAATGTGAACAGCGGGGGCCGGGTGAATGTCTCGGGGGCCGCGACCGATCCGGCCGATACGGCCAACGCTGGTTCGGACTTTGCGAGCAGCGGGGGAATGCTGAAGGTGGCCGTGGAAAATGGCCTTTTCGCGGTGGCCGGCGAGATTTCCGGCGAGGGAATCAACTCGGCCCGAAGTGGCGCTTTCTCGCTTGATACGGGTGCGCTGCCGAGTCTCACGCCACTGGAAAGCGCCCTCGCGGACGGTGGTTTCGCCCGGGCCCAGACGATTCGCGTGCGCCAAGGCGACGCGGTCATCGAAGGCACGGTCACCGCGCATGTGTTCAGTCTCTCGACTGACCAGGGTTCAATCGAGGTGACGAATTCCGGAGTGATCGATGCGAGCGGCGCGATGGGCGGTGCGATCAGCCTGGCGGCCCGCGGTAGTGTCTCGATCGATGGTGGCGCCGTGCTGACCGTGGCGGCGGATGACTTTAATGCCGCCGGCAAGGGTGGGGTGGTGACGCTCGAATCGGGCACGTCCTATTTTGACAGCAGCGGCGCATATGTGGCACCCGCGGCCTCTGCGGCCGTCGGGGTCGGGGGAACGATCGATCTGTCAGTCGGACGCGTCCAAATCGATCTTCTGGCGGAGACTGCCGTTCATTTTCCGCGCGGCACGCCCGGCGCCGGCCAAGTCGCGTTCAGTGAGGGAGGAGCCTACATGGATGCAAACGGAACCGTTGTCACCATTGCCAAGGGCGAAACCGTGTCGCTGCCGGTGGGCAGCACGGTGGTCCTGACCAAGACGGGGACCGCAGCCTATGTGGGCAACGGCCTGGACGGATCGATCCCCGTGGTTTTTTCGGACGGAAGTTCGGCGTCGCTCAGGCCGGGATTGGGCGGCGCGGCCGGTCTGGCCGCTGCGCTGGCGGACGCGGCGCTGGGGAAAAGTTCGGGGACGCTGCACCTGCGGGGGCCGCAGGTGGATGGGGGCGGAAACCCTCTACCCGCCGATAACTCCGGCACGGCGGGCGTCGACTTGGCGGTGAAACCCATCACCGGCACGATCATCGGTGCCTCCAACATCGTGGTGGAAGGATACAAAGTGTTTGTCCCTCCCGCCGGCTCGATTGACGCCGTCAAATCCAACGTCGCAGTCAACGGTCAGGGCTTTGTCGACAACACGGGCGATGCGGCCACGCCCGGGACGATTCTTGGGCGACTGTTGGCGGGCGTGGTCGATCCGGTCGCGCGGAATCAACTGGCGTCGGTGATTCACCTGCGGCCGGGCGCCGAGATCGTGAATGCGTCCAACGCCGGCGCCCCGACGAGCACGCTCGTCACCGCAGGCGCGGCCAACAACACGCTCACCCTGGTGGCCGGCAGTTCGTTCACGCTGGGATCCTTGAGCGCGGCTGCGGGGCGGATCGTTTCCACGACCGCCAGCGGGCGCATTATTTCTGCCGACGGCACCAGCAAGGTGTTGAAGACCACGGACACCAATGTGGTGCTGGTCGCGGGGAGCACGGTCATCCTGGACACCGACGGTACGGTGACGCTCGGGGTGACGCGGACCGGTTTGGCGGCGGGCAGCGGCACCCTGGTGCTGGCCGCGGGCACGAAATTGAGCGGCACCAACGGCGTTGGTTTCAACCCCGGCTCCGGCACGAACCTGACGCTCAGCACCGCCGGCACGAGTGTCGTGGCCTTGGGAGCGGCTACGCCGGTGGTGTTTGCGAACGGCGGACGCGTGCGGTTCTCCAGCGCCGGCACGATCACGTCGCTCAGCGGCACGGTCACCTCGTTCTCGGCCGCCGCCACGGTCACCGTCGTCGCTGGCAGCACGGTGAAACTCAATGCGGCGGGTAGCATCACTTTTGTGAGTGGCACGGCACCGGTGCTCTCCCTGGCGAGCGGCAGTTTCTCGACGACTGGCCTTAGCACGCTGGCGATCACGGTCGGGGATCTGGCGCTGACGAATGACTGGAATCTCGCGGCCAATCATTTCACGCCAACCGGTAGTTCGCTCATCGGGGAGCCGGAAATGATCACGCTGCGCGCCGCAGGCAACTTGGTCTTCAACGGCACGTTGAGCGATGGCTTTGAGAATGCGACGTACTCGGCCGCGTTGCTGGCAGACGGCTCGCAATCCGCGTCGTACCGGCTGGTTGCGGGCGCCGACCTAACTGCGGCGGATTTTAATCGGGTGCGTCCCTCCTCCGCTTTGGGTGTCGCCACGGGATCGCTCCTGCTCGGCCGGAACGGGGTGGGGTCGGCCACCGCAGGACCCAACGCGCTCACCTCCAATATCCTGAGCGGGCACTACGAGGTAATTCGGACCGGCACAGGGGACATTGAGATTGCGACGGGCGGCAATGTGCTGCTGCTCAATCAATTTGCCGCGATCTATACGGCGGGCCGCAACTCGGCGGATGCGACGCTGGGCAATGCGTTCGATGTCCCGGTGTTGGACCAGAACCAATACAGCGCGGGAAGCCCGCTCGGCGCACCCCAGCAGGCCACGTCTTATCCCGTGCACTACAGCCTGAACGGTGGCGACGTTGCCATCTACGCGCAGGGCGATATCGCCCACAAGACCCAGAACAGCGCCGGCCAGCTGATCGATGATTCCCAGCAGGAGCTGCCCAACAACTGGCTCTATCGTCGCGCCCTGATTGATCCGGCCACGGGGAAATTCTATCGCGGCGTCGTCGACGCGGAGGCTCGGGGCCTGATCCCCACTGACACCGGGGAAGTGATGTCCACCACCTGGTGGGTGGATTTCAGCAATTTCTTCGAAGGCGTGGGCGCCTTGGGCGGAGGGAACGTCACCCTCGTGGCGGGGCGCGATATCATGAATGTGGACGCCTTGGTCCCGACGAACGCGCGGATGCTGGGCAAGGATAGTGCCGGCGCCGCACTGGCGCCGGATGCCGCCAACCTGATCGAGTTGGGCGGCGGCAGCGTGGTGGTGCGCGCCGGCCGCGACATCAATGGCGGCGTTTATTATGTGGAGCGCGGCAAGGGGTCGCTGGACGCCGGCCGCAGCATTCTCACGAACGCCACGCGGTCCTTCGGCCGCGTCAAAACGGTCGCGGAAACCTGGCTGCCCACAACGCTTTTTCTCGGCAAGGGTGATTTTACCGTCAGCGCCCACGGCGACCTGCGGCTCGGGCCGGTGGCGAATCCGTTCCTGCTGCCGGCCGGCATCAGCAACACGGCGTGGAACAAGAGCTATTTCTCGACCTTTGCGCCGGAGGACGTGGTGGAAGTGTCGTCGCTGACCGGCTCGGTGCGCTTGACGGAGAATGCACCGAATCCCGTGCTGTTTTCCTGGCTTAGCGCGGTCTCCGTGTTGAATACCGCCAACGCCTCCAACGCCCGGCCGTGGTTGCGACTCAACGAAAACACCGTCGCCTCTTTCAACGTCGCCACCGCGCTGGCGCCGGCGACGCTCCGGGCGATCGCGTACTCCGGCGACTTGTATATCGTCGGCGATCTCGAGCTGGCGCCCTCGGCGCAGGGAACGATCGACCTGGCGGCGGCGGGTTCGATCTCCGGATTGAATCCGATGACCAACGCCAAGGCTTGGGGATACAGCACGATCCGGTTGCTCGATGCCGACCCGGCGTCCATTCCCGCGATCACCAAGCCGCTGGCGACCGTCGCCTGGTCGGTGCCCAACGTCACTTTCGTGACGCCCACGCTCTTCTCCGGCATCAACAGCCTTTTCCAAGAGGGGGATTCGACGGCCAACGACTCCCTGCAGACCAAACTGTCACGGCACTCCGCCGGGTTGCTGCACGCGAACGACTACAGACCGGTGCGGATCTACGCGACCGATGGGGACATCTCGGGATTGTCTCTGTTTGCCGGCAAATCCGCCCGCATCGTGGCGGCCGACAACATTTCGGACATCTCGTTCTCGCTGCAAAACAACCACGCTTCCGATATCAGCCTGGTCTCGGCGGGTCGCGATCTGATTGCGTACGATCCGAATTCGCCCCTGCGCCAGCTGGCCTCGGCGGCGACGTTCGCTCGCAACACGGACAAAGTCAGCGGCAAGTCCGGCCAGATCGAGATTGGGGGCCCGGGCACGCTTGAGGTGTTCGCAGGTAGAAATTTTGACCTGGGCGTGGACCCCAGCAACGCGGCCGTAGGCATCACGAGCATTGGCGCGACCCGGAATCCCAATCTGCCGTTTGCCGGGGCCAGCGTCGCCGCCGCCGCCGGGTTGGGCGACACCTACACGCCGGCTGCCGCGCAGCAGCTGATGGCTCCCGGGTTGAGGAGCACGGCGTTGGGCTTCGCGGATTTTGTGACCTTCTTCCTGCGACCCGACACCGCGAACGGCACCCGCTATCTCCCGGCGCTTGGAGCGGCGCTCGGTCTGCCTGCCAACACGTCCAACGCGGATATCGCCGGGGAAGTGGCGCCCGGCCGAATGACAGAATCCAAGACGCTGGCCTTGCTGAAAATTTTCTACCAAGTGCTCCGGGACTCGGCGCGGGACCGCAACGATGTCGATAGTGCCCAGTTCGGCACGTACACGAACGGATTTGCCGCGATCAACGCGTTTTTTCCCGGCAGCCCCCAGCCGACCAAGGACGATTTGGAGTCCACGGTCCCCGTGGTGCGTCCCGCCGCTCCCTGGTCGGGTTCGTTCTCCCTCTCCACGCGCGAAATCAAGACGTTCGCCGGCGGCAACATCTCACTCCTTGTGCCCGGCGGCGATGTTACCGTGGGCCGGGCGACGGATCCCCAGAAGCCGGATCAAGGCATCCTGACAGAGCACGGCGGGGCCATCGATATTTTCGCCGCTGACAGTGTGAACGTGGGCACGTCCCGCATTTTCACGCTGCGCGGCGGGGACGAAGTCATCTGGTCGACGTGGGGTAACATTGCGGCTGGCAGTGGCTCGAAGACCGTCTTCTCCGCTCCGCCGACGCGCGTCATCATCGATCCGCAAAGCGGCGACGTCCTAAACGATCTGGCCGGTCTGGCCACCGGCAGTGGCATCGGAGTCCTGGCTACACTGTCCGGCGTGAAGCCGGGTGATGTGGACCTTGTTGCGCCGGTGGGAACGATCGATGCCGGCGATGCGGGCATTCGGTCGTCGGGCAATCTAAACCTGGCGGCTCGCGTCGTGTTGAACGCCGGAAATATTTCCGCGGGTGGCGCGACGGTGGGCGCGCCGCCAGCGCCCGCCGCGCCCAACCTTGCCGGCCTGACGTCGGCCTCGAATGCTTCGGCCTCGCAGTCAAGCGCGGCCAGCGAGCTCGCGAAACAGGGGCCGGCCGCGTCGGCCATGGTGGAATTGCCGTCCATTGTGACGGTTGAAGTGCTCGGTTATGGCGGCAGTGAGGAAAACGAATCTGACACGGCGCACGGCGATGAAGATGAAAAAAAGAAACGACTGCAGGCCGAAGGCCCACCCTGAACGAAACGCCCCCAAACAACGTCATGAGCCACGCAGCAACGAGACCCAATTTCCAGCGTAGATTTCCCCGAGTGGGACTTCTGGTCGTGTCGGAATTGAGTCTGTGGCTCGGAGGAGGGAGTGCGCGGGGCGCCGATGCCAAGCTCGCCTCCAGTTCCCCGTTTTTACCGGCGGATGGCGCGGTTTACGGGTCGATGACGGGCGCGAAGGAACCGCTCGAGCTGCAGGGGATCATGGGGACGTCGACGGGCGAGCTTTTTGCGATATACGACGTGCAGCGACGGTCTGTGGAGTGGGTGCATCTGAACGAAGTTGGCTCAGGATTTGTGGTGCAGGAGTACAGGACTGCCGGTGGCGTGGACCAGGTGCGCGTGCAGTATCGGGGCGCCAGTCATGTGCTGGTGCTCAAGCAGGCCAGGATCGCAGCGGCGAGTGGCGCGCAATCGCCGCGGGCCGTCGCGGCGGCGCCCAGCAGCGCCGGGCCGAATGAGCTTCCGGTCTTGCCTGGCATCCCGACGGAAGGCCTGACCCCGCACGAGCGCGCGCGTTTGCAGGTGATCGCCGCCGAAATCAAGCGGCGCATGGCCAAATCTGGCTCGGCCGACGATTCCGGGCCGCGCTAGTGCTCCGGATCGGCTGAGGGCACGGTCCGCCGGTCCTGTCCCGCCGGGGAATAGTCACGCATTCGTAACCTTCAAGACGTTGTTTGTTTGCATGAAATGGGTTGAGATTTGCCCCGCGAAACTCGCCGGCCTTTTCACCTGCCCGTAACTTAACATGAAATTCCGTTTCTCCTATCTCTTGCTGCCGCTGCTCGGCGCCAGCTCCCTCTCCGCCTCGGTGGCATTCGATTTTGCCAGCTTCGGTTCGGCGCTCATCTCGTTTCAGGGCACGGGCGACACGCTGCACTTCACGCCGGACGCGAGTGGCTTCGACTTTCGAATCGCGCACGCCACGGATTCCAACCTGAACGGCCTCTTCGGGAACATCGACGGCCTCTTCTCAATCGGATCCATCACGGCGAACGGCCCGCTGCAGGAAGCGCCGGTCACTGGCACCGGGGTGTTGTCGATCTCCGACGGCACGCCGAATCTTTTCACCGCCACCCTTGCGTGGAGCAGCAGCCTGACCGTCGGCACCGCCGGCATTTTGAACCCCAACGGGGAAAGCAACCTGAGCAATTTCTCCTACAGCGGCACCAATGTCGCGCTGCAGGCCCTCGCCAGAAACACCAGCGGTATCGACACGCTGAGCTTCCAATTTCTGCCGGGCTTGTCCCTGGCCCAGCTGACCACCGACGCGACGACGCACGCGACCACGTTTTCCGGCTCGATTGCGGCGATCCCGGAACCGGCCACCTACGCGGCGCTGATGGGCGCCGTCGCCCTCGCGGGCGTGGCTTGGCGCCGCCGTCGCCTGCCGGTGGCCCAGGCGGCCTGACTTGTTGGTGGGTCAGGTGGACTTTGCAGGGCGGGATCGCCCTCCTTCGCCGGGGCTGAAGAGGGCAGGCGGATCCCGCCTGCGGCCATAACCGGCGAATCGCGCCGCAAACAGGCCGATAACTTGGGGGGAGTAACGATCCCGCCCCACATCAATCCGATCTGGCTCGAGTAGGCCGCGAGCTCGCTCGCGCTTGTCCATGGGAGCGCCTGCGAGCAGGCGGCCTACGACCTGCGTCCAATCATGCCAAAAATTGCCTAGCGGCGGATCGGAACCTCGTCGTCGACCCGCGCCGGCGGTTCGTAGTATTTCTTCACGGTCGTTCCCGGCTGACCGGTAAAATAATCGCTGGAAGCGCCGGTGCCCGCATCGTTCAACACGGCGCCGAGGGCCGGCACCGCAATGGACTGCAACCGGCGGACGCCTTGCTGCGCGGCTTGGAGCTTAACCTGGCTGTAACGCACCGTGTAGATCCAGCCGTGCATGTGGGGCAGGAGGCTCAGCGCGTCACTGACTGCGGCCACGGGCGGAGAATCGAACACGACGCGATCGTAACGTTGGGCGAGTTCGGCTACGAGGCCGGCAAACGCGGGGCTGTTGAACAGCTGGATGGGATTTTTCGCCTGGCCGCCGGCGATGATCACATCGAGGTTGGGATGGACATTTTTGGCCACAACGTCGCCCAAGCGCGCGCCTTCCTGGCAGACCTGGACCACCCCGGTGGGGGTGGCCAGGCCGAACGATTGCTGGAGATTCGGTCGGCGCAGATCGCAATCGACCACGGCCGTGTGGAACCCCTGCGCGGCGAAGGTGAGGGCGAGATTCGTGGCGACGAATGACTTGCCTTCGCCCGGGAGGGTGCTGGTCACGAGCAGGAGACGCGCCTCGCGGCCTTCCGCGGTCAGCCGCAAGGCTGAGTAGAGCGAGAGGAACGCCTCCGTGATGGCGCGGCTGGAGCCATCGGCCACAATCTGGGCGCGATCCGGCAGCGCCTTGCTCTTGACCCGGGGGATGACGCCGAGCAGCGGCAATTGCAGCCGGTGCTCGATTTGGAAGGGCGTCTTGATGCCGTCCCGGAGCATGGCGATGCCGAGCGCCAGACCGCCGCCGAGGAGGAGGCCGCCGAAGAGGCCGGAGGCGAGGATGAGGCGGAGGTTCGGGGACACCGGCTTGGAGGATTCGATGGCGCGATCGATGATGCGCGCGCTTTCGGTCTCGATTGAACTCGAGACGGACGTTTCGCGCATCCGCACGATCATCGATTCCAGCAGTTGCTCGTTGATGCGCAGGTCCCGCTCCAGGTTTTCATATTCGACTCCGGATTTGTCCATTTCCAGCGAGCGCGCCTCCTGGTCCGCGAGCGCCTTGCGGGAGGCGTCGTCGTTTTGGGCGGCGTTTTCATACTCCGACTTGATCGACGCCGCCGCGGCGGTGAGGGCGAGTTTGAGCTCGGCGCGCGCCTTGATGAGGGCGTTGGCGGCTTCAATCCAGCGGGGGTGTTTCGGCTTGTAGCGCTCGGTGACCTGCGCAAACGCCAGTTTCAAGGTGGTGACCTGCTGCACGAGCGGCGCGACCTTGGGCTGGCTGGCAATGAAGGGCAGCTCGGAAAGATCCCCTCCGGCCTTCGTCCATTCCTGCACCTGGTTCCAGCGCACCTCCGACTCCTTCAGCCGGGCATTGGTTTGCGTGGTCATCATGTTCAGGGCCTTGAGCTTTTCCGTCACGATATCCTTGCTCTGCACGAGGGAGATCAGGTTGCCGCGCTGGCGGAAGCCCTGGAGCGCATTGGCCAGGTCGTCGACGCGCTTGCGCTGCTGGTCGGCGCGATCCTTCAGTTCGTCCACGGCTTTCATCGATTCCTCGACCCGCAACCGAGTGTTGTAGGCGATGTACTCGGTGGCGAGCAGGTTGGCCACCCGCGCGGCGATCCGGGGATTGGGATGTTGAAACTGGATCGCCACAATCAGGCTGAGCCGCTGCAGCACGATTTTCCGCCCGCGGTAGATCACTTCCACCGGGCTGGGCGGCTCGGCCGAGCTTCTGCTGCCCGCGTCGGGCAGGAGCTTCACTTCGTCGGGGGTGAGGCGCGCGACGACATTCTGGATGATGGCGACGCTCTCGAGCACCTTGATCTCGGTGTTAAGGTCGGACTCGCTGGTGATATTGTTGTCCACCACGTCCGCGACCCGGAGCACCTGGGGCCCGTGCTTAAGCACCTGGACGGTGGCGACCCCCTGATAGACGCGGGGCGTGAGGTAGGCGTAGGCGCCCGCGGCGAGGACAATGACGAGGAACGTCGCGATGGCGTACCATTTGCGCTCCCACACCATGAACGAGATGTTGCCCAGCATGCGCTGGATGCCTTCCTCGGCTTCGGCCGAGGCGCCGGTTTCATCGCCGGGATCCGGCTGGGAGGTGGGAGAGATCATGATCGATAGGGCGGAGTTCAGAGCAGGCGCTCGGGCACGTAGATGACGTCCCCGTCCCGCAGGACCCCCCGGTTGGCGGCATCCCCTTCCACCAGCTTGTCGGCATCAATGGTGTACGTGATGGTCTGGCCGTCCGGAAAAGTCCGCGTCAGCGTGATGCGATTGCGATTCGCCAGGCGGGAAAAGCCTCCGCTGCGTGCAATGGCATTGAGCAGGGTGAGTTCACGCTCGGCCGGGATCGTGACCGACCCGGGGGAATTGACGGAGCCGAGCACGTCGACGGACCGGCTCGAGTATTCGATGACCGTGATGTTAATCTGCGGGTTGACCAGATAGTCCTGACGATAGAGGTCGGCGAGCAGGAGCTCGGCCTCGCGGACGGTGCGGTTGCGCAAATTGACGGAGCCGAGGAGCGGCACGCCGATGGTGCCCTCCTGGGACACGCGCAGCTCGCGGTCCAGCTCCGCTTCCTGAAATACCTGGACTTTTAACAGGTCCATCGGCTTGAGCCTGTAGGTTGATTGCCGGGCAGCGGGTTTTTCGTCCGGCGAGGCGGCGAAACCGGTCTGCGCGAGTCCGGCGGCCCCGAGTGCCGTCACGGCCAGCCAGGGCAACAATCTGCGATGAAAACGAAGGGAGAAGCTCATGCCGGTGGTGCGGGCGGTCAGTACCGGTAGCCCAGCATCAGGCTCAGGATGTTGTTGGTGTATTGCAGCCCCTGGATCGTCGAGTCGTTGCTGCGGTAGACATAGTTGGCGGTCGCATTCAGCGAGCCGGTAAAGGCGTAGCCCGCCTGGAGGGTCGCCTCCCACGCCTTGTCGTTGCGGCCCGAGCCGAGGGGTGTGCCCGTCGCTGTGAAGACCTCCGGACCGTAGCTGATATCCGTGTACGCCACGATGGCCCCGAGCTGCCATTGCGTGGTCAACTCCGTGCCAACAGTCACAGCGTAGCGCGTGTTTTTCAGCGACTGGCCCTGGGCGCCGGTGCCGAAATCCCGCGTCGCGGACAGTGACATCGTGCTTTTGGCCGTCATCTCGTATTTAAATTTGCCGTCGAAACCCCAGAGGTTCTCCCGATCATTCTCCCCGACCTGGCGCGAGCGATAACCGGTCGAGAATTCGCCGCTGAGTTTGGGCGTCAGATTACCGCGGAAACCCAAGTTGTAATACAAATCCCGGCCGCTGGGGCCGTCGTCCTGCGGGTCGATGTGCCGGTAATCGAACCCGGCAAACAGGTCAAATTTCGGGGTGGTCTCATAGTAAACCTTCAGCGGGATGGTGATGTCCTGGCTGCCGATCAATCCCACCGTCTTGTAGTGGAGATTGTTCAGCTCCGCTCCGACCTTTACCCGGGTTTTCGCGGTGAGCTCGGACTCGGCGCTGGTGTGGACCGCGAGGACGTTGTACTGGTAGACTTGGTTGCTGCCAATCACCGCACCCGCGGCGGTGTTTTGCGAAAATTGCTGGTAAGAAGCATCGGCCGCCAGTTTCAACGTGCCGCTGTCATGGGCAAAGTCCGCGCTGGCATCGACGAGATTGACGTTCGGCGCGGAGTCTTGCGTGTAGCGGACAAACGAGTCCTTTAACACGATCGTGCCGTGGGAGACAGAATTCTGGCCGTAGTGGACCTCCACGCCCGGGGTCACGCTCAGGATCGTGTCGCTCCGCTTGTCGAGGTCGTTGAGGTAAACGTTGTCATCGCGCCGCACGCCCACTTCGGCCGTCAGATGGAAGCTGGTGCTGCCTTGGAGCGCTCCGCCGCTCCGGCCCGCGGCGTTTGATTCGAAGCTGGCCGCTGCGGCCTTGGACGACCCGTCCTCGGACGACTCCGCCGAGAGATTCCCGCTGCGCGGTGCGTAGACCTCGGCCGGCGGCTCGGTTCCGAGTGTGCTCGCGGTGACCCGCGGGGGAGTCGCGGTGTGGGCGACCATGGCCGGGCGGGCGGGAAGTTTGCCCGATTTGGCGGACGCGAAAGCCGCGGTGCGGACCTGGCCGGAGGCGGAATTGAGGGCTTTCACCGCCGGAGTAAACGAAACGGCATTGGCGATCACCTCGGCGAACGCCGGCGCGGAAGCCGACGCGGCGGATGCATACTCAAGGGCGATCGTCAGGATCTCATCCGGGGCGCTCTTGTAGGCGGTCGCGGCGATCACGGTGACGCGCGTGAGATTGGAGATGCGCTTTTCCTTTTTCGCCCGGGAGAGGGCGCTCGAGTGGGCGATATTGCCAACCTCGGCTGCAAGTTTGGACGGCGAAATGGACGAAGTTGAGGCCTCGATCGCGGCGTCGAGGTCATCGCGTGTCCGGGACCAGCCCGGGGACGTGAGAATGGCGGCCAGAGTGAAGGCCAGCAACGTGCGGAGAGCAGGAGGGCGGAGGGAGAGAGTCATGGGAAAGGTTATTTTTAGACGGGATCATTCGGTGGGCGCTTCATTTCCTGGGGCGCGAGATCTTTGGTCGGCGATTCAGCCGCTTCCGGAACGAGATGTTCCTCGATGGTGAGCTCGTAGTTGGCGGGCTGTTGGTCGAGCCGGTCGATGATGTTCAACATCTGCAGCAGTTTCTGACCGCGGGGCGTGAGATGGTATTCGGTGTCCTTGGCCGGGGCGGGACGGCGGGTGCGGGTGACGAGCGCGTATCGCAGCAGGGTGCGCAGCCGCTCGTTCATGACGGCGACGGTAAGCTCGGGCTCGCGTTTGCTGATTTCTGCGGGAACCGCGATGCCGCCGGCCAGATACCGCAGGATCGTGGCTGACCATTTTCGCTTCAAAAGATTTTCGGTGACGGTCGCGATGCCGACAGGCGAAGAGGGTCGGATCATGGGGAGAAGGGGGAGGAAGCGGGACGGCAAAAGGGCGAGGAAGATGGCCTCCGCCGTGGCGATCTCAGGCGACGCCGATGGCGGGAGCACGAATCTCATACGACCCTTATGTTTACCCTGAATTTGTGCCGACAAGGCGGCAGCTTGGTGACATTTGGGAAACACTTGTCCGGGAATCTACCGTCTGCGCCAGAGGGAAAAGGGCGTAGCCGTGACCGACCGCAGCGCCGCCGGAAATTCATGACCCCAAATTACGGGTAAACTCGGATGGGCCTCGCGCCGATGAGGGTGTAGTCTCTGGCAGCGGTGGTTGTTCCCGCCGCTCCTCCTTCTCGCCTCACTGTCACCTCCCTCCCCCCGTTGCCCATGAACTCAAGCTTCCTTTCCCTTGTTGCCGCGGGCCTCGCGCTCTGTGCCCACACGCGCGCGGACATCATTTCCTACTCCACCTCGCTGCCGGTGCTTACGCCGTCGGCGCTGGCGGCCACGACGATCCGCCTGCAAGGCTTCGATGCGACCTTGGGCACGCTGACCCAGGTCAAACTCAGCTTCACCAGTGAGATCGTGCAATCGGCGCAAGCGGAAAACCTGGCCGGGTCAGGCGCGGGTTTCACTTTTCTTGGGCAGGACACGCTCTCGTTTGGCCACGTGGGCGGCCCGGCTCTCTTCCATTCGAGCGAGATTCAATTCACCCGCAGCGCAACCCTGGCCGCCTTTGACAGCGTGCTGGATTACGACGGGGTCTCGGGCCTGCATTTCACGCAAAATGGAGCGGTTTTGGGTGATTACCGGGATGCCAATCTCGCGGCCTATGTGACGTCCCGGACCGTGGATTTCAGCGCGGCCCTAGGGGCTATTTCCACTTGGTCGGCGTCGGGCGGCATCATGTTGGCGGGCTCATCCGTGGCCTCCTCGCTCCGTCTGGCGGTCGAGTATGGCTACACGCCAGCTCTGGTGACGGTGCCTGAGACCCCGACATTTGCAGTTTTCGCGGGCTTGGCCGCGCTGGGGGGTGTGATCGTGGTGCGCCGCCGCTACGCAAGCGGCGGCGCATTCACGCCCACCTTGTCCTGAGCCCCATCTGTCGTCCGCCCTTCCTCTGCAACGATTGGGCAAACTGAACGGCTGCGGATGGACTATTCACCAGGGTGGACGATATTACGACCGTGGCACCGGGTTTCTTTCCGGTGCATTGAAAAACCGTCGAGCTCCCCTGCGGGAGTGAGACCCAAACTACGGAGGACCTCGCCATGCAAGTGACGACCGCCCTCGACTTGGCCATCTCCATCTGGACGATCCTTGGCGTGCTATGCATCGCCACCGCGGATATCGGACGGAAGCGGACCAAGTTGACCTGAGAAAACCACGCCCACCGCTCGAAAGAGTGGTGGGCTTTTTGCGGGAAGTGACGGGCGCCCCGCCCGATGGCTGAAGACCAAGCAAGAAGGCGACCATCGCCCGCGGCGAGCGCGCCGGCGCGTCGCGGCCGGGCACACTCCCGGATGCGATGACGGTCAGAGTGTTATCGACGCTGGCATCGGTTTCAGCTCACGGACGAGTCATCCCCCTGTGGATGATGGCGATGTCCGCGACATTGAGCGCACAGGCGGCCGGTCCGCTGCCCCTTTGGGTGGGCGACGCGCCGTCGGTTTCTAGGCTCACAGCTGGGGTCAGGTCGCGTATGTTGTGGTTGCCGCAGAATGACTCGCATGGGACGGCAAACGCTGCCTGAACACTACTAAATACGTGACCTGACCCCTGCTTCCGACTCCCGCGCTTCCT
>Ga0335397_10001488_pt1 | contig 31993 bp, 27 predicted proteins | sample MAT04_FD_205740 | JGI IMG/M metagenome (GOLD analysis project Ga0335397, IMG submission 205740) | Freshwater microbial communities from Lake Fryxell liftoff mats and glacier meltwater in Antarctica - MAT-04 (spades assembly) (version 2) ... | reverse complement strand
CAGTAGCCACTTGCGGGTTTCACACGCTTCACCCACGAGTTGCTGCCATACCGCCATGCGTCGCTTTGCTTAACAAGTTTCTTCCTTTCGGATTGAACGCATACCATCACGGACGGGCACGGATCATTATCCCATCAGGGATCCCCGAGTTCAGGATTGATCCGTGAGCATCCGTGTTATCCGTGGTCAAAAATTCCGAACGGATTGGTCTTTGCGCTTTGAGCCTCTTTGTGGCCATCCCCCCGCCCAGCTCGAATTTTCCTGCGGCTTCGCCTTGCCTTCGAGCGCGTCGGCGGGCACCCCAGAAAACCTCCCATGCGTGTCCTGCAATACCCGGCCTTTGACCAGTTGGAAATCCGCGACCTCGACGTGGCGCCACCGAAACCTGACGAGGTCCGCCTGCAGGTCGCTGCGTGTGGCGTCTGCGGCAGCGAACTCGAGTCATTTAAGAACAAGAGTCCGCGACGCCCGCCGCCGCTGGTGATGGGCCATGAGTTCTGCGGCACGGTCGCGGAAGTCGGTGCCGAGGTGAAGGATTGGAAGAAAGGCGCGCGCGTTGTCAGCAACTCACTCGTGCCTTGTGGCAAGTGTGTACGCTGCACGCGCGGCGACACCCATCTCTGCGCGCATCGCCAGATTTTCGGCATGCATCGGCCGGGAGCGTTCGCGGAATACGTCAATGTGCCCGGGCGCTGCCTGATCCCGTGGCCAGAGAATCTTTCCGCCGAGTCCGCCTCCCTGGCCGAGCCCCTGGCCAACGGCATCCACATCGTGAATCTCACGAAGCATTTCCCGGCGAAGACGGTGCTCGTGATTGGCGCGGGTCCGATCGGCCTCTTCACCCAGCAAGCGTTGCAGGTGCTGCGCGGCTCGAAGGTGTATGTGGCCGACCTGAGCCCCGAGCGACTGGCGGTCGCCACGAAGCTCGGCGCCGCCGGCGTCATCAATTCCCGCGAACAGGATCCGGCGAAGTTCATGCAGGGCCTCACGGGCGGCGAGGGCGCCGACCTCGTGGTGGATGCGGTGGGAGCTTCGGTCACGAAGAAGGCGTCGCTCGATGCGCTGCGTCCCGGCGGCGTCACCGTCTGGATCGGCCTGCACGAGAACGCGCTGACTTTCGATTCCTACAACGTCACCCTGCCTGAGAAACAGGTGCTCGGCACCTACGCCGCGAAGATCGAGGAGCTGTCGCACGCCCTGCAGCTCATGGCTTCGGGACAGGTGGACGCGCGCTCGTGGGTGCAGCGTTTCCCGCTGGAGGAGGGAGTTACCGCTTTCCACCGGATGCTCGCGGCCAAGGGCAACGACATCAAGGCGGTCATCTGCCCGTGACCCGGCCTTTCATACGAACAAACCAATTTACCACGGATTGCACGGACGGACACGGATCAGAATCCAATCGTCGGTCTCATTTTCAGGGGGATTTTTAAATCTGGGTCCGCCCGTGCGATCCGTGGTAGAGCCCCTAAAGCAGGTCAGCGACATCGCGCTACAAAAGCCCCTCGCCCATGATCAAGAGCCCCATCCGCACCCCGATCCCGAACCGGTTCAAGGGCAAGGTCGCCCTCGTGACCGGTGGTACCAACGGCATCGGCCACGCCATCGCGCTTGAGCTCCTGCGCGAGGGCGCGTCGGTCGCCGTGACCGGCCTCCCCGCTGACGTTGACGGCGGCCGCGCGGCGTTTGCCGCGGAAGGTTTCGCCCCGCTCATCTTTGCCGGCGACATGGCCGACGAGGTGTTTTGCAGAAAGCTGATCGAGGCGGTGCTCCAGGCCCACGGCCGCATCGACTGCCTGGTGAACAACGCCTTTTCGTTCATCGCGAAGGGGCTCGACGCGACGCGGGAGGATTTCGAGCGGTCGTTCAACGTCGGGCCCTTTGCCTTCGCGCTGCTCACGCAGCTCGTGGCCGAGCCGATGAAGAAGAATGGCGGCGGCGCCATCGTGAACGTCTCCAGCATCTCGGCGTGGATCGCGCAGCCCAACCGCTGGACTTACAACACCGCCAAGGGCGCGGTCGCGCAGCTCACGCGCTGCGCCGCTCTCGACCTCGTGCCCTATAATGTGCGCGTCAACAGCGTCAGCCCCGGCTGGATCTGGACGCGCGAGGTGGACAAGGCCGCCGGCAATGACCGCGCGACATGGGACCCCATCTGGGGCCAGTTCCACATGCTCGCGCGGATGGGTCATCCCATCGAGATTGCCGGCCCCGTCCTCTTCCTCCTCAGCGACGATGCGTCGTTCATCACCGGTACCGACCTGCCGGTGGACGGGGGCTACAACGGCCTCGGGCCCGAGGGGCTCGGCCAGACCGCGAAGATCGCCGGCACCACGTAATCAACGTCGTTTCCCATCCTGACTTAACCGCGAAGATCGCAAAGGGCGCGAAGCAAGAGACCTGACCTAAACCTGACTTTGCGTTCTTTGCGTCCTTCGCGGTAAAAACACTCTCTCCCATGTCCAAACTACGCGTCCTCGTCACTGATCACGGTTTCCCGAATCTTCGCCATGAAGAGACGGCCATTACTGCCGCCGGTGCCGAGCTGGTCGTGGCGCAATGCAAGACGGTCGAGGACGTCATCGCCGCGGCGAAGGACATGGATGCGCTGCTCGTGCAGTGGGCGCCCATCACCGCCGCAGTCATCGCCACGCTTTCGCGCTGCAAGGTGATCGTCCGCTACGGCATCGGCGTGGACAACGTCGACCTGGTTGCGGCGAAGGCCAAGGGCATCGCGGTGTGCAACGTCCCCGATTACGGCGTGCGGGAGGTCGCGGAGCATGCGGTGTCGCTCGCGCTGGCGCTCGTGCGCCAGCTACCCCAGATCGACCAGCGGCTGCGCAGCGGCACATGGAAAATCACGCCCGACCGCCCGATGCCGGCGCTGCACGCGTCGACGTTTGCCACGGCGGGTTTCGGCCGCATTGCGCGCACGGCGCACGAGATGATGGCGGGCTTCGGCTGCAAGCGCATCGCCTACGACCCGTATGTCACCGCCGACGCCATGAAGGCGGCCGGCGTGGAGAAGGTGGAAATGGATGAGCTGTTTGCGCGGGCGGATGTCCTCTCGCTGCACCTGCCGGCGACGCCGGAGACGAAGCATTTTGTCAGCGCCGCGCGGCTCGCCCAGATGAAGAAGACGGCCATCCTCGTGAACACGGCGCGCGGTCCGCTGGTGGATACGGTCGCGCTCGCCGCCGCGCTGCAGGCCGGCACGATCGCCGGCGCGGGCCTCGACGTGTATGAGAAGGAGCCGGTGGAGAAGGACCACGCGCTCTTCGGCGCCCCGAACGCGCTGCTCACATCGCACGTCGCCTGGTATAGCGAAAGCAGCATCCCCCGCCTGCAGCAGCTCGCCGGCGAGGAAATCGTCCGCGGTCTCCGCGGGGAGCCTTTGAAGAATCAGGTCAATAAGTAGGCCTCGCGGCGCAGTTCGCAGATCGCAGTTCGGAGATCGACGATCATTTCAATCCCCAATGTCTTCTCATCTACAATTACTCGAAGACTATGTGCGGGCGCTGAACACGCACCGTTGGAAATCCGTGGAGCCGATGATCGACAATGCGGCGGTATTTATTTTTTCCGAAGGCACCTACGCGGGTATCGCGGCCATCGCAGAAGCAATCCAGCGGACATTTGGACTGATCAGCGACGAGCATTACGAAGTCATGAACCAGCGATGGACGCTGACCACGGACTCGGTCGCAGTGTGTTATTACGACTTTGCGTGGAGCGGGATGATCAATGGCCGGGCCGCCTCAGGGGGTGGAAGAGGAACTTCCATTGTCCACAAAACGCCAACGGGACGGAAAATCCTCCACGAACATCTCGGTCCAGCGGCCCAAGTAAAATGACTTCAGTCGCCGCGTTCAAAATGGTTTCGTAATCCCGAACTCCGATCTGCGAACTTCGAACTCCCAGAAAAATGCCCTCCTTCCCGATCGTCGATACCCACCTGCACCTCTGGAACCTTGAGCGGCTGCGTTACCCGTGGCTCGCGGGCGTGCCGATGCTCAACCGGAATCACCTCATCGAGGATTACCGCAAGGCGTGCGGCCCGGTGGCGGTCAGCAAGATGGTGTTTTTGCAATGCGAGGCGGATTTTTCGTTGTTCCAGGAAGAGGCGGACTGGGTGACGGAGGTTTCCCGCACGGACCCGCGCATTCGCGGCATCGTGCCGTGGGCACCGCTGGAGAAAGGTGACGCCGCCGAGGCCGAACTCGCTCGGCTCGCGTCGAACCCCCTGATCAAGGGCATCCGCCGCATCATCCAGTTCGAGGCTGACCCTGAGTTCTGCCTGAAGCCGGGTTTTATTCGCGGCGTGCAGCAGCTGCCGCGGCACGGGCTGAGCTTCGACCTCTGCATCAACCACCAGCAGCTCGCGACGACGCTGAAGCTGGTGCGCCGGTGCCCGAACGTGAGTTTCATCATGGACCACATCGCGAAGCCCGACATCAAGGCCGGGCTGCTCGATCCTTGGCGCGCGGAGCTGCGCGAACTGGCGAAGTTCCCGAATGTGGTGTGCAAACTGTCAGGCTTGGTGACGGAGGCGGATTTCGCGAAATGGACGCCCGCCGGGCTGCAACCGTATATCGACCACGTGATCGAGTGCTTCGGGTTTGACCGGGTCATATTCGGCGGCGACTGGCCCGTGAGCACCCAGGCCACGGACTACCCGCGCTGGGTAAACACCCTCGACGCGGCCATCAAGGGCGCGTCGCCCGACGAGCAGCACAAGCTCTATGTCCGCAACGCCGAAGCATTTTACCGGGTGTGAGGAAACCCGATGACTACGACGACCGTTAAAACCGTGCTGATGGTCGGCGCTTCGCGCGGACTGGGGCTGGGACTGGCCAAGGAATACCTGCGTCGCGGCTGGCGCGTGATTGCGACCGTACGGGAAGTCGCTGCCGATTCGCCACTGCGGGATGTCAGCGACGACCAGCAGGCGCGACTGGAAATCGAGCGGCTCGACATCAACCTGCCCGAGCAAGTCAAGGCGCTGCGCCAGCGTTTGGCGGGGCGGAGCATTGACCTGCTCTTCGTCAACGCTGGGGTGATGAGCCCGCCACAGGAAAAGATCGGCAATGTCACCACCGAGGAATTTTGCCGGGTGTTGGTGACGAATGCGCTGAGTCCCCTGCGGGTGGTGGAGGCGTTCAAGACCCTGGTGCCTGCCGGCGGAACGATCGCCGTGATGTCCTCGAACCTGGGCAGCGCGGCCAACAACGAGAAGGGCGAGGCGGAGGTTTATCGGGCGAGCAAGGTGGCGCTGAATTCGTTGATGCGCAGCTTGGCGGCCCGCGAGAAAGACGTGCCGCGCGTGCTGCTGGCGATGGATCCGGGCTGGGTGCGCACCGACATGGGCGGAGCGCGCGCCCCGCTCGACGTAGACACCAGCGTGCGCGGGATGGTTGAAGTGATTGATGCGCAAGCGGGCCGACCCGGCATGAGATTCATCAACTACAAGGGAAAAACGGTGAAATGGTGAGACTCCTCACGGCATTTTTTCCGCGGCTGATACCGCCGCGTTTTACCGGATCGAAGGGCTGGCGGTCCCGGCGGGGGCTGGCGGCATTCACCATCGCCGCAGTCTTCACCTCGATTTGTCCTGGCCAGGGCAATCCCACCGAGGAAGCGGCGTGGGTGGCGTTCACGGGAGCCCAGCCACCCGAAGCCACCGTCAAATACGTCGAGAATGGAGCGGAGAATCAGGCGCTGGAGATTTATTCGCCGCCGGGGAAACGAGAACCCGGGAAACTAGCGCCGGTTTTGATCCTGGTCCATGGCGGCGGTTGGAGTCGGGGAACGCGTGAAGCGCTGGCGCCGCATGCCCGCTACTTTGCGGCGCGCGGCTGGGTTTGCGTGAATATTTCCTACCGGCTCACGAGCGAGCCGGGCGTCACGCTGGTCGAGGCGCAGGCGGACGTGCGGGCGGCGCTGGCGTGGGTGCGGTCCGAGGCGGAAAAACGGGGATGGGATCCGGCCCGGATCTGCGCGCTGGGGGAATCAGCGGGTGGACAACTCGTCTGCGCGCTGGGCCTGTTGCCGCCGGAGCCGGAACGTTGGCGCGTCCGATCCCTGGTCCTCGTCAATCCCGTGCTGGACCTGACCACGCTCGGCTGGGCGCTGACCACGCGCGGGTTGCAAGAAGCGGGACCGGTCAATCCCGCGACCGCCGCGCAGCATCCCGCCGGACTGGCTTCCCCCCTGTTTTACCTCACGCGCGACACCCCGCCGATCCTGCTGCTGCAGGGACGCAAGGATGTGACCGTGCCCATGGCCCAAGCGGAAGCGTTTGCGGCGCGGGCCAAGGCGGTCGGGGCGAGCGTCGAGTTGGTGGTGCTGGAAAATTCCGCGCATGCATTTTTGCTGCGGGAAATTGGCCGGCCGGACGAGATCCGCGCCGCGCTGAGTCGGATTGCGGATTTTCTGCCCCGGCCGGAGTGACGACGCGGCCGGTACGGGGCCTGCTTACACGGGCCAGCAATTTGCGAAGTCATCGCTGGCTAGTTTGATGTATTTTCGCCAACCACAGAACCCGCAATAAATGTAACGGTCTACTGCGCCTCCTCCGAACACCCTTCCAATGCCTCCCGCCATCAAGCCCTCCCTCTCGCTGGTCCTCACTCTCATCATCAGCGCCTTCCTCCTCATTGAGGGCGTCTGGGGGCTGTTCAGCCCGGTCGTTTTCGGCGTGCTGACGACCAACCACGCCCATGCGATCATCCACATCGTGCTGGGCCTCGGTGGCCTGATCGCGTGGTGGAAACGCTACTTGAAGAGCTTCTTCGGCTTCCTCGGCAGCCTGCTCATCGTGGGTTCGCTGCTCTGGTTTCTGCCCGCCACGCGGGATCTACCCCGCGACCTGCTCAACGTGAACCTGATGGTGGCCGTCGTGAATCTTATCCTCGGCCTAATCGCATTGGTCATCGCCTTTACCGAGGCTTCCCGCCGCCGCTTCGGCGGGTCCAACACCAATCCGCCGATGAAGTTTCCGCGCAAGGTGGCGTGAGCGAGTGGCTGGCGAAGGGACTGAAAGCGGGTTTTGTCACAGAGGGCACTGAGCCGGGGCACAGATTTCACCGAGGACGGACGATCGCTCGGTGACCTGCGGCCTCGTCCGTGACTTCGGTGTCCCGAGGATTGACTGCCGGATAACTATTTCGGATTTGCCCATTGCGCTGGGAGGATGGCCTGGGGGCCGTGGACGGTGACCTGGTAATAGATCCAGAAGACCGCGACCCCGAGGAGGCACAGGAAGATCACCTCGCCGAGCACGCCGCCGCTCTGGCGGCTGGTTTGGTGCAGGCGATGCACGACGGTCTGGATGCCGGGCGCGACGAGGAAGGCGACAATCGAGCTGCCGATGAGAATCATGAGGATGATGGCGCCGACGCGCACCACCGGGTCGTAGATCATCGCAGCTTTGTAGGAGATGATGGCATTGACCAGGTTGAGCAGCAGCAGGCAGCAGGGCAGGATGAAGTAGTTGCGGACGAGCTGGGGGGATTTGGCCATGGGCGGATTTGAAAGGCTTGTCGTAGGTCGGGGTTTATCCCCGATATCAGGCGTCCGGATATCGGGCGTAAAGCCCGACCTACCTCGACCAGCTCAGGATGGCGGGCAGGCGCACCGTCTCGCCAACCGCGCCGTCAATCATCCAGAGATCCTCACCAGGTGAAATTTTGCCGGTGGGCGGGGCGGTGAGGGTGAGTTCGCCGCTGTCTTTCGCCTCGAGAATGGTGGCGAGGGGCTGGTCGGCGCGGTTGCAGAGCGTCGTGCCGCGATAGATCGCGAAGAGGCGCAGGGCGGTCTTGCTATGGACGGTGGCGCCCTCGACGGAGTCGACATGCAGCAGGCCGACGCGGAGGTCGTCTTTCACCGTGAGCACGAGATCGTCGCCCTCGCGCGTGGCGGCGGTGATGGTGTGGACGGTATCGCGGAGAGGATTGGAGAGGTGCAGCATGCGGCCGGGGAGCGTGGTGAGGTCGGGCGTGGATGAGTCAGAGGCGAGACGGACGCGTAGTTTGCCAGCGGGTATATCTAGGGAGGTAATTTTTCCATCCAGCGAGGAGGCGGTGAGCATCTGGTCGAGCATCTGGTCACGGAGATGAAGAAAAGTCCCTCCAGCAAAGAAGGCACGCCGCAGCTGATTTTGCGTGTCGAGTGTGACGATAGCGACCTCGGCATCGGTGCTGAACTCTGGTGCGGCAGGGATATTGCGACCAACCGGAACGCCACCAGGGCCGGATTCACTTTCCTTCTTTCCCGTGAGAAGCATCGTGACGACGTCATCAGGAGTAGGTTTTCCTCGATCGATTCGCGAAAAATCGGCCCGAGGGTGATGCAAGATGAAATCTTGTTCTCCGTTATTGCGGGTGACGGAGATGAGTCCGAATTGGGCGAAATTCGCACGATGCACGTTAGTGATGAACGGTTCCGTTGAATAGGGCTCCAGTACCGCGACAAACTTGCTCATAAGTTCCGGCTCGCCGGCGCCGGCAACGCGGCGGGCGATGACATAGTTCACCATCTCGGGATATTTGATGGGCGAAACGCGGGCTTCGGCATGGATCAACTCCTGCCCAGGCTGTGGCAGTACGCGGATGCGCAGACGGGCGTTGGGATCCTTGTCGTGGACATACTCGGCGATGAAGTCATCGGCCCCCGATTGCAGGCGCTGGACGTTGACGAGGTGCTGGAAGCCGGAGCCTTCGTAGTTGAGGTAGCTGCCCTTGAAGTCCTTCGCGCCGCGGATGGGGTCATCGTAAAGTTCGCCGACCGGGACATCTAGACCGGCGAGGGTGCCGGGGGCGGGAGCGGACCAGGTGCCACCGAGGGCGGTGAATTTTCCCGTGGGGCCGTGCAGGCTGTAGTCGTGCTGGTGGCCCCCGGTGACGTCGAAGAAATCGACGACGTAGCCGCGGTTTTTATGGCTGGCGGAGCCGGGCAGACGCGACGAGGGCGTCGAATTCCCATTTCGATCCCCATTCCGATCCCTATCCCCAACCCCATTCCCACTCTCGTTCTTATTCCCATTCTGATCCTTATTTCCATTCTGATCTCCGGGCGATCCTTGGAGCCGGGGCGCCCCCGCCCCGGTGTCTGCGTCCTGCACATCCACCATCAAAAGCGTGCGGCGGTAGGTGGACGTCTGCGAATAGGTGTCGTGCGCATCGGCGATCAGCGCGCGGGCGAAGGGGCCATCGGCGAAAAGCAGCAGCCGGCCGGCGGGATTGGCGGGCTGGCGGTGGGCGTCGACGGTGACGGTGTTGTGGGAGATGGTGGATTTGCTCCACGTGAAGATGCCGGGGTTGAATTCGTTCGCGCCGTCGGGGTAGCCGAGGTCCGGCATCATGTCCTGGCCGTTGGCGAAGAGGTCGAAGTGCAGGCGGTCGTGGTGGTAGTGCGCGACGTGCAGGCCGTAAAACAGAACGACCGAGCGCGTGTCGCCGGGGTTGTTGAGGATCGCACTGCCGTAGCCACTGAAGATGCGGGAGGGTTGGGGTGGGAGTACTCGGGTAGGGGTCGATGGGCCCTCGACGCGCTCGGGGTGATTAGCCGTGGTCGCCAAAGCAAGGCGCGGTGCAGCGGCGAGGCCCGCGGGGAGGGGGGGAGTGAAGAGCGCCTCGAAGCTCCCAAAGCTTTTTTCGCCGGTGGCGCCAATGCCAGTGAGGAACGTGGCGTAGCGCGGGTCGCCGTAGAGCTTCAGGGCCAACTGGTAGGTTAGCGCGTCGTTCCCGACGAGGGGGGCGTAGCGCGTACCACCGTCGCCGAGCGGAGCCCAGAGCTGGCCGATGGTGAGGAAGTCGAGGGGTTGGTCGAACATCCGCTGCAGGCGGGGCAGCTGCGTAATATCGAAGCCGAGCTTTTTGAGGAGCTCGCCGGATTGGGCCAGGATGCGCACCCACACAAAATTGTACGCGGGCGACTCGTGAGGAGCGCCGTCCCGAAACACCGAGTCATAGAGCGCGTAGTCGAAACCGATTCGCAGCAGATGGCCCTCGGGGCGGTGGAGCACCTCGTTCACGTAGCGGGGGTTGTCCCCGTGCTGGCGGACGACGGCGAGCATGAGCAGGGCGCGCTGGTGCGTGCCATAGTTGCCGCGCATCAGGTCGTTGAAATAGCCGTCAATCGCCTCCTCGAAATAGTTGGCCTCGATGCCGGCGCGAAGCTGTTCGCCCGTCTGTCCGTAGAATTGCTGGAGCGCGGCGCCGGCGTCGATCGTCTCCCAGATGGCGTCGTAGGCCTCCGCGAGGGACGGCGCGACTTGGTAGGACTCCCAAATGAGGTTCACGATCTTGCCGGTGTAACGCGTGCCTTGACTGCCCATGAGCTCGCCGAAGCGCGACTGCTGCTCGTAGTTCATCGTGGGATAAACCTCGGCGACGCGGCGGAGGAGGACCGCGGCTTTGTGCGCGTAAAGCTTGTCGCCCGTGAGGACGTAGGCGCGGCTGAGGGAGCGGATGCCGTTGATGACGCAGCGGCTGTCGAGACCGGGACCTTGCAGTACGAGGTGGTTGGCGTGGGCGACGAACCAGTATCTATTGCCGTCCGGCGCGGTCCAACCCCAGCCGTTGTCCACGTAAGGACCCGTGAGGGTGCTCTTGTCCTTAAAACCGCTGCGGTAGTACGCCGCATAGTCATTGCTGGGATAAACCTCGCCGCCGATGGGGCATTTCACCTGAAACGGATGCTTGGAATCCACGATCCACGGGAACGAGGAACCGTTGATGCCTTCGTAGATTTTGCGGCCGTGGATGGGACAGCCGGCGATGCTGCACTCGACGGCGCGCGGGACCTCAGCGGTCGTCACCACGTCGCGCAGTGCGGTATCGGTCCACTCCGCCCAGTAGCGAGCCTCGACCATGGACGGCTCGGCGATGGCCTTGGCGGCGGGGAACTGCGCGTAGTTGGCGCGGGCCAGGGCGATTTCAGCGTCGGAGCGCAGCGTGCGCGCGGTCTTGAGGGGAAATTGCGGGGTGCGGACCTTTTGCGGCAACAACACGCCGTGCGGGATCTGCGGCTGGACAGGTCCGGCGGGAAACCACGGGTCGCGCGCGGGGGCGGCCAACGGGGCCAGCAGCGCGAGTGAAAGAGTCAGCAAGCGAAAGCAGGAAGGGCGCACGTGGGAGAAAATCTCAAACCCGGCAGGAGGAGTCAACGAAGGCGGGTGACCAGGGCGTGGGTCGGGGTTTATCCCCGATAGGTTTTAGGAATATCGGGCGTAAAGCCCGACCCACGCCACCGTGGTCTCGCCGGCAAAGCTTTTGACGCGGGGAGGGAGTTGTGCGAAATTCCCCGTCCGCCCATGAGCTTCGCCTTTTCCCTGCTTTCGCGCGTTTTCCGGCCGGCTCTCTTGCTGGGTCTGGCCGCCATTTCGCTGCATGCGGCGGACGATCTTGCCCTATCCGCGCCGGAACAGGACAACGGCTACCTGCGGCTGGGTTTCGACAAGCTCGCGAGCTACAAATTCATTCCGCCGACGTATGATCCCACGAGTGAACCGAAGTTGGTGCCGCCGTCAGGGAACGAGCAGATTCCCGCGGCCGTGATAAGTTGGAGTGGAAAGAAGGCGATCGTGACGGGCTTCATGCTGCCGGTGAAGATGAACGGCGGGCTGGTGACGGAACTGCTTCTCGTGAAGGACCCGATGCTTTGCTGCTACGGCGTCATGCCGAACATGAACGAGTGGGTCGTCGTGAAGATGATCCACGGTGGCGTGAAGGCGACGATGGACGTGCCGATCTCATTCTACGGCGAGCTGAAGGTCGGCGCGATGTATGAAAACGGCTATATGACTGGAGTCTATCTCCTCGAGGGGGAAAAGATGGGGAAGGAATGATCCGGGCAAATGGCGGATGGCCGAAGGCCATCGGTGATGGGTTGGAGATGATAGGTCAGGGGTTGGGTCTGAGCTTCGGAGATTTCAGGAACCTGTTTGTGACGTGGAGCGGAAGCAGAATGGGCCAAGCCCGACGGTTTGACTTACCCATTACCCTTAACCCATGACCTATCACCCTGCGCTGACGCCGGGCGTCAGCGCGCAATATCGCGCTGCGTGAGCACCTTGAAGCCGCGCTGGTTTAACGCCTGGGCGGCGACATCGGCGTCTTCGATGCTGATCGCGAGGGCGGCACGACCCTCGGGCCGCTTGATGAAGCTGTAAACGTAATGGACGTTGATCTCGGCCTCGAGGAGCGCGGCCAGCACGGCCTGCAGGTCGGTCTCGTCGGAAATTTCCACCGCCAGAACGTCGCACTCGGTGTAGGGAAAATCGTTGTTCACCATCAGTTCGCGGGCCTTTTCGCGATCATCCACGATCACGCGCATGATGGCGCTGTCGGTCGTGTCGAGCACCGTGATAGCCATGATGTGGACGGCATGCTGCTTGAAGAGCGCGGTCAGCTCATGCAGACGGCCAACGCGATTTTCGGCGAAGACGGAAAATTGCCGGACGGGATCGGCGGCAATGGTGGTGTTGGTCTCGGCCATGACGGTGTTGCGGAGTGTGGCGTGGGGACCGGCGCGGTCAATTGCAGGCTGGCCGGGCAGTGGCGAACTTTACCACGGATTTCACCAACGGACACGGATCGATCTGAAACAGCTGATTGGGATTTCGGATTGATCAGTGTGGGCAGGTGTAATCCGTGGTTGATCGAAATGGGGGCTTCCTGGCGGGATATGGCGGACTCGGAAGTTCCCTCCCCACGTGGCGCGGCAGTCCCGGTCGGGGGGAAAGTTTCCTGAAATTCTCCTTCTGCCAGCGAAGTATCCGGGCTAGATTGAAACGTCATGCCCACCGAGCTCGCCCGCCATCACGCTGCGACGCAGCAACGCGCCGAGGACAGCGGGCGGCTGGTGGTGCGCGGCATCGCGCTGAACCTGGTGCTGGCAGCGGCGAAGTTCGCGGGCGGCATTTTCGGCCACACCTATGCGCTGATTGCGGACGGGGCGGAGTCGCTGCTCGATGTGTTTTCCTCGATTTTGGTCTGGGCGGGCTTCCGCGTGGCGGCGCGTCCGCCGGACGCGGATCATCCGTATGGCCACGGCAAGGCGGAACCGCTGGCGGCGCTGGGAGTGACCTTGATCATTTTTTTGGCGGCGGGCTGGATTGCGATCAACGCGGTGCATGAGATTATGACGCCGCACCCGGGGCCGCACTGGTTCACGCTGCCGCTGCTGGCGGGCGTGGTGGCGATCAAGGTCTGGTTTTCGCGCCGCATGGCCAAGGCGGGCGCGGCCGCGGGCAGCACGGCCCTCGATGTCGAGGCGCTGCACCACTGGTCCGACGCGATGACCTCGGCCGCGGCGTTTGTCGGCATCTCGCTGGCGCTGGCGGGCGGGCCGGGCTGGGAGGTCGCAGACGACTGGGCGGCGCTGTTTGCCTGCGTGGTTATCGTCTACAACGGCGTGCGGATGTTTCACCACGCGATCGGGGACGTGATGGACACGGCGGCGCCGTCGCATTTTGAAAACGAGATTCGCGCGGTTGCGCTGGCGGTGCCGGGCGTGGGCGCGCTCGACAAGGTGCGGGTGCGCAAGAGCGGCTTGAGCCACCTCGTGGACATCCAGGTGCGGGTGGACGGAGAGCTCACGGTGCGCGCGGGCCACGACATCGCGCACGACGTGAAGGATGCGCTGCTGGCGTCGACGGCGCACACGATCAGCGACGTGACGGTGCACATCGAGCCGATGAATTAGGCGCGGCTGAAGGATCGGTCGCGCGGAGTTCGCAGTTCGGAGATCGCAGATCGAAAACAGCAGAGCGTCAGTCTCCGGGGTAATCGCAGCGGCTTCAGGTTCGACCCGATCTCCGAACTGCGATCTTCGATCTCCGCCGGCGGATACGCCGGCTCACTCCTCCAGCTTCATCGCGATCTTCCAGCCGGCCCAGACGCCCACGATGCTCCCGACGCCGCTGATCAGGAAGCAGGCGAAGAAACTGGCGCCAAAATAATCCGGGACCGCCCAGAAGACATAGCCGCCCACGATCGTGCCGACAAAGATGCCGAGCCTGCGCACGGGCGGGTTATTTCCGCTTGGAAAACGCGGGGTCGCGGATGGAGCCCTTTTCCGTGATCCACGGGTGCAGCTCAAACTTCAGCCGGTTGGCGCGGACCTGGGGATCGCCCAGCGCGAGGGTCTTCGCCTCCGCCTCCGTGGCGCACTTGAAAATATAAAGGCCCTGCCATTCGCTCTTGTCGTTGAACGGACCGGCCACGAGGAGCTTGCCCGCCGTGGCGAGCTCATTGATGTAGGCGTTCTGCGCGGCCTGGATCTTCATGCGCTCCGGCTTCTCCCCGACGCCGTAAAAGGCGCCCTTGGTGAGCAGGCACACGTAATAAATGGCCAGATCGGAATCCAGTTTGGGCGCCGCGGGCACCGGAGCCGGCAGCGTGAGTTTTTCCGCCGCCTGGCCTGAGGCCAAGGCACAACCCAAGGTCAATACGACGGGGAGGAATCGGGAGATCATGCCGGGATTTTGGGCGGCGCGGGCTGGGCAGGCGAGTCGCAACTTAAGGGGGTCGCAACCGCGCTGAATGGGTCCGCGCCCGACCGGCTTTCCCGTTTACTCAGCGGGTGCACCGGCGTAGGTTCGACTCATGAAAAGACGCAACGTCGCCCAGCCGCTGAGCGAAAACGCCCACCTTTTGCGCTGGGTGGATAAAATGGCGGCCCTGTGCAAACCCGCCCGCGTGCATTGGGTGGATGGATCGAAGGCGGAGTTCGACGAGCTGAGCGCGCAGATGGTGGAAAGCGGCACGTTCACCAAACTCAACTCGAAGCTCTGGCCCGGCTGCTACCATGCACGCTCCAATGCCAGCGACGTCGCCCGCGTCGAGAATCGCACTTACATTTGCTCATTGTCGAAGGAAGCCGCCGGCCCGACGAATAACTGGGTCAATCCGTATGAGATGCGCAAGAAGCTGCGCAGCCTCTTCGCCGGCTGCATGGCCGGCCGCACGATGTATGTACTGCCGTTCAGCATGGGTCCCGTGGGCGGACCGATGTCGCAGATCGGCGTGCAGCTGACCGACTCGCCGTACGTGGTCGTCAACACGCGCATCATGGCGCGTACCGGCCGGCCCGTTTACGCCGAGATCGACAAGGGCGAGAAGCGCGTCGTGCCGTGCATGCATTCCGTCGGCGCGCCGCTGAAACCCGGTGCCAAGGATGTGCCGTGGCCGTGCAACCCGGAAAAGTACATCGTTCACTTCCCCGAGACGCGCGAAATCTGGAGCTACGGCTCGGGTTACGGTGGCAACGCGCTGCTCGGCAAGAAGTGTTTCGCCCTGCGCATCGCGTCGGTGCTGGCCCGCGACGAGGGCTGGATGGCGGAGCACATGCTCATTCTCGGCGTCGAGGATCCGACAGGGGAGAAGACCTACGTTGCGGCGGCGTTCCCGAGCGCGTGCGGCAAAACCAACTTCGCGATGCTCATCCCGCCGGCGCCGTTCAAGAAGCAGGGCTGGAAGGTCTGGACGCTCGGCGACGACATCGCGTGGATCAAGCCGGACGCCGAGGGCCGGCTGCACGCGATGAACCCCGAGGCCGGATTCTTCGGCGTCGCGCCGGGCACGTCGGTGAAGACCAACCCGAACGCGATGGGCGCGCTGGCGAAGAACACGATTTTCACGAACACCGCGCTGACGCCCGAGGGCGGCGTGTGGTGGGAAGGCATGACGGACACCCCGCCGGAGGAATGCACCGACTGGCAGGGCCAGCACTGGACGCCGGCCATCGGCCGCGCCACCGGCGCGAAGGCCGCGCACCCGAACTCGCGCTTCACCGCGCCCGCATCGCAGTGTCCGTCGATTGACCCCGACTGGGAAAAACCCGAAGGCGTGCCGTTGAGCGCGATCATCTTTGGTGGCCGCCGGGCGGCGACGATCCCGCTGCTCTACCAGGCGTTCAACTGGAGCTCCGGCGTTTACATGGGCGCGACGATGGGGTCCGAGATGACGGCGGCCGCGGCCGGCACGGTCGGCAAGGTGCGCCGGGATCCGTTCGCGATGCTGCCGTTCTGTGGCTACCACATGGGCGATTATTTCCGCCACTGGATCATGATGCAGAAAAAGCTCACGGCCACGCCGCGCATTTTCCATGTGAACTGGTTCCGCAAGGACGCGGACGGCAAATTCGTGTGGCCCGGCTTCAGCGAAAACATGCGGATCCTGAAATGGATCGTGGACCGCGCGCGCGGCCGCACGGTCGCGAAGGAGACGCCGATCGGCTGGATGCCGCGGTACGAGGACATTGACTGGACCGGGCTGGCGTTTCCCGAGGCCAAGTGGGACCAGATCATGGCGTTTGACCGCGGCGCGTGGCGGTCGGAGGTCATGGGGCACGAGGAACTGTTCCTCGACCTGCACGACCGGCTGCCGAAGGAACTGATTTACGAACGCGAGCTGCTGATCTGCCGCATGTAACGGACGATTCCCGCCAGAATGGACGAAACATATCGCCCGCGCGGGGTTCCCATAGCAATGCGCTTGCTGGTCGCCATCTTGGTGTTGCTGGGATTGTCCGCCGAACTTCGCGCCGCGGGCGCGTTCCCCGCGGCCACTCCTGAACAGATCGCGTTGTTCAAGGACGCCATCAAAAACACCGAGCAGGAGCCCGCCCGCTGGGCCTATACCGAAACCACGGTGAAGCAGTTCAGCAAAGGGAAGGAGAAGGGTGCCACCGTGGTGCGCGTGGATCCCTCCAAGCCCTACGCGGAGCAGTACCTCCCGCTCCAAATCGACGGCAAGCCCCCCACGGAGAAACAGCTCAAAAAATACCGCGAGCGCGGGGAAAAACACGGGCAGCACCTGGCGCGGGCGTCCGCGGATCCGACTCAACCGGGCCCGAGCCCGGCAGGAAAAAAGGAGAAGGGCATGAAGTTGGACACGGAGCACCCGCAGGTCGTCAGCGACGAGGGTGACACCCTGGTTTTCCAAGTGCCCTTGGTTGACCACGGAACGGGAGTCCCGGTCGAAAAACTGCGGGTCCGCGTGGTTGTCGGGAAAGCCACGCGTCAACTCCAGCATGCCTCCCTGCGCGTCCTGGAATCTTTCCGCGTCAAGCTGGTCGCCAAGGTCAAAGCGGGGGAGGGCAGTATTGATTTCACGGTCGTGGACCCCGCCTATGGGCCGGTCATGACGGCCGCGACCGGTAGTTTCGGGGCTTCGCTGGTGTTCGTCCCGGTGAACGGAACTTTTTACAGTACCCGGACGGAGTGGCAGCGGGTGAAGCCCTACGACGAACGCTTCGGGGTGAAGATCGGGCCGCTGAAAGCGCTGGATCTCTGAGGGATTACCCCGAAAGACCCCGAAACCCACGACGAGCCGATCCGTCGGATTTTTTTACCACGGATAACACTCAGAAACACGGTTCAATCATGAACCACCCATCCGGAGCCTGGCCGGGTTGGATCGGTGTTCTCCGTGTAAGCAGTAGCCAGATGAATTGGGCGTCGGGCCTTCGTGAGTTGCGTGGTTAAAAAAGTGCCCGGCTTCCGTTTGCAACCAACCGGGCGGTTCGGAGTCTCTAATCCACTCATGAGACTGATTTTGATGCTATTTCTCCTCGGGGTGGGCGCGGCTTCGGCCGGCGCGAGTGGGTCGCCACTCCTCACCCGTGCGGCGGAAAAGTGGGAATCCGAGGCCAATCATTGGGCTTTCACGGTCTTGGTGAGGGAAATTGATGACGGGAAAATAGAGGAGGAACGCATGGAGCGCTATGATCCTTCGAAACCCGGCGCAGCCCGGTGGGAGCTGCTCAGCGTGGATGGAGCGGCGCCCACGGAAGACCGGCGGGTGGCCTGGCAAAAGTCCAAGGCGCGCAAACACCGGCGGGCACCGAAAACTCTTTCGGACTATTTCGACTTTGAAAACGCCATCGCGACCAGCGCCACCGCGGGCGCCGTGAGTTACTTGGTCCCCCTGCGCAGCCACCGCGCCTGGCTGTTTCCCGTGGACAAAGTTTCCCTGACCTTGACGGTGAACAAGGCCAATTACGCCATCGAGGAAGTGAAGGCGGGCATCGACGAGCCCTTCCGGGTGGCGCTCGGGCTGGCCCGGATCATCGACGTGGACTTTAACGTGCAGATCAATCCGTCGCGTCAGCACGGTGCGGCGGTTGGCCCCGCGACCTCGCGCCCCCAGGGTCTCGCGCACGTGGTGATCGGCCGGCTCGGCAAGCTGATTGAGTACACCTGGAGCGACTTCAAGCGCGTCACCCCTTCGCCCGATCACGTCGGCGAAGAGAAACCTGAAACCTAGATCCCGCCGGGATTCGTCGGTGCCTCATCCGGCGGGGTAAAACCGCGGCGCATGACGTTTTCCGCGACGCTCCGGGGGAAGAGGAAATTTTCGAGGTAGCCCTTGCCGCCGGCCTTGGTACCGCCGCCCGACATCTTGAAGCCGCCGAAGGGGTGGCGCTCGACAATGGCGCCGGTGATGCCGCGGTTGAGGTAGAGATTGCCGACCATCATCTCGGCTTGCGCGCGCTCGAGTGCCTTGGGGCTGCGCGAGAACAGACCGCCGGTGAGGGCGTAGTCGGTGCCGTTCACGAGGGCGAAAGCCTCGTCGAGGTTCTTGGCGCGGAGGATGGCGACGACCGGCCCGAAGATTTCCTCGCGGGCGATGGCGTGCGTGGGCTTCACGTCCACGAAGACGGTGGGCGGAACGAAGTAGCCCTCGGCGGGTGACTTGCCTTGGAAAGCGAGCTTCGCGTCCTTTTTGCCCTGCTCGATCATCCCGAGGATTTTCTTCTGCGCCTCGGCATCAATCACCGGGCCGATGATCGTGCCGGGCAGCGCGGGATCGCCGACGGGATAGGAATCGCAGGCCGCGACGAAGCGGCCGACGAAATGGTCGTAAACCTCGTCGAGGACGATGAGGCGCGAGAGCGCGGAGCATTTCTGGCCGCTGAAACCGAACGCACTGTAAAGTGCGGCGGGGATCGCCTCGTCGAGGTCGGCGTCGTTGTCGATGATGAGCGCGTTTTTGCCGCCCATTTCGCAGACGACTTTTTTCAACGTCGCCTGACCGGGGAGAGTCTTGCCGGCCGTCTCCCAGATCTTGCAGCCGACGGCGCGCGAACCGGTGAAGGCGACGAAATCAATTTTCGGGTGGGCGACGAGGTGCGCGCCGACGTCCTCGCCGAAGCCCGGGAGGAAGTTGAGCACGCCCGCGGGCACGCCAGCCTCGGTGAGGATCTCCATCAGCAGGGCGCCGATGATCGTGGTCTGCTCGGCGGGTTTCATGATGACGCAATTGCCGCCGACGAGTGGGGCGACGGTCAGGCCGGCGAGGATTGCCAGCGGGAAATTCCAAGGGGCGATGACGACACCGACACCGCGGGGCGTCCACGTCTGCACGCAGCGCTCCCCGGGCACAGACTGCGTGATGGCGGGTTGGCCGAGCTTGCGCATCTCGACGGCGTAGTAGCGGCAGAAGTCGACCGCCTCGGAGACATCCCCGTCGGCCTCGATCCACGGTTTGCCCGCCTCGAACACCTCGAGGGCGTTTAGCTCGAAGCGACGCGCCTCCATGATGTCGGCGGCGCGCTCCATGATCTTGGCGCGGTCCTCGACGGACGTCGCACGCCAGGCTGGAAAGACGGCGGCCGCGGCGGCGACGGCGGCATCGGCGTCGGCGACGGTCGCGCGGGCCCACGATCCGATGACCTGCGCCGGCTTGGCGGGGTTGACTGAGGGAATGTATTCCCGGCCGGAGATCTTTTTGCCGTTGATGATGAGCGGCCATTTTTTGCCGAGCTGGGCGGAGTAGGCCTTGAGCGCGGCGCGCTGTTTCTCGCGGTTGGCGGCGAGGGTGTAGTCGGTGTTCGGCGCGTTATGGAACGCGCCGACAGGCGAGGGCCGACGGGCGAGAGGCGATGGGGCCGAAGCAATCTGCGTCACCGGATTGCCGAGGAGCTGGTCCTTCGTGGCCTCGCCCATGTTCTTGATGCGGAGGAAGCCCTCGTTGGAGGTGTTTTCAAGCAGGCGGCGGACGAGGTAGGCCATGCCGGGGAGCAGTTCTCCAACGGGGCAATACTCGCGGACGCGGTGACCCATCTGGACCAGCGAGGCCTTCAGTTCGTCCGCCATGCCGTAGAGTGCCTGGAACTCGTAGGCCTGCGGCGCGAGGCCGAGGCGCTCAGCTTGCGCGACGGCATGGGCGACGGAGCGGACGTTGTGCGAGGCGAAGTTGGGGGTGACGATGTCGATATTCTCGAGGAGGAACAGCGAGAGCTTCTCGTAGTTGGCGTCGGACTCCGGCTTTTTCTGCCAGACGGGGATCAGCCAGTCGCGCTGCTGGGCGATGATCGTCTCGTAGTCCCAGTATGCGCCCTTCACGAGGCGAACACTGAGCGGGCGTTGGTTCTTACGGGCCCAGGCGACGAGCTCGCGGAGGTCGGCCTCGCAGTCGCGAAGGTAGGCTTGGAGGGCGATGCCGATGGCAGGTTTCTGCGCGAACTCGGGTTCCTCGAAGATGGATTTGAAGAGCGCAAGCGTGAGGTCCTTCAGCTTGTAGCTCTCCATGTCGAAGTTGATCAGTGCCCCAAGCTCCGCCGCGCGGCGGAGGATGGGGCGGAAGCGCTCCTTGAGCGCAGCGATGGAGTTTTCCGGGTCGGCCGGGTGCACGTCGGGGGTGAGGGCGGAGATCTTGACGGAGAGGTTGAGGCGCGGGAGCGGGCCGTTGGGGCCGAGGTCGCTGAAGCAAGGCGTCGCGTCCTTCGCGTAGAATTTCGAAACCGAGTCGAGAATCTCGAGGTTGCGCTGGAGGAACACGTCGGCCTCGGCGTCATTGACGACGGTTTCGCCGAGCAAGTCGATGGTAGTGGCGAGGCCGAGCTTGGCGTTTTTCTTGATCTGCTTGAGCAGGTCCTCGCCGGTCTGTCCGGCGACGAACTGGCCGGCCATGTCCACGATCTGCGCCTTGACGGGCGTGGCGACGAGGGCGGGGGCGAACGACGATGCGGCGAGGCCGGCCTTGAGCGCGGGGTTCAGCTCGACGGCTTTGTCGCCGAGATATTCCTGCAAGTGGCGGACGATCTCGCCGGAGCTCTGGAGCGAAGGGAGGACATCAACGAAGCGGAAGAGCTGGGTTTTGAAGACGGGGTCCTTCATGGACCACTCCATCAAGCGGGCGTAGGCGCCTTTCTTGGAAAACAACGCCGGCGGGGGCTGTTGATCCATGAGGGCGAACAATTGTTCACCCTTGGTGCGGATGGCGGCCTCAAGGGTGGGGTTCGGGGCGGAAAACGAAGAGAGACTCATGACGGGGCGTTTCGGCGGCCGGAATAAGCGCGAAGACGCGAAGGCGCGAAGTTCGAACCAAAAGAAAGGGGACAGGGTTTTCTTGGATCCGGCCTCACCGACTTCGCGTCTTTGCGCTTAATTTGGATCATTGGTCGTTAGCCGGAGGCTCCGCCAAAGCCGGAACATTGGCAAGGATCGCGGGGACGGGTCCACGGGATGAACGCGCGCTGATTGCCGGCGTAAGCTTGCGGGTCCGGTTTCCTTATGCGCTCGCACCCAACGAGCTGGGTGACCATGCAATATTCCTGCGACTTTGCGGCGCGGGCCGTGTTCTGGGCATGAACGATGACACTCCAGTGCAAACACCACCCACGGGCCTGATCAGCCCGGCCGACTTCACCACGTTCATGCGCAACTACCAAGACATGGTCTTCTCCACCGCCGCGCGCCTCACCGGCAACGACGCGCAGGCGGAGGATATTTCCCAGGAAGTCTTCCTGAAGGCGTACGAGCATTTCGACATGCTGTCCACCAGCCCGACCGCCGGCGGCTGGCTGAAGACGGTCGCGACCAACCTCTCGCTCAACCACCTCTCGCGCTACCGTAACCGCTGGAAGTTTTTTTCGGAATACCGCCCCGCCGATGGCGGCAGCGAGTCCGAGACGCCTGACGTGGACTTCGCCGCGCCGGACACGTTTTTCTCCGGGGTGGACGCCGACGAACGCCGCGCCTGGGTCGAGGCCGCCCTCGAGAAGCTTCCCGAGCACCAGCGCGTGCCGCTCGTGCTCTATCATTTTGAAGACCTGCCCTACGAGGACATCGCCAAAAAACTCGGCGTCTCCCTCCCGAAGGTGAAGACCGACATCCTCCGCGCCCGCACCGCCCTCGCCGCGATCATCGCGCGCAGCGGGACCCGGCACGAAAATTTTTCGTCCAATGCCTAACCCGCGCCCCGCCATGAAACACTCTCCCGAAGACCTCGAAAAATTTATCCACCAGACCCTGCGCAGCCTGCCGGCCCGCCGCGCGCCGCTCTCGCTCGAGTCGCGCGTCCGCGCCGCGATCGCGGCCCGCGCCGCGCTGCCGTGGTGGAAACAGTCCTTCGCCTCGTGGCCGCTCGCCGCCCGCGTGGCCTTTGTCGTCGGCTCCGCCGGCATCGCAAAGCTCGTAATCATGGCGGTCGTCTGGGGCATGGGCGGCTTCGACAGCGCGCAGTTCACGAACGCGTTTAGTACGCAGTACGCGTGGTTCCAGACGGCATCCAACGTCGTGGATGGCGTCGGCAATTTCTTCAGCACCCTCGTCCGTAGCATCCCGCCGCTCTGGCTCTATGGCGGCCTCGCCGCGGTCGCCAGTCTCTATGCCGCGCTCTTCGGCCTCGGGGCCGCCGCGTATCGCATACTCTACGCCAACCGTTAATCCCCAATTTTTTTTGCTCCCATGAAAATCTCTCCCCGCCACCTTTACTTCTGCGCCGCTGCGACGATCAGCTTCGCGCTAACCTCGGCCGTCTTCGCACAGGACAGCAAACCGCGCGGGCTAGAGCCCGCCTCCGCCGAGCCTATGGCGGGCAGGCCCACGGCGGAAAAATCTCCCGCTATCTCTTCGCCCGTGGAGGAGCCTGCGGCTCCGGCTGCCGCGCCGGCCCCGACGGAGCCCGCCACCGCCGAGCCTGCGGCGGGCATGCCCGCCTCTGCCGAGTCCATCTCCGTCCAGCCCGCGGCGGATCGGCCCGCCACCGTCGATGAGACTAAGGACGAGCCCGCGGAGCAGCCGAAAATGCGCCGCTTGGACACAAATGATGAGGACGCCGTCCCGCCCAAATCACGTAAGGAAAGGATCCATGAGCGCGTCGAGCGTGCGCATGTGCGGGCGGCTGCGGCGCGGGCCAAGCGCGTGAACCGCGATATCGTCAATATTTTCAGCGACTCCCACCAGGCGAAGGACGAGAAGGTGGACAATGTGGTCGCGGTCTTCGGCTCGTCCACGGCCGAGGGTGAGGTCACGGATTCCGTGGTCTCCGTGTTTGGCAACAGCCACGCCAGCGGACCGGTGGGTGACGCCGTGGTCTCGGTTCTGGGTGACAGCGAGGTGGCCGGCCCGGTCGGTGACTCGGTGGTCGTGGTGCTGGGCGATCTTTCGATCAACAGCCATGTGAAGGGTGATGTCGTGACCGTGCTGGGCGATATCAAGTTTGGGCCTGCGGCCGAGGTCGACGGGGATGTCGTCTGCGTAGGCGGCACCGTAACCAAAGCGGCGGGGACGATTTTGCACCATAGCCCGCGGCAGGTGGGCATTGGCTTCATGCACGGCGGGGCCGAGTTGAAAGCCTGGGTGCATCAATGCTTTATGTACGGCCGGCCGCTCGCGTTTGGACCGAACCTGATGTGGGCGTGGTGGATCGCACTGGGTTGCCTCGCATTCTACGTGGTCCTCGCGCTGATCTTTGGCAAAGGGATCAACAAGTGCGTCGACACGTTCCAGCAGCGTCCGGGTTATTCCATCCTGACGGCGCTGCTGACCGTGGTGCTCGCGCCGATCGTCATCATCGTGCTGACGATCACCGGCGTCGGCATCGCGGTGATCCCCTTTTTGGCGGCGGCGTTGTTTTTCGCCTCGCTGTTTGGCAAGGCTGTCATGCTCGCCTGGATTGGCCGGTGGGTAGGCAAATTGCTGGGCACCGATCATCCCGCGCTGGCGGTGCTGTTCGGCGGCGTGATTGTACTCCTGCTCTACACCATTCCCGTGGTGGGGTTCATCACCTACAAACTCCTCGGCTGGGTGGGACTCGGGGTCGTGGTCTACACGCTGATCGGCGCCATCAAGCGTGAACGGCCGGTCGTTCCACCGACACCTCCGCTAGTGCCGGCCTCGACGGGGGCAGTTGATCCGGTGACGGGTGCGGTCCTCCTGACTCCGGGCCTGGCTGCGCCGGCGGGGCTGATGCCCCCGATCACGGCCATGACTCTGCCGCGGGCGGGGTTTTGGATCCGCCTGGCTGCGCTGCTGCTCGACGTGATCATCGTGGCCATCATCTGCAGCCTGCTCTCCGGGTTCTTCCCGTTCGGCTCGCACGTCCGGATCAAGGCCGACCTGCTGCCTTCGCTGGCGCTCTACGGCGCGCTGATGTGGAAGCTCCGTGGCACGACCGTCGGCGGAATTGTCTGCGGCCTGAAGGTCGTCCGGCTCGACGACCGCCCGCTCGACTGGGGTACCGCCATCGTCCGCGCGCTCGGGTGCTTCCTCTCCCTGTTCGTGATGGGCCTTGGGTTCATCTGGGTCGCGTTCGACGACCAGCGCCAGTCCTGGCACGACAAGATTGCCGGCACGACGGTGGTACGCGTGCCGAAGGGTGTGTCGCTGGTATGACCAGAAGCTGTAAGCTTTAAGCGGTAAATTTTAAGCAAGGCGGGGCCGCGTGCCCCGCCTTTTTCCTTGGCTGGACTCAGGCTTTGGGGGCTTACAGCTTAGTGCTTCACGCTTATGGCTTCTACTCCTCTCGTCGGAATCATCATGGGCAGCACGTCCGACTGGGAGACGATGCAGCACGCGGCCGCGCAGCTCACGGCGCTGGGCGTGCCGTTTGAAAAGCGGGTCGTGTCGGCGCACCGCACGCCGAAGCTCATGCTGGAATACGCCGAGGCGGCCGAGCGGCGCGGGTTGAAGGTCATCATCGCGGGCGCCGGCGGGGCCGCGCATTTACCCGGCATGACGGCCTCGTTCACCACGCTGCCGGTGCTCGGGGTGCCGGTGGAATCGAAGACCCTCAAGGGCCTCGACTCGCTCCTCTCCATTGCCCAGATGCCCGGCGGCGTGCCCGTGGCGACGTTCGCCATCGGCAAGGCCGGGGCGGTCAATGCCGCTCTGTTTGCCGCGTCGCTACTGGCGCAGAGCGATCCGCAGACGAAGCGGGCGTGGGAAAAATTCCGCGCCACGCAGACGGCGAAGGTGCTGAAGGCGAAGCTGCCCTGAATCGGACAACTCAGGGCACGAAGATCACGCCGGATGATTTTCGGGTTTGTGATTCGTGGCCTTCGTGAACTTCGTGGTTCATCCAATGATTTCACCGGGTAAAACCATCGGCGTGCTGGGCGGCGGCCAGCTCGGCCGCATGCTGACACAGGCCGCCAAGCGGCTGGGTTACCGCGTGCAGATTTTCGAGCCGGCGTCCCACAGCCCGGCGGGCGCGGTGGCGGACAAGGAAGTCAACGCCGCCTACGAGGACCTGGCGGCGCTCAGTGCGTTTGCGCGGGAGTGCGACGTGGTCACCTACGAATTTGAAAACGTCCCGGCCGCACCGCTCGCGGCGATCGCCGGCCTGACCCAGTTGCTGCCGCACTGGCGCGTGCTGGAAACCGCGCAGAACCGGTCGCGGGAAAAACGCTGGCTGCGCGAGCACGGCGTGCCCCACGCGCATTTTGCCGAGGTGGCGGCGGACGGTGACCTTGCCGCAGCCATTCGTGGGGTGGGAGTTCCGTGCGTGGTGAAGACCGCGGACTTCGGCTACGACGGGAAGGGTCAGCTGAAGGTGATGACCGAGGGCGACGCCGCGGCGGCGCTCGCGAGGTTCCGCGGTCAGGCGGTGGTCGTTGAGCAGTACATTCCCTTTGCCTGCGAGGTTTCGGCCGTCGTGGCGCGCTCGGCGGGCGGGGAGGTGCGGGTCTTTCCGGTGTCAGAGAACATCCACACCCACCACATCCTCGATTTCTCAATCGTGCCCGCGCGCGTGGCGCCGGCGGTGATCGCACAGGCGGAGGAACTCGCGCGGCGGATCGCGGCGGAGATCGGCTTGGTGGGAGTGATGGGGGTGGAGTTCTTTGTGACGAAGACGGGCGAAGTGCTGGTCAACGAACTCGCGCCCCGCACGCACAACAGCGGCCATTACACGCTGGACGCCTGCGCGACCTCGCAATTTGAGCAGCAGGTGCGCGCGATCTGCGGCCTGCCGTTGGGCGAAACCACGCTGCTTTCGCCGGTCGTCATGGTGAATATCCTTGGCGACGCTTGGGCGAACGGTGAACCCAAGTGGGATGTGCTGAAGGCCGAACCGGGCGCGCAGCTGCATCTCTATGGGAAGGCCGAGCCGCGGCCGGGCCGGAAGATGGGGCACTTCAGCGTCCGTGCGCCCGACGTGGAGACGGCGCTGGCGAAGGCGCGCGAGCTGAAAGCGAAACTCTAGGCCGCCGCGTCAGGGCTTTTTATCGGCCACAGGCTTGGGCGCGGGCCGGTCAGGGGCGCCGTTATCCATCACGTATTTCCACGAGCCGTCGGGCTGGCGCTTCCAGATGGTGAGGAACCAGCCGGTATGGATGCTCTCCGTCCCGTCGGGTTTGGTCTGCTTCGATTCATAGCGCCCGTAGTTGTAACCCATCGTGCCATCGTCAGAGACGTCGGTGAAGGTCGCGGCCCAAGTCAGAGTCTGTCCCGGCTGGTCGGGTCCGATTCGCTCCATCACGGCGGCGGGACCGCGCCATTTGCGCGGATCGGTGTCAATGAAGGCGACATCAGGCGCCGCGAAATGCTGGAAGGCAGCGAGGAGGCCTTGGGTCTGCGCCATCGTGCAAAAGGCGTCCTCCATCGCGGCGACCTCGGCTTTGAGCTTTGCCTTTTCGGGATCCGCTTTCGCCAAGGCTGCGGTGGAAAATGCAGCGGAAATCAAGACGGCGGCGAGCAACCGGGAGAAGAGCTTCATGGTGGGCGCAGATTGGCGCCGGCTATGACGCAGCGCGAGTACTCCTCGACGAACGGTGGATCCTGCGGGACGGATGGGCCTCAGGCGTTGGCCGGCAGGCGATTCCGCGGCATTCGCCCAGACCGGTCCGCGCGAAGCCCGGACGCGTAGCCGAGCCTCGGAAGATTACTTCATCACCCTCTGGGGGCAGGCCCGCGATTCGCCCCCCCCCGCCCGGGGGGCGGTGCGAAGGGCTCGCGTCCGCTGGAAGTGCGTTCAAGCAGGCCGCCGCGGGAGCTTTTCTCGGGGGCAGATACGGTGCCGCAGCCGAGCAGGCCGACGGGCAGAAGCTTGCAGGGGTCCGGCCGGAAAGCTGTCGGAGCCGGGAAGCTCGCTGGGGCGGCGAAGCAAGGCGGACCAAGCCGCCGGGCCGAGCGCGATTAGAGTATTAAGAGTAGACTGACGGGGCCTCGATGTCCTTGGGGAGCAGCAAACCGCCGATCCGGGCTTACGCGAGGTCGAGAATCTTGCCGCCGATGGCGACGCCGGGGCGTGGCTCGGGCTGGGAAGGGGTGCACGAAAGATGCCCGTGGGCAGGTTTTGCAGCGGTACAGCGCCCGCTGGGTCGCTGGCCGGCTCCACCCCAGCTCCGCTGCGCGGCGTCATGAGTGAGGTGCACCGGCGAAATCGTGGCCGACGGTCCCACCATGTGGATCACTGGATCCGTTTGACGAAAACGACCCGGTTGGCTTCCACGATGAGCATCTTGTAGCCGACAAAACCACGCGTAATGATGACCTCGGGGTTCACCAGCTTGGGGGTGAAGTAAACCGTGTCGGGGATGCGTTGCTGCCAGATCTGGCCGTTGTCCAAGACAAAGACGGCGCGGCCCGAGAAGCTCTCGATCGTGCCCTCGATGTGGGCGTGCAGTTCCTGTTCGGTGACGACCTTTTGGACGGGGGCGACCTGTTCGGCGCCGAACGTGGCGGCGGTCTTGTCGGTGGACTTCACCACTTTTTCGGTGGGAGCGACCTGAGTCATCGGGCTGATTGCGCCGGATTGGTGGCGGGCGAGCGCCTCTTCCAGGAAAACCAGCTCTTCGGGCGTGAGTTTATTCAGGCCGGACTGCGCGAATTCCTCGGGAGTGAGGGCATGGATAACCGAAACCGGGGCAGGGGCGGCTCCCCGGGCGGCGCACGCCAAAAACGTCAGGATAGTCAGCAGGGCGAAGACGAAACGCATGATGGGATGACTTCTTTGAGGCGGGTAAGTGTCGGGGGGGCAAGCGCACTTTCGCCTGGTTGGTCTTAAAGCTGCTATATCCGGCCTTCCCAACCTATTAGGGAATGCATTCGTCGCATAAACCATGCCTTTCGGCGCAACATGACAGCATCTTGACGAAATTATTGCATTTGGGCGTTTTTCAGACCAGCGTCCCTCTCAAGTTCAACATGGTCCTAAGCCGGTTAACTTGCACAACACACAACACAAACTGATAACTACAATGACTATGAACAACCTCCGCTTGCGGAAGTTCATGACCGCGCTATCGCTTTTGGCGACGGCGGGCCTATTCGCGGTTCCTGGCGCTTTCGCCCAGGAAACGACTACGACCACTACCACGACCACCACCGCGACTCCCGCCAAGGAGAAGACGGTGGAGATGGAAAAGTTCCAGGTCACGGGTTCCTACCTGACGCCCGCGGCCAATTCCGTGGCCATCCCGGTGATCACCGTTGATTCGAAGGCCATCGCCAACTCCGGTAGCAGCACCAACGTGCTGGAAATCCTCCGGAAGACGGTGCCCCAGTTCAACGGCAACACCAACCTGGGTTCCAATAATGCCAACATCGGCGCCGGTTCCACCGCCGGTGGTTCGCAGCTCGCGTTGCGCAACACGGCGACGCTGGTCCTCATCAACGGTCGCCGCGCGGCTTACGCCCCGGTGAGCGCCAGAGGTGGTTACCAGTTCGTGGACGTCAACCAGATCCCGGTGTCCGCGATCGAGCGGATCGAGGTCCTGGCGGACGGTGCCTCGGCCATTTACGGCTCGGACGCCGTCGCTGGTGTGGTGAACATCATCCTCAAGACCGATTACGAGGGCTTCGAGACAGGCGGTCGCTACGGCTGGTCCACCAACAAGGGCAATACCGCCGAGCGGAGCGCCTACATCGTGGGCGGCGCGGGCAACGGCAAGACCAACCTGACGGTTTCGGCCGAGTGGGCGAAAGTGGATCCGGTCTGGAACTTTGAACGTCCCTATTCCGACCCGACCTTCGGCACGCCGACCTTTGGCGGGTCGCTGAACATCGGTTCGAACTACTACCTGCTCAAAGATGGCCTTGCGGCTCCCCCGGTGACCCCCGGTGGCCTGCCGGCGGCGACGCTGGTGGCTAACGGCACCTATTCCGGTCCCCGCGTCGCGGGCGACCAGTTCCAGTTCTTCAATCTGGCGCGCTACGTGACGCAGACGACGGGCAGCGAGCGCGAGGCGCTCACCTTTGCGTTTGACCACAAGATCAACGACAGCCTCAAGGCGTTCGGCGACTTCATGTACGCCCACACGAACACCTTTGTGCAGATCAACGGCCAGCCGATCTCGGCGGACATCGGCGCTGGTCTGCACGGCAATCCGTTCAATGTCACCGTTAAGGCCCGTAATCGTATCGTCACCAACCCCCGCCAGTATCTCAACGACTCCACGGCCGCTCGCGCGGTCTTCGGGATCGAGGGTAAGATCACGGAAGACTGGTCTTGGGAGACGGCGGCGGACTACAACCGCATCACGACGAACTTCGCCAATCCCGGTGTCATCATCCAGTCCCACTTGACGGCGGCGATCAACGGCGACCGCTTCAACATGTTTTCCCGCACGCATGACGCGCAGGAAATCAAGGACGACGCCATTGTGGGCACGGCCCAGGGCGGCTTCATCAGCAAGCTGAGCAACTACGACTTCAAGGTCCGCGGCAAGCTGTTCGACCTCCCCGCCGGCTCGGTGGACATCGCCGTTGGCGGTGAAGTTCGCCAAGAGTCGCTCGTCGCGACGGCCGACCCGCTCAGCCAGATCGACCCGATCACCGGCGCGCTCGGTTATAACGGGGCCACAACGCTGTATCCGTTCAACGCGGGACGCACCGTCACGTCGGAGTTCGTGGAAGTCCGCGTGCCGATCCTGAAGGACGTGCCCGGCGCGCACCTCCTGGAGTTCTCGGGCGCAGTTCGCCACGAGAGCTACAGCGACACGACCGATCCGACCGTGCCGAAGTTCACGCTGCGTTATCTGCCGATCGACGACCAGTTCGCGCTGCGCGGCACGTACTCGAAATCGTTCTCGGCACCCCAGTTGTACAGCCTGTTCGGCCCCGTCAGCATCGGCTTCACCTCCGCGTTCTCGCTCAATAAGCTGGGAGGCGGTGTCGTCAACAACTTCCAGACGAACTCGGAGTCGGGCTCCAACCCGAACCTCGAGCCTTCGAAGTCCACGAACTACACCGTCGGCTTCGTCTACTCGCCGAAGGCCCTCAAGGGGTTCTCGGTCACGGTGGACTACTGGAACATCAAGCAGAGCCAGCTGATCTCCAGCATTGGTTCCACCACCATCCTGCAGGACGTCGAGCTCCTTGGTGCGACCTCCCAGTATGCCAACAAGGTGCACATCGGCAGTTTCACCGGCCCGGGCGTCACCGGTCCCGGCCAGATCAGCACCGGCGTGCCGGATGACATTTATGTCGTCGACCAGAGCGTGAACCTCGCGGCCGTCAATCTCGATGGCGTGGATATCGCGCTGCGTTACGTTTACAACGTGGACAGCGTCGGTCGCTTCGACTTCACGTCGAACATCGGCATCTACAACAAGTACGAGATCGTCGGCCTTCCGGGCGATGAGCCGTTTGATACCGTGGGCCTGTCCACGGATTCCAATGGTACGCTGCCCCGCTGGCAGACCTACACGTCGGTCGACTTCACCCGCGGTAACTACTCGGCTTTCGCCGGCGTGCGTTACCTCCCTGGCGTGACCGACTATAACGATGACAGCCATGTCGGCTCGTTTTACACGCTCGACCTGAGCGCGTCCTACGTTTTCGGCTCGGAGATTTCCTATCTCTCCGGCGCGAAGTTCACCCTCGGCGTGAACAACGTATTCAACCGGTATGGCCCGCTTGATCCCTCCACTTGGACGGATTCAAACGTGGACGTTGGCACCTACGGTGCCCTCGGCCGCTTCATCTACGTGGACCTGAAGATCAAGTTCTAACCTTCCGCGGTTAACTCCGCGTTTCAAAAAAGAGGCGGCCCGGATTCCGGGCCGCCTTCTTTTTTGTCCACCCGAATTCGCTGTGGCCTCTCGTGGGTCGGGCTTTACGCCCGATAGGTCGAAAACTCCCGCACGGCGCAATCCGTGAGCCAATGACCGGCCACCACCGGCCGGTGCCCCGCGTCGCCTAGAACTGGAGTTCGACCGCGCCTTGGTTCACGTCCCAGACGAGCGGCGGCAGACCCGCGTGCGGCGCCGGCTGGCCTAGGCGCCGCCAGCGGCTCGGCCCCAGCGTGCGCGCGGATATGGAAACCTTTCCGTCGGTCAGGGCGACATCACCGACCTTGACCTGCCCGATGCCGCGAATCACGAGGCGCAACCGCGGTGGAGGAGCGTCGCCGCCCGCCCAGTCGAGCGGGGCGGCATGCTCGCGCACCATCGGTCCACGGGGCTGGGCGGCGCGGGTTTGAAACTCGATGGTGTAGCAGGTCTGGATGATCTTCCAGCTGCCGTCGGGCTGGAGCTGTTCCACCGCCGCGAGGTGCAGCGCGGGGGCGAAGTCATGCACCTTGTAACACAGCTGCCAGCGGCCACCGAAGACCGGCCGGCCCTGCTGCCAGCTGCGCAGCCGGGCGGCATCGCCCGCCAGGATCAGCCCATTCGCGCCTCGTTTGCGACGGTCCCGCGTGAAGCGCCACATCGCGCGGGCCGCGCGGCGGCCCGCGGCGAGCGCGGCGGCGAATTTTTTGCCGTCGGCCTCAGTCGCCAAGCCCTTTGCCGCCCGGCGCACAAAGACATCCCGCTGCGC
>Ga0335397_10001485_pt1 | contig 32013 bp, 25 predicted proteins | sample MAT04_FD_205740 | JGI IMG/M metagenome (GOLD analysis project Ga0335397, IMG submission 205740) | Freshwater microbial communities from Lake Fryxell liftoff mats and glacier meltwater in Antarctica - MAT-04 (spades assembly) (version 2) ... | reverse complement strand
CATCACTGCACCTTCAGTAACGCACCGTGGCAACTAAATCCGGCACCGAACGAGGATAGCCACCACCAGCCACCCGGCGCGTCGTCGGCGAGTGCCGCTTCGAGCACAAAATAGACGAAGGCACTGGACAGATTGCCATATTCGCGAAGCATCGCCGCGCTGTAGCGAAAGTCCTGCGCATTGAGGTCAAATTCACGCGCCAGAGCAAGCAGCACGTCGCGTCCGCCCGCGTGCATGATCCACGCGCTGACATCGCCTGGGCCGAGCGCTGCACGACCCAACACGGTGTCAAGAACACGGTGTGCATAATCCGCCGCCAGCGTAGGCACTGCGCGGGTGAGAATGTTGCGCAGCATGCCGTCTTTGTGTTCGAACATCAACGCTTTGCGCTCGGCCGGATTGATGAGGGACGCGCTGTCGGTCCACTCGATCCGACGTCCGCTTGGTGCGGCGTGTCGCGACAGCACGGCAGCGCCCGCGCCGTCGCCAAACAGGCACGCACTGATCAACACGCCAGGGTCGTTGTCGAGATACATCGCCGCACTGCTGACCTCGACGCAAATGGAGAGCACGTTGTTGCATGTGCCTGAAGCCAGCAATGCGCGACCGAGTTGCAGATTCGGAAGCGCTGCTGCGCATCCCTGGCCGACGAGATCAAACGCCTGCACGTCGCCACGCAATCCGAGTCGCTCAATCACGTGCCCGGTCAGGCCGGGGCACAGATAGCCGGTGCAGGTGCTCACCACGACGGCGTCGATGCTTTGGGCATCAAGCCCGCTTTTGGCCAGAGCACGTTGGCCCGCCTTCGCGGCCAGTACCGGTGCATGCGTCAGAAAACGCTTTGACAGCGTGTTTGGTTCAATCGCAAACACCTCGTCTAGCGAATTTACCGCGAGACGACGCGCCTCAATGCCGTTGTCCCGTTGCAGCACGGTGCGCGCGATGAAGTGTGAGCGTGCATCCAGTCGCGCGAACCAGTCGGATTTCTGAAATGCTGCAAGGCACTCCGCTTTGGTGTAGCGCGCATCGGGCGTGGCCGTGCCGGTCGCGCGGACGTGCATTTGCTCGCGTGCGGGGATTGCAGGCATCGTCACGCGACGTGTATGCAAAGCGCTAGCCGTGGCTGACTTGTTAAGTGACTCATCGTTGACTGACTCCTGTTTCTTCCGAATATTGGCGTCATAGCTTTCTCAAAAAAAGGTTTCAACGGTGCCGCAACAGCGTCAAAATTATGCGTGTTCGACGATTGTTCGTCAGTGCGCAAACGCACATAGCAAAGCCCCGTGCATGGCAAGTCGTGGACGAATGTGACCTAACGCCGAACTATCAGCTTCTGTGTCAACGCCCTATTTGATAGGGGCTTGAGTTTGATTTTTGGTCAAAGTCGACTATTGGCAAAAAAGCGAGCTAACCCCAGTTCAACGGGGCCTGGAGCTAAAAGTTGAAGCCATCTTGTATCAACGTGAAAATTGCGTAAGCCCCACGCAACACGTCGCAAGCGATAATCAAGGAAAGACCAATTCATCCACAAGGGACGGACGACATGCGACTGATACTTCTCGGTGCCCCGGGGGCGGGCAAAGGCACGCAAGCGAAGTTTATTTGCGAAAAATTTGGCATTCCACAGATCTCGACGGGAGACATGCTGCGCGCTGCCGTGAAGGCGGGCACACCGCTCGGGATTGCGGCGAAAAAAGTGATGGATTCCGGTGCGCTGGTGTCGGACGACATCATCATCGACCTGGTCAAGGAACGTTTGAACCAACCCGATTGCGCTGGCGGTTATCTGTTCGACGGTTTTCCGCGCACGATTCCGCAAGCTGAGGCGATGAAGGACGCGGGTGTTGCACTGGATTACGTGCTGGAAATCGCTGTACCGGATTCAGCCATCGTTGACCGCATGAGCGGGCGCCGCGTGCATGTGGCCTCGGGCCGCGTCTATCACGTCACCCACAACCCGCCGAAAGTCGCCGGTAAGGACGACGTGACCGGCGAAGATTTGATTCAGCGCGACGATGACAAGGAAGAAACGGTCAAGTTTCGCCTCAAGGTCTATCACGATCAAACCGAAGTGCTGCTTGGCTACTACGGCGATCTCGCGAAGGCAGGCGCTGCGGATGCGCCCAAGTACAAACGCGTTGACGGCGTTGGTAACGTCGAAGCGATTACGGCGTCGGTGTTTGCGGCGGTAGCGTAACTGCGTTCATGGCAGAGTTATTTCTTCGCGAAGTCTTCAAGGCTGTAGACCGCGACGACGGACTTGCGGGTGATTGGTTTGATCAACACGCTTTGTCCGTCGGAATTACCGTTCACCACTAAAAAGTGATTTTTGCCCGCATCGTCGGGCAACAGCAAACTATGGTGAACGAGGCTGCCACCCTGCACCAGCATGTCGCCGGGTTTCGGCTCCGCACTCTCCACAGAAAAAGCACGCTTCTTGATGCCCACGGGTGGCCCGCCGAACGGCCACCGCGTCGGAACGCCTGCCTGAATCCAGCACCACGTCGCAAAGATGCCGCACCAATGCATGCCGCCTTTGTTCGGGTCAGCGATGTTCGGGATCCGCCAGTTGTTGCCGCGCACGCCGTCGAGATGAGTGATTACTTCGATCTGACCGGCGATCTTGATCTCGTTGGTTTGTCGCCAGAAATTCGCGTTCACGCCGATCACGCTCTCGTCGTAGTAACGCTTCAATCGCGGCCATCCAAAGCGCCAGCGTTGCGGCGTACGAGTGACCGCTTTACCCAGCGGTGGCAACACAATCGCATCCGGCACTACAGGTAATGATACAAAGTCGCTGACGTTGGAAACTGGCAGCGCCTCAGCCAGCGCGATTTTCAGCACGGCCTCACGAAATGGCTCATCGCGCCACGCACCGAGCCCCGCCGGATGCGTGCCACCGGGCAGCAGCGCCTTGGTCAATTCATCGAGCATCGCCCAAGATTGTGGCCCAATCACACCGTCGACGACGAGCTTGGCGTTCTTCTGAAATTCAATCACGCGTATAGTTGTCTTTCGACCGAAGACTCCGTCTTCAATTAGCCGTGCAATCAAAGTTTGCGGGATCGTGTTGAGCAGCAATTGCATTGCTGCAACGTCAGGGCCCACGGCTCCTTGTTTAAGTGTGCGCATTGCTACCGTTTCTCTTTTTTGGAGTTCAATCTGTACTAGACGTAATAGCCGGTCTACCTGCGACATCGGCGTCATCGGCGGTCTGCTCACGCTCGAAGTGTGAGGTGCGGGAGCGATGAGTCTGGACGGCAGCGGGGCCACGAGTCATTGATCCCGGCGATCCGGGATCGCTCGTTCGCTGCCAAACACCTCCTCGTACGCGGAGAATGTCGTGGCCCGCTGCCATTTTTCGTCTATCTCTGACCACAAACAGGAGAGCACCTATGAGTTACTTCCCGCGCAAAAAACTTGCGCTGCGAACGCTGTTCGCAAACCTCGCACTGATTGCTGCCAGTGCCAATGCCCAGACCGCCGTTCCCACCGGCGACTTGAAGGGGTTGACCGACCCGCCAGGAGTCAAGCGGTATGCGGGCGCGGTGCTGGTTTATCGCGACGACGTTGCCTACGATGAGCTCAAGTTTCCATCGGCCAGGGTGCGTGATGTGGCGGAGACTTACCCCGCACTGGCGCGCTCCGGCAAGCGGGTCGCGTTGCAATACACCCTACCCGCTGCGCGCTCCGCGCTTGAAGTGATTCGGAACTATCAGCAGCAGGCCCGCGCCGATGGCTTTCAGCCAGTGTTTGAATGCGCCGGAGACACCTGTGGTGCTGGCAGCGGTCAACTGAAATACTCCGTCGTTGCGGCGATCATGCCGACGCGCTTTTTCGACCAGATTGGAGAACAGAGCGCTGCCGCATGCGGTGCCTACTACGTCACCACGATTCGCTATGCGCTGATGGAGAACAAAGCCACGGGCGCGACGCTCGCCGTTGCCGCATCAAATCCGGAAATCTCTTCGAGCTACTGTTCGGACGCTTTCAAGCAGCAGCTTACGGTTTGGGTATCGCGCGTCGAACCGCAAGCGCGTGAGCAGCAAATGGTCGCACTATCTGCCAGCGACATGGCTAAAAGTATTGATGCGGATGGTCGTGTCGCGCTGTACGGCATTTACTTTGACACCGGTAAGGCCGACATCAAGCCCGAGAGCAAAGCATCGCTCGATCAGATTGGTGAGTTACTCAAGCAGCGACCCGATCTCAAGTTGCACGTGGTCGGGCATACCGATAACGTTGGTGCTGTTGAGTCAAATATGGCGCTAAGCAAGCGTCGCGCCGAATCGGTGGTGATTGCGCTTACTGGCAACTACGGCGTCAACCGCGCGCGGCTCACCAGCAATGGTTTCGCCAGTCTGGCGCCGGTGAAGACCAACACCACAGAAGAGGGCCGCGCGAAAAATCGACGGGTGGAGCTGGTGTTGCAGTAATCGACATCCGGCCTCTGAAGGACGGGCCAATGCGGCGACGGCGTTGCATCGTCGCCGCAGCGTTCAGGGAAACGCCGTCGTCATCCCGTACCTCGTCACGACGTAGTCCGCACTTTGGCCCAAGCCCCATGCTTCACGGCGAAACAATTGCCTCATTGTTGGCGTAGCTTGACTCTTTTATGACGTGACCATTGTTCACGATGAAGTGAACTGAGAAAATTTTCTCGCCAGCCTTCACTCGATTTTCGCCATCATTGAAAACGCAACGAATACTTCGCGACGCGCCTGCTGCGAGCGGTTCGAACTTCGGCTGACGTTCAATACTGTAGGTATCACCCGATGCTTTTTGCACATTAGCCGCGCAGTACACATTAGTCGCGGCGGCAGGGATGGCACCCCGGTTTTGTATCTTGGCAAAGTACACAGCGGGGTGGATGGAACCCGAATCGACAATCGCAAGGTCAGGCTGTAGCTGCGCCGGTAACTTGCGAATATCGGGGTTCGCAATCACTATGGGAGGCGGTTTGCTGACCACCGTCGGCTGCGCACTGACGGCCATGCCGTACAGGCTTGAAGCCAGAGAAAGAGAGATCGTTAGACCCCTGCAAATAGTCGTCTGAACGGAAGGCATACGTATCTCCACAAAGTTTTGGGGTGACCAGATCAAACGTCTGGCGCTACTGCATGGACGTAACCGGCTCGCCATCGCGACATGGCACCTACCGCTTGCGTGGTGCGCCGCCAAAGTCGGGAATTACCACGAGATACGTCCATCCCCACAGGATCGACTTTTTAACCTTTTTTGGAAATCAATATGAACGCTCCCGCCCGCATTCGACCGATTGTCAAACCCCGCTCCCTCGCGCTTAAGTGCGCCACAGTCGCGCTGACCGTACTCACCGCGCTAACGGCGGCAACGCAATCATCGGCAGCGCCTCAGGCCGTCGAGTTATTACGCCTCAACTGTGACACGAGGCCGCAATTTCGCAGTGTTCACATCTATCAGGCGGGTTCCATCAAGTCCGGTGAAGGCGGCGACATTGACGGTTGCAAAGTGGAGGGACCGATTGGTGCCTGTATGACCGAGCCATTCGAGGGTAGCAAGCCGCTTAACCTCAGGAATTCAAGTGTCCACAGTAGCGATACCCGCAGTGTCACGACCATGTGCCACACCGTGGCGGAATCCCAGCAAGCGCCGGGAGAGACCGTTCGCCTGTTCGGTGCGGGCATCAGTCGTCCGGCGGAGAGTGCGCCGATGATGAGCGCGGGTGGTCAAGGCAAGCGGCCCTCGGTTGATTTTGTGTACAGCAACAGTAACGCGGAGCAGGCCAATCTGGTAGCTAACGATGGTCGCTGGCAAACGCAGGCGCGACCGGGTGCCGTGTTCAAGACACTCGCGTCGGCAGACGCGTACCTGAAAAAAATCAGCATGCCGCTCGTCGAACCACCCAAGCGCATCACGCCACCCACGCCACCGACGCCGCAGAGCCCGCCCGGCGAGATCAAGGCGCAACTTATCAAGTACGGCTGCAACGAGACAGCTGTCGCGGGTGAGTATGTATGTACCAATAAGACAGGACTGGACGAATGCAAGCGCATCGGACTGCCAAGCAAAGTTGCCACCAAATGCGGCGCGAATATTGAGGCCGTGATCCCGGTGGACGTTGGTGGCTGTCAACACGCTCTCGGTCGCGCCACTGAGCACCTTTGCGCCACACAGGCAGGATTTGACGACTGCAAAGCCTCGGTTGACCAACAAAAATCGACCAAGTGCACAAAAGTCGGCACGGGCGAAATCTATACTTTCCATAGATCAAAGGCCGGCATCGTTGGATGCGATGACTACATCGGGCGGGCCAACGAAAATCTGTGTTTTTCGCAGTCAGGGTTTGAAGCTTGTAAAGCCGCAGTCGATCAAAAGCGGTTGACTAAATGCATTAATTCGGCAACCAAAGAAACCTACGCATACAAACTCACCAAGGCCGACAAATTGGCCAAGCTTGCGCAAATTGGCTGCGTTTATAACAACAACGTCAGCGACAGCAAGCACTACAAAACCGCCACCTGTAAATCCGAGCCTTCTTACAAACAGTGCGAGGCCATGGTCGACAAAATCGATCTTCTCGACTGCGCGCTAAAGACTCAGTAATTGGTCCTTGAGCGTCCTCGTGCACAACCCGCGATCAACGCATTGGAATGGCCTCTTAAAAGGAAACGCAATATGACGATCCCAATTTCTCACCCGCTGCGCAAGCCCGCGCGCGCCGGCAAGCGTGCTCAGCAAGTTGCCCACGCCGCTCAGGCTCGAGCCGCACCCATCACGTTTTGCACAATCCGCCGAAAGTGGCTAGCAAGGAGAAAGACCGGACACGCGGGGATCTGATTGAGCGCGACGATGACGAGGAACAAACGGTCAAGTTTCGCCTGCAGGTTGGTCGGCAGCAAGGAAGGGTTCAATCGAACTATCGACCACACGAGCCTGCAACAGTGGCGAGCGGTTGGTCACAAAGAGAGTCGTGATGCGCAGATGCAGCAGAGCGCACGGCCACTTCGCGTGCAGCGGACCTTCAGCATCTGGACTCCCCAGTGGCTACGGGCTCTAACGCTGACGACTCACTGGCAACCGAGTCGCCGGCGTCGCACCCGAAGAAACCAAGTTGACGGAAGGGGCCGCGCCAAAAATCGGGGGGTGTAGCTGGTGCTGCACTTACCGCTGACCGTGATCGGCCTGCCTACTCGGCCAGCGGCTCGCACAGCGGGTTCACCCGAGCGCGCAGTGCCTTCGGTTCGGTGTCCTTCGGGCAGTCTGCTTCACCGCAAGCGAGCGTTTCGACGCTCCAGCCGGACTTTCCGCGTTTCAAGCTGGCTTGCATCGCTTCAAGCCGATTTTTTCGGTCACGGGATTGTGGCTCAACCGAGAGCCAGCCGGCGGTGGGTGAAACGCACAGTTCTTTGACTACAAAAATCAGGTTCTGACTCGTGGCGTCAAAGGTGGCTAACTGTGCTCTTAACGCGTCCATAATTTGAGCACGCTCGTTGCTGCCTTTTGCGGGCGCGTACCAAGGTGGCGACGCGTTGCAAATACCGCCGCTGAGCAGGGCGAACGGCACTGTCAGTAAGCGAAGTCCCAGGGCGTGGTTTTTCGCTCGCTTTGTCATTTAGTTGAACCCGTTCGATCCGGTCTGCCGGTCAACGCCGCGAAATTTGCCGCTGACGGCAATTTTCTTCTTGGTGGTTGTCTCAACGAGCTCAGCTACGAATTCGCCTTCAATAGTCTTACCCGAAACGGTGGTGAAGTTCACATAACCCTTGTCGCTGCTCCCGCCTATGCTCTCGAATTCACCTTCGTGTTTCGTCGTTGCCCAATCGGGACTCATGATGTTGCGCGCGGCCTTGGTAAAACTCACTCGGCAGCCGTTTGACTGGTTGCGCGTCGTGACAAAACGCTCCGGTTTCTTCGGCATCGGGCAGGTGAACGAAAAGCGATCGGCAAATCCTTTCGGGGGTGGATACGTGCTGAATCCTTTGCTGACCGCAGTTATCGTCACGGTGCCGCTCATGCCGACCGGGATGACCGTGATGCCGGCTTGGTCAGATTCCCACGCTTTGCCGTCGACCGTGGCGGTGAAGCTTTGTTGCGCGTGAGCACTCGCCGCTAAGCCGAGTGTTCCGACCACGGCGGCCGCGGTGACAACGTTGCGCATAAACGCGTTGATTTTGTATGACTGCACACTATTCCTCGGGGTTGGGTTGTAAGGGGGGCGGTAATGGGAGTGCACTTGCCGCGCCGCGCTACGTAATCAAATAGTCACGAATTTTGAGTCGGGTGTTGCGCGGAGCGCGAAACGACCGTAGCTTATCGCCGGTCACAGAGTCATAGACTCGCTATTGCAAGACCAATTCCACGCGACGATTCTTCGCTTTGCCCGCGTCGTCGGCGTTTGACGCGACAGGGGCAAGGTTCGCCACGCCGTTGGCTGTCAAACGATCACGCGCAATACCGTGATCTCTCGCCAATGCGGCGGCTACGGCCTCGGCGCGGCGTTTGCTCAAATCTAAGTTCGCGGCGAGTGCGCCGACGCTATCGGTGTGCCCGACGACGTGCACTTTCAGTCCCGCCTGCTGCTTGAGCAGCGCGCCAATCTGGTCGATGGAGGCTTTGCTCTCCGTCTTGATCGTGGCTTGATTGGTGTCAAACAAAATGCCGTACACAGCAACTTTGCCGGTGGCGGTCAGGCTCTGCCCAATCTCCGTCGCGGTGAGTGTTTCCATCAACTGTTCGCGCGCTTTCGCCTGAATGCTCACGACGAAGACGCTGGCGCGTGCTTTGTAATCCGCCTGCACGCAATACGATGACACGTCACCCGGTCGCCAGGTCATGATGGCGAGCGTTGCGCCGGTGGATTTGTTGTCAAGGACGGCGTAGCGAAAGTCACCGATACCCTGGCTCGTCCCGCAGTAGGCAGGCGTCCGGTCGCCGACACTCTCCCAATACGTGGTGGGCATCACGAGCGCAGCAAAATAAAATCGGCTGATGTCGGGGGTGCGCCCGCAGGCGTCCCCAGCGCACTCATAGACCGTTTCAAAGCCAGCGGGCTTGGTTGCCTGTTGATAGTTGCGCAGCACTTCGAGCGCGCTCCGGCCTGCGGGTGTGATGTATTGCAGCGAGACGCGCTGACCGGAGCGATCCAGCGTTTTCGGCGCGACGATTTTGCCATCGACAGTGGCTGATTTCGAGACCGGCAGTTTCACTTCATCGTAGGCCGAATCGTTTCGATAGATGAGCACTGACCCGACATAGCGCGACAGTCCGGGTGGGTCGGAAAGCCCCGATAAATCCGCTGTCGGTACGGGTGTTTGGCCGTGCGCTATTGTGCCCAGAAGCAGCAGCAAGCTGGCGGCGGCGGAGCCGATTCTGTTGCGGTGGAATGGTTTCAAATAGAGATGCATGTCGCTCTTTCACAAGGGTGTGGAGCGATAGACGCAAAGTGTTGAAAATGCCGACATTCCGTGCAGGTGGTTTGAAAGCTTCAGCTAAGGCCCGAGCGTCAAACCTTCAACGAAATCACAGGCTCGGAAAAAACGGCGGCAGCCACGGGCTTTTTCGGCTGCGGAGATACGCGCTGTCAACGGCGTCTTCAGCGGCACGAACTCGCGCCGGGTCACTGCCAACACGGGCGTCGATATAGTTGAGCAGCGCCTGAAAGTGTGGCGAGGCAGCACCGGCACGCCCGAACATAGTTCGACTTGTTTGCAACGACGCGCGCGCCGCCACGGGATCGAATTCGAGTTCATACAGCGCTTTTTGCAGCCATAACGTCGCATGACGTGGCGTGTCGCCTTCCGCTGCTTCGCCCATCAGTCGAAAGCGGGAGCCGAGCAATTCGACGGCGCGTTTAGCGTCGCCGCGTGCGTAGGCCAGTTGCGCCGCTGCGCGCTCGACGTTTGCGATCCGCTCGGGTTGCTTCACATTGCCTTTGATGAGATCGCTTTGTGCGCTTTTCAGTGCCGAGTCAGCGAGGTCAAGCCTGCCCGAAAACACGGCGACATCAGTGGTCATGCGGTAAAGCACGGACCGATAGGCGCTTGGCACGGGCATTGATTTTTCGATGGTCTTCAGGATCGCATCGATTTGCGCGCGTGCAGGCGGCTCGGGTTTTTGCCCTGCCTGAAGTTCAATCGATAACCGTTCAAGATCGGCGATCACCGTATCAATCGGCGTGACCCCGGGCTGTCGCTTGAGCGCCATCGCCAGTTCGCGCGCCTGCGTCAGACACTTCGCAAATTGCGCGGTCTCGCATGCGAGCGTGTTGAGCAGACTCTGCGCATTGCTCGCAAGTTTATTGTTCGCACCGAGCAGCGCTCTGGCATCCACCACAATGGAATCGAGCCGCGCTTCGATGCCGTCATAGAGCCCGAGGCGCAGCCGAATCTGCTCAAGCGTGTGGCGGATGATAAGCAGGTCGCGCGGTGCAGCGGCATTCTGTTTTGCCGCCAGAGGAAAGTCCTTTTCATGCACGGCAAGCGCGGCGAGTGCGTCTCGAAACATTCCGCGTTTGGTGTACAAAATGGCCGCACTATTGGCCAGATTGACACGCTCACGCACGTCATCCGGCGACAGCCGCAAAAGGATGGCCGTCCCTTCTGCCAATGAGCGGGTGGCTTCTTCGAATCGACCCGCGTCGCCGAGAATGCTCTGGCGGCTGACCAAAAATTCCGCGTACTGCTGGCTGGACTGACCGAACTGCTTTTTGACGGCAGGGAGTATTTCGTCGGACACGACCAGCGCCTCAGGCCCGCGCCGTAACCGTATCAACATATCGCCCCGCAGCCGCTGCGCCTCCAGCAGATAAGCGGGATCGCTGCTGGCGTCCGACTTTAGCAGCTTGACCAGCGCCTCTAGTTGGGCAAGCGCTACGGTGTTGCGATGCAGTGCCAGATTGGCGTCAGCCAACCGTCGCAGCAAGATGGCTAGCGTCTTCGGATCGTCTTTGAATTGCTTATCCACTTCCTTCTCGGATTTTTCGAGCAACGTGAGCACGCTGGGCCATGCGCCACCGTGTTTATCCGGGTTGGCGCTTTGAATGAGCTCACCGAGATAGTCAGCAACCTTGTTGGCGCGGGCGGCTTCATCCTGTGCGCGCGTCGCTGCGGCAACTGCCTCAGAGCGCTGCCACAGACTCACACCAAGGCCAACCAGCACGGAGGCCGCAGCGACTGTACCGAGCGTCGCCAACGCCCAATTGCGACGCAGCCAGAGTCGCAGGCGATAGCTGCGCTCCTCCGTGCGAATAGAGATTGGCGTTTTCGTTAGCCAGGCGTCGAGATCGCTGGCAAAAGCGGTGGTGGTCGCGTAGCGTTCTGCCGCTGACTTGCGCAAGGTCTTTGCGATGATGGCGTCGAGATCGCCATTGAGCGCTTTGACGTCGGACGGCGGCGTGATTTCGTCAGCCTTCGTCGCAGCGTCCGAGGGGTTCACCAATGTAGACGAGGCGCGGGGCGCTTCGTCATGCACCACCGCATATTCAAGCGCGGCGCGATTGGTTTTTGCCGCAAATGGGCGCTGTCCGGTGGAGAGATGAAACAGCATCGCACCGAGCGAGTACACGTCGCTCGCGGCAACAGTCGGTTCACCGAGAATTTGCTCCGGCGCGGCGTATTCAAGCGTCAGACCGCGCCCAGTCAATTGGGTGAGATTCGGCGAGGTGTCGGCGACGGCTGTCTCATCGAGTGCGGCGGCGATACCGAAGTCCAAAAGTTTTACGGTGCCATCAATGGTCACCAAAACGTTCGACGGTTTAAGGTCGCGATGCAGCACGAGCTGGCTGTGCGCATGCTCAACCGCACGCGCGATGTCACGGATCAAACGCACGCGACTGGCGAGTGTCGGCGCGTGAGCGGCGGCGAACGGCAGCAGCGGTTCGCCCTGCACCAACTCCAGCACGATAAACGCCTGATCGTTAGCCACGCCAGCATCAAGCAGTCGCGCAATGTTCGGATGATTGAGCCTTGCGAGGACTGCACGTTCGCGAGCGAACCGCGCCGCTAGTTTGTCGGCAGGTAAATCGCTGCGCAGCAGTTTTATCGCTGCGGTGCCCTGAAACATGCCGTCGCTACGTACTGCGCGCCACACTTCTCCCATGCCGCCCAGGCCGATTTTTTCGGTGAGCGTCCAGCCACCAAAAACGAGGCCCGCGTTGTCTGGCGCGTCGCGCAACGCGTCGGTTGTGAATGCATCGTTCAGCAGCGACGTGAACAGCACGTCTGATGCGATGGCGGGTGGCGTGTCGGCCATGCGCATGGGGGCCAGCAGGCGCGCCAACTCGTTGCCAAGTTCGGCGTCTTCGGCGCTGATTTTTTCGATCAGCGCCGCGCGGGCTGCAGCATCGAGTTCGTACGCCTCGTCGAGCAACGCCGACAGGCGGGTCCACGATTCAGTGCGAACGTTAAACGGTGTGTTCATTGAAGGATGGACGCAAACACGAGGCCAGTCCCGACACCGTTGTGCCTGCTATTTTTCTGCGGGCGACGGGGCTGAGGATGCACCCAGAGGCGCTGGCGCACCTCCCATGACTTGCGCCAGCAGCGCATGCGCCTTTGCCAGGTCACGATTCACGGTGCGTTCGGTGACTCCGACCTCCGCCGCAATTTCGATGCAGGACATCCCTGAAAACACGTGCATTTCAACCACCTGATACAGGCGCTCGTCGAACGCGCGCAATTGCTCGAGGCCGCGATCAAGATCGATCAGATCGGTCGCATCCATCCACGGCGCGGGCGCCGAATCTGCATGCGACATGGTCAGCAACGTCACGCCACCGCCGCGCTTTTCAGCATCGCGATCACGCACAAAATCAATCACGATAGAGCGCAGAACCTTGCCGACGTAAGCAAAAAACTGCAATCGCGTTCGCCCACGCAGCCCCTCTCGCTCAGCCATGCGCATGAATCCTTCGTGAACCAGCGCCGTCGCGTTAAGGCCGGTCACGCCGCCGAACTGCGCCAGCCGGACGCGCGCCAGCCGTTTGAGGTCGGGGTACACAATGCTGAACAGCGCCCGCATCGCCTGGGTGTCGCCCTCGGCGGCGCGCTGCACGAGGATGGTGGGCGTTACCGTCGCGGCTGCGGCTGCGTGGCTGGCGTGGCTGGGTGAAGGGGATGTGGGCTGCAAAAAAACCTCTCTTGCCCGCATTGTGCATGGGTTCGCCATACAAGCTGACAAGAGTTACAGCATTTCATTGAAATCCCCTATTTAGTTGGGGTAATTCGAATAAACGGAATAACGTGAATTTATCGACTTTGGCCGTAATTAACTTCTAGCCCCCATAAAATCGACGTTCTACGAAAAAGCTGATGCGACTTCACGTCTTTTTTACATCCCCAGGCGCTTCTCAATCGCCGCCAGTTTCTTCTGCATGGTTGCGTTCAATTTTTCAAGCGTACCGATCTTTGCGTCTTTGTCTTTCATCATTTGATGCAGCCCTTGAATGGCGGCGAGCGCCACGCCGTCAGCGTCCACTGTGGCGATAGATTTGTCGCTGCCGCCCAACCCGAACGCCTTGTGAAAGTCTTGCGCCATCGGGCCGATATGGCGAGTGGTGTTGTCAGTTTTGTACGCCCAGCTCGTGATCGGCATCGCCAGCACTTTGCGCAACACGCTACGCGGATTAATCGACTGAATCGCCGTCTTCACCGCGCGATCACTGCTGGGGTTGAACGTCGCGGCGTAGAGGTGGCCGGCCGCAGTCGTGGCAACAGCCGTGTCGCGCAACGCCATCTGCACCGAGCCGGTGCTGCCCGGTGCGCAAAAGGCGTTGTCGTGCGTACCGCCCTTGTGCCAGCAGAAATTGCTGTTGGATCGGAAGTACGCCGTGGCCGTCTGCACGCCGATGCCGAACTCGTCGGGCGTGGTGGCGCTAGTTCCCCACAGATTGATCATCTGCCGGGTTTGCATCCCGAAATACAGGCGCGTTGGCGGGCTCAGGTGAACACCACCTGACGAGCGGATGACGAATTGGTTGGCGGCAGTGGGGGCGATGAGGCTGGTAGTTGAGAAGTCGCCCCATACGAAGGAGCCATCAAGGGTGGCTGCGGCGTAGCGGCCAGCCGCGAAACTGAATTTGCCATCAGCCCGATTGCCTTCGCCGCCCGGGATCGTAGAACCCTCTCCGTACGCTTTGTTGCTAAAGCCGCCGCCAACTGCGCCAGCTTTAGCTGCGGCGTTATTGACGCCACCAGAGATCGTGCCCAGCTGACCGAAAACTTCATTGCCGATGCCGCCGCCGATTACAGCTCCGTCGACAACCCCGAAATTGTTTTCGATGAGGTTGGCATACCCGCCAGAGATCGTACTTCCCGCACCATTAGCTCTGTTACGGCAGTTTCGAGTGAAGTCACCGGTGGGTGGGTTGAAGCAAGTGCTGCTCTCGTATCCGCCGCCAGCCACGGTAACGGCCGGTCCGAATGCCTGGTTAAGCGCCGAACCGTTGATTACAGTCGGTGCATTTAAATAACCGGAGACTATGAGCTTGCTCACGCGCAACCCGTGCCCTCCAGCGATTTCCAAGCTCACGTTCTGTCCCCCCGACGCCACCTTCAAATCAAACGCATCATTCGTCCCCAACACCGCTGCTGAGCCGAACGAATTGCCACCCTTTACAAAGGCGTTTGTTGCGCCGCACCCCGCCAGTAAAAAACTCTGCACCGCAACAGGCGTGTTGCGCGTTCCGCTGCCGAGCGCGAGGCCGTTGGTGAGCGCGCTGCCACTCATGCCTGCGAGCTTGCGGCTGATGATGGTGGCGTCGGCCACTGTCATCGTCGGATTGCCAGTGATGTTGAGCCCGCAACTTGGGCAATTGATCGACGCTTCCACGGTGGGCGCATCGACCGCCGCGATCCCGCTATTAGCCACCAGAGGCGCGCCCGTGAGGCCAAGCGCATAACGGGTGAGCACCAATCCTTCGACCGCCAGCGACGAGTTACCGTCGTCAAAAGGACACGTTTGCGCGCTGATAGACGTGGGCAGCCAGAATAGCGTGCCCACCAGCATGATCACCGTAACTGCCTGACGTCGTTGCAATGAAGTAAACATAACCCAGCACCTCCGTTTGAATGTTGACGAATTCACCGTCCTTCAAGCGATAGACGCAACGCGAGGAAATGTCCGACATTTCCAGCGGGGAGCGCAGCGTTTGCCTCGCCGTCTGGACCAAGAGCGTTCACCGCCCGACCTGGTGCTGCCTTTGCCCTGTCTGGCGAGCGTCAGAGGCGCAATGTCGTCAAGTCGACTGAGTGCTTTAGTGGGACGACCGATGCGCAGCCGCAGCTTCGCAAGTTACAGTTTCGCGTCCAGCGACGATTCAGCACCCGGGCTCGCAAGGAGTTAAGGTGTCAATCGCGCCAGGCTCAATGGCAACGGCTTCGCCCGTCTGGCACTGGCGAAGCCCAACACGACCGAAGCGGGTCGCGCAAAAAATCGACACGTGGAGTTGGTGTTGCACTAGTGAGCATGCGGCCATCGCAGGCCGGAGCAATGCGGCGACGACGTTGTATCGTCGCCTAAGCGTTTAAGGCAATATTGTGGTCATCCCGCACTGCGTGACCAGATAGTCGCGCACCAGAGCCCAAGTGTTCCGCGTTGCACCCACGCCGATAGCGCCGGTGGTCACCGCGCTGCCCGTCAAGCCAGCGGATGCGCGCGCCAGCAGCAGACCGTCGGTGGTCGGCAGCACTTTGCCATCACCATCAATGTCCATGCTGCAATTGCGACCCGGGTTGGCGCGGTTTTCGAAGCGGATGACGCGGCCCTGACCGGCGCCACCGGTACCGCCGGCAGTAAATCCCATTGCGATCACTTTGCCGCTATTTTGCTGACCTAGCGCGACGCCTCTGACGGCCGTTGCCCCGTCAGTGACGCTGTTAAAGTCGAATAGTTCTTGCGCCCAGTTGGCATCGCGGCTGCCGTCCTCGTTGTAGCGGCGCACTATGAAGAAATTGAAGTTCGCTCCTATGAACTGCATCAGCATAAGCATCTTGCCGTCGGGTTGCATGAATATCCGCTGCACTGAAAATTCTCCATCGTTTGCCGGTTCGCGAAGCGTTGAGCTGCCGGTCGGGACTTTAGCGCCCAGATAATACGTTCCAGGTGTGAACTGCGTTGCGTTGGGCGCACCCATCCGAAGCGCGCAGGGAACGACGACCGTAGAGCTTGCGTTTTTGCACTCACCGGCGAACACGAATTCGCCATTGGCTTGCACGACCATATCAGCGACGTTGTCGTCCGTGCTACCGCCGCTCATTTGCGGCAAAGTCAGAGGCTTGATGGCGCTACCGGTGAAAGGCTGATCGATGGAGCCATCCGCATTCAGGCGGGCGACGCAGGCGCGAAACAAATTCGTGACGTCCAGTTTGCAATCGCCACCCAGGTAGATTTTGCCGTCGGGCGTAAGCGCGATACGTTTCACGCGATCAACGGCCGAAGTGCCGTTGACACCCAGGAAGGTTCGAAGCGACGTCGCGCCACCGAATGTGCTGTCAGGGTTTCCGTCGGGCAATAGTCGTGCGGCACAAAACCTGGCATCCGTCCCGTTGCTGCTGCATTGACCTGCGACGACGATTTTTCCGTCGGGCTGGATCGCAATCGCATTTGCGGAACTATCGCCGTTGGTCGACGGTGACGGTGAGATGTTCTGAAAGCCGACTGCGAAACTGGTGTCAGAGCTGAAATCCGCGTTGAAACGAACCGTACAGAATTGGGTGACGGTACCCATTGTTGAGTATATGCATGGTGCTGTGACAACAATTTTTCCATCGGGCTGGCGCGCTATGGCTCCGCTCGCGCTCGCGCTCACGCGATTGACCGGGGTTGAATGGACGGACAAGGTGACACCATTGCCACCGGCACTCCAGACCACGAGACAAAACCGCGACCCGGCTGGCGACGCGCCAACGGCAACACAGGTTCCGCCCGCCACGACACGATCATCCGGCAACACAATCGAATCATGCATCCGAAACTGCTGCGCCGTAATCGACGGAAATTGGCCGTAGGCAAGCCCGCTATAAGGACCGTACGTTGCGATGTCTGGCGCGCCGGACTGCGGTTGCGCCCAGCTGGCTGCGCTGAGGCACAGAGCGAGGACGGCGATGAGTGAGCCGATAGTGCGACATACACGGTGGTTCGAGCGAAGGTGTGAAGTGCGCGTTAGAAACATGAAAATCCTCTTACAGGTGAGGGAATGATTAACCCCGGGGGCTGCACGCGATACCAATGCACCGGCTCGCGTTCAGAGGAACAAACGAAATTGCGGCGATTTCCCGACATTTCCCGGTGTTTTGCGTTGTTTCGGGCGCGAGCCAAAGCCAACCGCCCGTCGTGACGACCCGGTAGCGCCTACAAACTCGCTAGAAGCGGTAGTCGCCAGGGCGTGGGCCGTGCGCGGAGGTAGGCCGTATCAACGGCGTCCTCGGCAGCGCGAATGGCCTGTTTGTTACCGCTGAAGCACGCGTCAACGTAGGCGAGCAAGGCGCCAAACTGCGGTGGCGGGCCACCTGACTGCGCGAAGATGCTGCGGCTTTGCGCGGCGGATGCCGCCGCCGCAGTGGTGTCGAAACTACATTCATAGAGCGCCCGTTGCGCCCACAGCGTTGCGACGCGCGGCGTCGAATCTTCGCGGGTTTCGCGATGCCGCTTGAAGCGCGGCTCCAGTAGTGCGACGGCCTGTTTGGCCTCGCCCGTGCCGAAGGCAAGCGCGGCCGCCGCCCGCTCGATTTGCGCCAGCCGTTCGCGGTTGGCAACGCTCGCCCGGCTCGCATCGTCGCGCGCGAGCGCCACCGCGTCGCGCGCCAGATCGATGTGTCCCATAGCCAGCGCGGTATCGGCCGCAGCACGATACGCGTTACTGCGCGCTTCGCCGGGCTGCGGCAGCTCGGTCGCAATCGCGGTCATGAGTCGTTCCAGTTCTGCTCGTGCGGTGGTAGCGCCACCCGTCAAGCCAGATCTGGGAAGCTGCGTGTGAATGGCCGTATCGCGCAGCACCACGAGATCGTCTTCAATGCGAGCGGCCGGATCGATACCCTTTTGCGTCGCGTTTGCTGCGGCGCGGGTGCGCACGAGCTGCGCTGACTCCGCAAAGCGACCTTCGGAGCTGGCGAGCGTCGCCCGCAGTTGTTCGCTTCGGCGTGCGATTGGATTGGGGCCGCCCAAAAGCTTGATTGCCGCGGCTGAATTGACTCGCAGCCGCTGGTCAGTGCCGTCTGTTTTTCCGAGCCGAATCCGCATCGCCTCAAGGTTGTTGCGCTGAATCAGCGCGTCTCTCGCAGAGACACCACCGAGCGAGATCAGCAGCGCGAAGTCTTTCTCGTTTGCCGCGAGCGCGGCTTCGGCTTCGCGCCACAGGTCGAGCCTTGTGTAGACCACGGCGGTGTCATTAACGATGTCCAGTCGCTTGGCCACATCGTTCGGGTAGAGTGAGCGCAACAGTTCGGTGCCCTCAGCGAGCAATGCACGCGCTTCTTCTACGCGCCCCGCGTTGGCGTATTGCACGGCCGTGTTCATCAGCAGGGTGCCGTACGGTTCACTGCGCAGACCATAGTACTCAACCGTCAATGGTTTGAGCGTTTCATATTGGCGTAACGCCTCTTCGTGCCTGCCGAGCCGCTTGAGCATCGACGCATAATTTTTGCGCGCATCAATCGCCCGCTCGGTCTTAAGCTCTGCCGTTTGTTCAAACCCACGCAGCAGTTGCTCATACTGCGCGAGCGATACGGTGTCGCGGTTCAGCGTATTGTTGGTATCGGCCAGGCGCTCCAGCAACAGCGATTTCGTCTTCGGGTCGTCCTTGAATTTTTCGTCGAGGTCTTTCTCGGACTGCTCCAGGAGCGCAATCACGGTGGGCCATTTGCCGCCATGGTTGTCCGGACTTGCGCTTTGAATCAACTCGCCCAGATAGTCGGCGACTTTGCTGGCGCGAGCCGCTTCCTCCTTTGCCAATGCCGCTGCCTCGGTGGCGCGCAGAGCCGCTGCGACGGCTTCGCTGCGCTGCCAGAGACTGACGGCGAGACCGATAACCACCGCCGTGGCCGCGACACCACCCAGTCCCGCCAGCGCCCAGTTGCGACGCAGCCACAGCCGCGCGCGATAGTTCCGATCTTCCGCACGAATGGAAATCGGCGACCGTGTGAGCCACGCATCCAGATCGGTGGCAAATGCGGCAGCCGTCGCGTAGCGCTCGATGGCGGATTTGCGCAACGCCTTGGCGATGATGGCGTCAAGATCGCCGCGCAACTGCCCGCTGTCGGTAGCGGGCGCAATCGCGTCGCGCGCTTCGCTTGACCCGTCGCCAGGCGGAAAAACAGGCGCAGACGCGCGTGGCGCTTCGTCGTGAACGATTGAGTATTCCAGCGCCGTGCGATTGGCGCTGGCTGCGAACGGGCGTTGCCCGGTAAGCAGATGAAAAAGCATCACCCCCAGCGAGTACACATCGCTCGCGGCGACCGTGGGTTCGCCCAGAATCTGCTCGGGCGCTGCGTATTCAAGCGTCAGGCCGCGCCCAGTCAATTGAGTGAGGTTCGAAGACGTCTCGTCAACGCTGGTGTCGTCAATTGCCGCAGCGATGCCAAAGTCAAGCAGCTTGACCGTTCCGCCGGGCGTGACGAGCACATTGCTGGGCTTCAAGTCGCGATGCAGGACGAGCTGACTGTGTGCGTGCTCGACGGCGCGCGCGATGTCTCGCACCAGCCGCACGCGCTCAGCGAGCGTGTTTGTGTGTTCCGCTGCGAATCGCAACAACGGCTCTCCTTCAACCAGCTCCAGCACGATGAACGCCTGTCCATTGGCAATGCCGGCGTCGAGCAGACGCGCGATGTTCGGGTGATTGAGCCGCGCCAGCACCGAGCGCTCACGGGCGAAACGGGCCGCCAGCCGGTCGGCGGGCAGATCGCTGCGCAGGAGTTTGATCGCGGCCGTGCCCTGAAACAAACCGTCGCTGCGCAGCGCACGCCAGACCTCGCCCATACCGCCAGCACCGAGTTTTTCGACAAGCGTCCATGCGCCGAACCGTGCCCCAGCGCTGTTGGGCGTTTCCTGTTGGGCGGGGAGGGCGAGTGCTTCGCTCAACAGAGCCGTGAACGGTGCCGAATCGGCGGTACCGATGCTCGTTTGTGACGCATCGATGGCGGGCAGCAAGCGCGCGAGTTCCGCGCCCAGTTCGGCATCGTCAGCCGTCACGGTGGCCAGAAACTGGGCTCGTGCCGCAGCATCCATCTCGTAGGCAAGATCCAGCAGCGCGGATACGCGGGGCCAGGACTCGCTGCGGACGTTGAAGGGAGTGGTCATCAGGTGATAGACGGAAAAGGCGCGATTTGCCGACTTGGTGGCGAAACTATCGGCTCAACCGGGAGCGTTGCCGAGCGCCTGAGCCAGTAGTGCACGCGCCTTCGCCAGATCGCGGTTGATCGTGCGTTCAGTGACGCCGAGCTCGACGCCAACTTCTTTACAGGAAAGCCCGGAGAACGCGTGCATCTCGACGATTTGATACAGCCGTTCGTCGAAGGATTTGAGCTGCTCGAGCGCACGATCCAGATCAATCAGATCGGTGTTTTCCATCCACACAGCGGGCGCGGCATCCGCGTTTGACATCGTGAGCAGCGTGACGCCGCCACCGCGTTTGCCGGCATCACGCTCGCGAATGAAATCGATGACGATGGAGCGCAACACCTTGCCAACGTAGGCGAAAAATTGCAGACGTGTTGTGCCATGCATAGATTCGCGCTCAGCCATCCGCATGAAGCCTTCATGCACGAGCGCGGTGGCGTTGAGCCCGGTGACGCCACCGGCATGCGCGAGCCGGGAGCGCGCGAGACGTTTTATCTCGGGGTACAACTCCGTGAACAACGCTCGCATCGCGTCGGAATCGTCGTCGGCGGCGCGTTGGACGATGGCGGTCGGCGTGATCGTCAGCGGCACAGGTGAGGTTGAGTCAGAACGCATACAAGGTCATTGTGCAACGGTTCGGCGGGAAGCTGCAAAATGGAGGTGACGTTTCGCCGAAAAAACGGAAGACTGCGGGTTGATAGCTTGAAAGCCAGACTCTCGACTTTTCGAAAAATAAGCATTGGCATCGGGCCAGACGACGATTTAGCGAAAAACTGCTTTCAAAAAAATAGCTACTTTGCCTCAACAAGCAGCGCCGCCTCGCGCTGCGCCGCACGGGCTTCGTCAGCACGGCCAAGAGCATCGAGCGCCGCGCTTCGACCGAGCAACAGCTTGCCGTAAATCGGGCTGGTCTTGCCGTATTTGGCGACGACAAGAGGCGAGAGGTCATCAAGCACTGTCAATGCATCGGTTGGCCGTTTACGCAGCAGTAGCAACGCTGCGTATTGCCGTCTCGCCTCTACCGTCGATTCGCTGTCGGCAGCGGCAAGTGCGGGCAGTTGGGCCATGATGCCATCGAGATGGCGCATGGTTGCCTCAGTCGCGCTGAGGGCGACGCTGCGCTGCCACAAGCTGACGCCCAGCGCGACGACAACCAGCAGGATCGAGGCGCCGATCACACTGACGATTTTCCAGTGTCGCTTGAACCACAAACGCGACGCATACGTTCGGTCACCGGCGTGCATGGACGTGGGCCGCTGGGTCATCCATGCGTCAAGGTCGCCCGCGAGTGCGGCGGCGGTTGGATAGCGCTCGGCAGGCACCAGACGCATCGCGCGGCTGATGATGGCGTCGAGGTCGCCACGCAGACGATAGGCGTCAACCGGTGGATTGATCTGATCGGTTAGCGCTGGATTATCCGGATCGGCATTTTTGGTGGCAATGTTGGCCGACGGACGCGGTGGGTCGGAGTTGACCATCGCATATTCGAGCGCGGCGCGGGTGCTGCTGCCCGCGAATGGACGGTTACCGGTACACAGATGAAACAGCAGCACACCCAGCGAATACACGTCGCTCGCGGCCATCGTCGGCTCACCCGTGATCTGCTCGGGCGAGGCGTATTCCAGCGTGAGGCCGCGACCAGTGAGCTGCGTGAGTTTTGTCATTGGCTCTTCGCTGCTGCTGTCGAGCACTCCGGCAATACCGAAATCGAGGAGCTTGATCTGGCCATCGGCAGTGACTAAAACGTTCGATGGTTTCAGGTCGCGGTGCAGCACCAGCTGGCTGTGGGCATGCTCCACCGCAAGCGCGATATCGCGGATCAAACTCACCCGATCCGCGAGGGTTTTGGTGTGCTGCGTCACGTAGTCGAGCATATGCATGCCCTTGACCAGTTCCAGTACGATGAAGGCCTGATTGTTCTCAATACCGGCATCGAGCAATCGCGCAATATTCGGATGATTTAATCGCGCCAGCACGACGCGTTCGCGACGGAAGCGGGCGCTCAACTTTTCGTTTGAGAGATCGCTGCGCACGATCTTCAACGCGGCGGAAGCCTTGTACAACCCGTCGCTGCGCTTGACCCGCCAGACCTCGCCCATGCCGCCCTGACCGATGCATTCTTCGAGTGTCCATGCGCCGAACTTTTGACCGGACCTATAGGCCGCATTGGCTGCGTTTTGCTTGGCCAGCGCGTCGCTCAACATCGAATTAAACGGGGCCTGTGCAAGCTGCGCCTGCTTCTGTGTTTTCTCCACTTTCGCGGCGGCGACAAGCAGAGCCGCTAGCTCGCTGGCCACTTGCGGCTCGGTGGCCCAGAGCTTACGAATGAAGGTGATGCGATCACCTTCGGCCAGCTCAATCACTTCATCGAATAAATTGGAGACGCGCTGCCAGGTCTCCTGCGGCATGGTGTTGAGGTTCAGGGGTTCGGGCATGTCAAAAATACGTCATGAAATTACGGTCAGTCATGTCATCCTGAGCCACAAGCGAAGGATCACGTTGCGCGCAACGGTTGGTGCGGTTTCGATGACTGTCTCGATGCGACGGGATCCTTCGCTTCACTCAGGCTGACAAGCGTGACCGCTCAAACTACAGGATCGGGCACCGGCGTACCCAAAGCGTTCGCTAGCAGCGCCCGTGCCTTCAGCAAATCGCGATTAACCGTACGCAGCGTCACGCTTAACTCATCGGCAACTTCCTGTAGCGACATTCCAGAAAACACATGCAGCTCGATCACCTGATACAAGCGCAAGTCAAGCTTTTGCAAATGATCCAGCGCCTGATCGAGCGCCACCATATCGGTCACGTCCATCCACGGCGCGGGCGTCGCGTCGGCAGCTGACATCGTCATTAGCGTCATGCCGCCGCCGCGTTTTTCGGCATCGCGCTCACGGACGTAATCGATCACCACGGAGCGCAAAACTTTGCCGATATACGCGAAAAACTGCAACCGCGTTTGCCCCTGCAAACCTTCGCGCTCGGCCATGCGCATAAAGCCTTCATGCACCAGCGCCGTAGCGTTCAAACCGGTCACGCCGCCCGCCTGCGCCAGTCGGCTGCGGGCGAGACGCTTGATGTCGGGATACAACGTCGAAAACAGCGAGCGCATCGCTTCGGAATCACCGGCGGCGGCGCGCTGAACGAGAAGGGTCGGGGAGGCAGGCATCACCGCATTTTGCAATGGAACACGAGCAATGCAACAAAGGTATACAGCTTTTCGTTGAAAAGAGGGCTGCATTGGGGCCAAAGACGATAAATGCGGCTTATCGACTATTAGCTAAATGGACGTTCAGCCCCGATGGAATGGTCTATTCTTGAAAAAGCTATCCGCTGGACTTCGCCTGCGTCGGTTTCTGAACCCGGATGCGGGCATCCGGGCTACCCAATCTAATCCGCAAACGTCAATTCAGGAGCGTTGACAGCGCCTGCCGATAGCGACGCACCAGCTCTGGCTGCTCTTTGGCCAACGTGAAGTATTCAACCATGCGTTTGCGCGCGGCCTGTTCGTTCCAGGCGCGATCAATCTGGATCGATTCCAGCAGAGTCTGAAACGCGGGCTCAAACTGGCTCTGCGCGGCGAGCACGGCCGACAGGTGCAAGCGCGATTCGTGGTCGGTCGGGTTCTTCTCAATGTTCGCTTTCAACGCCGCAGCCTCCGGCGAATTACCCGCTTCTTCGGCCGCTGTAATTTTTGTAGCTACCCGCTGAAACTCTTCATCCATGCGGGTCAGCGGCTTACAGGCATCGAGGTAAGCCTTCGCCTCGTCGATTCGGTTATCGCGCATCAGAATGTCCGCTGACATTACGCGCGCCGCATCCAGTTGCGGGTTCAATGCGAGCGCAACGTGCAGCTCATCGAGCGCACCCTGAACATCACTGGCCGCCAGCTTTTCCGCCGCTTTGCCGAGTTTTTCATCGCTCGCCGACGGCACAATTTTGTCAAGGAATTGACGGATCGTGCTCTCAGGCTGCGCGCCCTGAAACGCGCTTGCGGGCTTCTGTTTCACCAGCGCAATCACCGTCGGAATCGAGCGAATCCCGAACATTCCCGCAAGTTCCTGCTGCTCGTCCGAATTGACCATGCCGAGGCGGAAGCGTCCGCCATACTCAATCGCCAATTTTTCCAGCAGCGGCGACAAAGTTTTGCAGGGGCCGCACCACGGCGCCCAAAAATCAAGCACGATGGGCGTCGTGTCCGACGCGCCAATGACGTCCGTCTCGAAGTTTTCGGCGGTGACGGTGAAGATGTGGGGGCTAGGGCTCACGGCAGCAGTCAAGGCTAAAGATCAACTGATTTTAGGGCACCGCTAAAGGTCAGCTTCAATTCGCCCATACACATCGAGAAGCCGCACGATATCGTCCTCGCCAAGGTAGGTGCCGAGTTGTATCTCAATAATTTCGACGACAGAATCGGTTTTGTTTTCGAGGCGATGCACATCCCCGACACCAATGAATGCATGCTCGTTGGTTTGATAGTCGCGCACCGAGTCGCCGACGGTGATGGTCGCCGTACCTTTCACGACGATCCAGTGCTCAGCGCGCTGGCGATGCAGTTGCAGGCTGAGCGCTTGAGCCGGATAAACACCAATGTGCTTGACTTGAAACCCAGCGCCATCGGGCCCCGCGCCCAGCGAGTCGTACCAGCCCCAGGGGCGATAGACCTTGCGATGCAGTTCTGCACGGCTGTCTTTGCGTTCGGAGAGTTTGTTGGCGATTCGTTTGACGTGTTGCGCGCAGTCTTTACTGGCGACCAGAATGGCGTCGTGCGTGTGCACGATGACCGCGTCGTTGATGCCAACGCAGGCGATGACGGGCGCGTTGGGCCCAGTGCTGCGCACATAAGTGTTGTGCGAATTCTCAAACATGGCCTCGCCGATGCTGGCATTGCCGTGCGCGTCTTTCTCCGCAATCGCCCAGGCGCTGTCCCACGCGCCAACGTCGCTCCAGCCCGCGTTGAGCGGCACCACAGCGCCTGCGATCTTGAGCGCGGGGTCGCCGCCGAGCTTTTCCATGACGGCGTAGTCGATGGAATTTGCGGGGCAGGCCGCGAAGGTTTCGCGGTCGGGTAGCAGGTCGTCGCCGACGCGTTTGCCTTGCTGCAGCGACGCTTTGCAGGCGGCGAGCATGTCGGGAGCGAGTACCGACATCGCCTGCAGCCACACCGAAACGCGAACGACGAAGAGCCCACTGTTCCAAAGATATTGGCCACTATCGACGTATTCTTTGGCAACTTCGAGCGTCGGTTTTTCGACGAAGCGGAGAAGGTTGAATGCGGCGGGATGAAAATTGCTGGTGCCGCCAATTTGCAGGTAACCGTAGCCAGTTGCCGGCTCCGTCGGCACGATGCCGAATGTGACGATGGAGGCAAAGCCCGACTCTTTTGCGTGGGCTGCGACGGCTGCGATTTCGGTCGCAGCGCGAAACGACTCGGCGTCCGGGATGACGTGATCGGCGGGCATCACCAGCATGATGGCCTCGGGGTCAGCAATCGACAGCGCCGCCAGCGTGAGCGCAGGCGCAGTATTGCGTCCGACCGGCTCCGCGATTAGCGTGGACTGCTGCAAACCAATTTCCTGAAGCTGTCGCCGCGTCATGAAGCGATGCGCGTCGTTACAGACAACGACCGGTGCACCGACCGACTCTTCAGCAAATCCGGCGAGACGAAGCGCGGTTGCCTGCAACATCGTCGTGTCACCGTGCACGGTCTGCAGCTGCTTCGGCATGTGGGTGCGCGACAGCGGCCAGAGCCGGGTGCCACTTCCACCGCAGAGGATGACGGGAATAATCATGAATGGATGGTGATGTCAGTGGAGGAGGGTTTGCCGCCAAGCACGTATGCTCAGCACATCACCAAGTTTACGCAATACCCGCGCTCGCCTCCAACATGCCACGCAACAAGGACCACCGCCGCGCCATCATCCTGATGCTTTGCGGGCTCTCGCTTCTGATCTGTCTCGACGCCAGTGGCAAGTATCTGGGCGGTCAGGGTGTTCCGGTCGCGGCTTCAACATGGTCGCGGTATTTCGGGCATTTTCTGGTAGTGCTGATACTTTTTTTGCCGCGCGATGGAATGCGTCTGTTTCGCGCCGTGCGTCCCTCGTTTCAGTGGGCACGCGGGGTGATGATGCTCACGGTGACGCTACTTTATTTCGCAGCGCTCAAGTACGTGCCGCTGGCGGAGGCCACCGCGCTGTTCTTTCTCACGCCCATTTTTACGACCTGTCTGTCGGCCTGGCTGCTAAAGGAAAGGCCGACGCGCTGGGCGGTGGTGGCGATCGCGTTAGGCTTCCTGGGTGTGCTGGTGGTCGTTCGGCCGGGCAGCAATTTGTCGGCGATCGGTCTGGCGCTGGTGTTCGCGGCCGCCTGTTGCAACGCGGCGTATCAAACGCTGACGCGCGCCGCATCCTCGTCGCAGGATCACGGCGAGCGCACCAGCACGCAGCTACTTTTTGCAGGCATGGTCGGCGCAATTGTGATGACAGTGACGATGCCTTTCTGGTGGGTGGACGGCTGGATGGGGCGGGTGGAGCCGCTGACGTGGCTGGTGTTCGCGATGACCGGCGTGCTCGGCGCGTTCGGGCATTTGCTGCTGATTCGGGCGTACAGCCTCGCGTCGGCCCCGGTGATCGCGCCGTGGACTTATATGCAGCTAATGCTCTCGGTGAGCATCGGTTGGCTGGTGTTTAACGCAGTACCGGACACGGTGACGCTGGTCGGCATGGCGATCATCGGGCTGGCGCCGCAGCTCACCCGGCTGTCGAAACGCTGATCAGCTTTTGTGTGAAACTACGATTCCACATGGGCTAGCGTCGATAAGTTCCAATTATCGACTTGACGCTAAATAACCACGTAGCCCCAGTGTGGAAAGGCTTACGACGCGAAGTTGATGTGACGATTCGGTGTCGACGCTCGCAAATTCGCAGCACACGAATCCTTCCGCTGGATCGTACCCGGCCTCAAGCCTTGCCCGCCCTTACAATCGCCGATTCAAGTTAATTACGGTTCACGAGACCGGGAAACACCATGACAGCTTGGCCTCTCACACCGCACCTAACGGCGCAACTGAGGCGAGTGCTCACGACCTGCCTGATCGGCGGGCTCGGATTGGGCACTTTTGCAACCCTCGCCAGCCTCGGCGGATGTGGCGATTCGCTGCAATCAGCAGCCAGGGCCTCAGGCTCGAGCGCCGTCTCACCGGTACAGTCGCCCGACGGCAAAAAAGTGGTGCGTCTTAACTTCCCTGTCGCGGAGTCAGGTTTTGACCCAGTGACCGCCCATGATCTCTATTCCAGCATTGTCATCGACGGGATCTTCGACACGATCCTGACCTATGACTACATGGCGCAACCGGCCAAGCTGGTGCCCAAGATTGCTGCTGAAATGCCGTTGATCGAAGACGGCGGCAAACGCTGGACGATCAAATTGGTTAAAGGCGTTTATTTTTCGCCGCACGAGGCGTTTGCCGGCAAAAAGCGCGAACTGACCGCGAACGACGTCGCCTACTCGTTTAAACGTCACTACGATGATTCGTTGAAACCGGTCTGGCGGTTCCTGATCGACGGCAAGATCGTCGGCCTGAACGCCTGGTACGACAAGAGCAAAAAGGGCGATGGTCTGGCGTGGGATGCGCCGGTTGAAGGGTTGGAGGTTGTCGATCCCTACACATTAAAGATTTCGTTAACCAAGCCCGACTACAACTTTGGTTATGTGCTTGCGCACGTCGCGATGGGTGTGGTTGCGCGTGAGGTCGTCGAGAAATACCCGAACGACGTCTTGAGCCATCCAGTCGGCTCGAGCGCCTATTACCTGAAAGAGTGGACGCGCGGACAAAAAATCGTTCTCGAGAAAAACCCGAACTGGCGCGGCGGCACCTGGGACTTCAAGGCCTCGGGCAAAGACCCATATGACGAGGTGATCGTCAAGGCGATGCAGGGCAAACCACTCGCCCAGATTGACCGCGTGGAGATCTACCCGATCGAGGAGGAGCAGACGCGGTGGCTGGCGTTCAAAAACAAGCAGATTGATGTGCTCAACATGCCGCAATCGTTCATCAAACAGGCCTTGCCGGGCGGCAAGGTCGCGCCGGACCTGGCGGCAGAAGGCCTGCGCGTTCAGCGATCACTCGACCCAGAGTACACCTACACTTACTTTCAGTGGAACGACCCAATCTGGGGTGGTGCTGAGACACACAAAGTAGCGCTTCGTCGTGCCGTTGCCATGGCGATCAATCGCGAAGAAGAAATCGACGTCATTCGCAAGGGCAACGCCGTACGCGCTGAATTTCTGGTGCCGCCCGGCGTCGCCGGGCACAAGGCAGACTTCGCATCGAATATCGTCTACAACCCGGTTCTGGCCAACGCCTTGCTCGATAAATTTGGCTATAAAAAGGGCGCTGACGGGTTTCGCAATACGCCAGACGGAAAGCCGTTCGTGTTCAAGTACACCTCAACGCCCGCCGCGATTGAGCGTGAATTCGATGAGCTATACAAAAAGAACATGGACGCGATTGGCATCCGCTACGAGTCCGAAAAAGAGAAGTTTGCCGATTCCATCAAGCGCGAAAAGCGCTGTCAAATCATGATTCGCGGTGCCGCATGGATCGCCGACTACCCCGACGGCGATAACTTCATGCAATTGCTGTACAGCAAGAACATTGGCGAATCAAACAACGGTTGCTACAAGAGCGCAGCGTTCGACAAACTCTACGAGCAGTCAGCATCGTTGCCTGATGGTCCGGAGCGCGACAAACTGTATCTCGAAATGCAGAAACAATTTGAGGCCGACACGCCTTGGGTGCTTGGCGTCACGCGCTACCGCAATCAGATGATCTACCCGTGGGTGATCGGCTACAAGAAGCATCCGATTCTGCTGTCTGAGTGGATGTATTTCGATGTCAATATGGCTAAGGGCAAATGATGTTTGAGGAAAAAAATGGCCCTGTCATCCTGAGCGTCGCGAAGGATCAGGTGACTAAGCGCGCATTCCTGTCCAGCGCAGCCATCTTTGCCTTGCAACCCGATCCTTCGCTTCCGGCTCAGGATGACAACTTGGCGGGGTGCTCGCCATGATGGCGTACATCGTAAGGCGTTTGTGGCAGATTGTGCCGACGATGGCAGGCGTGATCCTGCTGATTTTTCTCCTGTTCAACGTGGTCGGCGGCGACCCGGCTTATCTGCTCGCGGGCAAGATTTCCAACCCTGAGCAAATCGCCAATATTCGTAAGCAACTGGGCATTGATGAGCCGTACTGGGTGCAGCTCTGGATATTCGTGAAACAGGTGGTCACCTTTGACTTTGGGTCAAGCTGGAGCACCAACGAAGTGGTGTCGCGCATCTTCGCGACGCGCTTGCCCGCTTCCCTCATGATCGGCATTCCATTGCTGATTCTGGAGACGGTCATCGCGGTATGTATCGCACTTGCGGTCGCTTATGTGCGTGGCTCGTTCACCGATCGCGCCGCGATGGTGACCTGCACCCTGGCGCAATCGATCTCGATCCTTGTCTACATCATCGTGTTCCAGTACGTGCTGGCCTACAAATTTGGCTGGTTTCCGGTGCAGGGTTGGGGGACCGGCTTCTTTGAGAATCTGTTCAAGTTTGCGGCGTTGCCGATACTGATTGCGCTGGTGGTTTCGCTCGCTCCAAACATTCGTTTGTACCGCACATTTTTGCTCGATGAAGTCAATCAGGATTACGTTCGCACGGCACGCGCCAAGGGCCTGTCAGAGAACCGGGTGATGTTTGTGCACGTGCTGCGCAACGCATCGATTCCAATCATTACGAACCTCATGATTCAACTCCCGGGCCTGCTGGTTGGCCTGTTCCTCATTGAGCGATTCTTCTCGGTGCCGGGCATTGGTCGTGAGGTGATTCTTGCGGTGGAGCGGTCGGACTTTCCGGTGATTAAAGCGGTGACTATTTATGTGGCGCTGGCCACGATGCTGGCCAACCTTGCGGCCGACCTGATGTACAAAGCCGTCGATCCACGTGTTGAACTCAAGTAAGAAAGTTGTCATGCTGAACTCAGTGAAGCATCAGGTTGCGCACGTACCGCGATTGAAATATCGGACCGACGGAGGATGCCGCCTGATCCTTCGCGTAGCTCAGGATGACAGCGTTGGAGCACTGCAATGAGCGCGATAACTGTCAACCAGATTGGAATCGAGCGCTCGCCCGGACTGTGGGCGCTCGCATGGAAGCGCCTCCTGGCGGACCGCATCGCCATCGTCTCGATGATCATCGTGATCCTGTTCCTGCTGCTCTCGCTCGCGTCTTTCTTCGGCCTCGCCGCCAAAGACTGGAACCGTGAAATCGCGATTAACTATGCGCCGCCGACACTGTTCAAGGACAGTCACAAACCCTCTTCGGACCTGAAAGCCGGGGCCGTGGATTCGGGTCCCGCCATCGATGGCGCAGCCGCCAAACCTGAGTTCATCAATGATCGCGATCCACTCCGTGACACGATCAATGAACTCAAGACGCAGCTCGGGCAATCCACCGGTGCAGCGGTCGACTCCGGCATCGTCATCGTCGACCCGCTCGCCGACGTGATGGCAGAACTGCGCAAGCAGTTGGGCCGCACCGGCGATGGGGCTGCGAAGGCGGTTGAGGAAAAGCGGGCTGAAAGCCTGCCATTCGGCGCCGACAAATGGGGCCGTGATGTGCTCGCGAAAGTGATTCAGGGATCGGAGACGTCGATCCTCGTCGGCTTCGCTGCCGCGATTGTTGCCACCATCATGGGCACCTTGCTCGGCGCGCTGGCCGGTTATTACGGCGGCAAGACCGATGATGCGCTGAACTGGTTTTATTCCATCTTCAGCTCCATTCCGTACATCCTTCTGGTGCTCGCCATTGCGGCGGTGCTCAAGCAAAAAGGCGTGGTCACGGTCGTGCTGATTCTCGGCTTGACCGGCTGGACGAGCATATTCAGATTAGTGCGCGCCGAATACCTGAAGCACAAGGCGCGCGACTACGTCCGTGCTGCCAATGCGATTGGCGCGTCAAACACGCGGCGTATGTTCGTGCACATTTTCCCGAACATTTCGCACGTAGTTCTGGTGCAGCTTTCGTTGCACGTGGTGCTCTTCATCAAGTCTGAGGTGATCCTGTCCTTCCTCGGGTTTGGTGTGCCGGTGGACGTGGTCAGTTGGGGCTCGATGCTGAACGAATCACAGAATGAATTGATACTGGGTTACTGGTGGCAACTCGCGGCGGCGACTGCGTTCATGGCGGTGCTGGTCACCGCATTCAGTCTGTTCACCGATGCGCTGCGTGACGCGCTCGATCCGAAGTTGAAATAACCAGTCGTCGCCCCGCCTCGGCCTTCGCCGGGATGACATTTGGGGCGCGTCCACGGAGGCATCTATCAAAACTCATGCGCGAAACGTTTCAACCCTGCGTCTACATCGTGGCGAGTCAGCGCCACGGTACCTTGTATATCGGCGTCACCTCGAATATCGTGCAACGCGTGTTTCAGCATCGCGAGGGACTGGTGGATGGATTCACGAAGCAGTACGGCGTGAAAATGTTGGTCTGGTACGAACTGCACGCGACGATGGACTCAGCAATAGGCAAAGAGCAGGCTATGAAGGAATGGAAGCGCGCCTGGAAGATTGCTCGTATCGAATCAATGACCCCAACTTGGCAGGACTTGTATGAAAGTCTTCTTTAGCCCTATCGTCATTCCGGCGCAGGCCGGAATCCA
>Ga0335397_10001483_pt1 | contig 32027 bp, 20 predicted proteins | sample MAT04_FD_205740 | JGI IMG/M metagenome (GOLD analysis project Ga0335397, IMG submission 205740) | Freshwater microbial communities from Lake Fryxell liftoff mats and glacier meltwater in Antarctica - MAT-04 (spades assembly) (version 2) ... | reverse complement strand
TGCCGCCAGAAACAGTCATCGCGGCTCGTTATGCGCTGTGTACCGCACTTGATGAAACGGCAGCCAAAACCCCGTGGGGCGGTGGCGGTCAATGGTCGCGCCATTCATTGTTGGTCACGTTCCACAATGAGACCTGGGGTGGCGAAAAGTTCTATCAGGTGCTCGCACGTCTGGTGCAGGATCCGAAAAAACACATCGACCTGATCGAGCTCATGGCGGTCTGTATCGCCCTGGGGTTTGAAGGCCGTTTTGGTGTGGTCGACAACGGTCGTTCGCAACTTGACACATTGCGTCGGCGTCTCGTCGAGATCATGGATGGCGCTCGCGGGGAGTACTCAAAGGCGCTATCGCTCAATTGGCGAGGCGCAATCGCTGATGGCAAATCCAAATGGGGCTTTATGCCGCTTTGGATAACGGTCGGTGCCGTGCTTGCGCTTCTGACGGGCATTTTTTTTCTGTATTACTTTCTTGTTTCGGACAAGTCGAGCCCCGTGTTTAGCGCGATCAATTCCATTCGTCCGCCCAAGGCGCAGCAGCTCAAACCAACCCCTGCCGCGGTCGCTCGCCTCGGCAAATTTTTGCAACCCGAAATCGATGAGAAGCTTGTCACCGTGGACGATCAGGCAGATCGAAGCATCATCGTGCTTCTGGGCGACGGCATGTTTGATAGCGGTTCCACCGACGTCAAAGCACGCTATGTCAGGGTGATTGATCGGGTCGCTAATGCGCTCAATTCGGTGCCCGGTGCGGTGCGTATTGTCGGCCACACCGACAACCAGCCGATTCGCAGTCTGCGCTTCCCATCCAACTACGAGCTGTCGCAGGCGCGAGCCGCTGTCGTGCGTGGCATGATCGACTCGAAACTCACCACCCGCGACCGCACCAATGCTCAGGGTATGGGTGACGCGGAACCCATCGATGACAATAAAAAACCAGAAGGTCGATCACGCAATCGTCGCGTGGAGGTCACGCTGTTGGTACCACCCGCCGAGCGCGATCGCGAGTTTGCAGCGTCAGCTGCCGCAGCAGGCACGGCCCCTACGCAGGTGGCACCTGCTCCAGCAGGCCAGGGGAAACAATGATGTATTACCTGCGCATGATTTTCAGCAAGCTGTTTAACCGGACGACGCTAACGATCCTGATGTTGCTGCTTTTGTCGGCAGTGATCTGGTTCGTAGGGCCGTTGATTGAAGTTGCCAGCTACCCACCTCTAGCCCCCCCATGGATACGCTGGACGTTGATTGGCATAGTCTGGGCGCTCTGGTTCATCAAGCTTTTTGTGCGTTGGTGGCGCGAGCGCAACGTCAATGCGGCGTTACTCGGTCAGCTCGCAAAAATGCAAAGCTCGGCAAAACCGGGCGACGGGCCTGCTGCAGGTTCGGAAGAGGTTGCAGAACTCAACAAACGGTTCAAAGACGCCTCTGACATCCTCAAAAAGACTCGCTTTTCGAGCACCGAAAAGGGTGGTTTTCTTTCGGGCTTGTCAAAACAGTATGTTTATCAGCTACCGTGGTATGCCTTCATCGGCGCACCGGGCTCCGGCAAGACCACTGCACTGATTAACGCCGGATTGACCTTTCCTTTAGCCGAGCAATTCGGCAAAGCGGCGATTCGTGGCATTGGCGGTACTCGCAACTGTGATTGGTGGTTCACCAACGAGGCGGTGCTGATCGACACGGCGGGTCGCTACACGACACAGGAGAGTAACGAATCAGTCGACAAAGCGGAGTGGCAGGGCTTCCTTGCGCTACTCAAAAAATTCCGTCCGCGGCAACCACTTAACGGTGTGCTCCTGACGGTTTCGGTCGCTGATCTGTTGCAGATGTCTGCGCAAGAGCGAGAAGTTCACGCGGCAACATTGAAGGCCCGTTTACAGGAATTGCGCGACGGTCTCGGAGTGCAGTTCCCGGTTTATGTATTGGTCACCAAGACCGATTTGTTGTCGGGATTCACTGAGTATTTCCTGAATTACTCACGCGAAGATCGAGCGCAGGTGTGGGGCTTCACGTTGCCGTATACGCCCAATTCTGCGGAGCCTATTGCCGTTCGAGAGTCATTCGGTCGTGAGTTTGATCTGCTCTATCGGCGGTTGAACGATGGCATGCACCAGCGCCTGCTGGACGAGCCTGATTTGTCACGTCGTGCATTGACTTACACCTTGCCGCAACAATTGGCGGGTATTCGCGACGTGCTCTCCCGTTTGCTCGGTGCGGTATTCAGCGATTCGAAGTTTGGCGAACAGCCGATGTTGCGCGGTGTGTATTTCACATCTGGCACGCAGGAAGGAACACCTTTCGACCGCGTACTCGGTGCCATGCAGCGCACCTTCCGCGTTGACAGTAAAGTGCAGGCAGCCGGAATTGCAGCGGGCAGTGGAAGGAGCTTCTTCCTTCAGGATTTACTGCAAAAAGTTATCTTCCCGGAGCACTTCATTGCGGGGCGTAATCTTGCGACTGAGCGCAGGATGCGCTGGCTGCGCTGGGGCGGCATCGCGGCATGCGGCCTGGCTTTCCTCGGGGCAAATATCGCGTGGTGGGTCAGCTATGGCAATAACAGTAACTACATCGCCGAGGTCTCGACCAAGACTGACGTCCTGCGCGAAAGCGTCGGTGCGATCCCGCCCGCCACTAGCGAAGACGCACCGGGTTTGCTGGTGCCGCTCAATCAGGCACGTGATGTGTCGCACAGTTCCAGGTTCGATTTCAACAGTCCTCCGTGGAGCTACCGCTACGGCCTGTTTCAGGGACCAAAGCTCGACAGTGCTGCGCAAAATGCTTATGCCCGCCTGCTTGAAGATAGCCTGATGCCGCGCATCGCAGCACGCGTGCAAGCGCGGTTGCGTGCGGCCGCTAGCAGCAAGTCCGAAGCCAGCTACGAGGCGTTGAAGGCCTATCTGATGATGTTCGACACCGGCAAGGTCAAGGACGAATTTGTCAAGAGCTATGTCGGGGCCGACTGGATGGCCGCGTTGCCGTCTGACGTTCCCACCGAAACTCGCAAGCAATTGTTGTCACACCTAGAAGAGCTGCTGCGCATTGGTGGCTACCGATCCCCGTTTCAGCAAGACACCGTGCTGGTGCAGCAAGTGCGCGACTACCTGCTCCAGCAAGCGCCAGAAAAGCGCACTTATAACTTCATCAAATCGCAACTCATTGCCGTGGATTTGCCTGAGTTCACGGTGGTTAGCGCTGCCGGTGAGCGCGCGCCGCAAGTGTTCGAGCGCAGGAGCGGGAAATCCTTGAGTACCGCAGGAATTCCTGGTTTCTACAGCGAGCGTGGCTACAACGAGTATTTTGTAAAAGCCCTCGCTCAGTGGGGCTCAGGGTTAGCACTGGAAGAGGCCTGGATTCTTGGGCGCGGCAGCTCGGGTCCCGGTGCGGCGAAGGCGCTTACGGGGGCCAGCGACATGCAGCGCTTCGAACGTCGTGTGCGCGAACTGTACCTGCAGGACTTTGCCAACGAGTGGCAGAACTTCCTGCTCGATATTCGTTTAAAGGCACCCCGCAATTTGGGCGAAACGATTGAAGCAGCGAACGTTCTCGCTGCGGCTGATTCGCCGCTGACGCTGCTGGTGCGACAGGTGGCTGCCCAAACCACTTTGATCAACACCGAGGCGGGAGTGGGCAATCGCGTGAATCAGATCAAGCAATCGGTCCAGCGGGGCGTAGATGAAATTACTGCGGCCACTGCTGCGCTGGCTAACGCACCACTGACAGCTGATCGAGTGGAGATGATCGTCCAGGATCGGTTCAAAGAATTCAAAGCGCTTGCACTGCCTACTGGCAAAGGCAAGATTGATGATTTGGCCAAGGAGATTCAAGGCTACGCGGTCAGTCTGAGGAATGACCAAATCGCGATGAGTAACGGCAGCACACGTCGTTCCCAGGAGGCGGATACTCGCCTCGCCTCGACTGCGGCGCAATTGCCTACACCGGCGCGCGAAATCGTCGAAGGGCTCACCGGCATGGCTGCGAAGCTTGCTAAGACCGGATTGCAGGCGAATGCGGCAGCGGCGGTCAAGGGGGCGGTAGGGCAAGGTTGCTCCGCAGTGGCGCGCGGCTATCCGTTTGACCGGCGCGCTTCGCAGGACGCGTTCCCCGCTGACTTCGCTCAGGTATTCGGTCCTCAGGGCACGCTCAAGGTCGCCTTCGACGCCATTGCGCCGTCGGTCGACATGTCGCGCGACCCGTGGCAACCGCGGCCGGGTCCGGACGGCGCTGCTGCGGGGTCGCCCGGCGATTTGCGCGCCTTCAAACAGGCGGCCGATATTCGCGATGTATTCTTTGCTGGCAGGAGTACCCCCGGTTTTGAGCTGGATGTGCGGGTTATCGCACCGGCCGGAGAAAAGGCGGAGCTTGATGTCGATGGCACCGTCGTGTCTTCGACCGAGGACAGCAAACGAGTCACCTGGCCCGGGCCGAAAAATAGCGAAAAGGTTCGCCTGAGCGTGGGTGGTCGTCCGCCAGCACTGTCGACCGAAGGTTTCTGGGCATTGCATCGGCTGATGGATCGTGGAACCGTTCTGCCCTCGAGCTCGCCTACCGTTGTCACCGTTGCATTAAATGTTGAGGGTAAGGAAATTCGCGTTGAGTTGCGTGCCCGTTCATTCCGTCATCCGCTGACGTTGGCTGCCATGCAGCGCTTTGCCTGTCCTGGCGGTCGCTAGCATGGACGGCGCTGCTGACGTTTCGAAAACGACCGAATCAACGGCGCTAAGCCTCGCGTGGTTTGGCAAATTGCCGAGCGCCGGGGACTTTATTTCACGCCGCATGCCCTATGCGGTGCAACAGTATTGGGATCGTTGGTGCGCCAGCAGCATGGAGTCGCTTAAGGAGCGAAACCCCGTAAGCGGATGGGCGCTGTGGGGCAACATGCCGAAATGGGCATTTTTGTTACCCGCTCAACCCGGCCTGCCATTTGGTCAGCTCGGCGTTCTCGCCCCGTCGTGCGATCGTGTAGGTCGCAATTTTCCGTTTCTGGTGACAACCGCTCTGAGTGACGACAATATCGGCGACGTTGTCCCGCGCGCTGCATTAATCGGTCTCGCGTGGAGTGCGGCGATCACCGAAGCCCAAATGTCACGCAGCCACATCGAAGCGCTGGATGCCAAACTGGCTGACGCTCTAGCGCAGCAGATGGCCCGGGAGGTTCCCGAGGGCGACGGCGATATGACGCTGCCACCGGGTGTCAGTCCGCTAACACTGCCGTGGCCGGAACTCGCAAGCACCTTCGATTTGCGAGGCCCGGACAGTTATTGGTGGAGCGTACCGCCAGCCAGCACAGGCTTTCGCGCTAGAACGCACACGGGACAGCTCACCTCAGCGCACTTCGGATCGCTTTGCTCGTAACTGACCGCGGCGGTTTAGCCAGAAATGGCTGCATCTGATCTGTACGCGCTGCTAGTAGCAACGATCCACGTAAAGTCAGAGCCCAAAAGCCGCGCGCTGATAGAGTCTCGACATGACATCTGACCAACGAGTTCTCTATCTCTGCCCGAGTGATCGTGCCGCGCGTGCGTTCCAGCGACTGCTTGCGCGTGACGACCTTGCGCCGCCAGCCTGTGTCGACTTCGAGCGGTTTTGCACTGACTTGTGGCGACGCGGGCAGCTCTTTGGGCTGATTGCTGATTTGCGAGAGCTGCTGGATACGCACGCAAGTGCTGCTTTGTGGCAATCGGTGGTCGCGGGTGAAACAAGCCTGATGACTGGCGAATCGGCGCATGTGGCGTCGCTGGCTGATGACGCCTGGACGCTCGCTAATCGTTACGGGTTGTCGATCCGGAACATCGCAACACTCGCGGCCGGACAAGACAATCAGGCGTTGTTTGCGCGCTGCGCAGCCCGCATGGAAGTCCTGTTGCGTCGCGTTGGTGCGATCACCCAGTCCGAGCTTTACGCACAACTTTTGTTGCGACTGGACGCGATTCAAACACTGTTGCCGGAAGCGGTGGTGTTGACGCCATCGTTCACCCTGCATACCGGGCAAAAGCTGCTCCTTGCGGCTTTAAGCGAGCGTGGCGTTAGCGTCACGCATTGGTCTTCTGCATCTCGTCCCGCCATGTCATGTTTTGCATATCAAGTGCCTGATGAGCAACAGGAAATGCGCACTGTGATCGCCTGGGCGAAATCGCTCGCTGTGGGCACCACGAACAACAACAAAATAGTTGCAATCATCGTGCCGAACCTGTCGCAGTGCCGCGCACAATGGCTGACGGCTTTGCGCGAACAGTTGAACACGGATCAGTGGTGGCAAAGCCCGGAAACTGATCGCGCGCGATTTAACCTGTCAGTGGGTGAGCCACTCTCGGCATATCCCTGGGTTGCCAGTTTGATAACGGTGCTGGGCGCAACGACGGGCAGCGTCGATACGGAGGTGCTGGCGCAGGCGCTCATGCATCCGCGCTGGGGACGAACGCCCAAGTCGTTGCAGCGCGTGCAGGGCCAACTGTGGCGCCTGCTCAATCTTGGGACCGATCAATGCGCGTTGCGCGACTGGTTTGACGTGTTGCCGCCTACATTACGCGACACGTTAGAAGCCGGATCGAGTGGCAAGCAGCAGACCCGCAAGTCACATCACGCGGCGCTGCTGACGCTGGTGAACGCGCTCACCGAGCATCCGTGGATTGCGCAAAGCGATCTGTTTCAACTGGAAGAGGCATGGACGGAGGCCCTGCGGCGTTGGGCTTCGACGGATCGATGGTTGCCGCCGATTTCGTGGGGCGCCGCAGTGCGCGAAATGGTGCGCATGGCGGGGCAGCAAACGTTTCAACCGCAATCAGGCGGCGCGAATATTCAGGTGATGGGCCTGCTCGAATCGGCGGGTGTGCCGCTTGATGCCGCGTGGATCGTGGGTTTCACTGATCGTGTGTTGCCGGAGGCGTACAAGCCGCATCCCATGTTGCCGCGTGCGTGGCAGGCGGCAGAGCAGGTTGGCCTGGGTTCGCGTGAAGAGGTGCGGCGTCGGGCGGATGCGCTGTGGGGAAACTGGAATTTACTCTGTGGGGAATTGCACGTCTCTTACGCTGGCGTGGTTGAGGGTAGCGCGCAACGAATCAGTCCGTTCGCGGCCGGTGTTGCACTGCAAACCGCTCCTTCGTTGGTCGCGGCAAGTATTACTTCACGGAGCGTAGATTCGGTATTGACCAGCGATGAATCCCTGCCGAATGTGACTGCACAAACGATGCGCCTGCCACTCACCGCCGGCATGCTGGAGCAACAGTCGCACTGCCCGCGTAAAGCCGCCTCAGCTCGACTGAATCTGCGCGAATGGCCCGAGTACGCGGTGGGGATTCCGGCGCGCTTGCGAGGGCAGGTGGTGCATGACGTGATGCGTGCGATTGGGGAAGTCCGCATTCAGCAAACGCGCGACAACGGCGATGAACCTACGCCTGAGATGTTGCGCAATGTGGCGGCTGAAGCCTTCGACGTCGCGGTGCACCAGGCAAAGCAAGGGCGCCCCGGCATCCCGGCATCAGTGTGGGCTATCGAGCGGGATCGCTTGTTGCCATTGATCGATAAAGTGCTTTCGCTAGATGCAGCGCGTAGCGGATTTATCGTTGTCGCCGTTGAGCAGGACGTGAAAACTGAGGTGCTCGGTAGCGCGTTCAAATTGCGTGTGGATCGGCGCGATGTGTTCACGGGGGCTGCGCGCGATACCGAGCGCTTCGGTGTCGTGTTTGATTACAAAACTGGCAAGGTGTCGCGTGCGGATTGGTTTGCCGAGAACAGCGCGGGGCGTTTGGCGGCACCGCAGTTGCCGTTGTACTTATTTGCCTTGCATGCGGTGTTCCCAGCCGATGAGCCGCGCATCGGCGCAATGGGCTATATCGTGATTTCTGATGACGACGTGAAGTTTGTGGGTGTGGGTGCGGATGCAGCGTTGAATCCCAAAAAAGTCAGCGCAAATGAGCCCGCCTGGCCTGACTTGATGCAAATGTGGCAAGACGAGCTCGCTCTGTTGATTGATGAGCATCGCGTCGGCGTCGCCAAGGTTGCGCCGCTTAAGGGCACAGCAACGTGCCAATACTGTTCGTTTGCAGGGTTTTGTCGCGAGCCGTGGTCGCTTTCGGGTGCAGAGGACGCTGTCGAAGAGGAGGGCTCGGCTAACGCGGGCGGGCAATCGTGAGCATTACGTTAGCCACAGATCAACGTGCGCGCGAAATGGCGCTGGACGCATCGCAATCGTTCGTGGTGCAAGCCCCCGCAGGTTCGGGCAAAACCGAGCTGTTGATTCAGCGTTTGTTGACCGTTCTGGCGACAGCTGACAGCCCGTCCGAAGTGCTCGCCATCACCTTCACCAACAAAGCTGCGGGTGAAATGCGCGAGCGGCTGCACTCGGCGTTGCTCTCGGCTATGGCTCCAGAAGCGCCCGATAGCAGCCCGCTGGCAACGCGGCGGCGCGCATTGGCGCTCTGCGTGCTGGAGCGAGATCGCGCGCTCCGGTGGCGGCTGCTTGAGGGCTTGAACGGCGTCATGATCGACACCTTCGACGCGTTTTGCGCACGCATCACGGCGAGCGCTCCGGTCCTGAGTGTGGCTGCGTCGAGCGCGCTCGCGAGCGTTTCGGAATCGGTCGGATCGCTGTACCGTCAGGCCGCGCAAGATGCGTTATTTGACGATGATCCTGAAGTGGTCGGTGCATCAAGAACGCTCTTGAGCCTGTCTGCAAATCGCGTTGACGCTGTAATCGATCTGATCGCCAATCTGCTGGGACGGCGGTCGCAGTGGTTGGGCGAAGCGGTTGACACGACCGATGCTGGTGTCGCTCACATCAATGCGCGTTTGCAGACGGAGATTGATGCCGAACTCGCCCGCGTTGCGGCGCGATTTAACCCGTTGCATCGGGCCGATATTGGGGCGATGCTGGCGTTCACTGCCGAGACGTTTCTAATAATGAATAAAGCCGACGTCGCGGCAGATCGCGAGGCCGCTCTGGCGGACTGGACATCGGGCGCCGCGAGTTTTGCTGTCAGCACATGGAAGTGCATCGCTGAACTGCTGTTGACTGGCAGCCGTGAGCTGCGCAAAAGCGGCGGAATCAATAAATCTGCCGGCTTCCCGCTCGGTACGGATGCTGATTTCTCAAGCCTTTCGAAGTCGGAGCGTGATGAAGCAAAAGCGCAAATGAAAGCGCTCCTGGATGAACTCACTAACGAGCCTCTGTGGATATCGGCGCTGGCTAAAGTTGAGCATCTGCCGACTGCGAGCGCGATTGCCGAACACGCGACCACGCTTCAGTCAACGCTCATCATTATGAAGCGCTCTGCCGCACACTTGTCGATCCTGCTCCGTGAGCAGGGCGTCACCGATTTTGCGGGCGTCGCGGACGCCGCACTTCAGGTGTTGCAGGAAGAGCGCGAAACGGTGCTCGGTGCGCTTGACGCACGCCTGAAACATGTCCTGGTAGACGAGGTGCAAGACACCAATCCGGCTCAATTTGCGCTTCTCACTGCGATCACCAGCGACTGGTCGCCTGGCGATGATCGAACGCTTTTTTTAGTGGGCGATCCGATGCAGTCGATTTACGGATTTCGTGACGCTGATGTGTCGCTATTCGCCCTCGCACAGACTCAGGGCATCGGCGATGTCAGATTGACGCCGTTGACGCTGACCGCCAACTATCGCTCGCAACCCGGAGTGGTCGATTGGGTGAACGATCAGCTCTCGCGCGTTTTTGCTCAAGTGGGCGAGTGGGAGTCAGCCCCTGTAGCGTTTGCCGCAGCGGTCGCCACGCGAGCGGTCGTCGAACGGGCAACTCCGATTGTCGAGCACCTGACGTTTGCTGATGCTGAAGCTGAGGCCGCACACGTCGCCCACGCGATCTGGCAAGTCACGCGTGACTACCCAGCAGAGAGCATTGCAATTCTGGTGCGGACGCGACCGCATGCGCAGGCGACGATCGCCGCGTTGATCGCGCGCGGCATCCCGTTCACGGCACGCGAATTTGCGCGATGGGAACAGCGGGAAACGATTCGCGATCTGCTGTCGCTAACGTTCGCCATCGCGCATCCGTCGGATCGGACTGCGTTGTTCTCGGTGTTGCGCTCGCCCTGGGTCGGCCTGACGCTAGCGACACTTTCTGCGTTTGCGCATTACCTCGACAACGCGGGTCGAGACGCTCCGTCATGGCATGCGCTTGCGGCGGACACGCCTTGGTTAACGCAGATTAACAGCGATGACGTGCAACGTATTGCGCATGCATACGCAGCATTCAGGACAGCTAATGCACGTGCGTGGTTGTCACCACTCGCCGAGCAGGTGCGCGCCGTTTGGCAGCAGCTTGATGGATCGTCGTGGTGTGCCGATGACGATGCGCGCGATGATGCCGAGGCGTTCTTCGCCTGGCTGCATGAGAACGCATCTGGTGGGTTGTTGCCACCGCGACATGTCGTTCACGATTTGCTGGGTCGGCAGCATCGCTCCTTTACGGCAGCGTCCGCCACTGAGCGTTCAGGTGCAGGATCAGTCGAAATTTTGACGATTCACAAGGCAAAAGGGCTGGAATGGGATCACGTTTTTCTGGTCGGGATTGATCGTAAACAGCGCAGTGACGCGCGCGAATTGGCGCGCTGGCGATTCGTGCCGACCGAGGACGGCTCAGGTCAGCGTCAGGTGCTCGTTGCAGCGCGGGATTCGCGCAAGAAGCTGGTGGGCAGCGTGTTTGACTACGTGAGTCAACATACCAATGCGGCGCGCGCTGCCGAAGGGAAGCGGTTGCTCTACGTCGCCTCAACACGCGCCAAAATCGCGTTGACGCTGACCCGATGCAATGCCGCGTTTGACCCACCCTCCGATAGTTTCTCGGCACTACTGGGCGACGTTGCCGATGAACGATTCGAAGTGCCCGAGCGCTCAATTGACAAGCGGCTTCTTCTGGCGAAATCACTGACGCGGAGCACGAGGCCGCCTCCCGTGTTTGATACGACCCTGATCGCCGTTCCGGCCTATCCGGCGCTGCTTTCCTACGCACAAATCGCGGTCACGCAGAGCCAGTTGGATGCACGCGCCGAGGGCGTGGCGGGCCACTTACTGTTTGAAGGGTTGGCGGCGGCGATGGCGTCACCTGGCGCGGGAATGTTTTCCCCTAACGTGGAGATGGTCGCCCGTATGTTGCGCGAGGAGGGCGCTGCGCAAGCGCTCGTGCCAGTGACCGCCCGGCGATTAACCGACTGGTTTTCCACGGCTGCCCAGCGCGAGCACGTCAAGTTTTTGTTTTCACCCGATCATCTTGAGTCGGCAAACGAATTGAGCCTCACAGCGCTTCTTTCAACTAAAGGCGGCAGCGAAACCCTGCGCGTGGATCGCACGTTTGTCACTGCCAGCGAGGAGCGCTGGGTTGTTGACTTCAAATTCAGTGAACCAGCGGCTTGGTCAGTCGATGCAAGCGAGTGGATCGCGACGGAGACCGAGCGCTACCGGGCGCAGTTACGCACCTACATGCATGCGCTTCGTGGATGGGATGAATCACGCGGAATGCCCCGCCCGGTGGTCGTTGCGCTGTATTTTCCGTGGCTGGATCGGTTGCTTCGAGTAGAGGTATAGCTTTTTCGTACAAGTGCCGCTGCATAGGGGCTGACGTCCATTTTTCGCAAAAGTCGATGCTCGCACGGCGCTTTTGGCTAAAAGCGCGCATCCTCAGCACATGCCGACGACCATGACGCCGGAAAACGGCGAAGCGGCCTTCTCAAAATTTCCGAATAAAATCAACGCTTTCCCGCACCTGCGCACTGAATGACCGCTTCCGCCCCCAGACCCACGTTAGCCCGCGACCTGCAACCGGGAGCGTTCGCATCGCGTCCCACGGCGGTAACGATCGGTAATTTCGACGGCGTGCATCGTGGTCATCAGGCGATGCTGGAAGTGGTCTGTCAGGCCGCGCGCCAACGCAAACTGGTGCCCGTCGCTCTGACATTTGCTCCCGCTCCGGGCGAATTTTTTGCTCGCAACGCGGGCAAGACACCTCCGGCTCGGCTGCAACGTCTTCGCGACAAACTGGCCTGCATCTGGACGGTCGGCATTCATCACATTCAACTCGCGCGCTTCAACGCAACGATGGCGGCAATGTCTCCCGACGAGTTCTGCGACAAAGTTGTGAAGATCGGACTTAACGCCAAATGGGTCATCGTCGGCGACGATTTTCGGTATGGCAAAGGCCGTGCTGGCGATGTGAAAACCCTGCACGCGTGGTGCGCAGCCAATGGTGTCGAGTGCTATGTCATGCCTGCCATCAAGGCGATGGACGTACGCTTTTCGTCGACGCTGGCGCGTGATGCGCTGCGCGATGGCGACACGGTAACTGCCGCCGCGATCCTTGGTCGACCCTACCGCATTTCGGGCAAAGTGGCGCATGGCGACAAGCTGGGCCGCACCATCGGCTTCCCGACGATCAACATTCCGCTCTGGACACCTCTGCCGCTTTCTGGCATCTTCGCGGTTCGTGTGTACGGGGTTGACGTGGCGGGCGGGCAACCCGTTGTGGGGGCTGCCAGCGTTGGTGTGCGACCGACCGTTAAAGAAAATGGGAAACCATTGCTCGAAGTATTTCTGCTTGATTTCAAGGGCGATTTGTATGGAAAGCGCATCGTCGTGGAATTTGTCAAACGCATCCGCGCCGAGGAAAAATTTGAGTCCCTTGAAGTGATGACCACACAGATGCATCAAGACATTGAGAATGTTCGTACTGTGTTCAAACACTGAATAGCTGAAAGCATCGAGTGCCGCAGCCCATAGCCCCGCTACCCGCCCACGTCACGCCTGCCGTTGCTGCGCTGCTGAACGAGGCAGTCGATTGCGCGGCGCTGGCGGATGGGTTGGTCGTCGCTGAACGGGCATTAGCGTTGGCGCAGACGAGCACGTCGATTGACCGGGCGGCAGCGGCCCACGTCACCTGCTTCTTTCTCTATCGCACCGGAGCGACCGAGCGCACCATCACCTTTGGAGAATCCATGCTGCCACGGGTCAAGGCAGAAGCGATGCACGCAGCCTACGCCGAAATGCTGCGCTGGGTGGGCGTGTGCGCCTGCGATTCGGGGCTGTTTGGGATCGCGATCAAGCGTGCCACCGAGGGCTATCACCTGGCAGACGAAATGAATGATCAGCGTGGTCGCGTTCTTGCATTTAGCCTGTTGGGCGGCTGCTTCGAGCGATCCGGCGATCCATGGCAAGGCGAGCGGCTGTTGCGCGACGGGCTGGCCCTGGCACGTGCGTTGAACGAACCGTATCCATTGATCACCACGATCAACAACCTGGCTGCCGTGCTTATCGGCAAGTTCTATTCGTTACGGGATGGTTGGGCGGCGTCGGAGGCGCGCTCGGCTCTCGACGACTGTCTGCCACTGGCGCGTGAAGTTTTGAAGATGGCACCGATCATCGGAGATCCCTACCTGAGCGCCTTTGCCCATGGCAATCTCGGCGAAGTGCTGGTGCATCTCGGGCAGCTGGAAGAGGCCGACAAGTTGCTGCGCGAATCGCTGGCGCTCGCTGAAGCCGGTGGTTACCACGCAGTGTGGCCTCGCGTGCGTTGCTCGATTGGCGAGCTGCATCTGGCGCGCGGCGATACCTGCGCAGCCAGGGAGGAACTCAGCGCCTTGCTTAGCGAGCGTGTCCAGCTGCCTACCGTGTCCACTCAAATGCGCGTGCACTATGCGCTGTATCTCGCCTATCGAAATGAGGGCGACACGACAGCGGCGCTGGCGCAACTAGAAGCCTTCCGCAAAATCGAGAGCCAGCGCTCGATGCAGCAGTTGCAAGCGAAGTCCGAGCATATGGTGATGCGCCTCGAAGCTGACGAGACACAGCGCAAGGGGCTGGAGCAGGCGTACGGCGTTGCGCAGGCCCATGCCTCGCGCGCAAACGAGCTCGAGCGGATCACGCTGGAGGATGACCTTACGGGTCTGGGCAATCGCCGCGCGCTGGATCTGAAATTGTCTGAAGTGGTAACCAACGCACATTCGACAGACGCGCCGCTGGCGGTCGTGCTGCTTGACCTCGATCATTTCAAGCAAATTAACGACCGATTCGGACATACAGTCGGCGACCGCGTTCTGGTGCAGGTGGCGAAGCTTTTGAGCGAACACACACGCGGTAGCGACTTCCTGACGCGTACGGGCGGGGAAGAATTCGTGCTCGTCATGCCCGGCACTAGCGCTCCAGACGCGTTTGACATCTGCGAACGGCTGCGTCTGCGCGTGTCCAGTTATCCCTGGTCTACCATCGCGGCGGGACTGACCGTCGCCGTGAGCGCCGGTATCGCCTCCGCCCCGGACTACGACGCCGCGATGCTGGTGGAGCGCGCCGATCTGGCAATGTATCGCGCCAAGCAGGCGGGGCGAAATCGCGTCGCAGTGGCTGCCTAGATATGATCGGGGCGCCCTGCGCAACGCAATTCAGAGCAAAGTGCGAGACAATACGGTGATGGTTACTTTGCTCCTCACCCTCTGCGTCACCAAGACGCTTGCCCGGCAAACGCGGCACTATCGAATTAGCGGCTGATCTTTCTGCGCGCGCACGCTTTCTTAACGAATCGCATGCCCGCGCCCGCCGTCGCACAGTGAATCTTTGTTGCAACCGAAGACGCTGGCTCCCTGCTCTTACTGTGTCGGGGACGACGATTTGAATCCTGATTGCCGCCAGAAACTAAAAAAATGGAAAACAAGCCCACCAAGCCGGACAACCAGTCCACCAAAGCCACGCTAAACCTGCCGGACACGCCGTTCCCGATGCGCGGCGATCTTGCCAAACGCGAACCGAAATGGGTTGCTGAATGGACCGAGAAGAAGCTCTATCACGCCATCCGCGCCAAGGCTGCGGGCCGCCCGAAATGGGTGCTGCATGATGGCCCACCGTATGCCAACGGCGACATCCACATCGGCCACGCGGTCAACAAAATCCTGAAAGACATCGTCGTCAAGTCGAAGCTGATGGCGGGTTACGACGCACCCTATGTGCCCGGCTGGGATTGCCACGGCATGCCGATCGAAATCCAGATCGAGAAGAAATTTGGCAAAGGACTACCACCGCAGGAAGTTCAGGCCAAGAGCCGTGCTTACGCCACCGAGCAGATCGAAAAGCAGAAGCAGGACTTCATGCGCCTCGGCGTGCTCGGCGAATGGGAGAACCCGTACACGACGATGAACCCGCGAAACGAAGCTGACGAAATCCGTGCGTTGCGCAAAATCTACGATGCGGGGTATGTGTTTCGCGGCCTGAAGCCAGTGAACTGGTGCTTCGACTGTGGCTCGGCGCTGGCTGAGGCTGAGGTTGAGTATCAGGACAAGGTTGACGTCGCGGTGGACGTTGGGTTCGCGTTTGCCGAAGTCGACAAATTGGCAACGGCGTTCGGTTTGCCGAAGCTGCCACACGAACATGGCTACCTCGTTATCTGGACGACTACACCATGGACGCTGCCGGCCAACCAGGCGTTAAACCTGCATCCGGAATTTGAATACGCTTTGGTCGAAACCACCGATACTGCCCGACCGTTGCTGATCCTTGCGAAGGAACGCGTTGAGACTTGCCTTGCCTCTTGGGGCATGCAGGGCAACGTGATCGCGACGTGCACGGGTGGCGCGCTTGAAGGTGTCAACTTCAAGCATCCTTTCTATGATCGTATGAGCCCGGTCTATCTCGGCAATTACGTCACGCTCGACACCGGTACCGGCATCGTGCACTCGTCGCCTGCCTATGGCATCGAAGATTTTTTGTCGTGCCGTATGTACGGCATGAAAGACGACGAAGTGCTTGCGCCCGTGCTGGGCAACGGAAAATACGCTGATTCGCTTCCGGAGTTTGGCGGCCTCATGATCTGGGATGCCAATCCCAAAATCGTCGAATACATGCGCGCAAAAGGCTCGCTGTTCAGAGCGGAGAAATTCACGCACAGCTACATGCATTGCTGGCGGCACCGCACACCCATCATCTATCGCGCGACGAACCAGTGGTTCGCTCGCATGGACAGAGACCCCGCGAAAATGTTTCCAATGACCAACGACACCGGCGGTGTGACAGGCACACCCTCGTTGCGAACGCTGGCGCTAAACGCGATCAACGAGACGCAATTTTTCCCCGCATGGGGCAAGGCCCGCCTGCACGCGATGATCGCCAACCGCCCGGACTGGACGCTGTCACGTCAACGGCAATGGGGCGTGCCGATGGCGTTCTTCGTGCACCGGGAAACGGGCGCGCTGCATCCTCGTACCGGCGAGCTGCTGGAGGCCGTTGCCAAACGCGTAGAGCAGGGCGGTATCGAGGCGTGGCAAACGCTCTCCGTCGAAGATTTCCTCGGCGAAGAGGCCAAGGATTACGTCAAAAACCCGGACACGCTCGACGTATGGTTCGACTCCGGCACCACCCACGAAACCGTGCTGCGCGGCTCGCATGCAGCGCAGCTCAAATTCCCGGCCGACATGTATCTGGAGGGCTCGGATCAGCATCGCGGCTGGTTCCACTCGTCGTTGTTGACGAGCTGCATGATCAATCTCCGCGCGCCATATGACCAGTTACTGACGCACGGTTTCGTGGTTGACCAAAACGGCCGCAAGATGAGCAAATCGCTCGGCAACGTCGTCGCGCCGCAAAAGGTGTGTGACTCGCTGGGCGCGGACATTCTGCGCTTGTGGGTGGCCGCGACGGATTACTCGGGCGAGCTCGCGCTGTCCGACGAAATCCTCAAGCGCGTCACGGAAACGTATCGCCGCATCCGCAACACGCTGCGCTTTTTGCTGGCGAATACCGCAGATTTCGACGCGTCGAAGGACTTGGTACCGCTTGAGCAAATGAGCGAGATTGATCGCTACGCCATCGCGATGACGCGCGAAATGGCGAAGAATGCTGTCGATGCCTACGGTCGCTACGAATTTCACAATGTGATGCAGTTGATTCAGGGCTTCTGTTCGGAAGACCTGGGCGGGTTTTATCTCGATGTGCTGAAGGATCGCCTGTATACCTGCGGCGCAAACAGCAAGGCTCGCCGCTCGGCGCAGAGCGCGCTGCATCACGTCACGCAGCAGCTCGTGCGGCTGATGGCTCCGGTGCTGTCGTTCACGGCAGAAGAGATCTGGTCAACGCTGAATCCGGGCAAGGATGTGACTGAAGCGAGCGTGTTCTTCGAGACGTGGCAGGAGCCTTTGTCAGCACCCGCAGATGAAGCCGTGTTGGTCGCGCGGTGGGCGCTGCTGCGTGAAGTTCGCGCTACGGTAACCAAGGCAATCGAAGACGTACGCACCGCCGGTGGCGTCGGCTCCAGCTTGCAAGCAGAAATCGTGATCACCGCACCAGCAGCGACTGGCGCCGAGCTTTCGCGGCTTGGCGACGATCTCAAGTTTGTCTTCATCACCTCGCAGGCGGCAGTGAAGGAGGGTGAAGAATTGAGAGTCGAGGTGACGCCAAGCGCCGCACCGAAGTGCGACCGCTGCTGGCATTACCGCAGCGATGTCGGCACCGATGCAAGGCATCCCGGCTTCTGCGCACGTTGCATCAGCAACCTCTACGGCGCAGGTGAAGCAAGGGCGTTTGCATAGTGATTCAAGCGATACAACTTTTTGCTGAAAGAACGGCTGCTTTAGGGCTAGATGGTAATTCAGTGAGTTATCGACTTATGCCGTTTCATGCATCCAGCCCCAATGCGGCCGTAATTTCAGAGAAAAGCCGTAACCCGGATGCTCGTCGTCCAGGTTCGCGTGCACTCCAGCGCGAAGGGCTCAAAGACCCTGACCTCGCGTCATTGTGGAACCCGGATGCCAGCATCCGGGCTACTTTCCTATGAGCGCTATCCTGGCTCGGCGCTGGAGCAGCGTCATCCTCGTGGTGATCGTGCTCGATCAGATCACCAAAGTGTACTTCCACAACCAATTCGCCCCCGGCGAGCGCGTCAACGTCCTGCCGTTTTTCGACTGGATACTGACATACAACACGGGCGCAGCCTTCAGCTTCCTCGCTAACGCCGGAGGCTGGCAGCGCTGGTTCTTCATCGCGCTCGCGTTTGGCGTGAGCGCATGGTGCTGGCGCTGGTTGAAACGCGAGACTGACCCGCGCGTGCAGCTCGCGCTCGCACTCATTGTCGGCGGCGCGCTCGGCAACGTGATCGACCGCATCTGGCTTGGTAAAGTTATCGATTTCGTGCTCATCTACTGGGCTCCGTGGAACTGGTACTACCCAGCCTTTAACGTCGCCGACTCAGCCATTTGCATCGGTGCCGCACTGATGCTTTGGTCGGCGTTTGTCGGCGGCAAACAGCTAGCACAAAATTAGGCATAAATGATGCAATCGACCCCGATCACCTTTCAGCCCAAATCGGTCATCCTCGCCAACCCGCGCGGCTTCTGCGCAGGCGTTGACCGTGCCATCGCCATCGTTGACCGCGCGCTGGAAAAGTTTGGCGCGCCGATCTATGTGCGCCACGAAGTCGTCCACAACAAACACGTCGTCGACGACCTCAAATCACGCGGCGCGATCTTCGTTGAAGAGCTGAAAGATGTCCCGGAACTGCCCGGCGGCGCAGTGGTCATCTACTCCGCCCACGGCGTATCAAAAGCCCTGCAAGCCGAGGCTGCTGAGCGCAAATTCCGCATCTTCGACGCCACCTGCCCGCTCGTCACCAAGGTCCACGTCGAAGTCGCCAAGCTGCGCAAAGACGGCACCGAAATCATCATGATCGGCCACGAAGGCCACCCCGAAGTCGAAGGCACCATGGGCCAGGCGAATGAGGGCATTTATCTGGTCGAAGACGAAGCCGACGTAGCCCAACTAGCCGCCAGCGGGAAGATCAAAGACCCGGAAAAACTAGCCTTCGTTACGCAAACCACGCTCTCGGTCGACGACACGGCACGAGTTGTCGAATCGCTACAAAAAGCTTTCCCAGCTATCCGTCCGCCGCGCAAAGACGATATCTGCTACGCCACCACCAATCGGCAAAGTGCGGTAAAGGACATTGCGCCCGACGTGGATGTCTTCATCGTGGTAGGGTCTGCCGCCAGTTCAAACGCCAATCGCTTGCGCGAGGTGGCACAACGATTGGGCGCGCAAGCGTATCTCGTTGACGATGCGAATGGGCTCGATCCGGCGTGGTTTAAGACCGATACGCGCGTCGCTGTTACCGCTGGAGCGTCAACGCCGGAGCATCTGGTTAAGGATGTCCTGAACAAACTAGCCAATACGGGGTACCCCGGAGTCCTCGTGCAAGGCGGAGCAAGCGAAAGCGTAGAGTTCCGGCTCCCCACCGCCCTTATCGACTAGTGGAAGCTCGCAACCGGTCGTTCGGTGTTCGGCGACCGCTTGTCAGCCCGTGTCCCGTTCAAAGCCACGCTAATAAAGAATACGAACATGAAATCATCTCATCTCGGCTTCACTATGATCGAACTCATGGTCACGGTCGCCATCGTTGCCATTCTGGCTACCATTGCTGCGCCGAACTTGACGAGCTTTTTGGACTCTAGCCGCCTTGGCGCTTTTCGCGGCGATCTGGTTTCCTCTCTGGCGCTGGCAAAGTCCGAGGCGATGAAGCGCGGGAGCACCGTGTCGTTGTCGCCGATTGCGCCGTCGACCGATTTGCGCGACGGTTGGGTCGTTTTCGTTGACGAGGACACGCCCACTGGAATCGCCTCCGGAACATCGACAGTAGTTGCCCAGCAAGGTGCTTACGGCTCGAATCTTGAAAGCACCGCATTTATCTCTGGCGGGCAGCGCTTTGTGGCGTTTGATCGGCTTGGCCGATCAATTCTTACGAACAACGGAGCCGGTCTTGGCAGGGTTGAAATGAAAGTAGTCGACGGAGGCGGTGCTATGCGCAAACAAGGCACCCTGTGCGTAGCTTGGGGCGGCAGAACGCGCTACGTGCCCGACCAATTGGGAGCAAGCGTGTGCGCAGCGAACTGAGCTTGCGCCGGAGGCGCTCACGCGGCTTTAGCTTACTTGAGGTGCTAATCACAATGGTTGTGGTGGCGCTCGGTTTGCTTGGCGTCGCCGGTATGCAGGTTGCATCCATTAAGCTGGCCGACGCTGCGGATGTCCGCACGAAGGGAGTTACGTTTGTCAACGATATTGCCGAGCGTATCGCTACCCAACCCAACAACGTAGCTAACTATGCTGTGTCATTCACCGGCACGCCGGGGTCTGGTGCAGGAGCCGCTGACGTCATCGCCTGGAAAGCTTCGCTCGCTTCGCGCTTGCCCGCTGGCGAGGGCAGTATAGAAGTTACGCCTGACGGATCGTGCGCGGGTGGAGTGGCTTCCACCACGCTTCGACCCTGCCAGCTCGTGACTATAACCGTTAGGTGGGACGAGTCCCGGGCCAGGCGCTCCGCCGCTGGAGCCAACCCAAACCTGGTCACTTTCACGACCACCCTCCGCGTTTAGCTTATGTTGAATTCATATAAATCCGGCTCGAAAGCTCCATCACCCAAGAATGGAGCGTCGTCGTCGCGGCGTTCAGCTCGGAAGCGTGCCCGAGGCGTCACACTGATCGAGCTCATGATTGCTATGGCATTAGGCCTCGCAATCATTGCCGCTGTAGGTTACGTTTATCTGTCTGGTACGCAAGGTTATCGAGTGCAAGACGCCCAATCTCGCATGCAGGAAGACGCCCGTTTTGTAATTGACACGCTCAGCCGTGACATTCGCATGGCGGGCTACTTTGGCTGCGCCAGGGGAGACTTGGCTTACGCGACGTCAACCGGTAGTCACGTTGAAGTGAAAGCCATGCAGCCGGTCATGACGCTTGATCTCTCTTGGTGGATGTTGAGCGGTAACGATAATTCTGCTCGTGATCGTTTCGTTAACCCCGCCTTCAATTTGCGCGGTTTCTCCGGTTCTACGGCATTGGCCGCTCAGGCACTTCCGGCCAGTGTAGTTAGTATCGGTACGACATCGGGTCGCCGACCTGGAACTGATGTATTGATGATTATTCGCAGTAGTGAGGATGGACAGAATCTCATACCGACCGATGAGTCAGGAGCGGCCAATCCCACAGTGATGGACCAGGCGAAATTCACGCTGCCAGCGACCATCCCGGGCGTGAGCAGCGGTGAAGCGGTTACGGCCGTGGTGTCCGACTGCCGTGTTGCCAAGATCATTAAGCCTACCTGGACAATCAATGCCAGCACCAAGGCGGTAGCGGTCAGTATCGATAATGGTGTCAATGCTCACGCCACACTCGGTGCCGGTGAGGCTGGGGATCTGGGTGGGAAGTTCAAAGAAGACGCCGTGGTCAGCGTGTTCTCTCCTAGTCTCTATTTTGTCAGCCAGCCTTCTAGCGCGAACCTTCGGCCGACTCTCCGTCGCCTGTCCATTGGCTCGACCCCAGTTAATTACGGTGGATGGGCCAATAACGGCGGCACCATAGTCGCAACTGGCGTCGAAACGTTCACTACTTCCTATATCGTGACGACTCAACGTGGCACTTCAACTGCTACGTCCACTGAATTCACATTGGCTGACATGGAGGCCAATCCTGACCAAGCAGTATGGAATGACGTTACGGCCGTGCGCATCCGGTTCACTATGGTTTCGCAGAACGAAAATGTCGCGATTCAAAGTGCCGATAACTTACTCCGGCAAAACTACGATTTCACTGTCGGGATTCGGTCAAGACAGTATTCCGGCACAGACGCACGGTGATTCCGATGAAACATCTCGATCGTATCCGTTTCCAGCCAAAGGTCCCGCGGATCGCGCGCCGAAATTCCGGAGGCTTTGCCTTAATCGTCGCCATCCTTCTGATGGTTGCACTTTCTTTCGTCGGGGTGGCTGCCCTTCGCAACGTTTCGTTGCAGGAGCGCATGGCAGGTAATAGCTATTACCGAACGATTGCGACCCATGAAAGCGAGGCAGGTCTCCGATTGGTGAGACAAAAGCTTGAAGATGCCTGGATCAATGATGCAATTCCCGCATCGGGATCGACCAGCGCACTAAGTTCGTGGGATGGCTTGGTCAACAAATCATCGATCGCCTTTTTCACAGCCGCTAACAGTTGGTCGTCGGTGTCTGCCGTCACCAGCCTAAGTTCTACTCGCCCGGTTGCTGTCAAGGCCGCGATCGAACAGAAGACGGGTCAATTACCGTTGTGTGACGAGCAGTCGAAATGCCCCGCGGATTTTTTCCGAACTTCAGCACGCGCCAACGATTCGGCAACTGGCGCTAACGTCATTACTCAAGAATGGTCGATGTTTCCAAAATGAAATCAAACCAATTTTTTCTGCACAACACTAGTGGATGGCAGTTTCGTCGCATAGCTGAAGTCATCGCGACTGCGGTTTACGTTGTGACCGGACTGGCCTCGCTTTCTGCATCTGCGGCATCGACAATGGCGCAGGCGCCCATGACTGTCAAACAGCCGGCACCGCCCGCCGTTCTTTTGTCAGTTGGCCGCGACGAACGCCTTTATTATCCGGCGTATAACAATTATTCTGATGTCGACGGCGATGGAACTATCGACGTTGACTACAAACCTGGAGTCATCAGTTACTACGGGTTGTTCGATTCCAACAAGTGTTACAACTACAGCGTTCCCAATTCGCGCTTTGAGCCGCGCGGAGTTGTTGTGGACGCGGTTCTAAAAACGTGTGGAGCATCCGTCGCTTATAGCGGTGACTGGCTGAATTACGCAACAACATCTCGAATCGATGCATTGCGTCGCGTGTTTTACGGCGGCAAACGCATCGAAACCACAACAAGTACCTTGCTGGAGCGCGCATACATCCCGCAAGATGCGCACTCCTGGGGCATCGAATATGCTCAGGGCAACACCGGGTACGATATCCGGCAGTACACGCCGTTCGCCTCTCCAGATGCTGGTCGGCAGCATTTATTCGGAAACACAACGCTCAACGGAAGCGTCAATAACCCCCCGCTGCTTCGCATTCTGCTCAATCGCCCAGAACGAATTTTCAACTGGGTCGCTCGGGAAGGGCCAGTTCTAAATAACTTGATTGACCCTGGTCTTGATGCCAATGGCAACGCTGTCGGGGGCGGCTCAGTTGCTAACCTTCAAATCGATCGCGTAGTCAGGGTTCTGGTGTGCGTTGATGATCCCCTGATCCCGAAGGAGCCGGAATGCAAAGGCTATCCGACAAATTCGCCCACCGTCTGGCGGCCTACAGGCTTGCTCCACGATTACGGCGAAAACCGAACCATCGCGTTTGGCCTCATGACAGGGTCGTATCAAAACCCGCGCTCTGGTGGCGTATTGCGGAAAAACGTCGGGTACTTTGATCAAGAAGTTGATGCCACCACAGGCATGTTTGTCACGACCTCTACCGGTATTGTCGGCAGTCTCGACAAGTTGCGGATATCTGGATGGGGCCCCGGCTACAACTGCGCCGGAAGCGGATGTAGGGACTACGGCAACCCTATTGCAGAAATCATGTACGAGGGCTTAAGGTATCTTGGCAGCGGCAGCGCGCCGACACCCGCCTACTCCTATACGGACGCTGGCTCAACGGATGCGGCATTGGGCTTGCCGCTACCTGCCTGGCTTGACCTCTATCGCCCGGTTGCAAGCGGCGGTTTGCCGGTTTGCGCGAAACCCACGCAAATGGTGATCAGCGATGTGAATCCAACCTTCGACGGTGATCAGGTTCCCGGTTCGTCCTTTGGAACGTTCACAGGCTCTGCATCGCCAGCCAAGCTCTTGGGCCTCAGCGCCACCACGCTTGGACAATCGATCTGGAATTCCGAGGGGCTTGGGGCTAGAAATTATTTCATTGGTGAAAGTTTGGCGAACACCGGCAACACCTACGACGCGGCCCCAACCCCTAAGCTGGCTAATTCTTTCGGGACGATTCGGGGCCTTTCACCCGGGGATCCGACACGCCAAGGCAGCTATTCAGCGGCTGCCGTTGCGAATTTCGGTGCAAAGAATCCGATTACTACACCTAGTAATACGCCGGTATCGACTTACGCGATTGCGCTTGCGCCATCGATCCCTACACTCGCCATCCCGACTGGCGCTGGCACTATTTCGATAGCGCCGTTCGGCAAAAGCGTGGCCGGATGCAACTACGGTGAGTTTGTATCGGGAACGACTTTTCTGACGAACCGCATCGTCGGCTACTACTTTGAACGGGTAGTCAACATCCCCGGATTTCCAGCAGACACCTCTGCCACGACGGGCAACGGCGGCAGACCCATCGGATCGTTTCGCGTCAGTTTTGAAGATAACGAGCAGGGCACCGATAACGACATGGATGCCATTGTGCGTTACAACTTCAAGGTTAACGTCGACAACTCGCTAACAGTCTCCATGAAGTCCGAATACGCTGCAGGCTGTATCGATCAGAATATGGGATTCGTAATTTCGGGCACGACAGTTGATGGAGCTATTTTGGGGGTTCGCGATATCGGCGGTGGCGGCGCAAATTACTTTTTGAACGACTCGGCGAACTCGTTTGAGTTAAATGTACTAAATCAACGCGTGGCGATGACAGGAAACCAGCTTGGACTGAATTATGAACGCACGTTCACTCCGTCGGGTGCGTCGACCGCCGGAGGCGCAATTCCACAAAATCCACTGTGGTATGCCGCAAAGTACGGCTCTATCGGTGCCGTACCTAACACCGCAACCTCTGACCCGCCCAATTATGCGTTTGTTAGCAACCCGGCAAAGCTACGCGCTCAGATCGCTGCGGCTCTGGATTCGATCGTCGCTGATGCCCAGTACCCGTCGACGGTCGGCGCAAGTGGCAGCGTTGTTCGAACCGGGACAACCTTGGCTTACTCAAGTAACTATGTTTACACAACCAAGACGGTCCCACGCCGTAGCGGCGTGGCGGTAACCGCGACCATTTGGAGCGGGGGCCTTGATGCGATCCGGCTGAACGACAACGGAACGCTCGGAAATACCGTTTGGTCTGCGAACTTAAACGGTGGCACTATTAATACCGCTCCAGGCGTCGATTACAGCACCAGACCGGTCATCACTTACATCAACGGCGCATACCGTGATCTTACGTTGTCGAATCTCAATACCGATGCTGCACTTCTAACGAACTTTTCACCGCTGGACCTTCGCGCTCGATTGACGCCAAAGCTTACGGAACAGTTTGGGGCGACGGCAATGGCAAATGCCGCAAACCTTCAGCGCCGTACTGCGGAAGCACTGGCAAACTTCATAAAGGGCGATCAAACTCTAGAAATCGGTAACACACCGGTTACCAGCCAGCCTGGCCCGTTGCGCGTCAGGGAAAATACGCTCGGTGACATCGTCGGATCCATTCCTACTTATCAAGGGGCAACGGATTATGGCTACCTGACCTCAGGCATGCCAGGCGCCGGAACGTACGGCGCATACGTGACGGCGAAGCGTTCGCGCACTGAGCTGGTTTGGGTTGGGGCGAATGACGGCATGCTGCACGCATTTAACGCGCGCACGGGCGCGCTTGTGTGGTCCTTTTTGCCGCGGGCGCTTCAGTCTCGCGTCGCTAACCTTGCGAACCCCTCGTACACTCATGAATACTTCATGAACGGTCGGGTTTCCGTGGCGGACGTTTACGACGGCTCAAACTGGAAAACAATCGTTGTTGCTGCCGCTGGTGCGGGTGCCCGTACGGTCGTCGCGATCGACGCCACAAACCCATCGGACCCCGCGCCGCTGTGGGAAGTCAATGCTGGCGCTCCCGGGCAGCCATTCGACGATTTGGGTTATGTATTGGGCCGGCTCGATGTGGTGCGACTCAACGACACCACGTCGTCCACCCAATGGGCCGTGGTTTTCGGAAACGGCTACGAGTCCCTAAAGCGGGTAGGGGCAGTAGATAAATCCGTGGCCCGATTGTTCATATTGAACGCGTTGACCGGCAACTCGCTCGGCGACTCGACGAAATTGACTGTACCAGACTCCGTTGCTTACAACGGGCTGAGCAGCGCTGCACTCACTCGTGACGAGTTTTCGACCGCGACGGGAAGCCGAGCTTACGTGCTCGGATGGGCTGGCGACTTAGGCGGCAACCTTTGGCGCTACCGACTGTCCGGGCCGCCCTCCTACTGGGGGGTCGAGTCGTATTCGAAATCAGGCACCACGGCGAGACCTTTGGTGCGCGCGACACGAGTTCCGACTGGCGGCAGCACGGCTCTCCCACAGCCCATTACTGCTGAGCCGACGGTTGTTAGAGCTTTAAGCGACGGCTACTACGTATCGTTCGGAACCGGGAAATTTTTCCAGGACAGTGATCGATCGTCTACTGAAATTCAATCGATTTTCACAATTAGAGACGCAGCGACTCCGTACCGCGTCGAAAATTCGGCTGCGGCAACGATAGATGCGGAAACCAACCTTACCCGCTCTAATTTGCGGAAAATTAGCATTGTTTCTGAGACGGGCGGGCTTAGAAAGAACACCGGAGCTTCAGCCGCGGCAACGCAGCGAGGATGGTACCTCGACCTCGTGAGTCCCAGCAGCACCTCAACGGACGTCGCTGAGCGCGTGATCGCCCCGCCTGTGACCTACTTGCCGTTCGTTTACGCGGGCACCTTTAAGCCCACGGTGGACTCCTGCGAGTCTGGAAGCAGCGGATGGTTCATGGCATTTGATGTGGCATCTGGCCTCGGGGAGACCCCTTTTGACGTAACGGGAGACGGAAATGCCGTTGCGCTAGGGAGCGGTGCCGCCACCAACGCCGGTTTCGATGGGCCGATTAGTCTAGTTTCAAACGCGCAAGGCACCAAGTTGGCCATTGTCGGGCTACCGGTCCCCTATAAAGATGTCAGCGGTCCGCAGACCAAAATTGATCGAAGCACGGCGAAGGGTGGTATCAAGGGTCTCAATACCAACGCCGGTCGTATCAGCTGGAGGCAAGTGCAATGATGACGAAGCGCAATACATCGGCATGGCGGAGAGTGACATCTGGATTCACCTTGATCGAAGTGATGATTACCGTTGCGATTGTAGGGATTCTTGCGGCCATCGCGTTGCCGAACTATTCGCAGTACGTAGAACGAGGGCGACGTAAAGACGCCACCGCCGTACTAATGGAGGCCGCTCAATTTGCTGAAAGATACTTCACTGAAAACAGGACGTATGTAGGTGTGAATGCCGCCATGCCAGCAGCTCTCAAAACATCTCCCAGAGAGGGCTCGGCTTGGTACAACATAGCAAGTTCTGGTGAAGCCGTTAGCACTTATACGTTAACCGCCGCTCCAACATCAGCTTGGACACCCACAAAATGTGGGAGCATGTCGGTCAATCAGATTGGCGTGAGGCTGGTAACCACTCCCGCGTCGCCATCCGCAAGCGATATAAGTGATTGCTTCAATCGCTAGCGGGATTTGGTTGCATTCGTTGATACTCGGCGTAGCTGAAGCAAGTTCTACCGTCGAATGGCTGGAGAGTATGAGGTGTTTGGCTCTTCAGCAACCCGATTCTTGGCATTGACAGTAGCCTGTGGTGGCACTGACGCGACGCCACCACCCAACTTCAAGCCCTGTCTAAATTCGGCACCTTTAACTGCGGCAATTTCCGCAGTACGATCTTGAATACATCCGCGCTCGGCCGTGGTCGCAATCGTCCCCTTTGGACACTGAATTGGAAGCTTGTACGGACGAGCCGTCTGTTGCGCCGCAACTTCGAGGCCCACGGTACCTGCAGCCAACGCGAGGACAAAGCAGGGTAAGGAAGCACTTTTGATCTTCATCGATTAAACCGCAATACTTTAAAGCTAGATTGTCTACTATCCGTGGTGCACTGCCTCCTTGCACCGATGGATGGGTTCAGATAACCGACAAACACCTACATTCCAGATGCCACGCCATACCGTTTGCCTCTGCATGATCGTTCGTAACGAAGAAACAGTTATTGGACGTTCTATCACGAGCGTTCGATGCCTGATAGATACTTGGGTAATTGTTGACACCGGCTCCACCGACCGCACTATCGAGGTCGTGAACGAGGCCATGCGCGGTTTATCCGGAATCCTCGTAAGTGCACCCTGGGAAGGCTTCGCGAGCAGCAGAAACCGGGCGCTCAGCATTGCGAGATCGATAGCCGAGTATGTCATTTTCCTTGACGCTGACGATTACGCGTTCTCTTGCGACCCCGAGCGTTTCCGAAGTACGCTTGCCACCCGAAACATCTGGTCTGTCTGGGCATATGACGGGTGGATTCGTCATGCGAAAACTTTTGCAATTAGCAGTGCAGCAAACGCGCGATGGGTCGGAGATGTTCATGAATACTTAGTTGCCGAGCCGACGGATGTGGTCTCAGCCGAAATTCTGCCCGGCGTTGCGATTCGCTACACACACCAAGGCGCGCGCAGCCGAGATCCCGCAACATTCTCTCGAGATTTTTCAGCGCTTCGACGGACATCTACCACAAACCCTGAAGTGAATGAACCTAGGCGCATCTTCTATTTGGCAAGAACTCTTCATCTTCACAATGAATTCATTGCGGCTGAGTGCCATTATTCTTCATTGGTGAAAAACGAGCAGGCCCCCCCGGAAATGGCGTGGTTGTGTGCGTTCGAAGCTTGCCGAATCCGTGAGTACCTGGGCCAACAAAAGAAAGTTTCAGCCCTTCAGTATGCACAGCTCATTACGCAGCGTTCAAGTCGGGCAGAGCCATCCATAGAGTTGGTTCGTTTGCTTCGCGAGTCGGGACGCTTCGACGAAGCGCTTGCGCTCGCTGAGTATTGCGCCACTCTTACCGTTCCAGAAGATCAGCTCTTTGTTGACATCAGTTGCTATCGTTGGCGTGCTTGGGACGAAATTGCCACAGTAAGTTTGCTGATTGGCAACGTGCCTGCTGCGATTGAAAACGGCATAAAGGCGCTTCTTCTACCAGGAGTACCGTCCGGTGATCGGGTGCGAATTTCCGAAAATTTAAGAACGGCAAGGCATATGGATGTGAGCCATCAAGCTCTTTTGGTGAACTAGAGGCGCCGCCACTAGGCTGGAGCTGTCCGTAATGTTATGTCTAGAACGGACGCGCGCTGCCAATCAGATCCCAGTTCGGTCGCTACAGCCACGACCCAAGACTCATTGTCAACTCGCAGTTGAGAGACAGAATTCGCTCGGCTTGAATCATATGGTGCGACAACCCAAGTCGTTTCATCTCTTTGATAAGTCAGAATAGGTAAATGCTGCGCGGATTCGGGATGTTGCGCTATTCGTGCTTCGCCGAAGTTGCATAGGACCTCGGTGCCGATCATGACCGTACCATCCGATTCTTCCAGCCATCTCACAACGATGATCGACCATGGCTCCGCCTCACTTCCGCGCAGACACAACAGCGATCCGACTGACAGCAAGGGTTCAGTGACTGCTACACGCAACAGAAAGCCGCCGTCGCTGTGATTGACTACTACGGCTGCGTGAGTCGTGGCGCTCAATTTGCCTTTTGGGCCGGCTTTCGATTGGGATTGAACTGCGTTCCACGCGTCGATGAACCCAATGACGACAGTGACGGAATCCGCCCGACCAACGCGCGGGATAGTTCTGGCGTTGCTGTAGCCAAACTCGCGCATCGCACGCCGGACGAAATCCTGCATTTCCTGATGCGTGAGTCCCACTTGCAGTGCAGATTGCAGAAGTGATTCGTATACATCATTTGGCACTGTCCGCTGCGACGGGCTTGTCAGTTCGCGGATCGTGAACGCAGCATCCTGAGCGTTGATGTAGAGCGGTGCTACAGGTTCCCACATCGCGGGCACGCGGGCGAATGGCATCGGTGGCGTGTCGCTCATCAGGTCTGCGGCTGCTAGTCCAGAGCCAGCGTGTGTGGGGGAGGCGAGGGTATAGCTACACGTTTTGGAGAGTATGCCTACCAGGCGAACGGCGACGGGCAGGCGTCCCGGCGCGAGTGACAGCGGATTGAGCCAGGCCATCAGCCAAAGTTGCAGTGACTGATTGGTTAGTTGAACGCGGTTGGTCCGGTCCGTGAACTTTTCTGAAATCACATATCCCGTAAGCGCATAGACGGTGCGCCAAAAACCTGGCGGAGGGCTGCGATAGCCAAGATTGCAGCCAGCATAAATGCGGGCCAGGACTCGCATCGCTGTCCCGATCGCTTTGCTTGACAGCAGCGTTGTCCTGTAAAGCGCCATGGGATGGCCCTGGCCAAGACCTGATTTGTGCCACAACGCTTTGCCGATGCCTATGTAGGCTTCCAGCGCCTGAAGCGCATCAGCAGGCAAGGGGTGTTCGGCGTTCCAGTACGATGCTTCCAAAACATCCCACAATGGGTTCGCCAGTATCGTGGCGGTTCCGTCGAAGTCGCCCGAGCGCAGCTCTGACACGAGCGCACGAAGCCGTTGTGCGGCTTCTTCGGAGGGGTTGGACGGTGCGACTGTCATTTCAAACCTGGGAGTTGCAATATGGGGTAGTGACCACATAGCCGACAAAAGGGCCATTTGGCCGTGGCTTCGGCTGACCGGTCGGCGAAACCGAAGCTATCATATAAACCATAGGCATAGGAGAGATTGGGCTTCCAGTGAAACGGCACTGGGATGACGACGAGCTTGACGCGCATTGGACGCTCACCTCCAGCGAACAAGCGCTGCTAGCGGGACGTACTGGCCACGGTCGATTTGGTTTCGCGGTGCTGCTCAAGTTTTTTCAGCATGAGCGCCGATTTCCCGATTCGCGACGGGAGCTACCCGCCGAAGTTGTGCGCCATATGGCTGAGCAATTATCGATGCCCATTACTGCTCTGGAGCGGTTTGACTGGGCAGGGCGCACCGCAAAACGCCAGCGTACGGAAATACTTGCTTGGCTCGGTGTACGACGCATGGTGGCCAATGACTGGGCGTTGCTTTCGACTTGGATTCGAACGAACTTGCTGCCGAGCGACCATTCGCTTGAGCAACTCACTGAGCGCACTGATGAATGGTTACGGGCTCAAGGCCTCGACACCACAGGCGCAACGCGACTGGCGAAGTTGTTGCGCGGCGAGGTACACGCCTATGTAGCCGAGCTACTGCATGGCATCACCGATTGTATTCCCGGCCCGTCGCGTGAAGCGCTTGATCGCCTGCTCGGCGTTGACACAGAAGACGAGTCCGAGCCCGCCACGACTGACGCTACGCCGCAGGATGATCTATCTCGCGAAATCAGTTTTTCACAATTGCGCGGCGATGCTGGTCGCGCCAGTCTGGACACCCTACTAGGGGAGCTGCTTAAGCTCGAAACCCTTCGCAAACTGAACTTACCGAATCGTGCCATCGAGGAGCTACCGTCGAAGTGGCGGCAGAAATTTCGTCTGCGCGCGAGCGTTGAATCGATCTGGGACTTGAGGCGACACCCCGCGCACGTTCGCTACGCAATCGTGGCCGCCTTCTGCTTTCAGCGCCAGCACGAAATTATTGATGGGCTCATTGATTTGCTGATGCAGATCATTCACAAGATCGACACCCGAGCCGAGAAAAAAGTCGAAGCACAGTTACTCGAAGACTTCCGCCAGGTTCGGGGAAAGACAGGGGTGCTGTTTCGATTGGCGGAAGCTGCGGTTAATCATCCAGACGACTGCGTCAAAGACGCGCTCTACCCCGTGGTGGGTTTGCAAACGCTCAAGGATCTGGTCCGAGAATTCAAGGCAACAGGCCCCGCGTTTCGGCGCGTGGTGCATACAGTGATGCGTGCATCGTACGGAAATCACTATCGCCGGATGCTGCCGCAGCTGCTCGATGCGCTTGAATTTCGCAGCAACAACGAAGCTCACCGTCCAGTGATTGAAGCCTTGAGTATTTTGCGCAAGTGTCGTAACAGTCGCCAGCAGTATTTCAAACTCGACGAGCTCCCGGTCAAGGGCGTCATTCGCGACAAGTGGCGCGAGATCGTCATCGAGGAAGACAAGAATGGGCTGGAGCGGATCAACCGAATCAACTATGAGATTTGCGTATTGCAGTCACTGCGTGAACGGTTATAGTGCAAAGAAATATGGGTGATCGGTGCCGAGCGCTTCCGTAATCCAGACGATGATCTTCCGGCTGACTTCAACGACAAACGTGAGGCTTATTACGAGGCCCTCGGTCTGCCCGCAGACGCCGAGCAGTTCATACGCGGTTTGCAGGCAACACTGGCGAATGCGTTGACCACACTCAATCGAAACTTA
>Ga0335397_10001477_pt1 | contig 32086 bp, 26 predicted proteins | sample MAT04_FD_205740 | JGI IMG/M metagenome (GOLD analysis project Ga0335397, IMG submission 205740) | Freshwater microbial communities from Lake Fryxell liftoff mats and glacier meltwater in Antarctica - MAT-04 (spades assembly) (version 2) ... | reverse complement strand
CGGGCTGGTCGGGCTGGGCCGGCGAGGCCCGCCCCGGGCCCGCGGCCCCGCCCGGACGCTCAGTCGACCTTCGGGGCAAGGCGCAGGACGGTGCTGCTCGCCGCCCAGCGCTGGGGGAGGTCCTGCGCTGACGGGGCGTTGAGCCGCTCGGCCGCCAGCAGCGGCGTCGCCTCGGCCCAGCGGTCGGTGCCGGGCGCGACCGTCGTCACCTCCGCCTCCCACTCCACGACCCGCGCGCCGGCCTTGGACCGCACGGTCACGAGCGCGGTCGGGCCCAGCGGCGGGAGCTGCTGCTCGCCACCGCCGCACACGACGTAGGCCGCGTCGTCGTGCCACAGGTGCCATACCAGGGTGGGCGCGACCTCGGGGGACGACAGCCACAGCACCCCGGTGCGACGGGTCGCCTCGGCGATCAGCGTGGACGAGGGCTGCACCCGGCGATGCTGGCACAGCCGGCGCTCGGACCCGCCGCTGGCAGGATGTGCGGGTGACGGCCCCCGGCAAGCAGCGCAGCGCCCTGCCCGTCGTCGGTCGGCCGCACGGCTCGGACGCCGTGCTGCTGTCGGTGGCCCTGGTCGCGGTCAGCACCTCCGGCCCGCTGATCGCCGCGACCGCCGTCCCGGCCCTGGCCATCGCGTTCTGGCGCAACGCCATGGCCTCGGGTGTCCTCGTCCCGGCGGTGCTGCTCACCTGCCGCGACGAGCTGCGCGGCCTGGACCGTCGCGAGCTGCGCCTGGCGGCACTGGCCGGGCTGCTGCTCGCGCTGCACTTCGCGACCTGGATCCCGTCGCTGAGCTACACGTCGGTGGCCAGCGCCACCGCGCTCGTCGCCACGCAGCCGGTGTGGGCGGCGCTGCTGTCGGGGATCCGCGGGGTGCCGGTCGGGCGGGCGGTCTGGGCCGGCATCGGCGTGGCCATGTCCGGTGCGCTGCTGCTCACCGGCGTCGACCTGAGGGTCTCGGGCGAGGCCCTGTTCGGTGACCTGTTGGCGATCCTGGGCGGGGCGTTCGCCGCCGGCTACATGGTGGCCGGCAGCGAGGTGCGGCGCAGCGTCTCGACGACGACCTACACGGCGCTCTGCTACTCGATGACGGCGCTGATCCTGCTCGTGGTGTGCGTCGTCGGGAGGCAGTCGCTCGGGGGCTACGCCGGGATCGACTGGCTGAAGCTCCTCGCCCTGACGGCCGGCGCGCAGCTGCTCGGCCACTCGCTGTTCAACCGGGTGCTCAAGACCACCAGCCCAACCGTCGTGAGCCTGTCGCTCCTGCTCGAGATCCCCGGCGCGGCCCTGATCGCGGCGGTGTTCCTGGGCCAGACGCCGCCGCTGATGGCCCTGCCCGCGGCGGTGCTTCTCGTGGCCGGGCTGGCCCTGGTCATCCGCACCGGCAGCCGTGGCACCACACCGAGCATCCCGGTCGAGTGACGCCCGAGGAGCTGCGGTCCGCGCTGGTCCGTGTCGGCGAGGCCGTGCGCGACGACGTGCTCACCGCCTGCCGCACGCAGAGCGTCGACCAGCTCTCTGCCTACGACGACACCGGTGACGGCGACACCAGCTTCGCGGTCGACAAGGTTTCGGAGGAGCGCCTGCTCGAGCTCGTCGCCGACCTCCCGGTGCGGCTCGTCGCGGAGGGTGTCGCCCCGCAGGACCGCCACGCCGAGTGGACGCTGCTGGCCGACCCGCTCGACGGCACCCGGCAGCTGGCCCACCAGAAGCGCTCCGCCTGGGTGCTGCTCGGCGCGACCCGCGGCACCACCCTGGGTGAGCTCGAGGTCTCGGTGGCCGTCGAGGTGCCCACCGTCAAGGCAGCTGCGGCCGACGTGCTCTCGGCCGTGCGAGGTGCGGGGGCGACCGGCGAACGCGTGGACCTGAACGACCGCAGGAGAACCTCCCTGCCCGTGCGGCCGTCCACGGCGAGGGGGATCGAGCAGGGCTACGGCGGGGTCGCGCGCTACTTCCCCGGGGCGCGCGAGGAGCTCGCCGCCATCGACGACGCGGTCGCCCGGCGGGTGCTCGGTCCGCCGCGCGCAGGCAAGGCGCAGAGCTTCGAGGACCAGTACTGCACGGGCGGAACGATGATGGAGCTCGCCGTCGGCCACGACCGCTGGGCCTGCGACCTGCGGCCGCTGCTCGGGACCGAGCGCGCCGGGATCTGCGCCCACCCCTACGACCTGGCCGGCTGGCTGGTGGCGGCCGAGGCGGGCGTGCACGTCGTACGCCCTGACGGGGGGCCGCTGGACGCGCCGCTGGACCTGACCACCGACGTGGCGTGGGCGGCGTACGCCAACGACGCCGTCCGTGCTCTGGTCGAACCGGCGCTGCACGCGGTCCTGACCGAGCGCGGTCTGCTCCGGTAGGACCTCCTGGCTACGCGTCGGGACCCACGTGGGTCACCGGGTAGGCCTGGGCCCGCCACGAGGCGAGCAGCTTCGGCGGGCCCAGGCCGCCGCCGGAGTTGATCGGGCTGAACCGGAGCTGCCGGCCGTGCGGCGCGGGCAGCTCCCCGTCGGCGCGCAGGACGCCGACCTGCCGCCAGGGCCCGTACGGCGTGGCGACCAGGAGGGCCAGCCCGACGTCGTCCGGCACCTCGTCCAGGGTCGTGGCGGCGGGACTCCCGGGCAGCGCCCGGGCGCCGACCATCAGCCGCCCGCCGCCGACGTCGTGCGAGAGCAGCGAGCTGTAGGTGACGCCCAGGTGGTCGAACCGCGGCAGGGGGAGGTGGCGGGCCAGCGGCGCCTCGAGCGCGCTGTCGAGCAGCAGGTCCTGGTGGGCGCCCGGACCGTGGGCGTCGACCACCCGTACCGCCAGGCCCAGGATGTCGGGCAGCCGCGACGGCAGGCCGGCCGACCTGGAGAAGCGCACCACCACGTCGTACGACCCGGGCTCGTCGAGCAACTGCACCCCGGTGGCGGCGCCGCCGGAGACGGTCAGCCGGCCGGTCAGGGCCCGGCCCCGGTTGTGGATGGCCCGCTCACCGCGGACCTGGGAGGCCAGTCGGAACGCGGCGGTCCCGACAGAGGCCAGTGCAGCGCGCATGCCGGACGTCTACCCCTCGTCCGGTCGTCGCACCGGCCCTGGTGACGGGGGTCACCCGCTCCGGCTGGCAGCGGTGCACGTGGCGGTGGGACACTCCAGCAACAGCCCGGCCGCCGTTCGGTGTGCCGCATCGCAGAGGGAGCGCGACATGGGACGCCTGGCAGCCACTGAGGGACTCACCGAGGTCCAGCGGGAGATCCTTGACACGGTCAAGACGTTCGTGGACAAGGAGATCATCCCCTACGCCACGGACCTCGAGCACAAGGACGAGTTCCCCGAGGCGATCGTCGAGGGCATGAAGGAGATGGGCCTGTTCGGGCTCATGATCCCGGAGGAGTACGGCGGTCTCGGCGAGTCGCTGCTGACCTACGCCCTGGTCGTGGAGCAGATCGCCCGCGGCTGGATGAGCGTGTCAGGCGTCATCAACACCCACTTCATCGTGGCGTACATGCTCATGCACCACGGCACCGAGGAGCAGAAGCAGCGCCTGCTCCCGATGATGGCCGCCGGGGAGATCCGCGGCGGCTTCTCGATGTCCGAGCCCAACTGCGGCTCCGACGTCGCCGCGATCAAGAGCAAGGGCGTGCGCGACGGCGAGGAGTACGTCCTCGACGGCCAGAAGATGTGGCTCACCAACGGTGCCCGCGCCGGCCTCATCGCGACCCTGGTCAAGACCGACGAGGGCGGCGACTCGGTCTACAAGAACATGACGACGTTCCTGATCGAGAAGGAGCCCGGCTTCGGCGAGACCGCCCAGGGGATCACCATCCCCGGCAAGATCGAGAAGATGGGCTACAAGGGCGTCGAGACCACCGAGATGATCATGGAGGGCGCCCGCGTGCCGGCCTCCTCGATCCTCGGCGGCGAGGCGGGCCGCGGCCAGGGCTTCTACCAGATGATGGACGGCGTCGAGGTCGGTCGCGTCAACGTCGCCGCCCGGGCCTGCGGCATCTCGATCCGCGCCTTCGAGCTCGCGATCCAGTACGCCCAGCAGCGCTCCACCTTCGGCAAGCCGATCGCCCAGCACCAGGCGATCCAGTTCAAGCTCGCCGAGATGGCCACCAAGGTCGAGGCCGCCCACGCGCTCATGGTCAACGCCGCGCGGCTCAAGGACGCCGGGAAGCGCAACGACGTCGAGTCCGGCATGGCCAAGCTGCTCGCCAGCGAGTACTGCTCCGAGATCACCATGGAGTCCTTCCGCATCCACGGTGGCTACGGCTACTCCAAGGAGTACGAGATCGAGCGGCTCATGCGCGAGGCGCCGTTCCTGCTCATCGGCGAGGGCACCAGCGAGATCCAGAAGACGATCATCTCGCGTGGGCTGCTGAAGGACTACAAGCTGCAGGGCTGAGCTGCCTGGCGCTCACTAGGGTCAGGGCATGTCCTCCGCCCTGAACCCCGACAGCGTCCTGCTCCAGGTCGAGGCTCACCTGCTGTCGGTGCTCGGTCAGGACAGCGGCCGCGCCGGGGTGTCCTTCCTCGGGGCTGAGCGCGTCGACGTCCTGCGCTTCGGCCCCGACCCGGACGGACTGGTCCGCTACGTCACGCTCGGCATGAGTCGCGCGCCGATGGGTGACCCGGGCGCCGAGGTCGTGCTCGAGGACGGCCCCCGCGCCGAGCTGCTGCTGTCGGTGCGCGACCTGCACGACAGCGTCCTGCGTCGCCTCGCGATCCTGGCCGCCAGCCCGGCCGTCGAGGGGGTCGTGCTCGACCCCGGCGCCGGGCTCGACCTCGGCGAGCCGCTCTGGGACGGCAGCCCGTTCACCGCGGTCCTCGTCGGTGAGCCCGGCGGGCTCGTCCCCGACGTCGAGCTCGAGGCCCACGAGCCGGTGCGCTTCCTGCCCCTGCTGCCGATGACGCCGAACGAGGCGGCGTGGAAGCGGGTGCACGGCGCGAGCGCGCTGGAGCAGCGCTGGCTGGACACCGGCGCTGACCTGCGCGACCCACGGCGCCTGGAGGTCGACCTGACCCCGCCGAAGGCCCCGTCACCGCCAGCCCCGTGACCGCCAGCCTGGTCGACCGCCTGCGCCTGCAGGCCATCAACTGCCGGGAGGCCGGGAGCCCACTGACCGCCGACCTCCTCAGCGGTGCGGCTGATGACCTCGTCGCCGGTGGACCGTCGTCGGCGCTGCTCGGCCCGCTCGAGGACGACCCGGCCGGAACGGTGCCGCCGCTGCGGCTGGCCGGCGCGCTGCACCGGCTGGTGCTCGAGCGCCGCGCGCCCAGGCTCGCGATCCACTACCCGAGCGTCGGCGGGACGCCGGGCGACGTCTGGGCCGCTGCCCGGGACGAGGTGGAGGACCAGCTCGAGGTCCTGCACGAGCACATCGCGCGGCCGGTGCAGACCAACGAGGTGGGTCGCAGCACGGCCCTGATCGGGGGCTTGTCACACCTCACCCACGAGACCGGTCTGCCTGTCCGGCTCCTCGAGGTCGGGGCGAGCGGCGGCCTCAACCTGCTGTTCGACCGCTACGCCCACGACGTCGCCGAGGGTGTCGTCCTCGGCGATCCGGCGTCGTCGGTCGTGCTGCGCAGGCCGTGGCAGGGCCCGCTCCCGCCGTCCGCCCGGCTCGAGGTCGTCGAGCGCCTCGGGTGCGACCCGGCGCCGCTGGACCCGGGCAGCACCGAGGACCGGCTGACGCTCACGTCGTACGTCTGGGCCGACCAGGTCGACCGCTTCGCGCGGCTGCGGGGCGCGCTCGACGTCGCATCGAGGCACCCGCAGCGGGTCGAGCGGCTCTCCGCGTCGGCGTTCCTGGAGCGCGAGCTGGCTGAGCCGCGCCCCGGTGTCGTGACCGTCGTGTGGCACTCGGTCGTGCGGCAGTACCTCGAGCCGCAGGAGCGCGAGGCCGTGACCCGCCTGCTCGAGGACGCCGGCCGACGCGCGACCTCCCGCGCGACGCTCGCGCACCTGTCGCTCGAGCCCCACCGGTTCGGCACCGGTGACACCCGGTTCCACCTGACGCTGACGACCTGGCCGGGCGGGAGCAGCCGGGTGCTGGCCGAGGCGCACGGCCACGGACCCCCGGTGGTCTGGCGCTGACCCCACTGCGAGGATGACGGCCCCATCGACGCAGGAGGAGCCACCGTGCAGTTCGGCCGGTACTACGAGGAGTTCGACGTCGGAGCGGTCTACAAGCACTGGCCGGGGAAGACGGTCACCGAGTACGACGACCACCTGTTCTGCCTCATCACCATGAACCACCACCCGCTCCACCTCGACGCCAACTACGCCGCGACCACGCAGCAGGGCAAGAACGTCGTGGTCGGCAACTACATCTACTCGCTGCTGCTCGGCATGTCCGTCGCCGACGTCTCCGGCCGGGCGATCGCCAACCTGGAGGTCGAGTCGCTCAAGCACGTCTTCCCGACCTTCCACGGTGACACGATCTACGGGCAGACCGAGGTCCTGGACAAGACCGAGTCCAAGAGCAAGGACGACCGCGGCGTCGTCTACGTCGAGACCAAGGGCTACAACCAGGACGGCGTGCTGGTGTGCATCTTCCGGCGCAAGGTCATGGTCCCCAAGCGGTCGTACGGCGAGGCGAACGGCGGCGAGCAGCCCGGCCGCCCGGAGCTGGTGGAGCCGACCCGGAAGTAGCCCCTTCGCCGCCCGCCCCTTGACCTGCGGGGGGTCGGCGGCGGAACGTCAACGACGTGCACCCACCCACCTGTCCCCGTTGCGGTGCGTCTGTGCAGGCGCCCGGCCTCATGTCCAGCGCGTGGCAGTGCAAGCGGCACGGCTCCGTGCTGCCGCTGCGCACCTGGACGCCGGTCCATCCCGAGGTGGTGGCCAAGGTCGTCGGGGGTTCGGTCGTCCCGGTGTGGTCACCGCTGCCGTTGCTGCCGGGGTGGACCGTGACGGGGATGGCGCTGGCCGGCGACGAGCGCAGCGGCTCGCGGGCGACCGCGCTCGCGCTGTCCGGGCCGAGCCCGCTGGGCGGACCGGCCGACATGGTCCTGGTCGCGGAGGAGCCCGGCATCGGGCTGGGCGGCCGGATCAGCGGAACCGACGCGATCGACCCCGGTGTGAACACCGACGGGCCGCCCGACGCCAAGGTCATCGCCTCCGGGCACCCCACGCCGCTGTGGCGGTGCGCGAGCGCCGACGACCGGGTCGCGTTCGCCGGCGAGGCCCGCGGCGTGTGGCTGTGGGCGGTGCTCTGGCCGCCGGCCGCCGAGCTGGTCCTCGTCGAGCACGTCGAGCTGCACGACCTGCGCGCGCAGGCCCACGTCGACCAGGTCCTGCCGGTCGGCGCGCCCACGTCCCGCCTGAGCTGAGGCCCGTACCCTGGGCGGCCTGCCGCCGACCTGGGGAGCTCGTCCTGTCCGCCCGCCGCATCGACCTGCACACCCACTCAACGGCCTCGGACGGCACGACGCCGCCGGCCGACCTCGTGCGCGAGGCCCGCGAGCAGGGCCTGGACGTCGTCGCGCTCACCGACCACGACACCACCGGCGGCTGGGCGGAGGCTGAGGCATCCCTGCCCGCCGGCCTCGACCTCGTCCGTGGTGCCGAGATCTCCTGCGTCCACGGCGGCATCAGCCTGCACCTGCTGGGCTACCTGTTCGACCCGGCTGAGCCGGCGTTCGCGGCCGCCCGGCTCGAGCTGCGGACCTCACGCGTCGGCCGGGCCGAGCAGATGGCGCGGATGCTCGAGGCCGACGGCACCGGGGTCACCTGGGCCCGCGTCCAGGAGATCGCGCAGGGCACCATCGGCCGGCCCCACGTCGCGCAGGCCCTGATCGAGCAGGGCCACGTCGCCACCGTCACCGAGGCCTTCGCGCCGGAGTGGCTCGGCACCCACGGCCGCTACTACGTCGAGAAGTACGAGCTGGACGTCCTCGACGCCGTGCGCCTGGTCGTCGGCGCGGGCGGCGTCGCCGTCTTCGCGCACCCCGGCGCCACCAAGCGCGGCCGGACGGTCGGCGACGACGTCATCGCGGAGATGACCAACGCCGGGCTGGCCGGCCTCGAGGTCGACCACGTCGACCACGACCCCGCGATGCGGACGCACCTGAGCGGGCTCGCGGCCGAGCTCGGTCTCCTCGCGACGGGCAGCAGCGACTTCCACGGCACGGCCAAGACGGTCCGGCTGGGCGCCGAGACGACCAGCGAGTCGGCGTACGAGCGGATCGTCACGACGGCCACCGGCCTCGGGGTGCTGTCGGGATGAGTGAGACGCCGTTCGTCATCGACAAAGCGGGATCCCCAGGAGCCCAGTCCTGGGGATCCCGCTTTGTCTCCCGACAGCCGACCCGGCTGCAGGAGGTGCGATGACGTCCCCGGTCCGTGAGTCGGCGGCCCCGACCGTCGGGGGCGGCGGGATCTTCCGCGGCTGGTGGGTCGTCCTCGGCGTGTTCGTCATGCTGACGACGACGGCGGGCCTGGTCTTCTACGGCCTGCCGGTCTACCTGCGCTTCCTCACCGTCGAGCAGGGCTTCTCGGTCGGTGCTGTCTCCGGCGCCACGGCGGTGTTCTTCCTCGTGGGCGGTGTGGCCGGGCTGGCCGTCGCGACATACATGTCGACGCGCGACCCACGCCCGATGATCGCGGCCGGGGCCGTCGTGTCGGCCCTGTGCCTGCTGCTGCTCGGGCGCGTGCAGGAGCTGTGGCAGCTGTACCTGCTCTACGCCTTCTGGGGGGCCGGCTTCGCGGCCTCGTCGCTGGTGCCCGGCACGACGCTGGTGGCCAGGTGGTTCTCGCGGCGGCGCTCGGTCGCGCTGTCCATCGCCTCGACGGGGCTGTCGGCAGGCGGCGTGCTGATCACCCCCTTCGTCGCGGCGCTCCTGGACCGCAGCAGCCTGGTCGCCGTCACCCCCTGGCTCGCGCTCGTCCTCGTCCTCGGGGTCATCCCGATCACGTCCCTGCTCCTGCGGCCGTCGCCGGAGGAGATGGGGCTGCTGCCCGACGGCGACCCCGCTCCGCCGCCCGGATCCCCGGCCGCCTACCGCGGGGCCCTTGCCCGGGAGGCGATGGGCACCCGCTTCTTCGCCTGCGTCACCGTGGCTCACCTGCTGGCGATGCTGGCCCAGGTCGGGGGCATCGCCCACCTCTACAACCTCACGGCCGACCGCACCGACGCGCGCTACGCCGGCTTCGTCGTGGGGGTCCTGGCCGTCTCGAGCCTGGCCGGCCGGCTCGCCGGTGGCTGGGTGGCCGCCCGCACCTCGATGCGCGCGCTCGCCCTGTGGCTCATGGTCGGCCAGGCGGCAGCCCTGCTGGTGCTGTCGTTCGTCGAGGGGCGCACGGCGCTGCTGCTCACGACCATCGGGTTCGGCTTGACCGTCGGCAACCTGCTGATGCTCCACCCGCTGCTGCTGGCCGAGCGGTTCGGCGTACGCGACTACGGACGGATCTACTCCCGCAGCCAGCTCGTCGCGACCCTTGGCGTCGCCGCCGGTCCGGCCTTCATCGGCGTGCTGCGCGATGCCGTCGACGGCTACGGCATCGCCTTCGCCGTGGCCGCCGGCGCCTCGCTGCTGGCCGGGGCGGTGCTGGCCTTCAGCGGCCCCAGCAGGGTCCCCGACCCCGCCGAGCAGGACGCGCCCGTGACAGGGTCGGCCGTATGACCAGGACCTGGACCAGCGCCAAGGCGAGCACGTTCGAGGAGTCGGTCATCCGGGAGATGTCCCGGCTCTGCGCGGCCTCCGGCGGCGTCAACCTGGCCCAGGGCTTCCCTGACTTCTCCTGCCCGCAGGAGCTGAAGGACGCCGCCAAGCGGGCCATCGACGAGGACGTCAACCAGTACGCGATCACCTGGGGCGCCAAGGCCTTCCGGGACGGCATCGCGGCCAAGACCGCCGCGACCTACCCCGGCTGGACCATCGACCCCGAGACCGAGCTCTGCGTCACCTGCGGCTCCACCGAAGCCATGATCGCCACGCTGCTGGCGACCATCGACCCCGGCGACGAAGTGGTGATCTTCCAGCCGTTCTACGAGAATTATGGCCCGGACGCCGTGCTGTCGGGCGCGACGCCTCGATACGTGACGCTGCACGCGCCGGACTGGTCGATCGACGAGGCGGAGCTGCGGGCGGCGTTCAACGACCGCACCCGCGCGATCATCGTCAACACACCGCACAACCCGACCGGCAAGGTCTTCAGCCGGGAGGAGCTCGCCCTGATCAGCGAGCTGTGCCAGGCGTACGACGTGCTGTGCCTGACCGACGAGATCTACGAGCACATCGTCTACGACGCCGAGCACGTCCCGCCCGCGACCGTGCCGGGGCTCGAGGACCGCACGGTGACCATCAACGCGCTGTCCAAGACGTACGCCGTGACCGGCTGGCGGGTCGGGTGGGCCATCGCGCCGCCGGCCATCACGAGCAGCATCCGCAAGGTGCACGACTTCCTCACGGTCGGGGCCGCCGCGCCGCTGCAGGCCGCCGGCGCGGTCGCGATGGCGCTGCCGCCGGACTACTACGCGCGCAGCGCCGCGGCCTACCGCGAGCGCCGGGACCTGTTGTGCCAGGTGCTGGCCGACGTGGGCTTCACCTTCCACGTCCCGGACGGCGCCTACTACGTGCTGTGCCAGACCGGTCGGCTCGACCCGGCGCAGGACTCGAGCGCCTTCGCCCGGCGGATGGTGGTCGACCCGGGAGTGGCGGCCGTGCCGGGCACGTCGTTCTTCGCCGACCCCGCGGACGGGGCCGGGATCATCCGGTTCGCGTTCCCCAAGAGGCTGGAGACGCTGCAGGCCGCGGCCGAGCGGCTCGCCAAGCTCTAGCCCGCTCTAGCCCGGCCGGTCCCGCCGGGTGAACTGCTCGTGCACCCGCATCCCCGCCTTGGTGTAGAGGTCGAGCGCGCCGGTCGGGTTGGCCGCGTCGACGCCGAGGACGGTTGCGGACAGACCGCGGGCGGCGTGCCGCCGGAAGCACTCGTGCCGCAGGCCCAGCCCTCGGCCGCGCTGCGAGGGTGCCACCGCCAGCCGGCGCACGAAGTCGTCGTCCTCGCCCGTGACCTGCGACAGCGCCGCCCTGACCACCTGCCCCTGCGCCTCCCCGCCGATCTCCCGGAACGCCGACGTGATCAGCTTGTGGACGGCCCGGTCGTCCAGCGACCGCTCGTCGTCCCGCACCGTCACGCCCTCCGGCCAGACCGCCTCGGGTGCTGGCCCGTCCAGCTCCCGTCGCCGCCGCCAGAACCTTCGCGCCGGCAGCCAGCCGCGCGCCGCCAGGAGGGCCGCTCGGGCGGTGTCGGGGTCCGGGACGTCGTGCTCCAGCTGCCCGGCGTGCTCCTCGAGCCACGCAAGGAGCAGCTCGTCCAGCAGGCCGGTGTGCGCCGGGTGCGTCATCGCGTCGGCGTACTCCCCGACGGCGGTCGCGAAGCCGACCAGGCGACGGTCGTCCGGTTGCCAGCCGGGTCAAGCGGTTGTGGCTACAGCCCCATCCGCTCGCGGCCGTCCTTCAGGTGAGGGCCGGCGCGCACCGCGTCGGGCACGACCAGCAGGCCGCTCCGGAAGGCGAGGCCGGCGGCCGAGGCGGCCAGGTCGGTCGTGGGCAGGCCGGGCAGCCGGTAGAGCCGGCGGGCCCAGCGGGGGAGCATCGCGCCGGCGGCCGCGGCGAGGGCGACCCAGGCGGGGCGGGCCGGGGTGCCGTACGAGACCTTGGACGGCATCGGCGGCCAGAGCACGAACCTCACCGCGTCGCGAGCGGCGGACGTGACCCTCAGCTGCGGCTGGATGTCCCGGAAGTAGTCGGCCATCTCGGTCACCGAGCCCGGGACATCGGCGGCGCGCAGCCCGACGAGCTCGGCGCCGCCGGTCTGCTCGGCGTAGTAGCGGTCCTGGTCGGCCCGGCTCACCCGCAGCCCGCACCGGAGCGCGGTCGACAGGAACGACTCGACCTCGACGCAATGCACCCAGCGCAGCAGCTCGGGGTCATCCACCCGGTAGGTCATGCCGCGCTCGGGCTCGATGCCGGCGAGCCGGCGGTGGATGCCGCGGACCTTCGCCCCTGCGCGGCGAGCCTGCTCGGTCGTGCCGTACGTCGTGACGCCGACGTACTCCGCGGTCCGGAACAACCGGCCCCAAGGGTCTTCGCGGAAGTCGCTGTGCTGGGCGACGCCGGACATCGCCAGCGGGTGCACCGCCTGGAGCAGCAGCGCGCGGAGGCCGGCGAGCGCCATCGACGGATCGGCGTGGACGCGCCACGTGACGCTGTCGGGGCCGTAGAGACCGGGGTCGGGGGAGTCGGCGGGCTGCGAGGTCATCTCGCTCAGGATCCCACGCGGACGGCCACCTCACACCCCGGCGGTGCGCAGGACAGCCCGGCGGCTTGGCCCTGCACACCTGGCAGGCTGGCGCCGTCCCCCCGCCGGTCCGGGTCAGCGCGCCCGGACCAGGGCGGCGAGCAGGGCCGGCAGCGGACGCAGACCGCGCCCGGGCGGTTCAGAACATCAGCTTGAGTGGGTCCACTGTGTCGATCTGCGCGTCCTGCAAGATCTGCGCGTAGACCTCGTGCAGCGCCCGGCGCTTGGTGAGGAAGTCGTCCGCGTCGAAGGCGAACAGCTCGATCAGCGACTCCGGTGTCAGCGGACCCGTCACCTCGGCGTCGTAACGCACCGGAACGCCCATCGTGGTGCACATCTCGTAGGTCCGGCTGTCGTGCGCGATGACGCCGGCCGGGACACCGACCTGCAGCGCGAGCATGGCGCCGTGGAAGCGGGTGCCCACCACGAAGTCGAAGCGCTTGAGGAAGTCCATCCATCCCGGCACGTCGAAGAACGCGTGGGCATGCCTGCGGCACCAGCTGCGGAACTCGACGAGGTCGAGCTCGGGCCGGATGTAGTCGCGGCACGTCTCCAGCAGCTGGGGTGTCAGGTGGTCGAACTCGTTGCGGGCCAGGTGCAGCATCTCCAGCCCGTGCTGGACGATGTAGGCCCCGCCCGTGTCGGTGGCCAGCTGCGCGAGCTGGTGCTCCAGGGTGCGCAGCTTCGGGATGTAGGGGATGCCGGCGGTGACCGCGACGTGCTGGGGGACGGCGGCGTAGCCCTCCGTCAGCTGCTTGGCCACGTCGTCGTGCATGTTGATGAAGTTGGACGGGCACCCGGTGACGACCACCTTGTCGCCGAGGCCGAAGCGGGCGATCTGCGCCTGGGTGTAGGCACCGCGCACGCCGACGTTCGGGTAGTCGGACGGAGCGTGCGCGATCATGGTCCGGAGCCACCGCTCGGTGCCGGCCGTGAGCGTCACGTCGACGTCGGCGGACGTGGCCTGCGCGCCAAGGCCGATGCCGACGACCGGCAGGCCGAAGGCCTCGATGCGGTCGGCCTGGTGTCCGAGGTCGGTGTGCGCACCGAGCTGGTTGGCCAGCGGTAGCAGCAGGACGTCCGCCCGCGCCCGCAGGGACGCCACGGGCTCGTCCCACGTGCCGAACAGGACGTCCCGGGTGTGGCTGGCCAGTCCGTAGCGGAAGGCCAGGTTGCCGGTGTTGCCGCCGGTCTCGTCGAACAGCGAGCGCGTGTCCTTGAGGAACAGGTCCTGGATGCGGGGGGACCCCGCGAGGATGACCGGGCGTCGCATGACATCTCCCTGCTGCGGTGGTGGTGCACGTCCCCGACTGCATCGGCGGGTGAGTCGGGGTGCTGAACCGTCTGGCCTAAAGCGGGAGAGCCGAATGCCCGAAGCAGAACTCAGCCGTTCGTCGTCCGGGACGGCCCGCCCTCGGATGCCTGCCGAGCGGTAACCCGGCGTCCGGAGGGGGAGCGATGACCTGGGGTCAGGGCCTCCGTACGGCGCCCCCGCGGCAGCGGCGTCCGCTGGACGGCACCGCCGCCGCCGCACTCGGTGTGCGCTCGCCCGCCCCGTGGACCCGCGAGACGGCTCGACCCCGACTCGCACCCGTCCGCGCCGACGGTCGTCACCTCGAGGTCGACGGAGCGCCCTGGCGGCTCAAGGCCGTGACGTACGGCAGCTTCCTCGCCCGGGCCCTTGACGGCGCGGCTTTCCCGGACCCCGCCCGCCTGCGCGGCGACCTGGCGACCGTGGCCGCCGCCGGTTTCAACACGGTCCGCACCTACACCCTGCCGACGTCGGACCTGCTCGATGCGGCCGAGGAGCACGGACTGCGTGTGCTCGTCGGGCTGCACTACGACGACTGGCGCATGGTTGACGACACCTCGCGCCGGGCCAGCGCCCGGGTCCGCGACGCGGGACGGCAGGCCGTCGACGAGGCCCTCGAGCGGCTGGCCGGGCGCACCTGCGTCGCGGCCGTGGTCGTCGGCAACGAGGTCCCGGGCGAGCTGGTGCGCCTGCACGGCACCCGCCGGATCGAGGGCGTGCTCGGCGACCTCGTTGATCGAGTGCACGACGGGGCGCCCGAGCTGCTCGTGACGTACGCCACCTACCCGACCACCGAGTACCTGCGGGTCGAGGGGCAGGACCTGGCCTGCATCAACGTGTTCCTGCATGAGCCGGCGGCCCTGCGCACGTACCTGCGGCACCTGTCGGTCAGTGCGGGCGAGCAGCCGCTCGTCGTCTCCGAGCTCGGTGTCGACGCCGCGCGACACGGCGACCTCGAGCAGGCCGCCCGCCTGCAGGCGCAGCTCGACGTCGTCGATGAGGTCGGCTGCGCCGGCGCCGCCATCTTCGCCCTGACCGACGACTGGGGGGTCGGCGGCTACCCGGTCGCGGACTGGCAGTTCGGGCTGCAGGACCGGGCGCGCGCACCGCGTCCGTCGTTCGCCGTGGCCGCCGCGTGGGCGCAGCGCTCGGTGCCTGACCAATGCGCCAGCTGGCCGCGACTGTCGGTGGTCGTCTGCGCCTACCAGGAGCAGGAGCGGCTCGGGCGATGCCTGGACTCGCTCGCTGCCCTGGACTACCCCGACCTCGAGGTGATCGTCTGCGACGACGGCTCGACCGACAGCACCCGCGAGATCGCCCGCAGCTCGCCGTTCCGCCTGCTCGAGCTCGAGCACGGGGGCCTGTCCGCCGCCCGCAACGCCGGTATCGCGGCGGCCACCGGCGAGCTCGTCGCGTTCCTCGACGCCGACGCGACCTGCCACCGCCTGTGGGCGCGCTACCTCGTGCTGTCCTTCGAGGACGACCCGTCGATCGTCGGATCCGGGGGCCCGAACCTGCCGGTGACCTGGGCGGGGCGCACCGCCCGCGCCGTGGCTGCCTCGCCCGGCAACCCCGTCGAGGTGCTTGTCGGCCCCGTCCGCGCCGAGCACCTCGCGGGGTGCAACAGCGTCTTCCGGCGGGACGCGCTGATCGCGTCCGGCGGCTACCTGCCCGCTCTGACCTCCGCCGGGGACGACGTCGACATGTGCTGGCGGTTGCTCGACGCCGGCGGGGTCCTCTCGTTCTCGCCGGCAGCGCAGGTGCGGCACGAGCGGCGGGCGACCGTGCGGGGCTACCTGCGCCAGCAGCGCGGCTACGGCCGGGCGGAGCGCATGATCAGTGGTCGGCACCCCCACCGCTTCAACCGCCTGGGTCACGCGACCTGGTCGTCGTCGGTGTACGGCGGTCGGCTCGCCCTGCAGCGCCTGCTGCCCCGCGTGGTCTCCTACGGCCCAGGCGGATCGGCGCCGTACCAGCCCGTGGTCGGCCACCGCGGCAGCACTGCCCTGCAGCTGACCGGCGTGCTCGTCCTTCCGCTGGTCGTCCTCGGCGCCGGAGCTGCGGTGCTCGGACTGGTGTGGCGGCCGATGCTGCTGGCCGCCACCGGGAGCCTGGCCGGGCTGCTCGGCTACGCCGTGCTCGTCGCCGTCGGCACCGAGGTCCCGCGCCGCGAGCCGTCTCCGCGCCGCCTGCGGCTGCTGGTCGTGGTCCTGCACCTGCTCCAGCCGCTGGCGCGGGCCTGGGGCGGCCTGCGGGCCCGGCCGTTGCCGCCCCTGCCACCGCCGTGCTGGGACGGCGACCGGCTGCGGTGGCTCGATGCGCTGCACCTGGCGCTGTCCGGGCAGCGCTGCGCCGTGCGGCGAGGCGGACCGCACGACGTCTGGGACCTGCGCACGAGCGCCGGTCCGCTGCTGCGCTGCCGGCTCACCACCGGCCTGCGGTGGGGCAGCACCCCGGTGCTCGCCACCCGCGTCCGTCCGGGGCTGACCGCGGCACTCGTCGCGCCGGCGCCGCTGCTTGCGCTGCTCGCCAGCACGGCGCTCGCCGCCGTGGTCACCGTCGCGCTCGGCTGCGGCCTCGCCGCCGAGCTCGCGCTGCTGCGCCGGCGGGTCTCCCACGCGGTTGCCAGGACCACCGCTCTCGCCGCTGCGGTCGCGCCATCGTCCGCTGCTGGGCAGCAGGCGTCATGAGGCAGTCCTTCCGCCACCTCCCGCGACTGGTCCCTTACGCCCGCCCGCACGTCCGCCTGCTCGGGCTGTCGGCGGTGCTCATGGTCGCCGCGGTCATCGCGAGCATCGGCGCGCCCTGGCCGCTGGCCCTGCTCGTCGACAGCGCGCTCGGGCACCGGCAAGCACCTGGCTGGCTGGAGGCCGTGCACGTCGACACCCCCGCGCGCCTGGTCACCGTCGCCGTGCTGTCGAGCGTGGTCCTGGTGCTGGCAGCCAGCGGCCTGACCGTGCTCGACGAGTACGTCAACACGCGCATCAGCCAGCGGATGACGCTGGCCTACCGGAGCCACCTCTTCCAGCACGCGCTGCGGCTGCCGCTGAGCTACCACGACAACACCCGTCGCGGCGGGCTGATGTTCGTCATCAACCAGCAGTCGGCGGCGATGGGCGAGATCACGGTCTCGCTCCTGCCGCTGGTGCAGAGCGCGCTCACCGTGCTGGGGATGCTCTACGTCGCCTTCCGGCTCGAGCCGACCCTGGCGCTGCTGTCGCTCACCGTGGTGCCCTTCGTCTACGCCTCCACCGGCTGGTACGGACGCTACGTCGAGCCGCGGCTGCGCAGCGTGCAGGGCATGGAGACCGAGTCCCTGTCGATCGTCCACGAGGCGATGGCCATGGTCCGCGTGATCCTCACCTTCGGGCGCAACGACTACGAGCACGATCGGTTCGCGCGGCAGGGAGAGGCGGCCGTCGCGGCCCGCGTCACCCTCACCGTCCAGCAGACGATGTTCAGCCTGGTGCTCAACCTCATCACCGCCCTCGGTACGGCGCTGGTGCTGTGGTTCGGCGCGCACCAGGTCATCGACCGGCAGCTGACCATCGGCGAGCTGCTCGTGGTGCTGGCCTACGTCGCGGCCGTCTACACGCCGCTCACCGTCATCAGCAGCACTCTCGCTCAGCTGCAGCTGCGGTTCATCGGGCTGGAGGCGGCGCTGACCATCTCCGACGTCCAGATCGAGGTGGTCGACCGGCCCGGAGCGGTGGAGCTGGGTCGCGCCTCAGGCCAGGTCCGCTTCGAGGACGTCAGCTTCGACTACCCCGATCGCGAGGGCACCCTGCGCGAGGTCAGCTTCTCGGTGCCGCCAGGAGCGGTGGTCGGCCTCGTCGGTCCGACCGGCGCGGGAAAGTCGACGCTCGTCAGCATGCTGCCGCGCCTGGTCGACCCGGCGCAGGGCCGCGTGCTGCTGGACGGCGTCGACCTGCGCGACCTGACCGTCGAGTCGGTGCGCCGCCAGTGCAGCATCGTGCTGCAGGAGCCGGTCCTGTTCACCGGAACGATCCTGGAGAACATCCGCTACGGCGACCTGGGCGCGACCGACGACCAGGTCCGCGCGGCGGCCCGCGCAGCCAACGCGCACGAGTTCATCAGCCGGCTGCCCGGCGGCTACGGCACCGTGCTCGGTGAGCGCGGCCAGACCCTGTCCGGAGGCGAGCGGCAGCGCGTTGCCATCGCCCGCGCGTTCCTGCGCGACGCGCCGCTGCTCATCCTCGACGAGCCCACGTCGTCGGTCGACTCGCGGACAGAGGCGGTCATCCTGGATGCGCTCGAGCGCCTGATGGCGGGCCGGACCACCTTCATGATCGCCCATCGACTGTCCACGGTGCGCTCCGCGACGCAGATCCTCGTGCTCGATGACGGTCGGCTGGTGGAGCAGGGCACGCACGACGTGCTGATGCATTCGGACGGGCTCTACGCCGAGATGGTCACCGCGCAGGACGCCAGGCCCACGGCGGTCGTCGAGGTCGGGACGTCGCAGGTCGCCGAGACCGGCGAGCTCGTCGAGGTCGAGCTGCGCCCGGAAGCCGCTGGTGCTCTGCGCCCCGTCTCGTCGCGATCGCCGGCACCCGGGCTCGCACGGCGACCGGTCGTGGTGGTGCTCGGCATGCTCACCAAGATGCCGGTGGCCGGCGTCGCCTGGCAGACCCTGCACTACCTCGCCGGCTTCGAGCGGCTCGGCTACGACACCTACTACGTCGAGGCGCACGGACGCACACCCTCGATGCTGATGCAGTCCCACAGTGACGACGGGCCGGCCCTGGCCGCCGCCTACCTCGACCGGCTCCTACGTCGCTTCGGCTTCGCGGGCCGCTGGGCCTACCAGGCGGTGCACGGCGATGAGCGCGTGCTCGGCATGTCCGCCTCCGCCCTGTCGGGGCTGTTCGCGCGCGCCGACCTGGTCGTCAACCTGCACGGCGGGACCGAGCCGCTGCCCGAGCACTCGGCGACCGGTCGCCTGGTCTACCTCGAGACCGACCCGGTGCAGCTGCAGGTAGAGCTGCACGACGGGCTGGAGAGCACGCGCGCGTTCCTTGACCCGCACGTCGCCTTCTTCACCTTCGGGGAGAACCTCGGTCGGGCCGGCTGCGGCCTGCCGATCCCGGCCGGCTACCACTTCCGCCCGACGCGGCAACCAGTCGTGCTGGACCTGTGGCCGCAGACCCCGCCGCCCGCAGACGGCGCCTTCACCACCGTGGGGAACTGGCGCCAGGCCTGGCGCGAGGTCTCGCTCGGCGGTGAGCTGTACGGCTGGAGCAAGCACACGGAGTTCGAGCACCTGCTCGGGTTGCCGGAACGATGTCCGCAGGCCCGGGTCGAGCTGGCCCTGTCCAGCTGCACCACCGAGGAGCAGGACGAGCTGCGCCGCCGCGGCTTCGCGGTCCGCGCCGCCCTGCCCCTGTCGGAGGACCTCGACCCGTACCGCGCCTACCTCGCCGGCAGCCTCGGCGAGCTGACCGCGGCCAAGGACCAGAACGTCCGGCTGCGCAGCGGTTGGTTCAGCGACCGCAGCGCCACCTACCTGGCCAGCGGTCGTCCCGTGATCACCCAGGACACCGGCTTCGGCCGGGTGCTCCCGACCGGCATCGGGCTGCACGCCTGGCGCACCCTCGACGACGCCGTGGCGGCCGTCGAGACGGTGCTCGCCGACCCGGACGGGCAGTCCCGGGCAGCTCGCGAGATCGCCGAGGAGGCGTTCGACTCCGACAAGGTGCTCGGACGGCTGCTCGCGGACATGGGCCTGCCTACCCGGGCCGCGGGACCGCAGACGTCCCTGGGCTCGCTCCCGGTGGCTGCCCCCGTGCTGCCGGACGACCTGCGCCTGGACGCCGTCTCGCGCCGGCCCCTCGTCCTGCCCGAGGCGACGCTGCGTACCGCCCGGACGCTGACCTACCCGCGTCCGCGGGTCGGGCTCGACGCCGGGGCGCCCGAGGTCAGCGTCGTCGTGGTGTGTCACGACGGCCTGCCGCTCACCCGGCTGTGCCTGGCCAGCCTGCTCGCCGACCATGACGACGCGCTGAGCCTCGAGGTGCTCGTCGTCGACAACGCCTCGACCGACGGGACGGCGGCCGACGTCGCCGCGCTCGCCGTTGTCGACCCGCGGGTCCGGTTGCTGCCGCAGTCCACCAACGTCGGCTTCGCCGCAGGGGTCAACGCCGGGCTGGCCGCCGCCGTCGGTGACGTGCTCGTCCTGCTCAACAACGACACGCTGGTGCCTCCCGGCGCCCTGGCCAGGCTGGTGCGGCACCTCACCGACCCCGAGGTCGGCGCTGTCGGCCCGGTCACCAACCGGTGTGGCAACGAGGCCGAGGTCGCGGTCACCTGGTCGACCTGGGGCGGGCTCGTCGCTGCCGCGCAGGACCGCGGCCAGCGCTTTGCCGGCCAGGTCTACGACCTACCAGTCCTGACCATGTTCTGCACCGCCTTCCGGCGGGAGGTCCTCGAGCGCGTCGGGCCGCTGGACGAGCGCTTCGGCATCGGGCTGTTCGAGGACGACGACTGGGCCGAGCGGGTTCGGGCCGCCGGGCTCCGGCTCGTGGTCGCCGAGGACGTCCTGGTGCACCACCACGGTGAGGGCAGCCTCGGCCACCTCGTGGCCACGGGGGAGCACGGCCAGCTGTTCGCCCGCAACCGCGCCGCCTTCGAGGCCAAGTGGGGCCAGGCGTGGCAGCCGCACGCGCACCGCCCGGGCGCCGACTACCTCCGGCAGGTGCGCGAGCTGTGCGACGCCGTGCGCCGCACCCTGCCCGAGCCGGCCCGGGTGCTCGTGGTGAGCAAGGGCGACAGCGCCCTGCTGCGCTTCGGCCGGCCGGCCGGGCACTTCCCGCAGGACGCCGACGGCGCGTTCCCGGGCTACTACCCGGGCGACAGCGGCGAGGCGGTCGACCACCTCGAGCAGCTGTGCGACCGCGGGTTCACGCACCTGGTGCTGCCGGCCACCTCGACGTGGTGGCTCGATCACTACGACGGGCTCGCGCGTCACCTCGACACAAGCGGCGAACGCGTGCTCGACGACGCCGCGGGGACGGTCTTCCGCCTACGCGCCCGCCGACCCGTCGAGGTGGCCTTGTGAGCGTCACCGTGGTTGTCCCCGTGCACGGCAAGGCCAGTCTGACGCGGCACTGCCTCGACCAGCTGCTCGCCCAGGACCTGCCGGCCGGCACCCGTGTGCTCGTCGTCGACGATGCGTCGCCCGACGACACGGTCGCGCTGCTCACCTCCTACGGTGACCGCATCGACGTGCTGCTCCTGCCGGTCAACGTGGGTTTCGGCGCAGCCTGCAACCGCGGCGTCGCGGCCGCCCGAACCGAGCTCGTCGTGCTGCTGAACAACGACACAACGCCCCACCCCGGTTGGCTCGACGCCCTGCTGCGCGAAGCCGAGGAGCACCCGGCAGCGGCGGCCATCGGCGCCCGGCTGCTGCACCTGGACGGCACCGTGCAGCACGCCGGCGTCGTCTTCGGACGCGACCGGCTGCCGCACCATGCCTATGCCGGCTTCCCCGGCCACCACCCGGCTGTCGTGCGCTCGCGCGCCTTCCAGGTCGTCACCGGCGCGTGCCTGCTGCTGCGCCGGTCGGTCTTCTTCGCCCTGGGCGGCTTCGACCTGCGCTACCGCAACGGCCACGAGGACGTCGACCTGTGCCTGCGGCTGCGCGAGGCCGGCCACGAGGTGCGCTACTGCGGCACCGCGGTGCTCACGCACCTCGAATCGGTCTCGCGCGGTCGCACCAGCCCCGAGCAGGCCGAGAACGGCCGGCTGTACTGCCAGACCTGGCAGTCACGGGTCATCCCCGACGACCTCGAGCTGTACGCCGACGACGGGCTGCTGGCCGTGCGGTACGAGGGCGACACCACCCCGCTCGTGGCCGAGGTGGCGATCGAGCTCGCGACGCTCGAGCGGCGCGAGCGTGGCCAGGAGGCCGAGCGGCTGCTCCGACAGCGCACCCGGCAGGTGCATGAGCTGCTGCAGGACGCCGTCCGCCTGTCCGTGCTCGCCGCGACCGCCGGCCACCGCGACGTGCTGACCGTCCGCACTGTGGCACGCTCGCACTGGCCGCAGGACGGGCTGCAGCTGTCCGGCCTGCTCGAGGCCTCGCACGCGACGGTGCTCGAGGGCGACGACCGGGTGCAGGAGGCGCTCGGCGAGCTGCAGGCGGCGCTGGCCGCGCGGCTCGACGACGCCTTCGCCCCGCACCCCGGACCGGGCTACCGGCGCCTGGTGCGCCGGGTGCGCGAGCGCATCACGGAGCTCGTGCCCGAAGGCGCGACTGTTCTCGTGATCAGCCGCGGTGACAGCGAGCTGGTGCAGATCGAGGGCCGGACGGCTCAGCACTTCCCCTGCGACGCCGACGGGGACTATGCCGGCTTCCATCCTGCCGACAGCGAGGCGGCGATCGCCCACCTCGCGGCCCAGCAGGCACGGGGTGCGACCCACCTCGTGCTCCCGGCCACCGCGATGTGGTGGCTGGACCACTACCCGGGGTTCTGCGAACACCTCTTGCAGCACCGCGCGCTGCTGCTGGACGACCCGCGCGACTGCCGCATCTACGTTCTGGAGGAGTCCTCATGAGCCGCTGCCGGTGCGGGTGCGCCACCGAGGTGGCGGTCCTGCGTGACGCCGTCGCCAGCCTCCAGCTGACGCTCAAGGAGGTGCAGAGCCTGGTCCGGTCACGCCCGCCACAGGTGCAGACGCCGACCCGAGCCGAGTACGACGCGGTGCTCCACGATCTGCCTGGCGCCGTGCTGGGGCTGGTGCCCGTGGGCGCGCGGGTCCTGGTCGTCAGCCGCGGCGACGACCGGTTGCTCGCCCTCGACGGTCGCGTCGGCGGCCACTTCCCGCAGGCGGACGACGGCACCTACGCCGGCCACCACCCGCACGACAGCGAGGCCGCCGTCCTCGAGCTCGAGCGCATGCGCGCCCAGGGCTGGCGGTACCTCGTGTTCCCGATCACCGCCCTGTGGTGGCTCGACCACTACGCCGGGCTCCGCCGCCACCTCGAGACGACCGGGCGACTGCTGCTGCACCGCGACGGGCTCGGGCTGGTCTACGGCCTTGCCCATCCGTCCGAAGCGGACGCCGCTGCCCTCTCCGCCGACCCGACCCAGGAGTCCTTCGCATGAGCACCCGTGTCCTGTACGTCGTGCACCACCACCCCTCGGTCATGGCGGGAGGGGCGGAGAACTACGCGCTGGAGCTCTACACCCAGGTCCGCGACAGCGCGCCGGAGTTCGCGCCGCTGCTGCTCGCGGGCACCGGTCCGGCGGGGAGCGGTCGCGGCACCCCGCACCCCGGCACGCTGATCGAGCCGGTGGGCGGTGACCCGGGCCAGTACTTCTTCCACACCGATGCCGCGGACTACGACTGGTTCCTGTCCAGCGCACGCAACAAGGAGTTCTACACGCGCTACCTCGCCGACTTCCTGCGCTCGTACCGGCCGGACGTCGTGCACGTCCAGCACAGCCTGTTCTTCGGCTTCGACCTCCTGCGGACGATCCGCAACGTGCTGCCGCACGCGGCGATCATCTACACGCTGCACGAGTACCTGCCGATGTGCTTTCGCGACGGCCAGCTGCTGCGCACCGACGGGAAGCTGTGCACAGGACCGAGCCCGCGCAAGTGCAGCTCCTGCTTCCCTGACATCAAGCCGCAGGACTTCTTCCTGCGCGAGCGGTTCATCAAGGCCCAGCTCGTCGAGGTCGACTTCTTCGTGTGCCCGAGCCGGTTCCTGCTCGAGGCGTACGCCGACTGGGGCATCCCGCGCGAGAAGCTCGTGCACGAGCAGAACGGCCGCCTGCCGGTGCGCCGGCAGCCGTCCCGCACCTTGCCGGGGGGCGCCCCGGACGGCCCGCGCAACCGGTTCGGCTACTTCGGCCAGTTCACCCGCTACAAGGGATCGGACGTCCTGCTCCAGGCGATGGGCCGCCTCGCCGAGCGAGAGGAGCGCTCGCGCGCCAAGCGCGTCGGCAGTCAACGCAGCGGTGACGACAGCCGGACCGCCGGCACGACGAGCCCGCTCGACGCCGACCTCAGCGCCGGGCGCCCCGAGCTCGTCCTGCACGGCGCGAACCTCGAGCACGCCCCGCAGGAGTTCCAGGACCGCTTCCATGACCTGCTCGACGACAACGCCGGCACCGTCCGGCTGCACGGCAGGTACACCGCGACCGAGCTGCCCTCGCTCATGGCCGACGTCGACTGGGTCGTCGTGCCGTCGATCTGGTACGAGAACGCGCCGCTGGTCATCCAGGAGGCGTTCCAGCACGGCAAGCCGGTGATCTGCAGCGACATCGGGGGGATGGCCGAGGCCGTCACCGACGGCGTCGACGGGTTGCACTTCCGCGCCGGCTCGGCCAACGCCCTCGCCGACACCCTCGCCCGGGCCGCCTCGACGCCCGGCCTCTGGGACACCCTTGCCGCCGGCGTGCGACCCGTCCGGTCGATGGACGATCACGTCAACGCGTTGGCGGGCGTCTACCGCCGGGCGCTCGCCGAGCGCCGTCCCGAGCTGACGTCCCTGCCTGGCCCGCGCATCTCTGAGGAGCCGTCCCGTGTCGACCGCTGAGCTGTCTGCTCCCCAGGCGCCCACCGAGGCGCATGCCCCCGAAAGGCAGGTGCCCGCTGCGGCTGCGGTCGAGGAGCGCGCTGCGGTAGAGCCGGCCGAGCGCATCGTCCTCGGCCAGGTCGAGTTCGCGAGCCGCGTCGGCGATCAGGTCCTGCTGGTCGGCTGGCACGGCGAGGAGAGCGATCTCGGCGCGCCTGAGCGCGCTGCGCGGGCCGGCCGGCTCGACGCTCGCTCGCTGAGCATCCCGCACACCCGCCCGGTGTCCCTGCCGAGCGGGCGGGTCGGCACCGGAACCGGGTTCCTCGCTGTGGTCACGACCGCGTGGCCGGCGTCCCCGGTCGTGATCCGGTTGGGCCGCGTCAGCCTGCTCGTGACTCCGGAGCAGCTCGGGAACGTGCTGGTCGACGTGCGGGCGCTCGCCTGGGAGGGCCTCGGCGGCATCGACGTCGAGCGGCGCAAGCGCGCCGCGGCGTTCCTCGCCGGCGCTGTCACCTGCGCGCCGGACGCGCCGTTCCGTCGCCAGCTGTCCCAGGACCTGCATGCGGTGCACGAGACGCTGCGCGAGGCCCTGCCGTCGGTGCAGATCGCCGCCGACCAGCCCCGCGGGCTGTTCGTCGACCAGCTCTACTCCCTGGACGACTCGGCCTTCTACGTCCGTGGCTGGGTGCGCGACACCGAGGCCGAGCTGACGAGCCTGGTCGTCGTCTCGCCCGAGGGCGCGACGAGCGACGTCCTGCCCGGCCTTGCCCGCTACCCCCGTCCGGACGTCGATGCGTTCTACGCCGACGACGGCGCCGTGCCAACGGCGGAGCGAACCGGCTTTCTGGCCACCTTCGTGCTGCCGGCGCCGAGCCGGCTCGGCGTCGGCTGGAAGCTCGAGCTCCGCAACGCCGCCGGCGACGCGGTCGAGGCGCCTGCGCCGCCCGTCCTGAGCGACCCGCTGGCCGCCCGCACCGCCGTGCTCAGCGACCTGGCCTACGACCTCGCACCGGACGCGCCGTTCCTGGCCGCGCACGCCGAACCGGCGCTGTCCCGGCTGGTGGCGCACCGCACCGGTCCGGAGGAGGTGACCGCCGTGCACACCTACGGGACGCCGGTCACCGCGCCCGAGGTCACGGTGCTCGTGCCGCTCTACAAGCGTCTCGACTTCCTCGAGCACCAGCTCGCGGCCTTCGTCTCCGACCCCGCCATGCGGGCGGTCGACCTCGTCTACGTGCTCGACTCGCCTGAGCTCTCGCAGCTCGCGGTGCAGCAGGCCGAGGGCCTGTCGCGCATGTACGCGGTGCCGTTCCGGCTGGTGCTCCTGCGGCGCAACCTCGGCTTCGCCGACGCCAACAACGTCGGGGCGCGCTTCGCCCGCGGGCGTTTGCTGCTGCTGCTGAACTCCGACGTGCTGCCGGACCGTCCCGGCTGGCTCGCGACGCTGGTCGAGGCGCACGACCGCCTGCCCGACGTCGGCGCCGTCGGCGCGAAGCTGCTCTACGAGGACGACTCGCTGCAGCACGCCGGCATGTACTTCGACCGGCCCGAGGGCTCGGCGCTGTGGACCAACGGCCACTACTTCAAGGGCCTGCACCGCAGCTTCCCGCCGGCGTGCGTCGAGCGCTCCGTCCCCGCGGTGACCGGTGCCTGCCTCATGCTCGCGACCGACCTGTGGAACGAGAGCGGAGGCCTGTGCGGCGGCTTCGTCCAAGGCGACTACGAGGACTCGGACCTGTGCCTGCGCCTGCTTCAGAGGGGTCTGCGCAACTGGTACGTCCCGGCCGCCGAGCTCTACCACCTGGAGGGCCAGTCCTACCCGGACGAGCTGCGCCGGGCGGTCGGCCGCTACAACACCTGGCTGCAGACGCACCTGTGGGACGCCCAGGTGCACACCGCGATGCGCGAGCACGGCGCCGCACCGGAGCTGTAGCCGTGGGCGGGATGGGCAGGACCGGCGGGACGGCGCGTTCCGGCGACGCCGCACCGCTGGTGCTCGTCGGGGGAGCCGTCGCACAGCGGCCCGGGCGCGGCGGGCACGCCGGGGTCTTCCTGCAGTGGCTGCTCGGCCTGCAGCAGCTCGGCTGCCGGGTGGCGTTCGTCGACCGGCTGCTGCCGGGCGACGAGGCAGCGCAGCGTGCCTGGCTGCGCACGGTCTTCGCCCCGTACGACGTGCCCGTCCTGCTCGCCGGCGTCGACCGGCTGCCCCGCGCCGACCTGCTGCTCGACGTCATGGGCTACACCGGAGTCGACGCCGACGTCCGCGCGTTCGTCGACGTCGACCCGGGCTTCGGCCAGCTGTGGGCCGAGCTCGGCCTGCACGACCCATACGGTGCCTACGACGCTTTCGTCACGGTCGGCACGGCGGTCGGTTCGCCGACGTCCCTCGTCCCGACACGCGGGCTCGACTGGCTGCCCGTTCCACCGCCGGTGCACCTTCCGTCGTGGCCGGTCGGCAGGGGTGGTCCGACCTTCACGACCGTCGCGTCCTGGCGCGGGCCGTTCGGGCCGGTCGAGCACGCGGGGCGCAGCTACGGCCTGCGGGTGCACTCGTTCCGACCGCTTCTCGGGCTGCGCACCGCCGCGGGCGTCGAGATCGAGCTGGCCCTCGCGATCGACCCGGCCGACGAGGCAGACCGCGTGGCGCTGCTGGCCGCGGGCTTCCGGCTGGCCGACCCGGCGCGGGTCGCCGGCACCCCGCAGGACTACCGGCGGTACGTCTCGGCTTCGGCGGGCGAGCTCTGCGTCGCCAAAGACCTCTACGTCGCCACCCGCGGCGGCTGGTTCAGCGACCGGTCGGCCTGCTACCTCGCCGCCGGCCGTCCGGTCGTCGCCCAGGACACCGGCTGGACGGCGGCCCTGCCGTCCGGCGAGGGCCTGCTCGCCTTCTCCGACACGGCCTCGGCCGCCGCGGCCCTCGCCGAGGTCGTGGCCGCGCCGTACCGCCACGCCCGCGCTGCCCGCGAGCTCGCCGAGGCGCACCTGTCGGCTCCGGTCGTGATCGGCCCGCTGCTGGACCGGCTGCTCGGCACCGGCGCGGTCCGGGCGGCGGCGTGACCACCGTCGTGGTTGCCGGCGCCCTGGCCAACAAGCCGGACAGCGGCGGTGAGGCATGGGTGCGCCTGACCTGGGTGCGCGGCCTGGCCGACCTCGGTCTCGAGGTGCGCTTCGTCGAGTCGGCCGACGTCGCGGCGGACGGGCCCGCCGTCGCGTGGTTCGACGCGGTGACCGACTGGGCCGGCCTGACCGGGCGGGCCACCCTGCTCGACGGACACGGCGAGCGCCTGCGCGGACCCGACCTCACTGGCGTGGCCGAGGACGGCGCCGCTCTGCTCGACCTGTCCGGCAGCCTCACCGACCGCGCCCTGCTGGGCGCCTTTCGCTGCCGCACCTACGTCGATCTCGATCCGGGCTGGACCCAGCTCTGGGACGCCGCCGGGCTGCTGGGCGACGCGCTCGACCACTACGACACGCACCTGACGGTCGGCGATGCCGTCTCTGACTGCGGGCTGCCGCTGTCGGGCCGGCGCTGGGAGCCGGTCCGGCCGCTGGTGCTGCTGGCGGACTGGCAGGGGGGAGACCCGTCGCTGGCCGGGCCGCTCACAACAGTCGGCAGCTGGCGAAGTCCGTCCGGCACCCTGCCGTACGAGGGCCGCGCCCTCGGCGGCAAGGCCCGCTCGTGGCGACCGCTGTCGGACCTGCCCGACCGGGTGCCGCAGGACTGCACCGCCGTGGTGGCCGCGCACCCCGCCGACGACGACGACCTCGACCGGCTGCGCGCCGGCGGCTGGTCGCTGCAACCGCCGTCCGCTGTGGCGACCCCGGCGGACTACCGCGCGTTCGTGCTCGGGTCGGGCGGCGAGCTGTCCGTCGCCCAGGAGCTGTACGTGGGGACCCGCTGCGGCTGGACGAGCGACCGCACCGCGGCCTACCTTGCCAGCGGCCGGCCGGCCGTCGTGCAGGACACCGGCTTCTCGGCCGCGCTGCGGGGCAGCCCGGCGCTGGTCGCCTTCAACGGCTGCGACGACGCGGTCACGGCCTGCCGCGCGCTGGTCGGGGCCTGTCCCCAGGAGCTGTCCGCCGCGGCCCGGACGCTCGCGGCCCAGGTCTTCTCGACCCGCGTCGTGCTGCCCCGGGTGCTCGACCGGCTCGGCGTGCGGTGATGCGTGTCCTGCTGTCCGGCATGCTCGTCCGGCACCCACACCAGGGCGGAGCCACGTGGGCGGCGGCGCAGTGGGCGCTCGGCCTGCGCGCGCTCGGCCACGAGGTCACCGTCGTCGAGCAGCTCGACGCACCGGCCACCGCCGAGCAGGCGGCGTACGCGCGGACGGTCGAGCAGGAGACGGGGATCGCCGTCGCGCTGTTCGCGGGCGAGTCGGGCGAGCTGGCCCGGCGCACCGGGCCGGTCGACCTGCTCGTCAACCTGTCCGGCGTGCTGCGCGACGAGGCGCTGCGGGCCACTGCGGCCAGACGGCTCTACGTCGACCTCGACCCCGGCTTCACGCAGGTCTGGCACGCCCAGGGCGCCGACGTCGGGCTGGGGGGCCACGACGCGCACGTCACCGTGGGCCTCGCCGTCGGCACGCCGTCCTGCCCCGTGCCCACCGGCGGCCTCGCGTGGCGCGCCGTCCTGCCGCCGGTGGTGCTCGACCGTTGGACGCCCGCCGGTTCGCCGGCCGGCCCGGCGGCCACGACCGTCGGCCACTGGCGCAGCTACGGCCCGGTCGAGCATGACGGGCTGCGCTACGGCCAGCGCGCCCACTCGGCCCGCCGGCTGCTCGACCTGCCCGCGCGCAGCCCGCTGCCCCTGCGTCCGGCGCTGGGCATCGACCCGTCCGAGACCACCGACCTCGCCGCGCTCGACCGGCACGGTTGGCAGCTGCTCGACCCGCGCGTCGTGGCGGCTACCCCCGACGACTACCGGTCCTTCGTCCGCAGCTCGGCGGCCGAGGTGGGCATCGCCAAGAGCGGCTACGTCGACGCGCGCACGGGGTGGTTCAGCGACCGGAGCGCCTGCTACCTGGCGGCCGGGCGCCCCGTCGTCGCGCAGGACACCGGGTGGTCGTCCCGACTGCCCGCCGGCGCCGGCCTGCATGCCTACGACGACGTGGACGGCGCCGCGGCGGCCCTCGAGCTCGTCGCGGGCGACCCGGCCGGACAGGGAAGGGCGGCGCAGGCGCTGGCCCGCGAGCACCTGGACGCTCGCCGCGTGCTCAGCGGGCTCTTGGAGGACCTCGCATGAGGGTCACCGACCGCGAGCTGCGCGCCGTGATCGAGCCCCGCACCGGGCCGGTCGCGCGGCTCGTCCGCCGTCCTTCGCCGTCGGCGAGCACCGCCGGCCTAGAGCTGCTGGAGGTGCGCTGGGCGGACGGCGCCGAGCGCACCCTCGTCCTCAAGTCGGCCGGCCGCGACACGGCCCGCGAAGTCGCCGTGTACGAGCAGGTACTGCGCGGCGCCGGGCTCGGCACCGCGGGTTTCGTCGCCGGCTCGACCCGCGGCGCCGGCTGGCTGCTGCTGGAGGCCGTGCCCGGCCGGCCGCTGTGGGAGAGCGCCGACCTCGGGGCCTGGTGCGTCACCGCCCGGTGGCTGGCGCGCGCGCACGTCCGGCTGGCCGGGGCCGCCCACCGCCTCGGGCAGGCGGTCGCTGACGGCGGCCTCGACAAGGCCGTCGCGCGCGATCCGCGCGCCACCCGTCTGGAGGATCCGTACGCGCTGGCGGTGGCCGCCCTACGGGCCGCGCCGGCGACCGTCGTCCACGGCGAGCTGTTCCCGTCCAACGTGCTGGTGCGCGAGCGCGCGGGCCCCTGCGTCGTCGACTGGGAGACCGCCGGCTCGGGTTCCGGGCTGCTCGACCTGGCCGCCCTGTGCACAGGCTGGCCGCCGGATGAGGCCCAGGAGATCGCGCGCGCCTACGGCGGCGACCTCGCGCTGCTGCCCGCCGCGCGGCTGGTCGTCGCGGTGCGCTGGCTCGCCGAGCCGGCCCCGGACCCGCAGGCCGCGGGCGGTCAGGCCGCGCGCACCGACTGGTTCGGAGAGGCCACCGCAGCTGCCCAGGCGATGGCTGCCCAGGCGGCGGCCGCCCAGGCGGCGGCTGCGCAGGCGGTCCGGGCATGACCGGCGCACGGCTGCTCGTCGTCAACGCGGACGACCTCGGGCTCACCGACGGTGTCAACGCCGGGATCCTGCACGCCGCCCGGCACGGCATCGTCACGAGCGCGAGCCTCATGGTCCGGGCGCCGGCGGCCGCTGCTGCGGCCCGTGCCGTGCGCATGCTGCCGGGGCTGTCCGTCGGGCTGCACCTCGACCTGGCCGAGTGGGAGCACGACGGCGAGCAGTGGCGCCCGCTGTACGAGGTGGTCGACACCTCCGACGCCGAGGCCGTCGCGGCCGAGCTCGGTCGGCAGCTCGACCGCTTCGCGGTGCTCGTCGGCCGTGCGCCCAGCCACCTCGACTCGCACCAGCACGTCCACCGCAGCGAGCCGGTGCACGGGCTGGTCCTCGCCGCCGGCGCGCTGCTCGGCGTGCCGGTGCGCAGCGCGAGCGACCGCATCTCCTACCGGGGCGACTTCTACGGCCAGAGCGGCAAGGGGGAGCCCTACCGCGAGGCGATCACCGTCGACGCCCTGTGCGCGCTTGTCGCGGCGCTGCCCGAGGGCACCACCGAGCTGGGCTGCCACCCCGGCTTCAGCGACCACCTGGCCTCCGTCTACGCGCTCGAGCGCGACGTCGAGGTGCGGGTGCTGTGCGCGCCGGAGGTGCTGGAGGCCGTCCGGGCCGCGGACGTGCAGCTCGTCCCGATGCCAGCTGGCTCCTGACCCAATGTGGGCACAGAACATGCCGACACTTCACCGTGAGTGCCGCGGCCAGGCGGCCTACGTCCCCGTCCTGACGCCGCCGACACGGCCGCCCGGAGCGCGTCGCCGGAACTGACCCCTCCCGAAGGAGCGCCATGCGCATCGGCCTGCTGTGGACGCGCGACGACGCGGGCCTGTACTCCAACGCCCCGTTCGACGAGCTGTTCGCCTACGTCGGGCACAACAACGGCAACCTGGCGTTCGTCCACGCCATCCGTGAGCAGGTGCAGGCGCCGATGGTCGTGTATCCCTGGGGGACGCCCGCCGCGACCCTGCGCCGCGAGGTCGACGTGCTGGTCATGCCGTGCGCGAACCAGCTCGGCAAGCACTCCGACCTGGGTGCCCTGGCCAAGACGCTGGAGGCGGCGGACGTGCCCGTGGTCGCCATCGGCCTCGGCGCGCAGGCCGCCGATGAGTCCCAGGACGTCGAGCTGACGGCCGGGACGCTCTCGTGGCTGCAGACGCTGGCGCGGCTGCGGCCGAACGACGCGCCGAACATCTACGTGAGAGGTCCGTACACCGAGCGGCAGGTGCGGCGCCTCGGCGTCGACGGCGTCGTCATGGGCGGCTGCCCGAGCATGTTCCTCAACCCGCGCCCCGACCTCGGGCTGCGCCTCCAGGCCAGCGCCGAGCGGATGCCCCGCAGCCTGTGCGTGGCCGCCGCGCAACAGTCGTGGGCCAAGTGCGCCGACATCGAGCAGCAGCTCGTCGCGATGGTCAGCGACAGCTGGTTCCCCGGCTCGTACGTCCCGCAGTCCATGAGCGACATGATCAAGATCAGCCGGGATGAGTTCGGCACGATCGAGCCGGACGTCCTCGAGGCGATCCGCCGCTTCGTCGCGCCGCACCTGTCCCTCGAGCTGTTCCAGGAGTGGTGCCGGCAGTACGCGCGTTCGTTCTACGACGTCCCGAGCTGGATGGACCACCTGCGCCGCTACGACCTGACCGTCGGCGCGCGCTACCACGGCGTGGCGCTCGCGCTGCAGGCCGAGCGGATCGGGCTGACGATCACCGTCGACACCCGCACCAAGGAGCTCTGCGAGCAGACCGGCGTGCCGAGCGTGGCGGCCGAGGACCTGCGCGGACC
>Ga0335397_10001475_pt1 | contig 32095 bp, 29 predicted proteins | sample MAT04_FD_205740 | JGI IMG/M metagenome (GOLD analysis project Ga0335397, IMG submission 205740) | Freshwater microbial communities from Lake Fryxell liftoff mats and glacier meltwater in Antarctica - MAT-04 (spades assembly) (version 2) ... | reverse complement strand
CGGACAGTCCATCTCACCAGGGGTGCCTGCCGTGATGATCATCGTGCGAGTTCCATCAATGATCAGCGCCATGTCCTTGTTCGCCCGGCCGTCGACGATGGCGAAACCCGGCGGCGGTTGCACGGCGTAGACCCACGCGACCACGTCGATCGTGCGATCGGGGGTAGCCGTGCCAACATCGACAGCCAGCGGACCAGCATCGGACTCGCGGCTCTTCGCAAACGCGACCACCACAAGTGCCAGCCCGCCCAGCGCTGCAATCGTCATCCAAAATCGCAGGGTGAAGAACTGCCGCACGGCGAGAGCGTAGGTCAGCCGACGCGAAGAGCGGCAGCAGTCGCCGCCGCGGCACGAACCGCCGCGGCACCGATCGCATCGAGAACGTCGTCCGTGTGGCCCAAGCCAACGAACACCGCTTCGTACGCACCTGGGGCCAGAGCAACACCCTCGGCGAGCATCGCGTGGAAGAACACACGGAACATCGCCTCGTCGGTGGTCTTCGCTTCGGCGAAATTGGTTGGCGCGACACCTGCACCCAACGCGTCGCCGAAGTACATGCCCACCAGCGTGCCCACGACCGGGAAGTTGGCCGCCAAACCCGCCGAAGCAAAGGCGGCGGTCAGCAACGCCGACAGTCTCGCTGCGCGACCACGCAGCAACGAGTACGCCTCGGGCGTCAGCAGGGCAAGTGCCGCCCGACCAGCGGCTGTGGCCAACGGGTTGCCCGCCAGCGTGCCGGCGTGAAACACGGGGCCCAGCGGTGACAGCGTTTCCATGATGTCGCGACGGCCGCCGACGCACCCGATCGGCAGGCCGCCACCGATGACCTTGCCGAACGTGGTGATGTCGGCGCGCACACCGAACTGCTCTTGTGCGCCACCAGTACCAAGACGGAAGCCGGTGATCACCTCATCGAACACCAACAGCGCGCCCACGCGATCGCACTCGGCGCGGAGGCCCTCGAGGAAGCCTGGCGCCGGCACAACGACACCCATGTTCGCAGCCAGCGGCTCGACGAACACCGCCGCCACTTGCTCGTCCAACACTGGCACCACGTTGTACGGCACCACCAGTGTGCTGGCCACCGCGCTCGCGGGCACACCGGCGGTGCCCGGTAGCCCGAGCGTTGCAACACCGCTGCCACCAGCCGCCAACAGCGCATCGGTGGCACCGTGGAAGTTGCCGTGGAAGATCACGATGCGGTCGCGACCGGTGAAGCCCCGCGCCAGGCGAACCGCGGTGCTGGTGGCCTCGGTGCCTGAGTTCATCAGGCGCACCCGCTCGCAGCTGGGCACCCGTGCGACGATCTCCTCCGCCAGCAACATCTCCCCCGGCGTCGGCGCACCATACGAGGTGCCGCCCGCGGCCGCGCCGCTGATGGCAGCCGTGATCACCGGGTGTGCGTGGCCGAGGATGATGGCGCCATAGCTCTGCACGAGATCGAAGTAGCGCGTGCCTTCCACATCGAACACGTATGGGCCTTCTGCGCGATCGACGATGTACGGCGTGCCACCCACCGACTTGAACGCCCGAATGCTGCTGTTCACGCCGCCCGGAATGACCGCACACGAGCGGGCAAAAAACTTGGCATTCGTACGAGGCTGATCGGTCACTACATGCTCCTCAGGAGAAGGACTCGGCGTACCAGCGGGTGAGGTACGTGAGGATGACATCGGCACCGGCACGACGGATGGCGGTGAGCTGTTCGGTGGCTACCGCGTCGTGGTCGATCCAGCCGTTCGCCGCCGCGGCCTTGATCATCGCGTACTCGCCGCTGACGTGATACGCCGCGACCGGCACATTCACTGCAGCCTTCACGGCGGCGATGATGTCGAGGTAGCTGAGCGCCGGCTTCACCATCACCATGTCTGCGCCCTGCGCGATATCCGCTTGCACTTCCATGATCGCCTCGCGGGCGTTGCGCCAGTCCTGCTGGTACGCCTTGCGGTCGCCGCCGCCGACAATTGCACAATCGACAGCGTCGCGGAACGGGCCGTACAGGCCACTGGCGTACTTGGCCGAGTAGGCCAGGATCGAGGTGTTGCCATGCCCGGCGCCATCGAGCGCCGCACGGATGGCACCGACCTGACCATCCATCATTCCGCTGGGCGCGACCATGTGCGCGCCGGCGTTGGCTTGCGCGACCGCAATACGGCCGTAGATCTCCAACGTCGCGTCGTTGTCGACCGACGTGTTCGGGTCGCCCGCCGGCCCATCCAGCACACCACAGTGACCGTGGGACGTGTACTCATCCACGCACAGGTCGGCCATCAGCACCATGCGGTCGCCCACATCGGCGGCGAGGTCCTGCAGGGCCAGCTGCACGATGCCGTTCGGGTCGAAGGCGCCCGAGCCGATCTCGTCCTTGACGGACGGCACACCGAACAGGATGACCGCCTTCACACCAAGGTCAGCGAGCTGGCGAACTTCATCCTGCAGACTGGCACGGGTGTGCTGGACCACGCCCGGCAACGATGCAATCGGCTGCGGCGCATCGATGCCTTCCCGCACGAACAGCGGCGCCACCAATTGGCGAACGTCGAGCTGAGTTTCGGCGACGAGATCGCGCATCGCGGAAGAGTTGCGCAAACGCCGAGGTCGCGAGGCGGGAAAAGAACCGGGCACGGCTATGCATCGTAACGATCTCCTCAGGTCTGCCCCCCAACGCGCCGATACCTTTCACTGATGGATGCGCCCACCGCACACCGCGAACCCAGTACCAAGGTGTTGGCCTCGCTGGAGCAGCAGGCGGTACAGGCGCGCCAGGCGGGCGACTTCGACAACGCCGGCCGGCTCTTCGCGATGGCCGCCGACGCCGCCGACAACCACCAGACGCAGCTCAATCTGCAGATTCGGCAAGCCTGCTGCCTACTTGCGGTCGAGCGTTACGAAGACGCCGCCGCCCTGACGCGGGTCGTCGCCCAGCAGGCGCGATCAGAGGGATATCTGCCCGAACTGGCCGATGCGCTGGGCGTGATGGTCGACCACCACAGTCGCTCGAATCGGCTCGCTGAAGCCGCCCACATCTTGTCCGAGGCCGTGTACATCCTTGATCGGCTACCCAACGAGGCCGCCAACTACCAGGTCATGCACAACATGGCCGTCACTTACGCGCAGTGCGGTTTCGTGGAAGCAGCTCTTGAGCTGTACGACCGTGCGCTGCGACTGGCCGACACCGACGACGACCGCCAGTTCGCATACTCCAGCATGTCGGGCGCCTACCATTACGCCGCCCAGCGAGCACCTGACCCCGCCGAACGCAGCCGACTCGTCCACGACGGCCTCTATGCATCAACCGCCGCGCTGGACCCCGAGGGTGGGCACGAGATGATGGCGATCTGCCAGGCCATGGCACATCGCTCGATGATGCTCGCCGAGATCGGCCACTACCACGCTGCGCTGGACGACGCCCGCAGCGCTCGGGCGCTCGCCACCGAGCACGGCATGCGCGAAGAGCAAGTCATCGCAATGTCCGGCGAGGCAATGGCGCTGTGGGGAGCCAGCCAGAGCACCGACGTCATCGACCTCATCGGCGACACGCTCGCTCTTGCGGCTGAGATCAACTACACCGAGTACCTCGCGCCGCTGTTCAAGGTGGAAGTCGAGGTGCTGTGGAAGATGGGCCGCCTCGACGAGGCGCGTACCGCCTTGGAGCGCAACCTCGAAGAAGCCAACCGCCGGCTGCACGATGAACGCACCGCCCGCTGGGAGCACGTGCGCCTCGGCGTCGAGCATCTACGTGTCGAAGCCATCAGCGAAAGCGACCCGCTCACCGGTCTGCCCAACCGACGCCATCTCGCGCACCTGCTGCCCGAGGTTCTGGAAGAACACGCACCCGTGTGTGTCGGCGTCATCGACCTCGACGGCTTCAAGCTGGTCAACGACGAGTACGGCTACCTCGAGGGCGACAGTGTGCTGCAGGAAGTCGCCGGGCTGTTGGAACGGGTCTGTCGACGCGGTGATTCAGTAGTCCGCCTGGGTGGCGATGAGTTCGTGATGATCCTGCGCGAAACCTCCCCGGGCGATGCCCGCTTCGTTTTCGAGCGTGTTCGCATGCTGATCGCAACGCGCACCTGGCATGGCATTCCGAGCAGCGTGACGATCACTGCCTCCGTTGGCGCATCGGTCGGAAGTGGATCATTCGACTCCACTCGCGTGCTCGCTGACGCGACCACCGCGCTGCAGCAGTCGAAGAAGAGCGGCCGCGACCGCGTCACCTTCCGCTAACGCGGCAGCCAGGACCGGTAGCGTCTCGGACGATGGCAGCCCAGGCATGGTTCTCACGCGGCGACGTCGACGTCACCCCCGGCACAGTTGCAGTACTGCAATTGACGGTGGTCAACCTCGCTGAGTCGACCGACACATTCGTGCTCACCCCAGCGGGTATGGCCGCCGGCTGGAGCACCATCAACCCAGCCACGCTCACCCTCTTCGGCGGCACGCAGCAGGTCATCGATATCGAGGTGTTCCCGCCGCTGCTACCCAGCACCACGGCCGGCCCGACCTCGCTGACCATCCGCATCATTCCCCAGAGCGACCCCGACGACATTCGTAGCGCGGAGACGACGCTCAACATTGCCGGCAGCTTCGACCGTCGGCTCGATGTTCTGCAGCCCGCACTACGAGGTCGCCGCAGCGCAACCTACGAGATGATGCTGGAGAACCGGGGCAACACCCAGGCCAGCTGCCGCCTACACCTGATCGATTCGTCCGGTCGCGTCGAGGCCGAGTTCGACCCGCCCGCTGCAGGTGTCGAGCCGGGCGGCAGCACGCTCATCCGGATGAAGGTGCGCACGAAGGGCTTCCAGTGGGAGCGGCGGGCGCGCACCATCCCCTTCCGCATCGACGCCGACCAACCCGGCAGCCCTACCGCGACCAGCACTGCGACGTTCGTGCAAACGCCGATGGTGCCCGAACGTGTGGTTGGGCGCATCGTCGGCCTGATCACGGTCGCAGCCGTCCTCCTGACCGGATGGTTCGGCGTGGTCGAGCCGGCGATTCGTGACGCCGCCGACACAGCGGTGCGCGAGGCAGTTCCCGAGACCACCACCACGATCGCGCCGACCATCGACTCGCTCACCGGCGTCACCGTGCTGCCATCCGTGCCGGAGAAGGAGGAGGGCACCATCGTCAATATCCCGCTCTCCGTTTCAGTCCCCGTCGGTCAGTCGGACACCGCGGTGTACAAGGTGCCGGCCGGTCAACGCCTGCGTCTCACCGACCTCATCGCCCAAAACCCCAACAGCGACCAGGGCTCACTGCTGATACTGCGCGGCGACCTGCCACTGTTCACGTTCTCCCTCGCGCAGGTCTACGGCGACGTCAGAGCATCGCTGGTCACGCCGATCGAGCTGCTGGCAGGCGAGGAGCTGATCGTGCAGGTCACCTGCACCAGCCAAGGCGACCAGACGCTGAGCGCATGCTTCCAGAACGTGTTCGCCAGCGGCCTACTGCTGCCTGCGTAGGCAGACGACCAGCATCCGCGAGGGGCCAGGCTCAGAGACCGTTCTGCTCAACCACCGGGCCAGTTGGCGGTGCCCGGCGCGGTGCCCCCTGCGCGACTGACCACCAACACCTCGGCGATCGCGGCTTGCCCGTCGGCTGTTTGCGCCACCAGCGTGCGGTCGCCCGCGCGGTCGGTGGGGCGCACGAGAAACTGCACGTCCAGCGTGCCGTAACCGGTGGTGACGGCGTTGAGCCTGGTACCACTGCCATCGCCCCAGGAGATGATGACCGCAACGTTGGGTTCGAAGCCGATACCGGTGAGCGTCACGCGCGAGCCAGGGACGATGGTGGTGTTGCTGGCTGCCATCTTCGGCTCGTAATGAGCGTCGCCGCTGATCAGAATTGTTGCGTACACGCCACCATCAGTGTCCGCGACCACGATGGCGGTGCGCCGGCCAGACCCTGTGGGACTGAAGATCACCTGTAGGTCGCACGCCATGCCGGCGTCGAGCGACTTCCGTGTGCATTCGTCGAGGTTGACCTGGAAGTCGTCCGGGTTCGAGCCCAGCACCTTGACCGAAGTGATTCGCACCGGGTTGAACGCAACGTTACTGAGTGTGAACGGCATCGGCTCGCCGCGGGAGCCCACGACGAGCGAGCCGCCATAGCCGCCGCCGGGTGTGGGTGCGAGGGCCGGGTCGCCACCGAGACCGGAGAGCTGAGTACTGATCGACACCGCATCGAAACCGGCTTCGCTGACCGTGAGCGTGCCAGCGATGGGGCCGGCAACGCTGGGCATCATCATCAAGTGGACGGTGCACGTGCCACCGGGCGGCACCGGCGTGGCGATCGCGGCGGCACAGCTACCACCGCTGATCAAGAAGTCGGGGTTCGTCGTCTCGACCAGCGCGGGCACGAATGACGACGGGCCACGGTTGTTGACCACCAGGTACCACTCGGGGCCTGGGTAGCCAACGGCCACCGTGCCAACATCGAGGTTGGCCAGCTCGAGCACGGGCGGGTGATCGACGATGCCAACCCGGCGCCCGGCAGCAACGGGGTTGCCGTAGGCAGCGCCAGCGAGTGTGTCGAACACGACGACGCGGCCAGTGGACGACAACTTGGGATGCGAGTTGGCGGCCGGGGCAGGTGTGACGCCGTCGGCCATCACGGAGACCCGCTCGACGGTGCCCGACGACGGCACGAACAGCACGATGTCGCCGTCGTCACGACCGCCCGCAGCGCTGCTGCGCGTCTCGAACAGGTTGGTGGCTCGGGACACGTAGAGCACTTCATCGCCGCTGGCGTTGAGCGCGGGCTGGCTGGCGCCACTGTCGGCAGCGATCGGAGGGGCGGCTGGCGCACCCGCCGCAGTCGGCTCTGCCGCTTCGCGGCTGGCCAGCTGCACCGAACCTGCGGTGCGATCCAGCAAATAGACCTGCGAGCTGCACAGCGGGTTGCAGACCGGCAGCACCGCACCGGCCACCAAGCTGGTGGCGGTGGACACGAAGGCAATGAACTGGCCGTTGCCGGAGACGGCCGGGCTGAACGAGTCGCCGAAGTCGCCATTCAGCGTCGGCGAAGCACGTCGCACGTTGGTGTTGCGGTCGAGGTTGAGACGGTCCCACACGTAGACGTTGGAGGTGGCGAACGCGCCGGGCTGGGCGCCCTCGCCCCACTCGGCCAGCGCCAGCGACGAGTTTGCGTCGGAGGTGAACGCCAGTACGGCGCCATCGGCGCTGATCGACGGCTCGCGTTGGCCCACATACTTGTACGTGCTGTTCGGCGCGGCCGCTGGAGTGCCGGCAACGGGTAAGGAGCGGCCAGGCTCGCCAATGGCGATGGAAAGGTCGACCACGGTGATTCCGGTGAGTTGCTGTGCGGCAGCGCTGAACTGCTGCGTGTAGGCAACCACGCCACCCTCACCGGATACGGCCGGCGGATACAGCGGGCTGACGTTGTCGCCGGCAGTTGATTCGAAACCGGTCCCACGCGATGCAGAAACCAGCTCCCAATCGCCCAGCTCGCCACCGCAGGAGGGCAAGAGCAAGCGATAGACATCCCAACGGGCACCCGAGTTGTTGTCGCGGAAGAGGTCGTACGCCAGCTCAGTGATCACCGTGACCGAGCACCCGTCGGCACTGATGACGGGCCATACAGATTCTCCGGGGCGAATGTCGGGCGACTGGCCGGTGAGCTCGTACACCGAACCATCGGAGCGATCCTTGATCCATGTCGTGCTGACACGTGTGTCGCCCGGCGTGGCGGGCGCCCCGGCGTAGACCACGAGGCGACCATCAGCCGAGACCGACGGCGTCTGCGAGAAGGTGTTCTCCACCGCCGCCGACGGCAACCGGGGGCTGTCCTGCGGCGCGGACCGACCAGCGGCCGCATGGCTGGTGCCAAGGGCCGTGAGCACCGCAGCTGCACCCCCGAGGATGAGCCAGCGCCGAGTGGTCGACGTGATCTGCATGGTGGTGTTACTAAGGTCCGCCCGTCTCGGTTCGAAGTATGGTAAAGGCTACTCGGTTTCGGACAGGTGATTGACAAGAGCAGCCACCAAACCCGGCAAGGAGTGATCGGCCGCAACCAGCGAGACCTTGAGGCCCGCGTGCTCCACGTCGACGGCTGTTTGCGGGCCAATCGCAACGACGATCGATGGCGTTGTCAGCCCGAACACTGCCACCCAGGCCCGGGCCGCCGAACCGCTGGCGAACAGCACCGCGTCGGCCGACAGTGCGGCCAGTTGCTGGCCTGCCGTCGGGTTCGCAGGGACGCTGCGATAGGGGCTGACGGCGGTGACCTGCCAGCCAGCGCGCTGCAGACCGGTGGCCATGGTCGTCGCCGCATCAACGGCCTGCACCAACAGCACTCGACCGCTGCCCGCCGGGAAAGCGGCCAGCAACCCAGCGGCGTGTTGCTCGCCGGGCACGAGCGCTACCGGCACGCCCCCGCCGGTCAGCGCGTCGGCAGTTGTCGTCCCGACCGCGGCGACATTGGTGGGTCCCGTCGCGTGGGCATCGAGGTAGGCACGCGCGCCGTTGGGCGATGTGACCACCAGCCAGTCGAACGCGGTCGGGTCCAGCGCGGCCAGCACTTCGCAGGCTGCTGGCTGGGACACGATCTCGATCAGCGGCGCCACCACCGCGGTGGCACCCGCCGCTTCCAGCAACGCCACCAGCTCTGCGGCCTGCCCCGCCGTACGAGTGACGACGACCCGACGCCCGGCCAGCGCACTCACGGGTTCAGCCGAGCTCGGCCTGCAGCGACCGCGCCAGCTCTGCGGCCTGCTGCAACTGTTCGTCGCGCCCACTCTGGACAGTCACCGATTTCGTCACGTGGAGATTCACAGAGGGGTCCGCCAGAAACCCGGTGAGCAGGCCTTCGATCGCGTAGGCGGCGACGGGGAGCGAGCAGCCGCTACCCAACTCGGCCAAGAACGCGCGCTCCATCTCGACCGCCGCACGACTGGTTGGATGGTCGATTGCGGCCAGCAGCTCGGCGACCTCGTCGTCATCGGTGCGGCACTCCACCGCCACGCATCCTTGCCCTGGCGACGGCACGAATGTTTCCACCGGTAGGTGCTGCGCAATCCGATCGGTGAGCTCGAGAATCTGCAAGGCGGCGACCGCCATCACCAGCGCGCCACCTTCGGGCACCTTCGACAGCCGCGTGTGGATGTTGCCGCGCAACTCCACGAACTGCAGATCAGGCCGCACGGCCGTGAGCTGGGCTCGCCGGCGCACCGACCCGGTGGCGACCGTCGCACCCTGCGCCAGATCGGCCAACGCGGCGCCAACCAGCGCATCGCGAGGGTCGCGTCGCTCGCAGAATGCGGCCAGCTGCAAACCATCCGCAGCAGCCGAGGGCAGGTCCTTGGCGCTGTGTGCGGCAAGGTCGGCATCACCCTGCAGCACTGCCCGCTGCACTTCCTTCACGAACACACCCTGACCACCAATGGTGTGCAGCGGCACGTCGGTGCGCTGGTCGCCCAGTGTCTCCACGAACACCAACTCCACGACCAAACCTGGGTGGGCGGCCATCAACGCGTCGGCGACAGCGGTTGCCTGCGCGGTTGCCTGCGCGCTGCCTCGCGTTGCCAGCCGCAACGTCTGCGCGCCTGTGGCCATCAGCCCAGGTCGAAGAGGTCGCGCACGGCGGCGGCGTTGCGCTCGCCCTGCGGGCTGCCGGCGTCGTCCTTCAACTTCACCGACATCTGGTGCAGCAGCTTGGCGACGATGCCCTTGGTCACCGCTTCCACCGCGACTCGCTGCGCTGGGTCGAGAGATGCAAGCCGGTTCGAGAAGCGCTCGAGTTCACCGACGCGCACCGCGTCGGCCTTCTCATGCAACTGTGCGACCAACGGTGCTGCCTGCCGGGCCGTGGTTTCGAGGCCGAAGCGCTCGACCTCCTCGCTGACGATGACGCGGACACGGTCGGCTTCAGCGGCCCGCAACGCAATGCCACGAGCAGCCCAATCGCGCAGATGATCGAGGTTGAGCAGCGTGACGTTGTCGGCCTGCTCGACATCCGACGCCACATCGCGAGGCACCGCAATGTCGACGACGAGCAGCGGGGTGGTGACACCCTCGCGAGCGCCGACAACCAGATCGTGGTCGATGATGATGGTGCCGGCACCAGTGCAGGTGAGCAAAACATCGGCCTCGTACAACGCCGCTCCCAGTTGGCTGAACGGCGCGATTCGCCCGCCGACACGCTGCGCAAGTTGCGCAGCGCGAGCCTCGGTACGGTTGATGACCGTGATATCGGTGGCACCTGCGCCAACCAGCGCAACGGCAATACCTTCGCCCATATCGCCAGCACCGACCACCAACACCCGACGACCAGCGATGCCACCCAGTCGTTCCTGCGCCATCTCCACCGCCGCGTGGCTGACCGATGCGGTGTGCTTGCCGATGGACGTCTCGGTGCGTGCCCGTTTGCCGGTCTCGATGGCATGGCGGAACAGCAGGTTCAGGGTCGCCTTCGCGCCACCCTCGGCCTGCGCCAGCTCCCACGCTCCGCGTACCTGGCCAAGAATCTCGCTCTCGCCCAGCACCGCCGAATCGAGCCCGGCAGCGACCTCGAACAGATGACTGACCGCAGCATCGTCGTGTTGGCTGTAGAGGTGCTCGTGCAGCTCGTCGGGCTGCAAGCCACCGAGTTCGCAGAAGAAGTCGCGAATATCCGCATACGCGCCGTGGAAGCGCTCGGCAACGCAGAACACCTCTGTGCGGTTGCAGGTGCTGAGGACCGCGGCCTCACGGATGTTGGACCTGCTGACAAGACCGTTGACGGCCTTGCGCAGGTCGGTGCCTGACAGCGAGACGCGCTCCAACAGCTCGATAGGAGCCGTGCGGTGATTGACACCGATGACGACGATGCTCATGCGGTGCCCAATCTATGCCGTCGCCGAGCGTGGTGGGGTAGCGGGCACGGCATGAATTACACCGCCGGCCCGACGCTGTTCGTGATAGCTGAGAATCTGCAGCTCGACAGCGAGGTCGACCTTGCGGACCTCGATGGAGCGCGGCACCGTCAACACGATCGGGGCAAAGTTCAAAATACTCGTGACACCGGCCTGCACCAGCAAATCGGCAGCTTCCTGTGCAGCACTACCGGGGGTGGCAACCACGCCGATGTTGACTCGCTTGGTGGCGACGATCTGGGGCAGCTCGTCGATGTGGCGCACACGCACGCCGCCGAGGACGGAGCCGACCTTGGAATCGTCGACGTCGACAATGCCAGCCACCGGGAAGCCACGCTCGCCAAAGCCGCCGTAACCGGCAAGGGCTTGACCCAGGTTGCCGGCGCCGACGATGACCACGGGCCAGTCGTGCGTGAGGCCCAGCTCGCGGCGCACTTGGTACACGAGGTAGTCGACTTCGTAGCCCACACCGCGAGTGCCGTAGCTGCCCAGGTACGAAAGGTCCTTACGCACCTTGGCTGCATTCACGCCCGCCAGCTCAGCCAGGCCCTCGGACGAGATGCTGTCCACGCCGGCTGCACTTTGCTCGGACAGGATGCGCAGGTACACCGGCAACCTCGAGACGGTGGCATCAGGGATGCGACGACGGTTGCGGTCAGGAGCCATGTGAATGCCCACGTTAGGCACTCGTGCACACGTTCACAAAGTTCACAGGGTGAGAGTCCGGTGTGACCTTCGGCTCTGTGCGAACTCGTTGCGTTCGTCGTGTGGCGGCGTTCGTCAGGCGAGGCTGCGACGGAGCAGCTTGCCGTTGACGTTGCGCGGCAGTTCGTCGACGAAGAGAATCTTGGCCGGGCACTTGTAGCGCGCCAGGTTGTCCAGGCACCACGAGATCAGTGTGTCTTCGTGCGCAGTGGCCCCGGGGCGCAGCACCACGAATGCCTTCACTGCTTCGCCGGTGTGCGGGTGCGGCACGCCGACCACGCCCACTTCTTGTACATCCGGGTGCTGCATCAACACTTCTTCGACCTCGGCGGGGTACACGTTGAAGCCGCTGACGATGACGAGGTCTTTGGCGCGGTCGACCAGGTAGAGGAAGCCCTCATCGTCGGCCACGGCAATGTCGCCGGTGCGCAGCCAGCCATCGGCGCTGAGCACACGTGCAGTGGCTTCGGGCTCGTTGAGATACCCCTTGAACACGTTGGGACCCTTCACCCAGATCTCGCCGGAATCATCTGCCAACGCGTCGTCGCCGTTCTCGTCGACCAGGCGCACCTGAATACCATCGAGCACCTTTCCGACCGAACCCACCTTGGGCGTGAGGCCGGCCGAGGAGGTGACCACCGGCGAGGCCTCGGTGAGGCCGTACCCCTCGCGCAGCACGATGCCGAAACGCTCTTGCAGGTGACGAGTGGCTTCCTCGGGCATCTTGGCCGCGCCGGTGAGGGCGAGCCGCACGGTGGCGAAGCTGTTGGAAGGCATGTCGTCGAAGTGACTGAACGCGAGCCACATCGGTGGTGCACCGGGGATGACGGTGACGCCGCGTTCGGTGATGGTTCCGAGCGCTGTGAAGGGATCGAAGCGCTGCACGAGGATGACCGTCGCGCCGCGAGCGAGCGTCAGGCCGAGCACAACGTTGAGACCGAAGATGTGGAACATCGGCAGCACACCGAACACCATGTCGTCCTCACGAATGCCGTCGGTACTGCGACCCTGCTCGAGGTTCGAGAGCAGGTTGCCGTGGCTGAGCATCGCTGCCCGTGGTGAGCCGGCTGTCCCCGAGGTGAAGATGAGTGCAGCCAGATCGTCGTCATCAACCTCGACGGACTGCACCCGCTGCCCGGCGAGCAGATCGTCGAACGTGGAGTCCGCGCCGTCGACAGTGCCCGGCTCGGTGGCAACAACATGTTGCACGCTCGGCACGAGCGCACGATTGATGTGGGCCCAGGCACCCGCGGCCTGCGGCTCGATGACCACGACCTTGGCGCCGACGGTCACTACCTCGCGCTCGATCTCGGGCGCCGGGCTGGTGGGGTTGAGCGGAACGGTCACGGCGCCCAGACCCAGCGCGGCGAGGTAGAGGTCGACGAAGTAGCGGCCGTTGCTGCACAGCAGCGCAATACGGTCTCCCTTGGTGACGCCGAGCGCGACGAGCCCACCGCGCACGTGCTCGACCTGGTCGCGCAGCGCCCCGTACGTGGTGGGACGGCCGCGGCTGATGATGGCCACCTTGTCGGCCGGATGCGGATCGATGATGTGCGCCAAATTCACGTGATGCCAGCCCCCTCTTGCGGCTCCGTGGATGTTACCCGCCGGTTACCGACGCGTGTGCGGTCCTGGGGAATGCCTGATGAGGGGAGTCAGAGGCGCAGCAGGGACAAAATGCCCGCAGTCAGGATGCAGAGCAGCAGCAAGCCGAGGGTGAGCGTGGTCGCGGGGCGCATTCGGTCAGGCTATCTGCGCGGCTCGGACAGCATCACGGGCACGCTCACACCTGGGCCATTCGAGCCTTCGGTGAGAGGGCGCACCGTGACCTGGTCGGCGGTGGCCAGTGCCAGTTCCTCGGCGGCAGAGCGGCGGTCGAGCACGAGAGTGAGCAAGCCGAAGCCATCCACGATGAAACCGATCGACCCTGGGCCGAGACCGCCTGCGCGTGACATCCGTTGCGCCACGCGGACGACGTCGCCGGCCGTGATCTCCAGGCGAATGCCCTCGGCGACGCCCCACGGGGTGACGTCGTCGAGACCGATGTTCAGCTGACAGTTGCCGGCTTGATCGATCCACAGCACCTCGGCATGCACGCCACCAGCGTCGGCATCGCGCGGTAGCGGCACCACGCCTGGCAGCAGTTCGTCGGCATCCACGAGTGTGCCGAGCTCGGCTAGGTCGACGCCGTTGCACAGGTGTGCAGCAACCGGTGCGAACACGTCGCGACTGGCAATGATTGCACCCGGGCTTGCGAGCTGAAACTCGAGGTTGTCGAGGATGACAGCGCGACCAGACCCGCCCGCCATCGAAATCGCGGAGGCGAGCAATCCATTGTCGGGGCCGATCACCACGCCCGCGCCTTCGGCAACTTCAATTGCAACAGCACGCCGATCACCCGCATCGACGACGGCCATCACGACCCCCGAGGGTATGTAGCCGATCGCACGCGCCAGCGCGAGGCTGCCGGCGCGAACGTCGTACGACGCAATGCCGTGGGTGAGGTCGACGACCTGCGCGTGGGGCGCCATGTCGCGCACGATTGCCTTCACCACGCCAACGTGCTCGTCGGCGATGCCGAGGTCACTGAGGAACGAGATGGTGTCGTAGCTGCGGCCCATGAGCGACTCACGCTACCTGCTGCGAAAATGCGTAGAGGGCCGATGCCAACCCCCCGATGGCACCAGCCCTCTGCGGCGCAGCCCTTGCGGGGCGCGACACCCGAGTGACGAATCACTTGGTTGGTCTTGCGACCCATGTGAAGAATAGACGCAGAACAGTCGGTGAGAAAAGAGTCACAGCAAGATTTCTTTTCGCGGAGGTGAACGGCCAGTGAACGGATCAGGTCGATCGACCGAGCTCGGCGCCGCGCGCAGTGGCCGCCAGCACGGCCTCCAGGAAGGCTGAACGCACGCCATGCTCTTCGAGCGCGCGTAGCCCGGCGGCGGTCGTTCCCCCTGGTGAGGTGACCATTGCGCGCAGATTGGCAGGGTTGCCGCGCTGCTGCAACAGAGCAGACGAACCGACGAAGAGCTGCGTCACCAGTGCCTCGCTGTTGGCCCGACTGAGCCCGGCAAGAACGCCTGCTTCGGTGAGCGCCTCGGCCACGAGAAAGAGATATGCCGGGCCGCTGCCGGCCAGCCCGGTGACCGCATCGAGTTGTGACTCTGGAACGCGCACCACAATCCCGACCGAGCCGAGGATGGATTCTGCCCACTCGAGGTCGGCCTCGTCGGCAGTCGGCCCGCCGCAGATTGCGGCCGCCCCCTTGCCGACGAGCGCGGGTGTGTTGGGCATCGCGCGCACGACAGCAACTTCGGTGCCGGCCGCGGCCTGCAGGGCAGCGATGCCGATACCGGCGGCAATGCTGAGTAGCCGAGTGGCGCCGGCCTCAGCGGCCGTGATGCACGCGGCGACGACGTCGTACGGCTTGACGGCGATGAGGGCGGACTGGCATGGAGGGATCTCGTCGGCGACGGCAACGCCCGGGAACATCTGCTGCAACTCGGCCACGCGAGCGGGCAGCACTTCGACCACGGCAATGTCGCCGGCGACCCAACCGGACTGCAGCAGCCCGCCCACCAGCGCCGCCCCCATGTTGCCGCCACCAACCACTGCCAACCGATACGTCGTCATGGGGCCAGGCTACGCGTTGCGAGCTCAGCGCCGGGTGGGTGGCACGACTTCCCCGACGCGGCCACCCGCCCGGCACCAGTACTGGGCATGCCGAGATTCGGCAAACGGCAAAATCAGGCGAACTTGCTGGCGAAGGCCAGGCGGATCAGGCCGGGGAAGGCCTGCTCGGTGTAGCTGTAGAGCGAGCCGATGATGCGGTCGAGCTCGGCCTCGGTGAGCCACGCGAGCGGAATCTCACCTCGTAGGAACAGCGCGTCCTCGACGCCGATGGCGAAGTGTGCGCCGACGAACTTGTCGTTGCGGCGCAACGCCATCTCGTACACGGCGGCCACGTTCTCCTGCGGTGCGGGCAGCACGTAGGCCTCGTAACGCAGCGTGCGCTGCCCGAGGGTGATCCAGATGGTGATGTGTTCCTTCTCCTCGCCGCGCAGGCGTACGTACCAGCGCGGCTCTGGCTCGCCGGCTTCGCCCCGGTCGATGGCTTCGAAGGTCGGGTTCTCGGCAGCGAAGCCCGCGAGCCACTGCATGATCGACGCGGCGAGCGTCTCCAGCGACGGAGGCAGGTGATAGTCGGTCACGTGCGGCTCACACGCAGGCGACGAGTTCGCGTGCGGCAAGGTCCGTGTACAGCCGGCGAAGTCGGGCGGCAGCGAAACCCCATGTATAGCGCTTGGCGCGTTCGGCACCACGATGGCCCAGGGCCGCCGCGTGGACCGGATGGTCGATGATCTCGCGCAGGTAGTGCGCAAACAGCGCGGGGTCGCGATCGGGGACCAGGTAGCCGGTCTCGCCATGGTCCACGAGGGTCAACAGGCCGCCCACGCCGGCGGCGACCACCGGGATCCCGCACGCCGACGCCTCGAGCGCGACGAGCCCGAAACTCTCACTGCGACTGGGCACGATGACGACGTCAGCAGCGCGGTAATAGGTGCTGAGAATGTGGTGCGGTTGGGGCGGCACGAAGCGAACCTGATCGCGCACACCCAACTCGTCGATCAGTGCTTCCAGCGCAGCGACTTCGTCGTCGCCCTCAACGCCGCTGGCGCCGCCGACAATCATCAGCAGGGCATCGGGACGGCGCAGTTGTGCAAGTGCGCGCACCGCAATGTCGGGTGCCTTCAGGGGTTGGATGCGGCCGACGAACAGCAACACCGGTGCGGCGATGGGGAGGTCGAGAGCGCGGCGCGCACCGCTGCGTTCTCCCGGAGCGAAGAACGCGTGCTCCACACCGGGAGCCACGATTTCCATGCGACCCTTGGGGTTGCCGTAGAGGCGGCGGAACTGACTTTCCTCTTCGGTGCAACTGACGCAGATCGCGTCCGCGCAGGCGATGATCTCCTGCTCGGCGCGATGCCGCCAGTCGGGCTCGTGATCGCCACCCTCGGCCTTCACCTTGGCGAGCGTGTGGAAGGTGCTGACGAACGGAATGTCCAGCTCGTGCTTGATGCGATGCGCAACCAGACCACTGAGGAAGTAGTTGGCGTGCACGACGTCGGCCGGCGAGTCGTTCTTGAGATGGTCGATCACACGGTCGCCGAACTCCTCCAGGACGGTGTGCAGCTGTTCCTTGGCCAGGTCGTAGGGGCCGGCTGGCACGTGGATCACGCGATGGCCGGGCTCTACGAGCACGACCTCGGGCTGCTCTGCGCTGGTACGACGGGTGTAGGTGGTGCACTCCACACCGGCCTGCGACAGGGCCGATACCAGCTCGCGCACGTACACGTTCATGCCGCCACTGTCGCCGGAACCTGGCTGGGCCAGCGGCGAGGTGTGGAGTGAAAGCACTGCGACTCGTTGCACGACGGTCAGAAACACTATCTAGTCGGTCGACATTCCGGATTTCGGCCAACGTCGTTGGCAATGGTCCATGACAGACTCGCACCCGTGCCGTTGACGATGCCCCACAAGAAGCGGTCGCCCGTGGTCCGCGCGTTGGCACCGTTGCGCGACTTCCTGCACACCGAGGCCGCCGGCGGCGCGCTGCTGGTGGTGGCCGCCGTGGCGGCGTTGGTGTGGGCGAACTCGCCGTGGTCCGCGTCGTACATCAACCTGTGGCGCAGCACCGCGGCCATCGAGATCGCTGGGCGCGGGCTGTCACTCGACCTACGCCACTGGGTGAACGACGGGCTGATGGCCATCTTCTTCTTGATCGTCGGCCTCGAGATCAAGCGGGAAATGACTAGTGGCCATCTCGCCGGTCGACGGGCTGCCGCCCTTCCGGTTGCCGCGGCGTTGGGCGGCATGATCATCCCAGCTGCGATCTACCTGGCCATCGCCGGCGGCACCGAGCCGATGGGGTGGGGCGTGCCGATGGCCACCGACATTGCGCTTGCCGTCGGCGTGCTGGCGCTCGCAGGCAGCGGCGTGCCGGCAAAGTTGCGGGCGTTCCTTCTGGGCCTGGCGGTGGTCGACGACATCGGAGCGATCATCGTGATCGCGGTCTTCTACTCCCAGGGTGTGTCGTTCTCATGGCTCACTGTCGCCGCTGGGGCCTTGGCGGTACTGCTGGTGGCGCGGCAGTGGGGCGTGTCGCAGTTGGGTGTGTATCTCGCAATCGGGACGACCATGTGGTTCGCGCTGCACGAGGCAGGTGTGCACCCGACACTGGCGGGCGTGATCTGCGGTCTACTCACCCCGGTGAAGCCTCGCCAGGTACAAGAGCTGATCGACATCGAGGAGCTGTCTGATCTGTCCACGGTCGAGCACGCGCGCTCGACAGCGGCGATCGCCCGCAACAGCGTCAGCACGGTCGAGTGGTTGGAGCACTTGCTGCACCCCTGGACCAGTTACCTGATCGTGCCGCTTTTCGCGTTCGCCAATGCGGGCATCGAGGTGAGCACGGATTCGATGCGCGACGCGTTCAAGTCGCCGATCATGTGGGGTGTGCTCGCCGGTCTGCTGGTCGGTAAACCGTTGGGCGTGACGCTGGCCGTGAAGTTGGCGGAGCGGTCCGGTGTCGCATGCCGGCCTGAGGGCACGACCACTCGTCAACTCTTGGGTGCTGGCAACGCGGCGGGCATCGGCTTCACGGTTGCGATCTTCATCGCCGAGTTGGCGTTCGACACCGAGGAACACCAAGCCGACGCCAAAATTGCCATCCTCATCGCGTCGATGCTGAGTGGAATGCTGGCCTTCGCCGTGTTGCGCTCCCGCAGCCGGGCGTCGTACCGGTCCGCGACACTCAGGGGCGGTGTTGGCTGATGAAGCTTTCGTAGACGTTCAGGAGCGCTTGCTGTTGTTCTTGGGTCAGTAAGACGTCGGCGGCGATGGCTTCTTTCACGCCGCGTGCCGAGGAGTCGGCGTCCATGAAGCCGGCGCGTTCGTACAACGTCTCGGCGCTGATCTGCAGTGCTTTCGCTATCTGCTGCAGGATCTCGGCGGACGGCTTGCGTAACCCACGCTCGATCTGTGACAGGTACGGATTACTGACGCCGGCGACCTCGGCCAGGCGGCGCACGCTCATGCGGGCCACCTCGCGCTGGGTTCGAATGAACTCGCCGACGTCGGCCAGACGCTTGTCGAACTCATCGCGTGCGTCGGCCATCGGTTGGCCAATCAGTCTTGGGCGAGCAGGCCGTCGACGTCGGCCTCGCCGTCGCGATAGCGCCGCACCAGTTCGGCGCTGAGTGCATCGATACGCACGAAGAGTTCCTTGCGTTCGTGTGAGCGCAACTGCTCGAACTCGTGCAGGCGGGCAAGGTAGTCGATGAGCTCGTCGCCGTTCATCGAGGGCAGGTCGGTGCTGCCAGCATCGCTGCACAGCTCTTCGAGAGCGAGCGCCAGCGGGTGGTGACTGAAGTCGTCGGCCGGGCGTGGCGGGCGTGGCTGGCCGCCGGTGAGATGCGCTCCCAAGATGGCAGGCAGCTCGCCGGTGATGTTCTTCTCGTCGCCGACCGAACGGTTGTGCAGCTCAGCACGCAGCAGGTCGAGGCGGGCTTGGGCGAGGCGGCGCACGTAACTGATCGCGTCGTCCTCGTGTTGCAGCACGGTGCGCAGCGCTCGCAACTCGTCCAACGACAGCGTGCCGGGCTCGAGCTCGGCGGCAGTGGGCATAGGCGTAGTCATGTGGAACCTCCACTCACGGGCGGCAGAACCGCCACTTCGTCTTCGACACCGACGACTGTCTGTGGGTCGGCGGCGTCGCCGTTCACCCACACACGACAGCTGCCAAGCACCGTCTGGAAACTTTCGCCGTAGCGGGCGACCGCTGCGGCCAATACTTCGCCCACTGTGCCACCGTCGAACTGCGCCGTGCCCGTGCCCGCGACTTCGCGGGCCGCAGCAAAGAGACGAAGCGTGGCCATGAGGGCATGGTAGTGGCCCCGATACGCACGGTGACAGCTACCCTCCACCGAGTGTCGTCGACCGCCAACCCCGTCACGCGCGTTCTCACGCTGCGCCATGGCGAGAGCGAGTGGAACGCGGTCGGTCGCTGGCAGGGCCAGGCCGACCCTCCGCTGACTGACGCCGGGATGCTGCAGGCAATTGCTGCGGCCGAAGTGCTGGGCACCTTCGACGCGGTGTGGGCGAGCACTTTGCAACGTGCGGCCTACACGGCGGCCATCATCGCCGAGGCCCTGGGAATCGGTCCCGTGCAGGTCGACCCTGGGCTGATGGAGAACGCGTTCGGCCCGTGGCAGGGCTTGACCATTCAAGAGATCGAGGTGGGCTGGCCGAACTACTTGGCCGAGCATCGCCGGCCGGAAGGCGCCGAACCGGCAGAGGAAGTCACCGAGCGTGCACAGGCCGCGCTGCGTCGAATCGCCGCAGAGCACCCTCGCAGCGAAGTCCTCGTCGTTACCCACGCAGGGCTGTTGCGCACGCTGCGCCGGTCGCTGGGAGCAGAGGACGTTCGGTTCACGAATCTTGGTGGCTGCTGGTTCGATGTGCACGCCGACGGCAGAGTCACGTCCGGCGAAGTGGTGCATCTCATCGACCCGCAATCCTTCGGCGACACGCTCTGACCACCCGTGACCAACGCGCAACAGCTGCCCGGCTTCGGCCCTGAACTCGGCCTGCCGGCACAGATCGAGCCCGTTCGTACGCCCGAACCCGGACCAGTCACCAGTACCGAGCCCGCAGCGACTGGCCAAAGTTTCAGCGTGAACATCATCCGCTCGGCTCGACGCAAGCGCACCGTCGGCGCACAGTTGCACGCGGGCGTTCTCAGCGTCACCGTGCCCAGCTGGATGAGCAGTGCCGAGACAGAGATGTGGGTCGCCAAGATGTCGGCCAGCTTCAAGCGCAAGATGTCGGCCGAGCGCATCGACCTGACCGTTCGTGCGACAACGCTTGCTCGGCGCCACGAACTGCCGCGACCGCGCGACATTCGTTGGGCCGACGACATGGTCAGTCGATGGGGTTCGTGCACCACGACCACCGGCCACATTCGAATCTCCACCAGGCTGGCCGCATTCCCCGACTGGGTGATCGACTACGTGATCGTTCATGAGCTGGCGCACCTGGAGGTCAGCGGTCACGGTGCCGACTTCTGGCAGTTGGCGCACCGGTACCCAAAGGCTGAGCGCGCGATCGGATACCTGATAGCAAAGGCTGCCGACGGCGAGCCGGATGATGCTGACGACTCAGTCGCCATGTGACGGCTTCACCTGCGCCGAGCGCGGACGGGCAAGGCCCAGAAGAATGCTCAGCGCCAGCAATGCGGCGATGGCAAGCACGAAGATCGACAGCGTGGACCGATTGTGCACGGTGGTCGTCGCAAGTTGCGAAGGAGCCGGAACGGGCAACGCGCTGCCATCCGCCGTGGCGAAATTGAATCCACGTACGACATCGCCCTGCACGCTGCCGACCGTGCGACCGCCAGCGTCGAGCAAGCTCAACGACACACCGTCGGCCAGCGGCTGCTGCTGCGGAGAACCAATCGTCGGCACATCAGGCAGTGCCACAACGGCACGCTCCACGAGTACTCGTCGGGCGCTCGTCGACGGCCCACTGACGTCCACCGCCGACAACACGACTTCGCCCCCGGCCGGCTCGGTCATCAGCTCTGGCGGCGCCACCGTCGCCCAGCACGCTTCACCGACGAGCTCGAGCTGATAGGTACCGTCGCTCTCCGTGATGGCGGACACCGGTGCGTCGTACACATCGTCGGTGGTTCCCCAAGCGCCATCAGGGCCAGCATCCAGCGAGCAGACAGCGACCACGACGGCGCCCGGTAGCGGGGCTGGTTCACCGATCGAGACCTCTGCGGCAACGGTTGTCGTCGTCAGGTTCAACTCGAGCGTCGACTCCACAACCGTCGTGAACACGCTGGTGTCGACCACGATCGTGTCGGGAACTGACGTGGGAACTGTCGTGGGAGCTGTCGTGGGCACTGACGTCGCATCAACGGCAGGATCCACGACGGCGACGACGACACCACTGACGCGATGGTCCAGCGAAGCCGATGCATCAACAGTGGCGGGCACGGAGCTAGCCACAGCGCCGACCAGTGCGAGCAGCGACACAAGACGAACGGCCATGCGACCGGTCGTTGGTTGGCTCTCGGGCTCATCCACGTACATCAGTTGCTGCGCACCGATGGGCCGGCTGGACGGCACCGTGCCCAGGTGTTCCCAAACAGGCTCGATGGTGCAGAACTCGGCCAACGCATTCGCCGTCGCGTCGCTGACGTCGCCGAACTCGACACCAATGCGGAAGTCGCCATCCACCCGGCGCGAGACGTTTCGCACTATGCACGGCACGCGCATCGTGGTGACTCCCGAACGGGTGGGAATTGCGGAGTCCAGCAGCAAGCGCTCGTTGACCCCGACGCCGGTTTGGCTGATCAAACCGGCACCCAGAGCTGTGAGGTCGACGATGCTGACGGCGCGCTCGCCGAAGGTCGCTGGCAGCGACGACACGACGCGTGCGGTGCGCCGCAACTGCGCCCGACGCGCCAGCACCTGCAACAGGTCCAACGAGAGGCCGAGCGTCCACAGCGTCACGATCAGTACCGCCATCAACGACGACTGCGGCATCGCGCCAAGTGTGTGAGTGACACGATCGCTCACGCCGCGCAACACGAGAATGACGCTGAGCGCCACGACCGCAATCACCAGGCCCGCCCCGTACTGCGGGCTGGGCAGCGCAATGATCGGTGCGCGCCGAACAGTCCGATCGTGCGCGGATCGCAGGCTGCGACAAGCAGCGCCGATGGAGTGCAGCGACCAGCGAGTGCGGTCGCCAGGCCGCAGGGTCCAGCCACTGAGCAACGCCAACCCGAGCGACGTGTACGCAAAGGCCGGCAGCCAGCCACACACCAATACGGTGGCCGAGGCGTGGAAGGGAACTGCGCCGGCGAGGAGCGCCGAACCAAGAAGGACGAGAAACACCACGCGACGAAGGCCGGACAGAGGACGCACTGCCCACGCCACCACCGCAAGACGCTGAGATGGCGTGAACGAACTCGACCGCAGGACGCCGGCGCCGCCGAACACCATGCGTCGCGCCGCACGGGCACGCTGCAACCGATCCTGCGCAACTGCCTGCTCCGACTGAACTGGGCGGTGCGCAACGACGGGAACGTCACCGGGAGCTGTGACTCGCCACCCGGCGGCGAGCAACGCGGCGCCGGCCAACCATTGGGCCTCCAGCGCGGGTGAGGTGTCGAAGCGAAGATCGCGCAACGCGTCGGTGCGAACCAACGAACCAGTTCCCAGCCAGGCCGCGCTGCCGCGACAGCCGAGGGCAGGGTTCAGCGCATTGCGCTCGAACAACAGTTCGTGGCGACCATTGGGGCCGTGCTCGGCGGAGTCCTCCGCCAGCGACACACCCATGCCCTGCACGACCGCAACGCGGGGGTCGACGAAGTCGGTGATCAGCCGCTCGACAATGTCGCCTGTCGGAATGTCGCCGGCATCCAACAACAAGAACTGCGATGTGCGCACCGCGGCCAACATGACCCGCAACCCATTGTGGTCGGGGGCGTCGGTCGCCGCGTACACCGCTTGAAACTCGGTGGCCAATGCCGCCAGTGCCGGCCGCGCAGAGAGGTCGACGAGTACCACACCGTTCACGTGCTGCACCGACTGCAACGCCAGCAGGGTGGTGCGCACTTCGTGTACCGATTGCCGGTCAACACGGACGACGGCATCGATGGCGTCGACGACGGTGGTACCACTTCTGGCCTGATGACGAGCCGGTACGGGCCACAACGCCCAGGTCAGAGCGACCGCCCCGAGGAAACCAACCACTTCGACCAGCAAGGTGGGAAGCGACAGCCACAGTTCGGTGTCGTGCATCGAGAACCCGATACGCCAGATCAGGTAGACGAGCGTCGCCAAAAGGCCGACCGCGGCCAGTGCTCGCGCGCCCAAATGCTCCGTCCTCCTCATGCTTTGCGACCCTTTCGTCTCCACCAACACTGAAAACATCGGCACCGCGCGTCACAAAGTTGAACAATCCTTGCGGAACGGTTGGCGAGGTAGGTCGGGGCGCGCTCCTGTAGCCTCCACTCCTCGTGGGTACCGCCAAGCGTGAACGACAGAAGGCCAATCGCCAATTGCGACTGGAGGAGCTTGCCAAGCAAGCGCGCAAAGACAAGACCAAGCGTCTCGGTCTGCGCATCTTCCTCCTCGTCGGAGCCGTCGTGCTGCTGGTGGGCGGCATCGCCCTGTTCGGCGGCGGCGACTCCAAGTCCACCACCACCACGACCAGCACCACTGTTGCTGGCGAAGTGACCACTACGGTCGACCCCAACGCCCCGATCACCACCACCCCGCCAAAGCCGGAAGTTTCCATTCCCACGGCGCCGGTGACCGAGCTGAAGGTCACCACCATCACCGAGGGCACCGGTGTTGGCGCCGTCGTCGGCGACACCATGGAAGTTCATTACCTCGGATACACCAGCGTCGACGGTGTCGAGTTCGACAACAGCTACGACCGCGGCGCACCGATCCCTGTCGTGCTCGGCGCCGGTCAAGTGATCCAAGGCTGGGACCAAGGCTTGGTCGGCCTGAAAGTTGGCGGCCGCTACCAGATCGACATTCCTGTGGACCTCGCCTACGGGCCCGATGCTGCTGCGCAGGGCCGTCCGGCCGGCGCACTCTCGTTCATCGTCGACATCATGTCGATCACCCCGGCAGCGCCCGCCACCGTCACGACCTGACGAGGGCTGTCGCTGGTCGGGCTGTTACGGCAGCTCGCCGTGCACTTCGGTCTTGCCGACCGTTTCCCAACCCGTCGAGGAGAGCACCAGCGCGTCGCCACTGTGCATGACCGCAAAAGCGGTGTTGGCCAGCTTGCGCGTGCGGTGCAGTCGCTCCGGCGACCACGTCTCTGCTTCGGTGACCAGCGCCAGGTTGGGCACCAGCCCGAGGCCCAGGGTGAACGCCCCGCCACGAGGGTCGACCATCGGATCACACATCGCCGCCGCGCTGCCGCCGACGGCTGTCACAAGGCCGCCGTTGGTCAGCACATCGCGCAAGGCATCCCACAACGGCGTGTCCTTGAGTACGGAACGTAGGTGCATCGGCTGGTCGCCCACGAAGTAGACAGCCTTCGCTTGGCGCAGCAGGTTCGCGGGACCGCTCTCCATCGCCTCGCCACGGCGCATGACCATCAGCGCCTCGACTTCCAGCTCGAGGCGCTCGGCCCAGTTCATCGCAGACGCGACCAGCCGCTCGGGCCGCTCGAACGCGTCGGCCGTTGGCAGCACCACCACCTTGGTGGCACCGACCGAGGCCAGCAGCCGCCGGTCGAGATCGTCGTTGGCGGTGAAGGGGCCCCCGCCTTGTAGAGCGATCGTACCATTGACTCTGCTGCCGTTCATGTGGCGAGCGTACGCTGCAGCCGCAGTCGCTCGTTACTCGACCGTGCCGTTACTCGACCGTGCCGTTACTCGACCGTGCCGTTACTCGACCGTGCCGTTACTCGACCGTGCCGTTACTCGAGGAGCTGGGCGGCCAGACCTTCGAGCGCACCGGGAGTGACGCCGAGGCTGAGTGTGTAGTCACGGATGGTGCCGTCTTCGCAGATGGAGTCGATCACTCTCGCCATCGCTTCGGGCACGGCCGCCAAGAACGCAGACGGGGTGTCGGCCAGGCGTTCCCACAACTCGGGCGCTTCTCGCTGCGCCCAAGCCCGCATACGCTGGATGCCTCCGGTCGTGAGCGCATAATCGGCCACGATGTACTTGTGCGGCACGCCCAGAGAGCCCAGCAGCAGCATCGCCAGCACTCCAGTGCGGTCCTTGCCGGCAGCGCAGTGGAACACCGCCGGGAACGAGTTCGCTTGGCCGAGCTGCTCGATGGCCTGCGCAAACCTCTCCGGGCCTTCGCGCAACATGTCGTTGTAGGCCCACTCGAGGAAGGCAACAGGGTTGTCGGCATCGGCGCGACCAAGGTTCTGCCACGTACTGTCGATGATGGGCACATGGTGGAAGTCCACAGGGTGCAGATCGCGCGGGAAGGTGCCGCGATCGGCCAGCTCGGCGTGGCTGCGTAGGTCGATCACCGTGCGCAGCCCTAGCTTGCGCACCGTTTCCAGGTCGTTGCCGGCCAGACGGTAGAGACCGTCGGCGCGGAAGAGCGTGCGCCACCGCGTCGTGTGCCCGTCGGCGGCGGGGTAACCACCCATGTCACGGAAGTTGTGAACGGCTTCGAGTGCGATGAGCCGCCGCGGTTCGCTTCCGACGTCGGGCAGGCTGAGAGCAGTCACCGATGCACAGCGTCGAGCGAGTCGCGCAGGGTGGAGACGAGTTGCTCGATCTCTGCCTCGGTGATGACGAACGGCGGCGCCACCATCACGGCTTCGGCAACGGGGCCGGAACCGGCCGGGTAGACCCACATATCGCGATCCATCGCGGCTTGCACGACGGCGTCGCGGCTGCAATTCAGTTCCAGACCGTAGAACATGCCGCGGCCACGAATGTCGGCAACGGCCGGGTGCTGACCGAACTCGTCGCGCAGACGCTGACCCAGGTGGGCACCGACAGTCGCTGCTCGTTGCACGAGTTGTTCGTCGCGCATGATCTGCAGCACCTTCACGGCTGCGGCGCACGCACCGTCGTTGCCCGTGAACGTGAAGTACATGAAACCGCTGCCGCGCAACGTTTCGGCCACGTGATCGGACGCAGCCACCGCGCCGAGCGGCACGTAGCCGCCGCCCAAGCCCTTGCCGCCCACGATCACATCGGGCACCATCGGGAAGTGTTGGTGGCCGAAGTTCAGACCCGTGCGGCCGTAGCCGGTCATCACTTCATCCGCGATCAGCAGAATGTCGTGCTCGCGGCAGGCGTTGGTGACGACCTTCCAGTACTTGTCGCTGGCGGTCAAGCAGGCGCCGGCGGCACCGGTGATCGGTTCGACGATGAAGCCCGCGATGGTGGCCGGGTCTTCTTGCTCGATCACTTTCAAAACCTGCTCCGGGTCGTCCCATGGCACCTTCGGGAACGGCAGCAGCAGCGGCTCGTATCCCCGTTGACGCAGCGTGTGGCTGGCGACGGCCATCGTGCCGGTGGTCATGCCGTGGTAACTGGGGTGGCGGCCGATGACCTTCCACCGATCCACGCGCCCCTTGGCCACCTGATAGGCGCGGGCCAAGCGGAGAGCCGAGTCGGTGCTCTCGCTGCCACCGCTGGTGAAGAAGACGTGATTGAAACTCTCGGGCAACCAGTGTTGGACCAGTTCGTCGTGCAGCGCCAGCCGGTGCGGCGTGGGCCACAGCGGAACGACGTAACCGGTCTCCATTGCCGCGGCGGCGGCCTGGCCCACCTCCTTGCGACCCCACCCGATGTTGCCGACGATGGCGCCCGCCGCAGCGTCGAGAATGCGTCGGCCGTCGTCGGCGATCAGGAAGACTCCGTCACCCGCAACAATCGTCGGGTAGGCAGGTGCACCGGGAAGAAATGCGTAGCGCGCAGGGTCGTTCGACATCGCCCTAGTATGCCCTCGCTCGATCCCCTGGGCCGGACCGGCGAGGTGAACAGATGGTGCTCACGCCTGGTTGTACGTGCCGGAATCGGGCGGCTGCCAGTCGGCCATGTTGTGGCGGAACATGATGCTGAGGCGGGGGCCCTCGACGTGGGCTGCCTTTGGCACGCAGTGCTCGAAGTCGTGCTGGCAGGCGCCGCCCATCACCAGCAGGTCGCCCTGGCCAATGTGCCATGTACTCGACGGCGCACCCTTGCCCTGCGACGGCTTGGGCCGAATGTGCAGTGCCCGCGGCGCACCAGTACTGAGAATCGCGACGACCGGGTCTTCGTGGGTGTAGCGCTCGCGGTCCGCGTGCCAGGCCACCGAATCGCGGCCATCGCGGTACAGGTTGAAGCCAATGGAGTCGAACGGGCGCGAGTAGTGGCGGGTGAGGGCAGCCCTGGCCTCCTGCAGCACCGCCAGCGGCTCGGGCTCGCCATTGGTGAGCCCCCACCAAGCGGTGAGCCGTGGCTCGGCGACGCGCCGGTCGTACATGGTGACTTCGCGCTGGCGCCACGGCAGCTTGGCAACCAGCTCGGCAAAGACCAGGTCGGCCCCACTGAGCCAGCGCGGCACGAAATCGACCCACGACGTCTCGTCGAGCCAAGTCCTAGTGAGACCGCTGCCGCCGACATCCACATCATTGACCTTGGGTTCTTCGAACGCGAACAGGCACTGCTGCCAGATCAGTTCAGAGTCGGTGGCGACGGGTGGAGCGGTGGGGCCGGTCATGGCGACATCCTGGCGCAGCGAACACCTGTTCGCAACGTCTTCCTTTCGTCGGCACCCATAGAGTCAGGCGAGTGCCGATTGAAATCGACTCCGCCGACGACCCGCGCGTTGCCGACTACCTGGGCCTTCGCGGCCAGGGTGACGCCGCGGACACGCTCGACCACTTCATTGCCGAAAGTGAACTGGTCATCACCCGACTGGTCGCCTCCACATTCGCGGCCAAGTCATTCCTGCTCTCCCCTTCGCGTTACGAGCGGCTGAGGGACACGGTCGAACCGATATGCCTGCCGGTCTACATCGCCAGCCGCCAGGTGATGAAGGAGATCGCCGGCTTCGACGTTCATCGTGGGGCGTTGGCGTCGGTGAAGCGGCGCGAGAACCCGACACTGCCCGATGTGCTGGCCGGTGCCCGTCGAGTGCTGGTGCTGGAAGGGTCGAACGACAAGGAGAACATCGGTGCGGTCGCGCGGTCCGCACGGGCGCTCGGGTTCGACGCCATGCTGCTCGACCCCACCTGCGCCGACCCGTACTCGCGTCGCGCGGTGCGGGTCTCGATGGGCGAGATGCTGCACCTGCCGGTGATGCGCTGCGATCGGTGGCCGAGCCCGATCGAGTCCCTCAAAAACGCCGGCTTCGAGACCTGGGCACTGACCCCCGCAGCGGAGGCCAACAGCCTGTTCGACATGAGCGTGCCGGACAAGGTTGCGCTCATCGCGGGCGCCGAGGGGCCCGGCCTGACCGAAGAGGCCCGCCGCGCCAGCCAGTTCGAAGTTCGCATTCCAATGCATCGTGGCGTTGATTCGCTGAACCTCGGCCATGCACTGGCCATCGCCATGGCTGCGGTCGCACTGCCCGTCTCCGGCTGACTCCCGTCACCCGCTGGCCCCGACATACACGGCGCGGGGACGAAAGCGCAGTGGCCGCTCGTCGTACTCCTCCATTGCGTGTGCGAGCCAGCCGACGACTCGCGCGGTCGTGAAGATTGCTTCGCCACCATCCTCGGGCATCGCGGCCACCATCCCCAGCACGGCCAGTGCGAGGTCGACGTTGGGTGGTGGCAGGCGGCGGCGGGCGGCGGCGGCGATCAATGCGTCCGCGGCGATCATGGCCGGATGTGGGCCGACGGCATCGCGCAACATCTGCAACAGGAGCACTGCCCGAGGGTCGCCCAACGGGTACAGCACCTGCCCGAACCCAGGCAACCTGCCGTGCAGTTCGAGTGCCATCAACATCGCACCCTGCGCGGACCCGACCGTGACGCGATCGAGCACTCGGCGGGCGCGCCGGCTCTCGCCACCGTGCAGTGACCCTTCCAGCGTGCCCATCCCGGCGGCGACGACGCCATGCACCCCAGCACGGGTGCTGGCCGCGACGCGAGCGGCCAAGGTGCTTGCCGCCATCTCATGATCGGCCAGCAGGACGAGCGCGGCATTCATCGTGGCGATCAACGCGGGCGTCGATCGTCGCGGTGAGAGTCGTGACCAGAGCCGGCCCGCCAACGAACCACGGACAGACACGCCATCGGGCAGCGCCAACCGGGGGCAGCGGCCATCGCCTGCCATCGGTAACGAGTCGATCATGGACGCAATCAGAAGCCGACCCTCGTCGGTGACCGACCGCATGTCGCGTCGCTCGCGGGCGCCGACCGAAGCGTGTGCGGCCACCAAGCGCAGATGATCACGCATCGACAACTCACTGGGGATCACGAGCGGCCGCGCGCTGGCGACCCAGACCGGCGTCACCAACGGCAACTCGCCCGTCCACAGCAGCTCCGCCACCCGCTCGAAGGAGCACGTACGCGCCAGTGTCAGCGCGTCATGCCCGCGATATCGAATGGTGTGGTCGCCGATCTCGGTGATTCGCGTAGAGATCTCGATATCCAACGAATGGTGACGGCTCGCCTCGCGAGGGCGACCGCGGACCGCGAGCGCCTCCACGTCGATCGCACGAAAGCGACTGGTGCGATCTTCATCCCGATGGCTCTCGATGACACCACGACTGACGTAGGCGTAGATGGTGGCCGGCTTCACGCCTAAGCGATGCGCTGCCTGGGACGTTGTCAGCCACTGCACATGGTTGACCATAATCAACGTTGATCAGCTATCTCGACGTAGGCACGCTGGTGAGCATGAGTTCTATCGATTCGTTGATGACAGCTCCCCCAGTGGCGGCGTTCGCTGACGAGCCCCTCACCGCCGCGATCCACCGCATGCACCAGCATCGAGTTGGCTCGGTACTGGTGATGGAAGGCAGTAGGGCCGTTGGCATTGTCACGGAACGCGACGTGCTACGGGCCACCGCCACCGGGCTACACGACTGCACCGTGGGTGCGGTCATGACCACACCGGTTGACGACGTCGACCTCGCCACCGAAGTACCCGCGGCGTTGGCAATGATGCGCGAACGCGGCTACCGGCACATGCCCGTGACCGACCATGGCAACCCGGTTGGTGTGGTGTCGCTTCGCGACCTGATGCGTGTCGCATCCATCGGGCCAGCCGACGTTCCACGCGGTCTCAAAGGAGTGGTCGTGGCCGACACCGAGGTCGGCGACGTCCGCGGTAGCGAAGGCTTCTATCACTATCGCCAGTACTCAGCCGTGGAACTTGCGGAGCGGCGGCCGATCGAGGACGTGTGGCGCTTGATGGTCTACGGAGCACTGCCCACCGATGCTGGCGAGCGCGCCGAGTTCATCGCCGAGGCGACTCCCCTGCGCGAGATCACATCGTCGGTGCGAGCAGTCCTGCCAGCCGTCGCTGTGGTCAGCGAACCGCTCGAAGGTTTACGCACCGTTCTTTCGCTCGCGGCTGCAGAGCGCGGGATGCGACCGGTGATCGACATCGGACCTGAGCAGCGCCGGCTCGACGCACTCTTCCTGTGTGCGATCACACCCACACTGCTGTGCGCCCTTCACCGGCTACGCGCCGGTCGAGAGGTCGTCGAACCCCGCGACGACCTTGGCTACGCGGCGAACTATCTGTGGATGCTGACCGGGGCCGAACCTACTGGGGAGCACACTCGCGCGGTTGAGCAGTACCTCATCTCCACCATAGATCACGGCTTCAACGCTTCAACTTTCACTGGCAGAGTGGTCGCCTCCACCGGGGCCGACATGGGCGCCTGCGTGGTTGCCGCCATCGGGTCGTTGAGCGGTCCACTCCATGGCGGTGCACCGAGCAGAGCACTGGCGCTGCTCGACGAGATCAGGTCACCGGAACGTATCGAGGAGGTGGTCGCGCCGATGGTGGAACGCGGCGAAAAGATCATGGGCTTCGGGCATGCCGTGTACCTCACCGACGACCCGCGGTCGGTCATGCTCCGCGGTGTCGCACGTCGACTGGCAGCCAACGAAACCGCCCGCGACCTTACGGCATTTGCGGAAGCCGTGGAGGCCGGCGTGACCGGAATACTCGACCGACTGAAGCCGGGTCGCCACCTGCGCACGAACGTCGAGTTCTACGCTGGTGTCGTCATGCAGTTGTGCGGCATTCCGCCCGAGATGTTCACCCCGACGTTCGCATCGAGCAGGGTCATCGGGTGGTGCGCCAATATCCTCGAACAGGCCGCGGACAACAAGATCATCCGACCAAGCGCCCGCTACATCGGTCCGCCGCCTCCGCAAACGATTCCTGCGATTGCGTGACCAGTCGGCCCCGGCGAGCGAGTAGAGGGGCGTGACACCACGCCGCTCGGGTCAGAGGGTTCAACCCGTCAGGTGTCGCAGCACGGCCAGCACGCGGCGATGTTCCAGTTCCGACGGTGGCAGATCGAGCTTCGCGAAGATCGACGAGATGTGCTTTTCGACAGCGCCAGCGCTGACCACCAGCGCCGCCGCGATGGCACCGTTGGAAAAGCCCTGCGCCATCAACGACAAGACCTCGCGTTCGCGCGGCGTGAGCGTCGCAAGTGGGTCGCGCCGGCGGCTGCGGGCGAACAACTGCGACACGACCTCGGGGTCGAGTGCGGTGCCACCGTCGGCCACTCGCACGGCAGCGTCGACGAACTCCCGAACGTCGGCCACCCGCTCCTTGAGCAGGTAGCCGACACCGACGGTGCCCATCGCCAGCAGCTCGACGGCGTATCTCTCTTCGACGTACTGCGAGAGCACCAGCACCGGGGTGGCCGGCCTCGCCATACGCAGCTCGATGGCGGCTCGAAGGCCCTCGTCGGTATGCGTCGGAGGCATGCGAACATCCAAGATCACGAGGTCGGGCGCGTGTTCCTCGACGACGGG
>Ga0335397_10001472_pt1 | contig 32116 bp, 26 predicted proteins | sample MAT04_FD_205740 | JGI IMG/M metagenome (GOLD analysis project Ga0335397, IMG submission 205740) | Freshwater microbial communities from Lake Fryxell liftoff mats and glacier meltwater in Antarctica - MAT-04 (spades assembly) (version 2) ... | reverse complement strand
CGACGGCTCGCGGCCAATCCTGATCCGCGTCGAGACCAAGGCCGGCCACGGCGCGGGCAAGCCGGTGAGCAAGCTCGCCGACGAGCTCGCCGACGAGCTCACGTTCCTCCTCCACGAGCTCGGCGCCTCGCTCTGAGCTCCGGTCGGTACTGAACACCGGATCTGTACAGAAGCCGTTCTGATCTCCAGCACTTACGAAAAAAGCGGTCCGATTAGTTGGACGTCCGTTCAGTGCTGAACATAATGCGCCCATGAGCACCGAGATTGCCGTCCTCCGCGCCCTCCTCCTTTTCTCTCGCCGTTCCACCCCGCCGAACGTCGCCGACCTCGCCGAGCGCGTCGGCTCGGACGCCGCCGACCTCGAGCGCGTGCTCGCGTCGCTGGTGCGCTCCGAGCTCGTCATCCTCTCCGGCACCGTGGTGCGCCTCTCGCTCGCCGGCCTCGCCGTCGCCGTCGCCGCCGCCGCCAACGCTCGCCGCGCGAAGACGGTCGCAGGCCCCAAGGGCACGCGCGCCGGTCGTGTCGGTCGCGTCATCCCGATGCGCGCGAACATCCGTCGCGGTCGCGCGGCCTGAGCCCTCACGCTCGCTTCAGGGGGCCGTGTCGGGCTTGTCGACCCGCACGCGCACCGAGACCGTCGACTCCGGCGCGGAGATCCCCCCGAGCGGCAGCTCGACGTTGATCGTGTACTGGCCGGGCGAGAGCGGTACGGGCGCCGTCTTCGGCACGAAGCGATGGCCCGCATCGTCGCGCGTGATCGGCCCGGGCGTCGGAATCCGCAGCGCCCACCACGTGAACGTCTGCGTGAGCTTTCCGCCGGGCTTCAGCCGAACGCGCAGCGAACGAAGCGACGGCGGCGCGGCGCTCGTCGTGGTCGGCAGCCCGTCGACGACATGCTCGGTCGCATCGAGCGTGCGTACGGGCATGACGAGCCGATAGACCTCGGGCGGGGCTGCTCCAGAACCGACCGGCGCGGGCTGGGGAACGCCCGCGAGGCGTGACCAGTCCGGCCTCGGCGCCGAGCTCGGAGGCTGCGCCTGGAGCATCAGGGGCACCTCGTTCGCCGAGACGTTCGCGACCGTCAGTCGGAGGATCGTCGTTCCGCCCGCGGTGACGATCGGTGCGTCGGCCTTCAGCTCGAACGTGAGGTGCTTCATCGCCTCGCGCATCACCGCCTCGTCGTTGCCGCGGGCGACGACGCACGTGGGGTCGCTCTCGAGCGCCTCGAGCGCGCCCGTGCGGGCACATCCGTCGGGAGGCGGCGGAACGTAGAGCGGAACGGCCGGAGCGCTGGCAGGCGGCGGCGCGGGCGCAGGCGTGGGCGCAGGGTCGCAGGCCTGAGCCGCGAGCCCGGCGCAGAGAATCACGGCTGCGACCTCAGAGACCCTCATCATCCGTCACGCCCATGGTAGACGTCCGTCGTGCCCAGCACGACGTCGTCGGACCCGAAACCTGACGCGAAACCGTCGGAGGAGCGAAGCGTCGACTCCGAGCCGCGCCGCATCCACGAAGCGGCGCTGAAGGCGCGGAACGAGGTCGTCGCATCCCTCGAGGCGCGCGCGAACGTCATCGCGACGGCTCGGCTGCTCGTCTTCGGCGGAGCGCTCGCGCTCCTGGCGGCGATCGTGTTCGCACACCTGCCCTCGGGGACGTGGCTCGGCTTCGTCGTCCTCATGGTCGCGTTCGCCGCGCTCGTCATCGTGCACGCACGCGTGCACGAGGCGAAGGAGCGCAAGGTCGCGGCCGCGCGCTTCCACGAGCGCGCCCTCGCGCGCATGGCCGGCAAGTGGCGCGCGTTCGCGTCGATCGGCGAGCGGTGGGCGGTCGACACGCATCCGTATGCCGGCGACCTCGACGTCTTCGGCAAGGCCTCGCTCTTCCAGCTGCTCGACGCGACGTCGACGCGCTTCGGCGAGGAGGTGCTCGCGCGCTGGCTCTCGGGCGAGAGCGCGAGCACCGGAGCGCCCGGGAAGGAAGGCGAGGCAGGGCCCGTCGACTTCGCGGAGATGGTGCACGCTCGTCAGGCCGCCGTGAGGGACCTCGCGCCACGCGTCACCGTCCGCGAGGAGCTCGCGGTCGTCGGCAGCCTGCTCGACGAGGGAAAGCCCGACCCGCGCCCGTTCGTGATGTGGGCCGGTCAGGCCGCGGTCGCGCAGGAGAAGGCATTGCCGCCGAGCCTGCGCATCGTCGCGGTGCTCATGCCGGTGCTCACCGTCGGCACCGCGGTCGCGGCGTCCTTCGGCCTCGTACCGCGCGCGGCCTTCATCGCGCCGTTCATCCTCTGTCTCGTGATCCTCGGGTCGCTTCGGGCGCGCCTCGCGCCCAACCTCGAGGCCGCCTCCTCGAAGGAGACCGCGCTCGCACGCTACGCGGGCATGCTCGCCATCCTCGAGAACGAGAAGTTCGAGGCGCCCGCGCTGATCGCCCTGCAGAAGCGGCTCCGCGAGAGCGGCGCCTCCGCCACGAAGGAGATGGCCTCGCTCTCGCGCATCGTCGGCTTCCTCGACGCGCGCAACAACGAGGTCTTCCGCTTCTTCATCGGCCCCATGCTCATGTGGGACCTCTGGTGCGCGCTCGCCCTCGACGGCTGGCGCAAGCGCGCCGGGCGCGTCGCCTTCGGCTGGTTCCGTGCCCTCGCGGAGCTCGAGGCGCTCGCGTCGCTCGCGGGCTTCGCCTTCGAGCGGCCCGACCACACGTTCCCCGAGCTCGTCTCCGGGCCGACGTTCGAGTCGGTCACGCTCGGCCATCCGCTCATCGAGGGCGACAAGCGCGTCTCGAACGACGTGACGCTCCAGGGGCCCGGCCACGCGCTCGTCGTCACCGGCTCGAACATGTCCGGCAAGAGCACGCTGCTCCGCGCCATCGGCATCAACGTCGTGCTCGCGAACGCCGGCGCCCCCGTGTGCGCGAAGTCGATGAAGGTCGGCCGCCTCATCGTCGCGACCAGCATGCGCGTCTCCGACTCGCTCGACGAGGGAACGAGCCGCTTCTACGCCGAGTTGAAGAAGCTGAAGCTCGTCCTCGACCTCGCGCGCAAGTCGAAGCAGCTCGGGAGCGCCGAGGGCACCGTGCTCTTCCTGCTCGACGAGATCCTCCACGGCACGAACACCCGCGAGCGTCTCATAGGGGCACGCGCCATCCTCCGGGAGCTGCTCGCGCAGGGCGCGATGGGCGCCGTGTCGACCCACGACCTCGGCCTCGGCGACCTCGAGGCGGAGATGCCGGACCACGTCCGCAACATCCACTTCGAGGAGCAGGTGAACGGCGAGGTGATGACGTTCGACTACAAGCTTCGCACCGGCATCGTGCAGAGCTCGAACGCCCTTCGCCTCATGAAGATCGTCGGCCTCGACGTCGTCGAGGGCTGAGCCTCGTCGCCGTCGCCGCCTCGGCGACGACCTACCCGCCGATGCCGCGCATCGAGACGTCCTTCGCGCTCGTCTCGGTGCAGCCCTTCCATGACTCGCCGTCGGGCTTCATCGTCCAGGCGTCGGCGACCGCAAGGGCCACGCCCGCGGAGTCGCCGCTGCGCGCCACGCTCGCGGCCGAGAGGCCGTCGTTCGTCGCGAGGCAGGGGCGCAGCGTACCGTCGCTCGCGACGCGCAGGCGGTCGCAACCCTTGCAGTAGGTGTCGCTCGTGCCGGTGATGAACCCGACCTTCTTGGTCTTGTCGTGACGAGCCAGGAGATAGCCCGCGGGGCCGCGGTCGTTCTCGCGCGCCGCGTCGCCGCTCTCGAGCAGGTGCGCGAGCCGCGCGCGCATCTCGCTCGCGGTGACGACGCGGTCCTTCAGGTTCGCGCCCTCGCCGATCGCCATCACCTCGAGCAGGCGCGGGACGATCCCTCGCTCCCAGGACCAGCGCACCAGCGCCTCGACCTCGGTGTCGTTCTCGCCGCGGACGATGACCGCGTTCAGCTTGATCTCGTCGAAGCCTGCCGCGAGCGCGGCGTCGATGCCGCGCATCACGACGTCGAGACGGCCGCCGCGGGTCATTCGCTCGAAGCGCTCCGCATCCAGGCTGTCGAGCGAGATGTTCACGCGCCGCAGGCCTGCCTCGCGGAGCGGGCGCGCGAGCTTCTCGAGGCGCGTGGCGTTCGTCGTGACGGCGACGTCGTCGAGGCCGAGCGTGTCGAGGAACCGCACGACGGCGACCGCGTCGCGATGAAGGAGAGGCTCGCCGCCCGTGAGCCGCACCCGACGGACACCCGCGGCGACGAGGCCGCGCACCATCGTCTGCCAGGCCTCGAGGTCGAGCTTCTCCTCGAAGTAGGTCTCCTTGCTGTGCGGGCGACAGTAGATGCACGCGAGGTCGCACCGATCCGTCAGCGAGAGCCGCACCGAACGCGGCGGCGTCTGGGGCGCCGGCGCAGGGCGGCTCTGGAGGACGGGCAGGGCGAGCATCGGAGCGTCAATCCTAGCGGAAATCGGGCGCGAGGGCGTGCGGAGCCGGAGGCGAGCCCAGCGACAGTACGTGGCCGAGCCCCCGTGGTTTCGTTCGCCCCCTACCGCGAGTAGCATCCGCGCATGTCGCCTCGCGTCATCACGGTCACGGTCAGCGATACCCGGACGGCGGTCGACGATCTGTCAGGCCGAGCTCTCGCGGAGGAGCTCGCTGCGTTCACCCACGTGCGTCACGTCATCGTGCCGGACGAGCCCGAGCGCATCCTCGCCATCCTTCGCGAGGTGATGGAGAACGACGAGGCCGACGCGGTCGTGCTCTCCGGCGGTACGGGGATCGCGCCGCGCGACCGCACCTACGAGGCGCTCGAGGCGCTCTTCGACAAGCGGCTCGAGGGCTTCGGCGAGGCGTTCCGACGCCTCTCGTGGGACCAGGTCGGTGTGCGCTCGATCCTCTCGCGCGCGACGGCGGGGACGATAGGTACGCGCATCGTGTTCTCGCTGCCCGGGAGCGAGAAGGCCGTGCGCCTCGGTGCACGCGAGCTCATCGCGCCGATCCTCGCGCACGCGGTCGACCTCCTCCACGGGCGCGCGGGCCACGCCGTCGGCCCGACCAAGGACCACGGTTGAAGCTCACGGTCCTCTACTTCGCGGCGGTGCGCGACCTCGTCGGCAAGGACGAGGAGGTCGTCGACGTCCCCGCTTCGGTCGGCACGATCGAGGCGTTAGGGGAGCATCTTGCCGCGGTCCACCCCGAGCTCGCGGGGCGCCTCGGGTACGTGCGCTTTGCACGTAACGAAGAGTTCGCGCGCGCGAGTGACGCCGTCGCCGAGGGCGATACGATCGCGCTCATCCCGCCCGTCGCCGGCGGCTGAGCGGCCTTCTCCACTGATCACTTCTTGAGAGCCACCGGCTTGCCGCGCTCGTCGAGCGCGGTCTCGCCGGTGCGCTTGCCGCTGTCGTCGTAGGTGAACCGCTGCGTCGAGACGCCGTTCTTGTCGTGCGTGGGCTTGTCCGCGACGTCGAAGAACGAGGTCTCGACGGCGAGGTTTCGCTCGTCGAAGCGCGCCCTGCGTCGTGCGACGCCGTCCTTGTCCGCACGGAGTGCTCCGTCCGGACCGAACGTCGCGACGTCGACGGAGTTGCCACGCGCATCGTGGATCGTCCGGCGCGTCGCCCAGCCGTCCGTCGACAGGGCGACGCCGTCCTTCGTGTCGAGGCACTGCTCCTCGGCGCGACGACCCTGCGAATCATATTTCGTGCGGCGTCCGGCGCAACCGTCCTTCGCCAGCCGCGGAGCGCCGTCGGCGCCGAGGAAGAGCTCCTCGCCGAGGCGACCGCGATCGTCGAACTTCGAGCGCACGAGCATCTTTCCCTCGCTCGACAGCGTCGCGACGCCCGAGCCGTCGAAGTACGACGCCTCGATGGCGCGACCGTAAGCGTCGCGCTGGTAGCGCACGATCGCGACGCCCTCCGGCCCCTTGGCCGGCGTGCCGCTGCCGTCGAGGTACGCGGTCTCGAGGAGGCGCTGCCGCGCGTCGAAGCGATTGCGCGAGGAGGCGAACGAGGAGTCGCGCGGCATGATCTGCTTGCGGTCGCCGTCGAAGAACGCCTCCTCGACGAGGTTGCCGACGTCGTCCCAGCGGAGCTTGCGGATCGACCAGCCGTCCTTGCCGATCACGGGCTTGCCGTCAGCGCCGAAGAGCGACTCCTCGACGAGATCGTCGGGCTCGTCGTACGTGCTCTTCTTCGCGTACGCGCTCTTCTTCGTCGCGTAACCGTCGCTGGTCGCGACCGGCTTGCCGTCCACGCCGAGCGTCGTCTCCTCGATGCGATTGCCGCGTGCGTCCCAGACCTTCACGAACGACGCGCGATCCAGCTTGTCGAGCACCGGCTTGCCGGCGGCGTCGAGGTGCTCCTCGCGGACGGGGAGGCCGCGCTCGTCCCAGACGTTGCGCTCGATCGCCCATCCGTCGGTGCCGATGACCGGCGCGCCGGCCGTGTCGAAGAGCGTCACCTTGATCGGTCGCCGCTGGACGTCGTACTCGAGCTTGCGCTTCGCGTAGCCGCCCGCGCGGGCGACGGGCTCCTCGCGCTTGCCGAGGTAGGACTCCTCGATCACGTCGCCGCTCCGATCGCGCGTGAAGCGCACGGTCGCGTAGCCGTCCCGCCGGAGGATCGGGTCGCCGTGCGTGTCGAGGTAGCGCTCCTCGATCACGAGCCCACGGTCGTCGTTCTTGACCCGCCGCGCCGCGTAGTCGCCGTCGAGCACGAGGGGGAGCGAGCTCGCGTCGAAGAACTCCTCGGAGATGCGATCGTCGTTGTCGTCGTACGACTCGCGGAGGACGGCGAGGCCCTCCTGTCCGCCGATCGGCTTGCCCTCGAGCCCCAGATACGCGAGCTCGACGCGATTGCGGAACCTGTCGAACTTGCGGAGCTCCGTCGATACGCCGTCGTTCTTGACGCCCTGCTTGCCGTCGGCGTCGAACGTGACGAGTGAGACGACGAGGCCGCGCTCGTCGTACTTCAGGCGCTGGATGGCTGCGCCCTCCTCGTGCTTGCTGCGTGCCGCGAGCTTGCCGTTCTCGTCGTAGCTGCGCCGCTCGATCAGGTGACCGTGATCGTCGTAGGCAATCGTATGCTTGGCGTAGCCCTGCGAGCCGATCATCGGCCGACCGGCGGCATCGAGATAGGCGACCTCGGTCTGGTCGTCGTGGTCGTTCCACCCCGCGCGGATCGTGGCCGAGTCGTTGTGACGCATGACCGGGTTGCCGTCGGCGTCGAGGAACTCGACCCCGATCGTTCGTCCGCGCGCGTCGTAGGTCTCGCGGAACTTCGCGAACGAATCGCTTCGCTCGGGGCGCGTGCGCCCGGCCTCGTCGACCCACGTGACCTCGCGAGTGCGCGTCGCCTCGTTCCACGCGATGCGCTTCCCGTGGGTGCGGATGTTCGGGTCGAGGCTGACGACGGGCTCGTCGTGGACACCGAAGTCGAGCCACGAGGTCACGCTCATCACCTCCGACCACGTCGTCTTCACGAGGTGGACGCCCTGCACGGCCATCGGCTTGCCGTCGACGTCGAAGACACGCGTCTCGGCGCCTTCAGGGGTGCCGTCGTCGGAGTGCTGGATGACGCCGCGCCCCAGGGAGTCGGCCGCCGGCTTTCCGTCGGCGCCGAGGATCGTCACGCGGATCGAGCGGCCGAGCCTCCCGTTCACGATGATTCGACCGTACGCGCCGTCGTCGTCGGACCGCGGCCGCCCGGTCGCGCCGAGGTACGTCTCGCGCGTGACGAGCCCGCCCGCGTCGAGCTCGCGCTTCACGGTCGTGATGTCCGTCGTGCCGCGATGTCGCGGCGTCGTGCCGTCGATGTCGACGAAGTCGATGCGTCGTCCGCCCTCGGACCACTTCTGCCACTCGATGACGTTCTCGTGACTGTCGCGGACGACCACCTCGCGGACGGCGCCGTCCGGGCCGCGCTTCACCTCGGAGCGCGTACCGCCGCGACCGAGGCGGACGCCCGCGAACGACAGGTTCTCGACGGAGAGGACGCGGCCGCCGACCTCGGTGACACGGAGCACGTCCTCGCCGCGCTTGCGGAGCACGGCCGCCTGGACCTCGATGGCGCAGCGCGGGCCGTCGCTCGTGTCGACCACGAGCGCGCAGTGCTTGACGCGCGGGACGTGCGCCGCGCGGTACAAGGAGACGCCGCCGCCGAGCACCGCGCAGGCGAGGAAGCCCGCGGCGATGGCGCGCCAGGGAGGCGGCCGCCGAGGCTTGACCGACGGAGGGGGCGTGCTCGTCGTCGCAATGACGGCCGCGTTGGTCGTGAGCGCGCCGCCGTCGCTCTTCGGCTTCGTCGCCGCGGACGGCAGCGGCCCGAGCGCGGTGGGAGCCGAGTCGAGCCCGGAGTGAGGCTTCTTCTCGGGCGATGCCGAGACCGGCGTTGCGGAGACGGTCGCGTCGAAGGCCGACGGATGACCGCCGTCGTCGCGCTTGAGGCGCTTCTCGCGCTTTGCGAGCGGCTGGATCGGCGTGCCGAGCGCGGTCGTGCTCGCGGCCTGCAAGGCCTCGCGCATCGCGAGGGCGCTCGGCCAGCGGTCTGGCTTCTCGAAGGCGAGCGCGCGATCGATGACCTTTGCGACCTCGCCCGGCACGTGGGGCGCGAGGGTCGAGAGCAGCGGCGCCGGCTTCGTGGCGGCAGCGATGAGGAGCTGCTGGGCGTTGTCGCCGTCGTGCACCAGGGCGCCGGAGAGCAGCGTGTAGAGCGTCGCGCCGACGGCCCAGAGGTCGGTCTGGGCGTCGACGTCGTTCGTGCGGCCGTGCGCCTGCTCGGGCGCCATGAACGCGGGCGTGCCGAGCATCGCCCCGGTCGCCGTTGCGCCGCCGCCGCGCTCGTCGCGCAGGCGCGCGATGCCGAAGTCGAGGACCTTGAGCTCGCCTTCGCTCGTCACGAGGAGGTTCGCGGGCTTCAGGTCGCGGTGGATGATCCCGCGCTCGTGGGCCGACGCGAGCACGTCGAGCAGGGCTTCGCCGATCGACAGGACGATCGGCACCGGCACGCGCCGCTCGTGCTCCATCCAGATCTCGTCGACGGGAGAGCCGTCGAGGAGCTCCATGACGAGGAACGCCGACCCGTCCTCGGCGACGTCGTCGTCGAGGACGGCGACCGCGCCGGGATGCATCACCGAGTTTGCGACGTACCCCTCGCGGAGAAAGCGCGTGCGCATCGTCTCTCGCGTCGAGAGGTCGGCGTGGAGCATCTTGATCGCGAACACCTTGCGATTGCGGTGCTTCGCCACGTAGACGGTCGCCATCCCGCCCACGCCGAGGATGCTCTCGAGCGTGTACTTCCCGCGCAGGACCATGCCGATGCGCGCACGCGCCAGATTGAGGGCGTCGTCGTCGGACATCTCGTCACGGGAGGATACTCGTTCGAGCGGCCAGCCGACGTTTCCGGGGTTGGATCGGGCGCGATCCTGGCGGAATTTCGAAGGCGTTCCTGGCGCGTGTCGCACACCCTGCTACCAAGTAGTTATGGGCGCTCTTCGACGGTTCTTCGCGGTTCCGCTCGTCGTTGGTCTCGTCACCGCGCTCGGCGCGTGCGCGGCGGTCCCTCCAGACGAGGAGGGAGCTGCCTCGAGCGAGCAGCACTGGGACAGCGCGGACGGCAACCCGACACATCCCACGCACTCGATCATGGCCGAGTTCGCGATCAAGCAGGTGCAAGCCGAGCTCCCCGAGGTCGTTCGCTACCAGAAGGACATCGTCGCGGGCGCCAACCTCGAGCTCCACGATCTGAAGCATCCGAAATTCGAAGCGCTGCGTCTCGAGATCGGCGGCAACAACTGGGCAGCCGAGCGGCCCGAGCTCCTCTGGGAGAAGGCGCGTGCGAGCTACGCCGCGGGGGACAAGTCGCAGGCGTTCTTCTACGTGGGCATCCTCCTGCACTACGTGCAGGACATGGGGGTCCCGGCGCACGCATTCCACGTGATCCATCAGTCGGGCCCCAAGGACTGGGACCACACGGAGCTGCTCGCGTTCTTCGACTTCCACGGTGACCTGCGCGCTCCCGGACCGAAGGACCCGCGGCTCGACGGACCGGTCGCGTACATCGAGTGGAGTGCCGGTACCGCGCGTGAACACTTCAACGCCGCGTTCCCCGGCGCCACCTATCACCGCAAGTTCCTTCCGCAGGCGTACGACAACCTGACGGAGGAGCAATGGGCTTTCCTCCGTGGACGCGAGGCTCACTGCGCGCATGCGACTGCGTTCGCGCTCCGGAGTGCAGCGACGGTGCTCGCGGCGCTCGCGCAGTAGCGCCCTGCGCGGAGCTCAGTGGTCGTGGTCGTGGTGCTCGTGCCCGTCGGGCGAGCATCGCGCATCGACCCACCCGACCCACTCGGCGCCGTCGGGTCCGTACTCGCGCTTCCAGATCGGCACGCGCGCCTTGATGCGATCGATGAGCTCCCGGCACGCCTTGAACGCCTCCCCACGATGGGGCGCGCTCGCCGCGCAGACGATGGCGGCGTCGCCGACGCCGAGCGAGCCGATGCGATGGATCGCGCTGACACGCACGCCGTCGAGCTCCTGCTCGAGCTCGGTGGCGATCTTCGTCATCTCGCGCTTCGCCATCGGGGCGTAGGCCGAGTAGTCGAGGCGCGTCACTGCGCGCCCGTCGCTCTCGTCGCGGACGACGCCTATGAACGTCGCGATGCCGCCCGCGCCGGGCCGGCTCACCTTCGCGACCACCTCGTCGAGCGAGAGGGGGGCCTCGCGCAGGTCGACGCGCTCGCCGACCTCGCTCACGCGCCTCCCTCGTGCGGCGTGGCCTCGCTCTCGTCCTCGTCGCGCAGCCAGGTGCCGCTCTTGCCGCCGGTCTTCTCGACGAGGCAGACATCGAAGGACATCCCGCGGTCGACGGCCTTGAGCATGTCGTAGAGCGTGAGCGCGGCGGTGCTCGCCGCTACCATTGCCTCCATCTCGACGCCGGTACGGTCACGCGCCTCGGCGCTCGCGTCGATGATGGCCACGCCGCCGTCGAGGCTGATGGTCACCTCGACGCGGGTGAGGGTCACGAGGTGGCAGAGCGGAATGAGCTCGCTCGTGCGCTTCGCGGCCTGGATGCCGGCGATGCGCGCCGCCGCGAGGACGTCGCCCTTCGGCGTGTCGCCGGTGACGAGGCGCATGAACGTCTCGTGCCCCATGCGGACGCGGGCGCGCGCGACCGCGCGACGCGCGGTGACGTCCTTCGCACCGACGTCGACCATGTGCGCGTTGCCGTCGCGCGTGAGATGAGTGAGCGACACCGGCGGCTTCTTGGGATCCATCGCGCGGCCGATCATAGCGCCCGCTCAGCCGCCCAGATCCGACAGAAGGAGCACATCGACCTCGTCGCCGGCGCCGAGCCCAGCGGCCTCCTCGGGGATGCACACGAGCGCGTCGGCCTGCGCCATGGTCGTGGCTGCGCCGCTCGCCTGGTTGCCGAGCGTCGTGACGAGGAACCCCTCGTCGGCCTGCGACACGAGGCCACGAGCCAGCTCGAGGCGGCCCGGGTCATGAGCATGGGCTCGCGTCATTCGCGCTCGCGCGAAGGCAGGGAAGGGTTTCCCGTCACCCTGCATGGCGCGGAGCATCGGCACGCCGAACACCGCGAAGGTGATCATCGCGCTCGCAGGGTTGCCGGGCAGACCGAGCACGATCGCGTCGCGACGCCCGCTCCTCGGAAAACGCCCGATCGCGAGCGGCTTGCCGGGCTTGATCGCGACGCGCCAGAACTCGAGCGTCACGCCGACGGCCTCGAGCGCGGGACGAACGAGGTCGTGGTCGCCGACGCTGACGCCGCCGACCGTGACGACGACGTCGGACTCTTCGAGCGCGGCAGCGAACGCGCGCTCGGTCGCGGCGCGCTCGTCGCGGACGTACGCGTGCGCGCGCGTGTGTGCTCCGGCGCGGCGGGCCATCGCTCGCAGCGCGAAGGTGTTCGACTCGGGGATGGTCCCGGGGAGCGCGTCGGTCCCCGGGCGCCTCAGCTCGTCGCCGGTCGCGAGGATGGTCACGACGGGGCGCTTCGCGACGGCGACCTCCGCGCGGTCGATTGCTCCCACGAGCGACAGGTGCGCGGGTCTGAGCCGCGTGCCCCGGGAGAGCGCGATCGAGCCCGCCGCGAGGTCCTCGCCGCGACGTCGGATGTGCTGCCCGACACGCGGCCGTGCGGCGAGCACCGCGACGTCGCCGTCGCGCGCGACGTTCTCCTGCATGATCACCGTGTCGGCGGAGGCGGGGATCGCCGCGCCGGTGAAGATGCGCATCGCCGCTGCCGGCGCGAGCGCATCGGGCACGGCACCGGTGCGGCTCTCGCCGCGCACGGGGAGCCTGAACGGCGGTGCACCGTCGAGGTCGCGCGTGCGCACGGCGTAGCCGTCCATCGCGCTGTAGTCGAACGCGGGCAGGTCGACGGAGGCGACGAGGTCCTCCGCGAGGACGCGGCCGTCCGCGTCCTCGAGGGCGACGACCTCGGAGCCGAGGGACGGACTGCCGAGTGCGAGGATGCGAGCGAGAGCTTCTTCGAAGCGCAGCATGCGGATGGGGTGAAGGGGTACCATACCGAGGATGCAGACGGGAGCCGCGCGCGGTCAGAGCTCGTCGTCGGCGAATGCGAGCACGTCGCGGATCGCGGTCGAGCCGGTGGCGAGCGCGACGAGGCGGTCGAGGCCGAGCGCGTTGCCGCCGCTGTCGGGCATGCCGCGGTCGAGGGCCTCGAGGAAGCGCTCGTCGAGCGGATAGACGGGCATGCCGCGTCGTGCGCGCTCCTCCTGATCGTGAACGAACCGCGCGCGCTGCTCGACGGCGTCGGTGAGCTCGCCGAACCCGTTGCACACCTCGACGCCCGCGACATAGAGCTCGAAGCGCTCGGCGACGCGCGGGTCACCGGGCTTCTTGCGCGCGAGGGACGCCTGCGTCGACGGATACTCGGTGAGGAACACCGCGTGATCGAGCTTCGCGAGCGCGGGCTCGACCGCGTCGACGAGCACGAAGAAGAAGCGATCCTCGTCGTGCTCGGCGAGGCGTAGCGTCTCCTCCGGGGCGATGCCCGCGAAGCGCTCGTAGGCCTCGCACACCGTCATGCGCGCGAAGGGAGGCTTCACGTCGATCGTTCGGTCGCCGAGCCTGACGGCGCCGCCGGTGACACGCGCGACGAGCTGCTCGGTGTCGCGCATGATGGCCTCGACGCCGGCGTTCGCTCGATAGAGCTCGAGGATGGTGAACTCCGGGTTGTGTCGCTCGCCGATCTCGCCGGCGCGGAACGCGCGCGTGATCTGGAAGATGCGCGCGTGACCGTCCACGAGCAGGCGCTTCATCTGGAGCTCGGGCGAGGTGCTCAAGAAGCGTGGGGGCGCCTTCGCGGACGACGCCGGAGGGCCCGCCGGGACGACCTCGAACGCATCGAGATGGAGATCGAGCCCAGGGCAGGGGATGGCGAGCGGCGTCTCCACCTCGAGGTAGCCGCGCGACTCGAAGAACGCGCGCACCTCGCGCACGACGCGCGCACGAGCCGCGAGCTGCTTGCTCACGTGGGCGCGAGGCCGCGGAGAAGAATGTCCGAGAGCTGCGTCGCGGCTCGCGCGAGGGCGCCCTGCTCGGCGCGGCCGAGCGCCCATGTCAGCGTGATGCCGTCGAGCGCACCGAACACGGCGCGCGCGGCGATGTGCGGCGAGACGTCCTTGCGGAAGTCGCCGGCGTCCTGACCTTCGTGGACGATCGTGGCGATCGCGTCGAGGTACGCGAGGAACTTCGGCGCCGCGAACTCCTTCATGAGCCGCGTCGACTGGCGGATGATGACGGTGACGACCTCGGCGAGATCGCGCTCGCCCTCGAGCAGCCCGAGCTGCATGTCGATGACGGCGCGCAGCCGCTCGGGCGCGCTCGGCAGCTTCGGCAGCTCGCCGCTCATGAACGCGAGCAGCTTGCTCACGCGATCCTCGAACAGCGAGACGAGCAGCTCGTCCTTCGACTTGAAGTAGAGATAGATCGTCCCGTCGGCGACGCCGGCGGCCTTCGCGACCTCGCTCACGCGCGTCGCGTGGAAGCCGTTGCGGGCGAACACCTTGACGGCCGCCTTCAGGATCCGCTCGCGCTTGTCGCTCGAGCGTCGCTTCTTCGCGGCCTCTCGGTCGTCGGGCGCCGCGTGCGCGGAATCCTTCGGCTTCCGGCTGCTCGCCTCCCGCCCCGAGCGCTTCGAACTGAGTGAGGATTCACTCATTCTCGGGCAGGTACCAAAGCCCCGCCCGTGGGTCAATGCGGACGCCTCGCGCGCCGCGGTGCTCAGTGAGCGAGCAGCTCGCTGAGCACGGAGCGCCCAGGTCAGTGCGCCGCCGCGAGCATGAGCATCCGCTCGGCGAACACGCCGATCTGCGAGCCCATCCACGGTCCGACCACCACGAGGGCGGCGACCACGGCGAGGAGCCGCGGCAAGTGCGCGATGGTCGGGTCCTGGATCTGCGAGGCCGCCTGGAAGGCCGCGACGATCAGGCCGACGATCGCCGCCACGGCGAGCACGGGCAGCACGATGGCGAGGGAGAGCATCAGCGCCCCCTGGGCGTGCTCGACGAGGGCGCTCGGAGTAAGCCCCGGGCCGGCCAACTCAGCCGCCTTCGGCTGCGTCAGCGGCGTCGGTGCCGGCTTCCGGAACGGTGCTCGTGTCGGCGCCGCTTTCGATGGTCGCGTCGGGCGTGGGGCCGGTGTTCGCGTCGAGCGGTGCGGCGTCCGTCGTGATCGGCGTGGTGAGCACGACGCACGCGGGGTGCGTGGCGGCCCTGCGGTCGGCAGGGCAGCAGCGGTCGCTGCTGTTGTACGGCGTGTTGATCTGCTCCTTCGGCGTGCAGGTCAGGCCGTCGTTGCAGTCCTCGTTGCCGTTGAGAACCTCGCAGCGCTCGCCCTCTTCGTAGTTCGAGCACGCCGTGAGCGCGATGAACGCGGCCAACGCCGTGCAGAGCACGATGCTCACGATCCGGTAGCGGAAGGCCCTCTGCATGCCGCCCCTTGATGGCACGGATCTTCTTCCGGAGGCAAGCGCCATCCTCGTAATTCAGGGCAAAGTGCCGCTCTTGTCGCGTTCGGCGCGGTCTTTTTCCTGCAGCTTCTCCTCCTTGGCCTCCACGGCCTGGGCGAAGAGGCGGACGTATTGCGCCGCGCTCGCGACCGAGAACACCAAGGAGAGGTAGACCAGCGCGCGCCCGACCTTCACGCAGTCGACCACGCCGAGGTCGATGCCGAGGTAGCTGAGGTGGTACGGGTACCCGACCAGCAGCGCGATGATTCCGATCATTTGCAGCGCCGTCTTGGTCTTGCCCTCACTGCCTGCCGAGATGATCACGCCCTCGCTCGCCGCGACGCTCCGGAGCGCAGTCACGGCGAACTCACGCGCGAGCAGCGCGATGACGGCCCACGCCGGCATCCGATCCATCGGCACGAGCCAGACGAGCGTCGCCATCACGATCAGCTTGTCGGCCAGCGGATCGATGAGCTTGCCGAGCACGCTCACGACGCCGAGCTTGCGCGCGAGGTAGCCGTCGAGAAGATCGGTGATCGCCGCGAGCGTGAAGACGATCGCGGACCAGAACCCGGCGCGAGGCGTGTCCTGGTCGAGGAACCAGAGACAGAGCGGGATCATCACGATCCGCGCGAACGTCAGCATGTTGGGGAGGTTGACGGCGTCCTGCGCGAGCGAACGGCGGACCTCCTTGCGGCGTGTCTTCAGCGACTCGCGCGGATGCGCCTCAAGCCCCGTGTCGAGCTGCGACTGCGACTCCGGCGACTCCTGCACGGGCACGGATGTAACCCTTCGCGGGCCGGGCGTCACGCGCTCGCGACGAGGACGCGGCCTTCGCCTGCGAAGCTGACGAGACCGCGCTGTCCGCAGGGCGCTTCGCTCGGGGCGAGGGCGCGCGGCACGAGGCGTCCGAACCAACCGAGGACGACCTCACGCCTCACGCTGAGGCCTCGGCTGCCCTGGACTTCGAGGGTCAGCGTCTCGCCGATGGCCTCGAGCACGACCGTGCCGCGGCCACGAAGCTGGACGACCGCCACGAACTCGCCCTCGCCCGTCGCGAGGCGGCCGTTCTCGTACGCGAGCTCGCCGTCGAAGCCGAGGAGGACCTCCTCGCGAACGAAGCACATGTCGTCCTCGAGCGTGAACGCCGACAGCTTGCGACCGGGGCGAGGCCCGAGGACGAGCTGGCCCTCGCCGGTGGCCTGCACGACGGGGCTCGACGCGCCGCCGAAGGACTCGCCCGTGGCCTTGCCCTTCACCTGGCGCTCGAGGAGCTTCATCGAGAGGGCGTTCGACGACGCGCGGAGGGCCTCGAGGCGCGCGGCAAACCCTGCCGTGGCGGACGTCCGGACGAGCGCGACGCCTGACGGATGGATCACGACGTTGCCCGACTCCGGAAACGCGACGACCGAGTCGCGCTTCAGCTCCGCGGCGGGCGGCGGGACCGTCGGCGGCCGCACGACGGGCGGCGGCGGAAGCGTCCGCTTTCCCCCGGGAACCTGGGCCTCGTACGGGACGACCTCGGGAAGCCCCGACATGCCGGCGACGCGGACCGCCGGCAGGCGCGGCGCGGCCCGGCGAGGCGAGAGGGAAGGGGCTCCCGCTTCGTCGAGGACGAAGTCGGGCGGCACGACCGACGGGATCCGGCTGAGGGCGTCCATCTCGCCGACCTCGTGCGGCGGCGCGACGCCGACCATCAGCGTGTGGCGATGCTCCGAGGCCGGCTCGGACAGCCGCGGGAGCGGCGCGATCGGGGGCGGGCCGTCCTTCGTGTCGGGCTTTCGCGACTCCGTGGGCTGGAGGAGCTCGCTGCCGCGAAGCGAGCGGGGCGGGTTGTCGGCCATCTGCCCGAGCTCGACCGGACGCCAGCTGTCACCGGAGCGATTGCGTGCGTCGGTGTCGCTCGCGGGCTCGGCCAGCGCGAAGCTCAGCTCGCCGGCGTCGAGCTCCTCGAAGGCCGCGGCGACCACGTCGCGAACCTCGCGTGACGGGCTCGACTCGGCGGGCAATATCGCTGGCGGGCTCTGCGACGCGCGACGTTCGGCCATGCGCCGGGCCATCTGCGAGTGGCCGCCTCGATCGAACGCACGCTGCGCATCCGCGAGGGCGCCGAGCCGTTCGCACGCGAGCCCGAGGTACCCCCAGGCGCGCGAATGCGTCGGATTCAGCGTGAGGAGCTGCTCGAGATCGCGCCGTGCGAGCCCGGCCTGGCCGGTCTTCAGATAGCAGAGGGCCAGGTTCAGGAGCAGCGCAGGGTCGCGTGGGCTCGTGCGCCGCAGCTGCTCGTAGATCGAGATGGCGCGCGGGTAGAGGCCGAGCCGGAAGTACACGACGGCAAGGAGGTCCTGGCCCTTCGCGTCGTGCGGCTGCAGGTGCAGCGCCCGCTCGAGCTCTTCCTTGGCCTCGTGGGCGCGGTTGTCCTGGAGGAGCTCGCTGCCGCGATAGAGGTGGAAGAGGAAGTCCTCGTTCGCGGCCTCGTTCGGCCCGTCACTCTCGGGGGCGAGCCCGATCGAGGGGGTCAGACGGCGCGAGGGGGCCGGGGCTTCGCCTGCGTCCCGGTGCGGCGGGGAATCGAACGGGCCCCTCTGCGCGCCACGCATCGACGCAGGAGCGTACACGACGCAGCGCGTCCCGGGCGAGTTCCCGCCGAAATGGGCCCCGAGGGCGGGCTGTGCAAGGCCGATCCGCCGTTCGGGCGGTATCGGGTACGGCCATTCTCGGGGGTGGGATCAGCCGCGGCGCTGGAGGCGGGCGCTGCCCACGAGCGCGCCAAGGGCGAGCGGCAAGAGCGCGATCACCGCGGCCATGCCGCCGAGCGGGCCGGCGTCGGCGCCGCCCCACGGGGTCGACGCGACCCGGGCCTCGAAGAAGCCGCCTTGCATGAGCAACCCGGTCCCGAACAGCCAGGCCGTGTGCGCTCCCCAGGCCGGCCAGGCGCCGCGATCGCGCACCCAGAGAGAGCCGAAGACGATGCCGAGCAGTCCCTGGGCCGCGATGGCCATGGGGGCGGCGCCGCCGATCTCTCCGTAGGCCGCCGCCGCCGACGTGAGCCCGCAGCCGAGGACCTTGAGCAGAGGCTCCTCCACGCTGACGAGCGACCGCATGACGAGCCCGTGGAGGAGCAGCTCGTCGCGCATCGCGTAGAGGCCCGCCGTGACGAGGCCCACGACGATCATGCTCGCCGCCGGCGCCGATCGCTCGAGCAGGACGGCTCGCGTGGTCGCGAGGAACCCGACGACGATCGCGGCAGCGACGAGCCCGACGGCCGCGCCGATCCCCGCCCGCCGCGCGATCGCCGCCGTCGTCGGAACCGGCTGGGTCGGGTCGCTCCAGGCGACGCCGAGGCGTCCGGTACCCCATTCGGCGATGACGGCCTGCGCCACGGCCGCGGGCATCGACATGCTCTGGAGGAGGAGCGCGGCGATGCGGCCGCCCGCGTAGATGGCGATGCCCCAGAACGCGATCCGCCATGCGGACGCGGTGGCGGCGCGCGACTCGGCAGGGGAAAGGGGCTTTGCGGCCATCGTGGAGTCGGGCAGGCTAGCCCGGGCGGGAGACGCGTCCAATGAATCCGGCCCGGTCGACCGTTTCAGTTGGAATGGATCATTACCGTACCACTTGACGAAAGTGGGTCTTAGGTCAGCTTTACCCACATGGCTCAGCGACTGTTGACCTTCGCGTTCCTCGCCACGCTTGGGATCGTCGCCGCTTGCAGCGGGGCCGAAGGCGGCGACCTGTCGAGGCCCGAGCGGACGTGCAGCGGCGCGCAGGCTCTCACCGCGGCGCCCTACGCGGGAGGCTCGCTCGGCTCGAAGCAGATCGCGCTCACGTTCGACGACGGACCCGCGAGCCGGACCGAGGAGCTCTCGACGTACCTCGCCTCGCAGGGGATCCACGCGGGCTTCTTCGTGAACGGGAAGAACCTCGCGGCCTATCCGAACGCGCTCGCGAAGCTCGTCGCGGACGGCCACGTCGTCGGCAACCACACGCACGATCATGCCGACCTCACCGACAAGAGCGTGTTCCCGCTGAATGCCACCGGGAACGCGAAGCTCGTGACCGAGCTCTCGGCGACCGATGCGCTGATCGCGCCGTTCGTGCCGAACGGGCGGTTCATGTTCCGGGCTCCGTACGGCGCGTTCGACGCGCGCGACTACAACGTGCTGCACGCGTCGGCGATGGACAAGTACGTCGGCCACATCGGCTGGGACATCGGCTCGACGCGCACCGCGAGCACCGCCGCGGACTGGGCCTGCTGGCAGTACAACCCGCAGCTCACCTCGAAGGCGTGTGGCGATCTCTACGCGAATGAGATCCAGTCGGTGGGGCGCGGCATCGTCCTCATGCACGACGCCGACTACGGCAACCCGGGCAACCACAACGCGACGAGCGGGCTCGGCAACACCGTCGACATGGTGAAGTACCTCGTGCCGATCCTGAAGGCGCGCGGCTACACGTTCGTTCGCGTCGACGCGGTGCCCGCGATCGCGAGCGCGCTACCTCCGCTCGTCGTCGCCGACGCCGACGCCGGCGCCGACGCATCGGCCGATGCGTCGGTCAAAAGCGAGGGCGGAGCGACGCACGTGGGCACTGCCGACGCATCGACGAGCGCGTCGACGACGAGCGCCGACCTTCACGCCGAGCCGGCCGCCGCTGCTCCTCCGCCGGCCGACCCGTGTGCGCCCGCACCGAGCGCGCCTCCGGACCCCGCGCCCGCGCCAGAGCAGGCGCGGAGCACCGACGCGCACTGATCAGCCGAGCGCCTCGCGGAGCTCCTCGCCCTGGGCGAGCAGGCCGGGCAACCCGCCCGTGTGGAGGAAGAGCACGCGTGCTTCGCGAGCGATCTCGCCTCGCTCGATCGCCTGGGCGAGACCGAAGAGCGCCTTGCCCGTGTAGACGGGGTCCAGGACGAGCCCCGTTGCGCGCGCGACGCGGACGAGGAAGCGCTTCTGCTCCTCGCTCATCGAGCCGTACGCCGGGCCCTTCGCCCGATCGTCGACGACGAGACGTGCGGGGGCGCCTGCACCGAGCACGTTCGCGGCGCCGCTGCTGGGCGCGACGAATGCGAGCTCGGGCAGCGAGGGCATGAAGCCGCGAGACTCGACGGCGATCCGTCCGATCACGCGCGTGAAGTACTCGCTGTCGTCGCACACCGCGAACGCCCAGGTCGCGTGCGCCACGCCGAAGCGAGCCGCGCCGAGCGCCACGCCCGCGGCCGTTCCACCCGAGCCGCACGCGTGGGCGACGACGTCGAAGGGTCGTCCGTCGCCCACAAGGCCGAGCCTCATCTGCTCGCGGACCTCTCGCATCGCCTCGACGTAGCCGAGCGAGCCGAGGCCGTTGGAGCCTCCCTCGGGCACGATGTATGCGCTCTGGCCGCGGTGCTCGGAGTCGGCGCGCGCCTGCTCGAGCATCGCGCCGCGCTCGCGGTACTCCGCGGGGGACACGAAGCGGATCTCGGCGCCGGCGAGCCGGTCGAGCAGCACGTTGCCGCCGAGCTCGAGGGGCGCGGCGCGAGCGCGCTCGGCATCGGGCACGCGGAGGAGCAGGACCGATCGGAGCCCGACGCGCGCGCACATGAGCGCCGTCGCGCGCGCGTGGTTCGACTGGAGACCGCCGCACGTGACGACCACGCGAGCGCCGCGAGCCTTCGCGTCGGCGAGCAGGAACTCGAGCTTGCGGATCTTGTTGCCCGACTCCGCGCCGGAGGTCGCGTCGTCGCGCTTCACCCAGACCTCGCAGCCGACGAGGTCGTCGAGCGCGGGCAGGCGAAGGATGGGGGTCGGACCGTGGACCAGGAAGAGACGCGGGAGGCTTGCCTCCGGTGTCGCCGCCGCGCTCATGCGAGCGTGAAGAGCTTGCCGTTGGCCTCGACGGTCGCGCCCTCGACGACGTGGATCTCGGAGACGACGCAGGCGACCTTCGCCTTCACCTCGTTCTCCATCTTCATCGCCTCGATCACGCAGAGCGTCTGGCCGGCGGCGATCTCGTCCTTCACGGCGACGAGCATGCGGATCACGCGACCGGGCATGGGCGACTTCACGTGCTTGTCGCTGGAGGCGGGGCCGCCCTTCTTGGCGGCCGCGGCGGCGCGCTGGCGCTCGCTCTCGACGCGCACGTAGGAGCGATGCCCGCTCGCGATCGCGCCGAGCTCGGGGGGCTGCCCCTCCGTCGTCAGGTCGACCATCTTTCCGCCGACGCGCACGGAGAGCGTGCGCGAGGGGTCATGGCCGAGGGCAACGACGTCGACGTCGACGCGCCTTCCGCCGACGGAGACGTCGAGAGCGCCGGAGGGGAGCTCCGTGAGGTCGACGACGATGGGCTCCGCGCCGGGGGCCGGATCGAGGTTCACGAAATAGCGCATGAGGTGGCCTCCTTCTTCGGCTGGATCGAGGGTTTCGTCAAGGCTGCGTCGCCGGGATCGCGAAGGCCACGTCGAACGTGCGCTCCTCGCGGCCCTCGAACGCGACGTGCCCCGTGCTCCCGACGTCGAGCCCGAACACGACGGTCTCCTGCGCCGCCCCCGCGTCGAGCGCGACCTCGAGAAGGACGCGGCGAAGACAATGCGGGCCTCCGGGGAGAACGGCGTCGACCCATCCGATGGCGCGGCGGAGCCGAGCCCGGCCGACCGGTCCTCGCTGCACGGCGCCAGCGCCGCGATCGCGCATCGCGGAGAGCACGCTGCGTGGAGTCTCCGAGGCGCGTCGTGCGTCGACCTCGCGTACCTGCCGGCCGACGCGGAACAGCTCGGTGGCGAACGGCTCGGCGCGCTCGGACGAAGCCGTCAGCTCGCGAGGCTCGCCGCGGCGCAGCGTGAACGTGAAGCCGCTCCGACCGGTGACGACGAGCCGAGCCCGCTCGAGCTCGAGCAGTAGCGCCTCCTCGTCGAAGAAGCAGTGCGCGTAGTCGCCTGGGCCGAAGCGATCGCCAGGCTCCGGCGCATTCACGCCGAGCGCGCGCAGCGCTCGGCGTGGCACGTCGATCGCGAGCCGGCCCGCGTGGCTCTGGTCGTCGCTCACCGTGACGTGGACGTGCACCGAGTCGCGCGCGGCGCGGCGAGCGAGCTCGAGCAGCCGGACGCGTGCGTCGCTCCTCGGCACGCCCGCGTAGACCCCACGCGCGAGCCGTACTTCGGCGACGCTGCCCTCGGTCAGCGTCGCGAGGTCCTCGCCGTCGCCGAGGACGATCTCCGCGACGTCGCCCGCACGCCGGACGCGGAGGCGCGCGTTCGCGACGCGCACGTCGCGCTCGGTCGGCGCCGCGCGGAGCTCCGCGATCCATCGCCCGAGCGCCGCGCGAGTCATCTCAGTAGATGGGGCACGTCTCGCGCTCGAGGCAGCGATGCGTGCTCGGGTGGCTGAGGACGTAGAGATCCTTGCCCTGCGTGGCGAGGAAACGGCACAGCAGGTTGTCGTGGTAGACGACGTCGTCGAACTTCTTGCACGGGTCGCCGTTCACGAAGACGTGCTGACCACCGGGCTGGATGTACGCGTCGAGCACGCCGAGGAGCGGTGAGGTCCCCGACCAGCCGGCGGCGTCGACCTCGAACGGCTTGCCCGTGATCCGCGGCGCCCACGCGCGAGTGAGCGAAGCCGCGTCGAATGCGCGAACGTCCGCGGCGCGCGCGAGGCGAAGCGGCGCGGCGGGGTGCGTGGCATCCCACGCGTTCGCCCCTTCGGCGAGCCAGTCGGCGTCGTAAAGCGCGTGGTTGCACTCGCTGGCCGCGGGCGGCGAGATGCACGTCTTGCTGCTCACGTAGTTCGGTACGCACGCCGGGCCGCCGCGCGTGCGCTCCAGTCTCGCGACGCCCTCCAGCGTGTGCGAGTCGACGAGCGCCTGGTTCGGCGTCATCCCGCCGAGCGAGTCGTAGAGCGCCTGCGGCGTCGCGTACTCCGCCCACTCCGGGTGCGTCGTCGCGAAGCTCGGGGGCAGGAAGGGCAAGGCTCCCGCCGCGCGTGCGAACGCGTAACCCGTGCCCGCCGGGACCATCGGGTCACCGGTCGTGTTCCACGCGATGACGCCGCGCGAGGGCAGGGGAGAGCCGTCGACGTTCGGCGCGGCGCGCAGCGCGTAGTACGGCGCGAAGTTGATGGGGTCGCTCGAGTCGATGCCGGCCTGCACGAGGTTGAAGAGACGCCGCGCCTCGGGCGACTGGCGTGTGAGGCCGAGCCCCTCCTGCGGGGACACGAGGAGCGAGCCGACGGGATAGAACTGATCGCGGAACTGCTGGCAGCCACGGTTCTCCTCCGACGGGTTCGCGGCGTCGTCGAGGACGAACGCCTGCCCGTACGCGGCGTCGCAGCTCTTCGTGTCGTCACCGACGATCGCGGTCTGCACCGCGGCCTGCTCGAACCTGAAGATGCGCCGACCGGCGACGGCACCCGGCACCGCCTCGCAGCCCTTGTACGAGACCACAGCATCGGGAGCGTCGTAGATCTGGATGTCGAGCCGATCGCCCACGTCGGCGGGGATCGGGATGCGGAAGCGCCCCTCTCCCGAAGTGCGCGCGCAGCGGCGCTCGCCGTTGCGGAGATTCTCGAGCACCACGGTCTTGCCGAGGTCGAGCTCGCCGGGCGCGAGGCAGGCGATCTCGACCTCGCGCGACGTCGTGAGGTCGTTCACGACGAAGCGCACCGAGCGCTGGTCGCCCGAGCATTGAGTCTGCGCGACGTCGTTCTTCTTCGCGATCGTGGCCGCGGGCACCGCGACCACGAGCGGGCTGAAGACCTGCTCGAGCACCGAGTCGGGGACGAGCGCCGACCGCGTGGCGATGTCCGTGAGGCCGCCTCCGCCCGAGATCGGCGCGGTCGCGGTCACGTTGGGGTCGACCGCGCCGTGGACCATCGCGAGCACGCCGCCGAACGAGTTGCCCGACGTGCTGATCGCGACGTCCGGACCGCCGAGGTCGGGGATGCCGTCGCCGTCGAAGTCGCCGGCGCGGTCGGGGGTGCCGTCGGCGTTGTAGTCCTGCGTACCGAGGTGGCCGTCGAACGCGCGGAGCACGCGCGTCGCCTGCATCTCGTCGACGACGGACTGACGGATGTTGTCGCGAGAATGGAAGATGTGGGCCGTCCAGAGGAGGCCGCCGGAGTCGGGCTCGCCGTCGCCGTTGAGGTCCTGCTGCCTGCCGGTGCCGATCGCCTTCACCCAGGGCTTGAGGCAGGCCGTGCCTAGGAAGGCCTCCGCGACGTTCTGGAACCCGCGGTTCAAGTAGAGGCCGTGGCCCGGCATGTTGATGCCCATCATCGCGAGGCCCTGCTTCGCGAAGTAGCCGGCGCGGACGACGATCTCGTCGGCGTGCAGGGTCGTGCCGTGCGCCCACACCGTGGTGGGGAACGGCTGGTGCCGGTCGGGGCGTGACTTCGGCACGCTGATCCAGAACTGGACGGTGTCGCGCTCGACGCGGCCCTCGCCGCTGCGGAAGTCGAGCTGGAACCTGCCGTCGGGGTCCTCGTGCTTCGGATCACCCATGAAATATGGGGATTCGTAGCTGCCGATCACGAAGTGGTCGACGCTGTCGAGGCTGTCGAGAAGACGCTCGAGCTCGGCGCCCGAGAGTCCGAGCGCCTGCTGGAGGAGCTTGCTGAAGACGTCGCGCGTGCCGGCGTCGACCTTCACGATGTAGGGCGTTCCCTTGCGTGGCGCGCAGACCGGGTTCGCGTCGATCTGCCCGGGCTCCTCGTCGGCGGGGTCGATCGCGTTGCCCACCGCGCGCGCCGCCGTGGCGACGGGCGGGAACTGGCCCGCGAACCGCGAGAACGGCCCCTTGCCGTGGAGGCCGTCACGAAGGAGGCGCATGTCCTCGAAGACGGGCTGCGTCGTGAACGTCCAGAGGAAGGCGACGTGATCGAGGCCCGTGCCTGCGACGTCGCCGTAGTACGCGCGCCGCGCGGGGTCGGACAGGATTGCCTTCACGCGCTCCGCGCCGGCGCGCTGCTGGGCGTGGTGAATCCCGGCGAAGGGCGACTTCACCGGCTGGCCGTCGTGGCCCTTGAGCCGATCGGTGAGCACGACGGCGTACTCGCGCTTCTCCTCGAGGGGCACGACCGGGCGGAGGATGAGCGTGTCGCTCTCGCGCTCGTACCAGGGGAGGACGTCCTCGATGCGAGCGTTCTTGCCGTTCGGGCGGAGCACGTTCGGATGATCGATCACGCCGTCGAAGTCGGTGTCGAGGTCGGCGCGATACGCGCCGCGGGGAAGGCCGGCGCCCTCCTCGACCGTCTCGTAGATGAGCGAGTCCTCCGAGGCGCGGGGATCGTTCGGCCAGTACCTGGCGCGGTCGGCGATCGTGAGCGGGAAGCTACCCTTCCCCATGTCGAGGATCGCGGGAAGGCCCGTGGTGAGGTCGACGATGTAGAAGGGATCGTCGGCGGGGTCGTAGTCGCTCGTGCGCCGTGCGACCTCCTCGAGGTCGATCGCCGTGTCGCTCGCGCTCTTGTTCGCGAACGCGACGGTGATGGGCGCGAACGTGCCCCAGCCCTCGAGCGAATTGAAGCCCTCGCGAGCGACGCTCTCGAGGCGCGTCGGTGAGACGAGGCTCACGTTGATCCTCCGCCCCGTGCGGCTCGTCGGGTCCGCGAATGTCGCGATGTCGTTCGGCTGGGGGATCTCCGGCAGCGGCCGGCGCGTCGTGTCGAAGACGATCTCGGGGCCACTGCCCGCGGGCGTGGCGCGCGCGCTGTCGGGCGCGGTGTCGACCCCGCAGCCGGGGACGACGGTGCCGGCGAGCGCGATGGCGACGGCGAACGGAACCGAGGCACCGAACAGCCGGGAAAGACGCTCCTGCATGGCGGGGAGTTCTACCACGACTCAGCGGTTGCTCCTGAGCGCCGCGATTGCGCGGCGAGCGGGTGCCCTGCATCATGCGTCGATGAACGAGCTTGCGAGCGTCGAGGCGAAGACGCGCGTGGCGGGGGCCATCACCGCCATCGAGAAGAGGACGTCCGCGGAGGTCGTCGTCTCGATGCGGCCGCAGTCGGGAAGCTACCTGCACGCGGACCTCGTCGCCGGCGCCGTCGCCGCGCTCGCGTACCTCTGCGTGTTTCTCTATCACCCGGAGCCGTTCGACTTCACGTGGTTCCCCGCCGAGCAGGCCGTCTGCTTCGTGCTCGTTGCGCTCGCGTGCTCGCGGCTGCCGCCGCTCCGGCGCCTGCTCTCGGGCCGGAGGTCGCGTCAGCGGAACGCGGAGCTCGCGGCGAAGGAGATGTTCGTCGACCGCGGCATCACGAAGACCCGCTCCCGGACCGGCGTGCTCGTCTACCTCTCCGTGCTCGAACGCGAGGTGGTGGTCGTGCTCGATGTCGGGCTCGACCCGGTTCGTCTCGGCGACCCGTACCGGCGCGCGGTCCTCGAGCTCCAGGAGGTGGGCGCGCGCCGGAGCGGCTCGGTCGACGACTTCGTCAAGGCGCTCGAGGCCGTGGGGGCCGCGCTCGCGGAGGTGTACCCGGTCGAAGCCGACGACACGGACGAGCTGTCGAACGAGGTCGCGGCATGAGCGCGCGCAGGACGGCGCGCGCACTGGTGGCCACCGCGGCCATCGTCCTCGTCGCGGCGCTCGCCGCGGCGCGACCGGGCGGCGGGCAGAGCTTCGGGGGCTCGCGTTCGAGCTCGTCGAGCTCGTCGGGCGGCTCGCGCTCGAGCTCGTCGAGCTCGGGCGGCTTCCGGTCCACGTCTTCGTCGTCGTCGAGCTCCTCGGGCGGCTTCCGGTCCACGTCTTCGTCTTCGTCGTCGTCGAGCTCCTCGGGCGGCTTCCGATCGACGTCTTCGTCGTCGTCGAGCTCTTCGGGCGGCTTCGGTTCGTCACGGACGACGACGACGAGCTCCTCCTCCGGAGGGACGACGACCTACACTCCGATCCCGCTGGCGCCGTCAGGCGGCTCGTACACGTCGGAAGGAATGCCCACGCACACCGAGCACGAGCGGCCGGTGATCGTGTCGTTGCTTCTCGTGTTCGGCGGCATCGCAGCGCTCGTGCTGTTCATCGTGCTCTTCGTGCGGTGGAGCAACGCCAAGCGCGCGGCAAGCTGGGACGCCGTCGCCTACGCCGAGGACGAGGACGAGGCGACGAGAGCGAAGCGCCACGCGAGCGTGACCGAGGCGCTCACGGCGATTCGCTCCGCCGACGACGCGTTCAGCTTCGTGCTCTTCGAGGACTTCCTCTACGCGCTGTACGCCGAGACACACACGGCGCGCGCCACGGGCGACCTCGATCGACTCACGCCTTATCTCTCCAACGTGACGCGTGCCAAGCTCGGCGAGCTACCGGCGAACGGCATCGACGGGGTCGTCATCGGCGGGATGCGCGTAGAGTCGATCGCAACGATGGGCGACACGATCTCGCTCGTCGTGGTGTTCACGACGAACCTCGCCGAGAAGGACCTCGTCGGGAAGCCCGCGGCCGTCTACATGGAGGAGCGCTGGGTCCTCTCTCGCTCGGCGAGCGCGCGCTCGCGCTCGCCCGACCGCGCGCGTGTCATCGGCTGTCCGAGCTGCGGCGCGCCGCTCGACAAGATGGTGATGCAGAAGTGCGGCTACTGCGGCGTGACCGCGGCGGCGGGCGAGATCGACTGGTTCGTCGACGATCTCGAGGTCATCCACCGCGAGCCCCGCGGCCCGATGCTCACCGGCACGACCGAGGAGGTCGGCACCGACGCGCCCACGATCGTCGCGCCAGACGCGAGAAGGCAGATGGACGCGCTGAACGCCCGCGACCCCGGCTTCACGTGGGCCTCGTTCGTCTCGAAGGTCGGGGTCGTCTTCGATGCCTTCCACGTCTCGTGGAGCGCGCAGGACCTCACCGGGATTCGGCCCTACCTGAGCGACAACCTCTACGAGCTCCAGAAGTACTGGGTGCAGGCCTACCAGCGGCAGGGGCTACACAATCGTACCGAGAACCCGACCATCGTGACCGTGCATCTTGCTCGTATCACCCACGATCGCTTCTTCGACGCCGTGACCGTTCGCGTCTTCGCGTCGTGCATCGACTACACGACCGACGAGAAGGGCGTGGTCGTCGGCGGCGATCGCAAGAAGACGCGCGAGTACACCGAGTACTGGACCTTCATCCGCGGCGTCGGCAAGACGGGAGCGCCTCGCGTCGACGGCGCATGTCCGGGCTGCGGCGCCTCGATCGCCGGCATCAACATGGCCGGGCAGTGCACGCACTGCAACGCGAAGGTCACGAGCGGCGAGTTCGACTGGGTCCTCTCGCGGATCGAGCAGGACGAGGTCTACGAGGCCGCCGCCTGAAGAGGCGACGGCGTCGCGGTCACTTCAAGAACTCGCAGCTACCGTCCACGAGGCAGCCGTGCGTCTTCGGGTGGCTCAGGTAGTAGATGTCCTTGCCCTCGCTCGCGAAGAAGCGCGCCGTGAGCGCGTTGCCGTACGTGGCGAAGTCCCACTTCCTGCATGCGTCACCGACGTCCCATGTGTGCTGTCCCTTCGGCACGAGGTAGTGGTTCAAGAGGCCGACGACGCGCTCGGACGCCGACCACGCCGTCTCGTCGGGCGCGAACGGCGCGCCGCGGAGGCGGGGCTCCCACGCGGCCGCGAGAGAAGCGCTGTCGCTCACGTGGAGCTTCGCGACGCGCGCGAGGCGTAGCGGCACGTCCGGATGGGGCTGGTCGTACGGCAGGCCGCCCTCGCTCACCCAGTCCGCGTCGTAGAGCGCGTTCTTGCACTCCACCGGGTCGATCGTCGGCGTCTTCGTGCAGACGGCCGGGGCGTTCGCGGACGTGTAGTTCGCCTTGCACGAGGGCCCGGCGCTCGTCTTGCCGAGGCGCGCGATGCCTTCGGTAACGGCGTTGTCGACGAGGAACTGCATCGGTGTGCGCCTTCCGAGGCGCTCGTAGACCTCCTGCGGCGTCGCGTAGTCGGCGTACTCCGGGTAGCGGCCCGCGGCCGACGGCGGGAGGAACGGAACGGCGCCCGCTGCGCGCGCGAACGTGAGACCGGCCGCGACCTGCACGAAGTTGTCGCCCACGGTGTTGATGTTCAAGAGCGCATGCGGCGCGACGCGGTTGCCGTCCGAGTCGAGCAGCGGCTTCAACATGTAGTACGGCGCGAACGCGACGGGGTCGGCCGGGTCGAACGCGGCCTGCGCGAGATCGCGGAAGCGGCGCAGCGACGGTGACTGGCGCCGGAAGCCGAAGCCCTCGTTCGGCGCGACGAGCGGCGAGCCGACCGGATAGAAGAAATCTCGGAACTGCGCGCAGCCGGCGGGGTCGTCGCACTTCGTGACGCTCGGGTCCTTCACGTCGAGCGTGTGGAGGGCCGGCTGCTCCCAGGTGGAGATGCGGCGGCCGAGCGGGATGTCTCCCTTGAGCAGCTTGCAGCCGTCGTACGACTGCACGACGTCCGCGGCGTTGTAGAACTGGATGTCGAGGCGATCGTTCGTGCTGGTGGGGACGGGGACGCGGAAGCGGCCGTCCTTCCCGGTGCGCGCGCAGCGAACCTCACCGTTGTTCACGTTCTCGACGACGACCGTCATGCGCTCGCCGAGCTCGGCAGGCTCCAGGCATGCGACCTCGAGCTCGTGGTTGTCGACGCCCTCGTTGACGAGGATCCGTACCGAGCGCTGCGTCGCCGTGCAGCGAGAGCCCATCTCGTGCATCGACTTGTTGTCTTTGTCGGGTCGCTCCGAAGGGGGAACCGAGATGACGATCGGCCCGAGGAGCTGGCTCGTGACGGACTCCACGACGCCGTAGGAGCGGAAGCCGACGTCGAGCGCGAGCGAGCCTCCGCCAGACTGCGGTGCGGCGGCGATCATGTACGGATCGATGCCGCCCTGGATGCCGCTCATGATGCCGCCGAGCGACTCGCCGGCCGCAAAGTACGGGACATTCGGCCCGCCGACGTCGACGACGCCGTTGCCGTCGAAGTCGCCCGCGAGGTCGGGCTTGCCGTCGCCGTTGAAGTCCTGAGCGCTCATCGTCTTGCCGTCGAACGTGCGCAGGATGCGGACGGCCTGCATGCCGTCGAGGATGCCCTGGCGGACGTTGTCGCGCGTGTGGAAGATGTGCGCCGTCCACCAGAACGCGCCGCTGTCCGGCTTGCCGTCGCCGTTGAGATCGTGCGCGCGGCCGTTCTTGAACGCGCCGAGGAAGGGCACGAGGCAGTTGCCGTACAGCTTGCTCGTCGCGAGGGCCTCGTCGGTCTCGCTGAACACGAGGCCGTGCTCGGGGTTGTTGTAGCTGAAGAGCGCGATGCCCTGGCGCGCGTAGTCGCCTGCGTAGAAGAGGATCTCGTCGGAGTGTCCCGTGACGCCGTGGCCCCAGAACGAGACGGGGAACGGCGCGACCTTCGCCCCCTTCTGCTTGGGCACGGAGAGGAACCACTGGATCGTGTCACGGCGCACGTCGCCCTGGCCGGTGCGGAAGTCGACGTGGAAGCGCGTGTCCGGATCGCGCGAGGCCGGGTCTCCCATGAGGTAGGGCGACTCGTACGTGCCGACCACGATGTACTCGATGTTCACGAACGCCTTCTCGACGGCGACGAGGTCGCCCGCGTCGAGCCCGAAGACGTCGGCGAAGAAGCTGTGGAACGAGTCCTTGATGTCGGGGTCGTTGACCTTGATGACGTAGGGCGTGCTGCGGCGCTTCTGGCAGACGGGGTCGGAGAGGTCCTGCGCCTCGCCCTGCGAGTTGCGCCCGGCGGCCTGCTTCACGTCGAAGACGGGCGGAAAATCGGCGGCGAAGCGGCTGAATGGACCCTTGCCGTAGAGCCCGTCGCGAAGGAGGCGCATGTCCTCGTGCGTCGGCTGCGTGGTGAAGGTCCACGCGAAGGCGACGTGGTCGAGGCCCGTGCCGGCGATGTCCCCGAAGTAGTTGGCGAGGCGCTTCTCGCGGAGCACGTCCTGGAGGCGCGCGATGCCCCTCCGCTGCGACGCATGATGGACGCTCTCGAACGGCGAGCGGATCGCCTGGCGGTTGTGGCCGCGGAGGCGATCGGTGAGGACGACCGCGTACTCGGTCTTCTCGTCGAGCGGGACGACCGGGCGGATGATGAGCGTGTCGGTCTCGCGCTCGTACCAGGTGAGGAGGTTGTCGACGCCGGGGATGCCCTTGTTGCCGAGCGTGTTCGGGTGATCGAGCACGCCGTCGAAGTCGGTGTCGAGCTCGGGGCGGTACGCGGACTGCGGGAGGCCTGCGGCCTCCTCGACCGTCTCGAAGGCGAGGTTGCTCTCGCCGACCTTCGGGTCGTTCGGGAAGTATCGGTGCGGGTCGCGAAGCGTGACCGGGTAGTAGCCGTTGCCCATGTCGACGAAGACAGGGAGGCCGGTCGTGAGGTTCACGATGTAGATGGGGTCGTTCGACAGGTCGTGCTCGTCGCCCTGCATGCGGGCGGCGACGTCCTCGATGTCGATCGCGGCCTCGCGCGGGTCGGCGCTGGCGGGGCGATCGAACGCGACGCTGATCGGCGAGGAGATGCCCCAGCCCTCCATCGCGGTGAAGTCCTCGCGCGCGTTGCGCTCCATGAAGGTCGGCGCGACCAGGCTCACGTTGATGCGCCGCCCGGTGCGGCTGGTTGGGTCGGCGAAGGTGGCGAGGTCGTTCGGGAGCGGCACCTCGGGGAGAGGCCGATGCGCGACGTCGAACTTCACCATCGGCCCGTCACCTGGCGGCGTGGCGCGGAGCCCGTCGGGCGCGGTGTCGACGCCGCAGGCGCCGCTGAGCGCCGAGACGCAGAACATCGAGACGACGAGCGAGACGTGAAGGAAGCGGTTCTTCGCCATGACCATGGTTCGCACCTAGGGGGCTGGTTACTGGAGGCGCCGCTCGCGCGCACGTCTCATCTTTCTCGTTGGGGCATGTTCGGACGCTCCGATGCCGACTGAGCTCCGCGAGACGAGAGCGGGCACGGGCACGGGCACGGGCACGGGCACGGGCACGTGGGGACGAGACACGCGCCCGTTGGGCAAGTCACTGCTCGTCAGGCAGACGCATGCACGGCGTTGGCTGGCTCGCGATGACCTCACGTGCCTGTGCCCGTGCCCGTGCCCGTGCCCGTGCCCGATCTCCCTCTCGGAGAGCCGGAAGACTGGAGAAAGACCCTGGTACCTCGACACAGGGGAATCGACCGATTGCGCTTGCAGGCGCGGAAGCTGAGACCTGAGTGCGGTCCGCGGAAGTCGAACGCTTTCTCGAGCGTGTGGTTGAACCCGTGGCGT
>Ga0335397_10001467_pt1 | contig 32163 bp, 28 predicted proteins | sample MAT04_FD_205740 | JGI IMG/M metagenome (GOLD analysis project Ga0335397, IMG submission 205740) | Freshwater microbial communities from Lake Fryxell liftoff mats and glacier meltwater in Antarctica - MAT-04 (spades assembly) (version 2) ... | reverse complement strand
GCGATATGGCTGGCCCGGGTTCGGCGACCGACGCTCGCTCGCTGCTCGCGATAGCGAGCAACGCCGTCAGCGCCGCGAGGCACCAACGACCACCGGCTCCGCCACGCCCGCTCACTCCGAGTCGATCAGGCTGTCGATGTCGTCGAGGTAGAACTTCGCCTTCTTCTGCTCACCCGCGTTCTCCGGCTTGATCTCAGGCGCAGTGTTCAGGTCGAAGGCGATGACCTCTTCCAGGAGGCGGCGGAAGAGCGGCTTGTCGCCGGCCTTGGCGGCGTTCATCTCGGCGTAGATCACCTTGGTCGCGAGGTAGTTCGGCGCGTTCTGGATGGCGCTCTCGAAGTGCTTGCTGCTCTTTGGGAGGTCGCCACTGGGGAACGGGATCTTGGTGAAGAAGCCGCCGAGGTAGCGGTCGGCGGCGTAGTACCAGTAGGAGGGGTCGAAGCGGTGGATGAGCTCCATCATCGCTTTGATGCGATCGGTCTGGTTCAGCACTTCGACGATCGAGGTCATCAACGCGTAGCGCGAGAGACTCGCCGCGTACCAGTACATCGCCGGCACGGCCTCCTTGTCGAGCTGCTCGAGGGCGGTGTTGAAGGGCTGGCGCGCGCAGTACTTCGAGCGGAAGCCAGGGTACTTCTGGCCAAGCGCGAACTCTGCCTCGTTGGCCGCCGACTTGTAGAGGTTCTGCATGCGTTCGCCGGCAGCCTCCTTGCCTTCGATGTTGAACTGCATCCAGATGTGCTCGTCGGCGAGGAAGTAGTCCGCCCGCGCGAGCTTCACACGGATGTCGTAGCGTGACGGAGCCGCCTTGAGAGCGTCGGTCCACGCACTGATGGCGGCCTCCGCCTGGACCTGATCGGCGCGCTGAGCGAAAGCCTCGTCGCCCTGCTTGTCGAGCGCATCGACATCACCGCTACCGGTCGGCGGCGGATTCGCGTCGCCGCAGATCCCCGACTGACGACTTGTGCCGCAGGCCGACAGCGCAATGCCCGCGAGCACCATGGCGGTCATCGCCGCCGATCGCATGGGGCGCGACCCGGTCGCCCGCACCCGGAGTTCCGCAATAGCCAGCTCAGACTCACGACGCATGGTGTTCTCCTCTGGTGCTGGCTCCAACAGCCGCGCTTGCGACCGCCGAACGCACTTCCGTCCAAAGCGCTAGCATCGGCCTCGGCCGCCTGTCAACGGCAGCCCCGGCGCGCACGACGTGTCTCGCCATACCTCGCGCCCATGTCCCGCGAGTGTCTCGACGCGGGACACTCTGGGACACTCGGGACACTTCGACGGCGTTCGCGGCAGGCGCTCCTGGGGGCCTCGCAGCCTCGTTCCAGGCCATCTGGAAGCGCATGCCGTGGCCGTGACCGAAGGGGGCATGGCGCTTGCGAGGGAGCCGAGCGCCCCGCGGTCGTCTCAGCGATGACCTGCCCAAAGGACCCATGTCGAAGCCTACACGTGACGTGCGCGCCATCGAAGCGCTGCTTGGCAAGCCCCCCGTATCGCCTTCGGCTGCCGACGCCGGCAAGCCCCCCGTATCGCCTTCGGCTGCCGACGCCGGCAAGCCCCCCGTATCGCCTTCGGCTGCCGACGCCGGCAAGCCCCCGGTGTCGCCTTCAGCTGCGGACGCCGGCAAGCCCCCCGTATCGCCGACGAGCGCGCGTGCCCTGGTCGACCACTTCGGGAGCCTGACTGGGCTTCTCGTGGCGCGTCGTGCTGAGCTGGTCGCGGCGGGTCTCACGCAGGAAGACGTGCGTCGTCTCCTGGCGGTGCGCAAGCTCGCGTCCATGCTCGCCCGGCGTCGACGTGCCCGCCGCCTCAGCTCACCACGGCTGGTCGCCCAGTTGGTGCCGCACCTGTCCTGGCATCCGGTCGAAGAGGTCTGGGTCGTCACGGTCGACGCCACTCAGCGCGCGCTCGGCTGCACGCTGATTGCGCGTGGCAGCGCCGCGAGCTGTGCCGTCATGCCGAGCGAGATCCTCGGCCCGGTCCTGCGCCACCGGGCCCGCGGCGTCTTCGTCCTGCATAACCATCCATCTGGCGACCCGACCCCTTCGGCAGCCGACGAAGCTTTTACCGAGCGGCTGTGCGAGGCGGCCAAGCTGCTCATGGTCAGGATCGAGGATCACATCGTTATCGGAGGTGCCCGCTTCGCCACTATCATCTCGCGTCGCCGCGGTGCGATTGCGGCACCTGCATTCGAGACCGCGACGTCCGACGGCTCACCACGAAGGCGAGCGCCCCGATCGGGTGGCACGCAGTGTCTCGCGTGACGCTCTCTACGTGGCTAATGCTGGAAGCGGAGTGGCACGGTGACGCGCCGCTCGCTGCCATTGAACGACGGCACAGCGACCCGTCCAAGCGCGGCCTTGACGCAGGCGAGGAACGGCGCGTTGCCGCGCGCGTCGGTGCCGACCGAGACCTTCGTGAGGTGACCTGGCGACACGGTGAAGCCGACCTCGGTCCCGACGAAAGTGGCGTTTCGTGCCGAGGCATCGCGCGCACAGCCGAACAAGCCCTGACGCGCACTCTCGACGACGCGAGCGAGGTCGTCCGCCGAGATCATCTGCACCTCCCCGTCCTCGCTGAAGTGCATCTGCGTGACCGCGTTGGTCTCCTCGGCCGCGCCTACTGCGATGCCAGCGGTGTCGTAGCTCTCGGGCTCCGACAAGCGCGCAACTTTCTTGTCTTCCTTCTTGCCGATAGCCGGCGCCGACTTCGAAATCGCGGGCGGCTGTGGCAGCGGCCCGGGCACCATCACGCGCACGATCTTCGCGAGGCCGAGTGGCTCCGCCTTGGAGAGCTTCCAGACGACCCAGGCGCCGAACGCCAGCGCGACGACGATGCCGACCGCGAGAAAAAGCCCCGCACCTTTCGACGTGTTCGCCTTGAGTTCCATGCGCTTACCGATCGCATCGGCTTCTTCGTGCAGGCGCTCTTCCTCCCAGCGCTTCTGGCAAGCGGCGTACTGATCGCGGAACAGCGGAAACTCACCCGCGACCGCCCACTTATTGGTGCCGAGCACCGAGACCAGGGTCTTGAGATCGATCTTGCGCTCGCGGATCCCATCGAAGATCCGGTCGGTCGTCACAGGCCCGTAGTCCCCGCGCTCTGTCCGGTAGAGCCAGCGTTCGGCGCTGACGCGCTGCAGTTGGCGAGTCGAGTTGGTCATCGCGCACCTCCGGCGGAGGCCGCATCGATAGGCCGCGAGCCGATGAACTTCGCGAGCTCGAGGAAGGCTATGCGCCACTTGCCCGACTGCTTGATGACCTCGACACGCATCGGCGTCGTTGCCGCCGGCGCGGTCGGAGCCGTTGTCGGAGCGGCCGGTGCTGACGGCGCTGCGACGGCACTGCCGGTGAACGTGATCGGCGCGAACGAGACTTCGAGTGTCGCCCGCTCCTCTTCGCGGTTGATCGCTTCGACCTTCGCGACGCGCAAGCCCGAGCTCAGCCCCCTCACCTGGAGGATCTCGTCGGGGTCGATCTTGGTGCCGAGCCGCTCACCAAGCGCCTTTGCGCGCGCATCGACCGCGGCGCGCGAAGCGTCGTCGAGTGATGTGTACACCATGTCGCTCAGCCGTGATGGCGAGATGTTCGGATTGCCGAGCATCTCGAACAGGGACTTGAGCTCTTCGGCCGGCCCATTGCCTTTCGAGCAGGCGGCAAGTGCCAAAGCGATGACGACCAACAGTGCACTTCGCGGCAGCGACATAGCGGCGAGTAAGCGACCGCGCTGGGTTGCTGTCAACGGCCGAGCGGGCCGCCTCGCGTTTGACTCGCGGCGCGGCGACCCCGGACCCGACTCCAACCGCCGAGGGCGTGTTGCCGACTCTTGGCCGGGCAGTTACAAGGTGGCAGTGGGTATCTCAGCCGAATCAGCTCCGCATCACTCGCCCGTCAGCCGCTTCACCTGCCATTGGCGGCACGCTCGCCATATCGTCGGCCGGCACACCCTCCCCCTTCTCGCGCTGGTCATCACCGCGACGTCTATGACCGCCTGCGGCTCCGAGCACCCCGCGGAAGCAAGCCTGACTGCGGCGGTGCGCGCGACGGTCGATGCCTTGAGCACGCGCGACATGGTCAAACTGTGGAGCACTGTCGACACTCCAACGCGCACGAGCCTGCTCGCTGCGATGCGTGAGCTGGTCGCAGCCCGTAGCAAAGTCCCGGAGGTTTGGCCCGAAGGCGATCGGGCTCGCGCGCTCGCATCCCTTGGCGATGACCTGCTCGACAAGATCGGTCCTGACGACGAAGGCCGCGGCGCGCGTCTCCTCGGCGCGCTGATCGACCCGAGCCAGATCACCTTCACGCAGGAGATCCTCGATGGCCTCAAAGCCCGCGACGTGACCGTCGAAGCCGGGCCACCCGAGCGCGCGAGCGTCTTCACGGCGGTCGGCGAGACGTTCGTCTTCGTGCGCGAAGGGACCGAGTGGCGCTCGCTCTTTGTACGCGACAACCTCCTCGAAGCGGGTGCCATCCCCGTCCTCCGCGAGAACGCGCAGAAGACCCTGGCGCTCGCTGCCGAACGTGAAAAGGCCTGGCGCCTGAGCCGCAATCCACGCACTCCGCAGGGCTCGTACAATCTCGCACGCGCCGCCCAGACAGCGACTCCACCCGACATCGACGCGCTCTTCACGCTGCTCGACGACGATGGTCGCAAGGCGCTCGTCGAGATGCTCGAAGCCGCGCGCTCTGCTCAGCGCGCAATCCAGAAGCAGGTCGCCAAGCCCAACCGACGCGACGCCTACGCTGACAGCGGCATCACCCGCCTCGTCGACGCGACCAGCGATCGCGACCTCTACAAGCGTTGGTCCACCGCCAAGGACTTCGTCCTACCGCTCAGTGTGACCGACGAACCGCTGAGCATCGAAGGCCCGAAGGATGGCCCAAAGGATGGCCCAAAGGATGGCCAAATCGACGGTCCAGACGTCCTCGTCGTCACCGCCACCGGCAAGGTCGCGATGCATCGCGACAGCGACAACTTCTGGCGCATCGCCGGCACCCGCCCCGCAATCCAGAAAGCCTTCAAGCCCCCCGCTCCGCAGCCCAAGCCCGACTGAGGCGCACGCTTTCGTACGCTGCAATAGCGTTCGAGGGACCGACGCCGGAATTGCCCCGGGTCCGTCGCGAGCTCGCGGGCAGCCTGACTTCGCCAGGCCTTCGCTCACAAATTCAGGCGTCGAGGCCGAAGGCTTGATGGAGAACGCGCACCGCGAGCTCCGTGTAAGCCTCGTCGATCACAATCGAAATCTTGATCTCGGAGGTCGCGATCATCTGGATGTTCACGCCCGTGTTCGACAACACGCGGAACATCTTCGCCGCGACACCCGAGTGGCTGCGCATGCCGACGCCGACCACCGACACCTTCGAGATATTGGTATCGGCGCGCACGGACTCGGCGCCGAGCTGCTTGGCGACCACGTCCATCAACCGCTGCGCCTCCGCCACATTGGCCTTAGGCACGGTGAAGGTGAGGTCGGTCTTCGACCCGTCATGCGACGAGTTCTGGATGATCATATCGACCACGATCTCGGCCTCGGCCAAAGCGTCGAAGACCTTCGCCGCAACGCCCGGCTGGTCTGGCACACTGAGGATCGAGATTCGAGCGTCGCTGCGGTCATACGTCACGGCACGAACGGCTACCTGCTCCATCGTCGCTTCCTCCGGCACCACCCACGAGCCTTCGCTGTCGTCAAAGCTCGAGCGCACGTGGATCGGCACCCGATACTTCATCCCGAATTCCACCGACCGCGTCTGGAGCACCTTCGCCCCGAGCGACGCGAGCTCAAGCATCTCGTCGTACGAGATGCGCGAGATCTTCCTGGCGGTCTTCACGATGTTGGGATCTGTCGTGTAGATCCCATCGACATCCGTATAGATTTCGCAGACATCTGCGTTCAGCGCCGCCGCCATCGCCACGCCCGTCGTGTCGCTGCCGCCACGTCCGAGGGTCGTGATGTTGCCCTCGGCGTCCATGCCCTGGAAGCCAGCGACGACGGGCGTTTCGCCGCGGTCGAGCGAGGCCCGCAGGATGGGTCCGCCGATCGACTCGATGCGCGCACGAGAGAACGTCGCGTCAGTGCGCAGGTCGATCTGATGGGCCAGGAAGCTGCGCGCCGGCACGCCGATGTTGTTCAGCGCCATCGCGACGAGCGCGGTAGACACCTGCTCGCCCGACGCGAGGAGCATGTCGTACTCGCGCGAGATCGGCTCGGGATTGACGTCGTACGCGAGCTTCACCAGGCGATTGGTCTCGCCCGACATCGCGCTCACGACGACGACGACCTGATGGCCGGCATCGACAGTGCGCTTCACGCGCGCGGCAACGTTCTTGATCCGCTCGACCGAGCCGACCGACGTGCCGCCGAATTTTTGCACGATCAACGCCATGCAAGCCCCTCATCTGGGGTTCGGTAGGGACTGCGACCAGGTCACACAGGCGACCCAGGTCGAACCGGCTTCTCGGCCTCGTCACTCGCGTGACAACGGCCTGGGACCCGATCACGGGGCGATGTACCCGCTCCAAGGCTGCACGTCAAAGACCTTCCAGCCGTTGGCTTCGCGCACCAGCACGACCCGCTGCTCGCTCGAACCCTTGCCCTCGCCGACCACGACGACGGCCTCGGCGCGGTCACCGTCGCGCCCAGCCCAGGTCACGCGCTGTGCCCCAATGGCTCGCCCAAGCTCACGCCAAACAGTCTCGCGCGCCGCGAACGCCTTCTCGAACGTGCCGGGCAAGAGCAGCTTGCGGCTCTCCTCGGGCATCAACGCGGTGACGAGGCCGACATCGCGCGCCTCGAGCGCACGCCCGAAGGCGGTCAACGCCCCCTCGGCCGAGTCGACCCGGAACAGCGCGAGCACACCGCGGCGGATCGCCCAACCGTTGCCGGTACGAACCAGCTCGAGCTCGCGCTTGTTTGTCCACATCGCCGTCCGCTCGACCTCGACCACGCTCGCCGTCGTCGGGAGGTCGGCACCTGCCGGCCATTGCGGTGCCTTCACGCGCACTTCGGGTGTGAGCAGCGCGCCTGCGCCTACCTCGTCCCCTTCCGCGAGTCGCTCGATCTGGGCTCGCGTGACCGCGGCCGGTCCCATCGGAGCAATGCTCGCGCAGCCGCCTGCGAGGCCCATCGCCGCGATTCCGACGGCTACGCAGAGAGCCCCTGGCCGCCAACTCGTAGGCGTCGCTGAAGCGGAGATCCGGGCCTTCGCCGTGGCTTGCATCGCGTCGGCTATACTACCTTTCCAGGGTTTCGTGATACGCCAACAAGCCGTGGGTATAGCCATGACCGAGTCTCCACCCCCTTGGGAAGCAGCGCTTGCCGGGTATCTTGCGCGCTCCGGCTTGCGCGTCACGCGGCAGCGACGTGCGATCGCCGCGGCGTTCTTCTCCCATGAGGGTCACCCCAACATCGACGAGCTCTACTCGGCGATTCGCGCACAGCACCCGCACATCGGCCAAGCGACGGTCTATCGCACGCTCAAGCTGCTGGTCGAAAGCGGTCTTGCCGAGCCGAGCCGCTTCGGCGACGGAACGACCCGCTACGAAGCCGCACATGCAGGCGACCACCACGACCACCTGATATGTGTCGAGTGTGGTCACATCGTCGAGTTCCGCGACGACGAGATCGAGCGTCGCCAGCTAGAGATCGCCGCACGCAATCGCTTCGCGGTGACCGACCACAAGATGGTGATCTACGGCGCCTGCATTGACGCCAAGTGCCCGCGACGCCCGGCCGGCAAGGCGATGCCCACGCCAGTCGTGCATTCGCATGGCGCGCACGATGTGGGGCTCGCCGCCTCCAGTTCCACCGCCCCTGCTCGGCGCACCGCCGAGAGCGGCAAGAGAGACGAACGTCCGCCGCAGCCGCGGGGAGCAAGATCGTGATGAGCGAGAGAAGAGAGCCGCGCGTCATCAAGCGCTACGCCAATCGCAAGCTCTACGACATGTCCGAGAGCTGCTACATCACCCACGAGGAGATCGCCGTCCTCGTGCGCAACGGCGAGGAAGTGCGGATCATCGACAACCGCACGCAGGACGACCTCACTTCGGCGACGCTCACCCAGATCCTCCTCGACGAGGAAAAGCGCGTGAAGCGGCCCCTGCCGATCGACACGCTCAGGAACTTCTTCCAGTCGGGCGGCGACTTCATCCAGAAGAAGATCAAGCAGCCCGTCGCCAGCTTGCGCGAGGAAGCCGAGAAGAACGTGCGGCGCGTCTTCGGCCTCCGTGACAGCGGCGAAGCGCTCGGACCCGACGGCAATCCCCTGCCCCGCCCGCCGGAAGCAGCCGAGCCGCCCGCACCGATCGCGAGCCCATCGTCCGCCTTCAAGCCCGCCGTATCGCCTTCGGCTGCCGTTGCTGGCAAGCCCACCGTTTCCCCTTCGGCTGCCGCCAACATGGCAGGCAAGTCCAAGCCAGCCGAAGCGATCCGCGACGCACTCGAAGAGCGTTGGCTCGAGATCCAGCACACGTTCGCGCAGCTCGACTTCCCCAAGCGCATCGCCGAGCTCGAGCGGCGCGTGCAGACCCTCGAGGCAGAACTCGCGGAGCTCAAGGGCCAACCGCTCGAGAGCTTCGATGACGACGGCGCCCCCTTCGACGACGAACACGTCTGAGCTGACGAACGCGTGGCACACTCGCACTCGGAACGACGGCTGCTCCGAGCCCTGAAGCGCACGGCCGCAGGCGTCACCTGCAGCACCATTCTGGCCCTGCCAGCAGGCGGCAGCGCCAAGGCCGAGCCTTTCTCGGTGCGCGGCTTCGTGACCCGAGAGGCAGGCGTCTTCGTGCTCGACGAGCCTCTCTATGATGGCTTTCTCGAGGACGTCCTCGGCGCACTACGCCCTCGCTTCGGCGGCACAGGTCGCACCAGCGGCGCCTCCGGCATGGACCTCTCGATAGGCTTTGGCTGGACCGCGGTCACTGCCAGCTCGACGGCCTGGCAGGCCGCGATGGGCGATGCCGCACCCGACTCGGTCACCCCGCTGCTGGTCGCCGCCCGCAAAGGATTGCCGGGCGGCTTCGAGCTCGGTGTGCAGCTCGCGTATGCTTCCGAGCTCGACGTCGTGAGCCCCTCACTCGAGCTCCGCTGGGCCATCGTCGAAGGCCATCGCGTGTTCCCCGACATCGGCATGCGCCTCGACGCAGGCGCCGTGATGGGCAACCCCGAGGCGACGATCCTCCACGCCGGCTTCGACGTGATCATCGGCCGCTCGATCCCCGTTCAGGGCCTCTTCACGGTGGGCCCATACGGCGGCTACGCCTTCCGCTACGGCCGCACCCTCGAACGTCAAGTCGCGGCCTTCGATGGCGCCGAAGCCGAGCCCTTCCAGACGGTCCTGCCCGGCCAGAACCTGTTCCTCCATCACGCGGTCACCGGTCTGCGCTTCGAGTCCCGCCCCCTCGCTATCAACCTGGAAGCCCATCTCGGAACGACCCAGGGCCTGTCGCTCTCGCTAGGCTCCCGCTTCTGAATTCGCTCGTGGGGCACCCGGGGGCGTCGTCGCTCGTCCCTCGGCAGCCTATGAGGCTGGCCTTCGGCACGGCTCCTAGCCCGCGGGCGCCCCACTTCGCGAATTCGCCGTATCGCTCTTCGGCCGCCGCTGCCGAATTTATCCAGCACCTGGACGCCAACCCGACGCCGGCGGCCCGGGGCGACGAAGCCCGCGCTCCCAACCAGCCGCCCGAAAACGAAGAAGGCGACCACCGGGCCGCCTTCCTCTCAAATCCTACTCGCCGAGTTCACTTCAGCGTGAACTTCATGCGCGCCTCACCGATGCGCACCTCGTCGCCGTCGCGGAGGAACTGCTTGGTGATCTTCGCGCCGTTGACGAACGTGCCGTTGGTCGACCCGAAGTCCGCGAGTTCAAAGCGCATCTCTTCGATTTTGATGCCGGCGTGGCGCTTGGAGACACCCGCCTCCTGAAGGACGATACCGTTGCCGCTGATGGCGCCGATGGTCGTAAGCTCCTCGGTGAGGAAGAACTCCTTGCCCGCGTACGCGCCCATCGTGCAGGTGAGCTTGCCCTTGTAGGGACCGACGAACGCCTCTTCCTCGACCGCGCCCGCCACCGGGCGGTTCTTGCGGCTCTTGATGATGGCCTTGATCAGCTTCCAGATGAGGAAGAGGCCGAGCAGCGAGCCGAGGCCGATAGCGACGGGGATGACGATCGCCATCCAGTCGGTGCCGATCGACGGGATCTTCACGCCCTCGGTGATCTTCTGCATCGGGGTCAGACCCGGCGGAGTGATCTCGAGGACGACCGTCACCGGCTGGTCGGAGCCGCGGAACTCCTTCGGGGTGAAGGTTATGACGTACTGGTTCTGGAGCTCCTTCGAGAGGTTCTCGAGCTCGGTCGTGATGTCGCCCGCCTTCTCAGCGGGCAACTTGCGGTAGACGCCGAACGTCTTCGACGCGACCTCGTTCAGGTTCACGAGGGGCTCTTCCATGTCGATGGTGAAGCCGATCGCGTAGACCTTGGTCTTCGTCGTCGCCGCGGCGTCGGCGATCGCCGTGATGCGCTTGGCCACCTGCGCGCTCTTGTCGGCGATGGCGTCCTTGCCGTCCGACATCACGAGCACGATGCGGCGACGCGGCAGCGTCGACTCGAACTCGCCGATGCTCTCGATCACCTTCTGAATGTTCGCGTACAGCGACGGTGCCTTGCCGGGCGCCTTCTCAGCGCCCTTGAGCAGCGTCTTGAGAGCCTCGGCCGCCTCGTCCGGCTTGTTCGACCACGAGTAGACCTTGTTCAGGCCATCCTCGTTGTAATACCAGACCGCCGCGTAGTTCTGGTTCGACAGGTTCTTCAGGAAGCCGACGAAGCCGTCACGCTCGAGCTCGAGGATGTTGGGCATCCCCGACTCGGGGTCGAAGTTCGAGTAGCCCTGGTGAGCCGCGACGAGGATGCCAACCGCCATCGGCTGGTTCGCGTCCTTGACGGTCTGGATCTCGAAGGTGCCTTCGACCTCCTTACCGTCGATCTTCACCTTAGCGACGTTCTCGCCCTTCTCGAGCCCAGTGACGAACTTGTTCTGGTCGTCGAACACGTCGACGAAGAACACGATCTTCTTGAAGTTCGGGTCCTTCGAGTTGTTGAACTGCTCGGACATCAGGTTGTCGACGACAACCTCAGCCCGGGCCGAGTTCACTGCGAGCCCGAAGAACGCCGTCGTGACGGCACCAGCGATTGCAATCCAGCTCTTCTGCCGTGTCACGGCGTTCCTCCGACCATTCAGGCGCCGACGTGACGGCTACCCGATCCGTTGTTGTGCGCGCCAACGGCGCTTGTCTTGCCAGCCAGCCAGGCTCACCGCGCCTGCTGCCTCGATTACGTTCGCGGCTGCTCGCCTCCGAACCGGGGGCGATTATGCTCGCACCACGCCATCTTGCAATGGCGCCGGGGGGCCAACAACTCGAACATCGGAATGAGGCTCGGGCTGCGGCGGCTGCGACCCCGTCGTACCTGCCTCGCGGCAGGCCGGGAACACAGCCAAAGGTGACACTTGGGGCCCGCACGGCCACCGTTCAGGTTCTCAGTAGAGAGACTTGAACTTCATCTCAGAGCGACCGAGGCGCACACGGTCGTTGTCGATCAGCTCCTCTTTCGAGCAACGCTGGTCATTGACATAGGTGCCATTCGTCGAGTCGAGATCGACGATGACGAACATTCCTTCTTCGTGGCGGATGACCGCATGGCGCGCCGACATGTACTGGTCGGTCAGCACGATGTCGGTATCTGCCGCTGTGCCGATGACGTTCTTGCCGTCCCGGATGCGGAAGTCATGTCCCTTGAGTGCCCCGTTGAGCGCCACGAGCCAGCCCACAACCGGCTTGAACTCGTTCTCTTCGACGACCTGAATGAACTGGGTCTTGTCGCCGAAGTTGGCCTCGGGCTCCGGCGCGGCGGCCATCGCCGGTTTGGATTCCGTCTTCTTCTTACCGAACAGCCCCATCTTGTCGTCCTTCTGCTGCGGCTTTTCGTTCTTGGCCTGGTCCTGGGGCTTGGGCTTCGGCTTCACAGCGCCGACAGCTTTATCCTGGGCGCCTTTGACGCCCTGGTTGATCTTGCCCGCCACCTTCATCTGGGCTTTCGCCTGCGCACCGGAGGCCTTCGCTTTGAGCGTCGCCTCTACTTCGTTCGCTTTCTGGCGTCCAAGATTCTTCAGGAAATCCCATACCATCACGACCCCGCTGGATCCCCCGAGACCCCACTGACCAAGTGGATTAGACGCCCGAACGCCGTCCGTTGCAAGCGCCCGCAAGCCCTCCGACCGAGGGCCCGCACTGCGATAGTGGCAGCAATCCCGACGTTCGCCAACTGAGCGTGCGGAAAAGTCCGAGAAAGCCGAGCACCTCGTCCGCCCGACCGACTCCTCGACCGCAATCGGCATAGGGGCGCCGGGCATCTCCCGGCGACCCCTGCCACACCACCGGACATGCGGGTCCGCATCCGGCGGTTCGACGAGTTGAGGTTACGCGGCCAGTCTGGGCACGCCAAGCTGATCGAAGTAGCGATTGGGCAGGGCGACATGAACTAGCATCGCCGCATTACGCCACCAGCGCGCCCGTTGCCAGCGACCTTGGCGGCACCTTGTGACGACATCCCGCGGGCTCGAAGCTCGCGGTAGATCGTCGTTCCCCGCTTCCAGTGCTTCAACTGCAACGCCCGGAGTCGGTGCCGGATCCAGCCGTCGAGCTCCTCGAAGACCGTGCGCGTCCGAGCGAAGCCGAAGTAGTCTTTCCACCCGTTCAAGTACGTCTTCAGTCGTTCGGCGACCGCTTCCAGACTGCGGCCGCCGTTGCGACGCGTCAGCAGCTGGATGCGAACTTTCATCGCCTCCACCGCTTTCTTCGCCACCGACACGCGACCCTCGCCCTGGGGGCCCCCCCAGAAGGTGAAGCCCAAGAACTTGCGACCCCACACCCGCGCCACTGCGCTCTTGGTCTCGTTCACACGCAGCCGAAGCTTCGCCTAGAGCCTCCGCAGCCACCCCATGACCCGCGTGCCGGCACGCTCCGAACGCACATAGACGTTGCAGTCATCGGCGTGGCGCACGAACGTATGTCCGCGTCGCTCCAAAGCTTTGTCGACTTCATCCAAGAGTACATTGGCAAGCAACGGCGAGAGCGCCCCTTGGGGAGTGCCCTCGTAGCGCTCGATCACGACCTCTTGGCCCATGACCCCGGATTCCAGATAGCGTCGGATCAACCTCAGCACGCGTGTATCTCCGACGCGTCGAGCCACGCGCCTCATCAACACGTCGTGGTTCACGCTATCGAAGAACTTCTCCAGATCTACATCGACCACCCACCGCCGACCTTCCTGGACGTAGCGATGCGCTTGGGTCACCGCCTGGTGCGCACTGCGACCAGGGCGGAACCCAAAGCTCGACTCCGAGAACGTCGGATCGATGAGCGGCTGTAGAATCTGGAGCAGCGCCTGTTGGATGAAGCGGTCGAGCACCGTCGGAATGCCAAGCTCGCGCTCGCCTCCACCCGGCTTCGGAATCATCTGTCGCTTCACCGGCTGCGGCCGATAGAGCCCCGTGAGGAGCCGCTCTCGGCGCGGCAGGCCAGTGTTCGCGCAGATAGTCGCCAAGCTCTTCCACCGTCATGCCATCGATGCCGGGGCTGCCCTTGTTTTGTCACGCGCTTCAACGCGACCTGCAAGTTGCCCCGCGGCGGCACTCCTCGCTTCCTCCCCACGGTCGGTCGCCCTTCCGCAGTTGCGATTCGCTTCGCTTGAGATGGTCTTCTCACGGGAGGACTTGCACCTCCAAGATCGCGCCCATGCTGGGCGCACAAGCAGAAGGCCGATCCCAGAGGGATCGGCCTTCGTCATCAACGGTCCCGCGCCTCACGCGCGAATGTTCAGGACTGGGGCTGGTAGAACCACAGCTTGAACATGTTGACGTCGCGGTCGGCCGAGTTCGGCGTCTGGCGAATCGTCAGGAATGTGTCCGTCACGTACTCTGCAGGGATCTTGTACGGCCAGTTGCGCCAGCGGAACTTGCGGTCCTCACCTTCGCAGACCATCGCGCCGGTCTTCTTGCCGTTGACGCTGATCTCGCACTCCCAACCGCCATGCACATAGTCCATGCGCATGAACATATAGATGTCGCGGTTCGGCGTGACGTTCGAGATCTCCCACTCCGCGTAGCCACCCTCGTACGCGATACCGGTGTCTTCGACGATGACACCGTCCGGGTACTTGAGCTTCTGGCGCGTGCGGTACTTGTCCTTCGCGTCGACGATGCGGAACTTGTGCTGCTGCTCCGACTCCTTCTCGAGGATGTCGATCACGTCGATGCGCTTGAGCTTTACGCCCTCGACCTCGGCCGTGTCGCCGAATTCGTCGGACTTGTCCTTCATCTTCGAGAGGATCACCTCGTCCGAGGTCTTGGTCGTGGCCTCGACAGCCTTCTTGACGACCTTGCCACCGAAGATGACCTGGAGGTTCTCGGTCGACTTCTTCTGGTAGCCGAGCACGTTGACCAGGGTCTCGGAATTGAAGTTCTTCTCTTTGTACATGCCTTGAAGGAGCTCGACGTGCTTCTTGAAGCTCGCGAATTCCTTCTTGGTTGCGTACTGCGGGTAGTTCGCCTCGACGTCGGTCACGACCTCTTCCTGGAGGTCGAAGACGGTCGCGAAGAGGTCGTACAAGTTGCGCTCGTCGACGATGTTGCAGCGCAGTAGCATGTCCATCGAGTTCATCGCCTGCTCGACCGAGCCGGCCGACAGGATGCGCATCTTGTTGAACATGTGCGAGTAGGTGGCCTTCGACTGGCCGAGGATGCTCGCGAGCTCGTTGAGCTTGCTGCGGTCGATGTGCGAGCCAATGACACCGGCGACAGGCACGAAGTTCAGGCTCAGCTCGTTCTCCTTCGGATTGAGCGGGTCCTTCGCGTCGGTGATGCGCTTGACGTCCTTGGTCAGGTGGAGGCGCGCAATCTCGATCTCGCGGCGCACGTCGGGCTCGGTAATGATCGCCTCGACCTTGAAGCTCTCCGCGATACGTCGGTGACCCTTGTACTCCAGGTTGGCCTTGTAGCTGACGAAGTCGGTCAGCTCCTCGATGTACTTCACGACCAGGTACACCGTCTGCGGCAGCTTGAAGTCACCGGGGTCGATGGTCTTGATGGTGGGGTCCGAGACGTAGATCTCGTTGCCCTCGCCATCGATCGCATAGCCCGGCGAAATCTCGACCGACAGGTCCGCGCGGCCACGCGCTGCGACCTTCAGGCCACCGAGCACGCTAGGCACGACGCCGGGCCCGTGGAGAAGGCGATTGTGGAGCTTGTGCTTCTCCACGTGGTACTTGACGAGGTCGTTCCAGTCGTCGGCCGTCGTCTGGAAGCCCGTGAAGAAGTTGATGCGCTTGAAGCCCTTGAAGTCCGCCATTATCCCGCTCCTGGTTCGCGAATGCCTCGCGCGGCGAGGCTGCTTTCGCGAAAGTTACGCTTACGATTTCCCGCCGCCGTCGCCGCCATCGCCCTTATCCGACTTGACCTGCAACATCGGCTTCTTCTTCTTCTCGGTCGGCTCATCCGCCGCAGCGTTGCCCTCTCCGCCTGGCTTAGCCGCGGCGGGAGAAGCGATGAGCCCGGTATTGCCCTCGGCCTCGTAGACCGTTCCGTCGAACGCGATGCCGATACCGACACCGATGACCGGCGGCGCGACGCCCTCGACCACTTCGGTAGGAGCCATGCCGATCGCCATGAACGCACCCATCTGGCCCGTGTCGGCCTCATCCGAAAACGCCAAGAAGTAGCTCGTGTGGGCGGGCTTCTGGTTCTGGATGATCTGGTGGATCTTGATGATCTCATCATCGGTCACCACGGAGATGGGCTTGTCTAGCTGCACCACGAAGCAGTGCGCGAGGTTCATCGGCGGCAAGATGACCGTGTCATCGCCGACCGTCGAGTGCACCCCGATCCTGAAGCCCTGGAAAGGCCACGAGTTCTCTTTGATCTCGACCTTCGCACCGACATAGATGCGCAAGAACTCGCGCACTGCCTTGGCCGTGCCGCGGTCTGGGAAGAGCTGCGTCGCGGCCATCAACATCTTGCGACGCTGCAGCGTGGACCAGTCCGGATTGAGCGTGATCGCGAGCCAGCTCGAGAGCCACGGCAGGAAATCCGGGTCGGTCGTGCGCGGGTCGAAGACCTTGTGCATATCCGCCAGGCGCAGACTCACCGAGTCATACGAGTGCTGGATGATGCTCAGGAGACCGCGCAGGAAGTTGCCGCCGCCGTCGAGCTCGGGCTGCTGGAAGGCCTGTGGCAGGTAGCCGATCAGGCTCTGCCGAGCGATCCGGAGCTGAACCTCGCTCTCCTTCGGCACGAGCAGACCCGAACGCGGGAACTGCTCGATTACCGTGAACTCGTCGGCGTAGTCCTCTACGTAGTGTACGCGGAAGCGATCGAAGCCGGCGTTCGACAACACGATCTTCGCGTTGTCGACGTGCAGGCCAGCGACATCCGGAATCGGTATACGCTTTATGACGCCGCGTGCCGTACGGGCGATTTCAGACGATGCGGTCATGCGCTTTCTCGACGACCGTCACGTTGACGAGGTGAACGAGCTGGTCTTCGTCCACCCGCAGTTGTTCGACCTCGACGCCGCCTTTGTCCTCGTCGAAGATCCGGATCTTGTCAACGAGGTCCACCCCGTCGACCGACTCCACCACCTGGTAGAGGTCGACCTTGAGGAGCGAGCGTCCGAAGGGCCATCCCTTGCCGCCACGCCAGCCTTTGAGCGGGTGGAGGAAGCGACGCACTTCGCGCTCGATGTTCTTCTTGATCTTGTCCGAGGCGCCGCTCTGCGAGCAGACGATCTCGATGCGCAGCGAGCACTCCATGTAGCTCGGGCGCACGACATTCACGACCGTCGACACGAGGCGTCGCTGGTTGAGATAGGCGCGCACGCGTTTGAGGAGCTCCACCGTCGGCACCGGCTTCTCACCGAGGTCGTCGCGCGAGCTCGCACGCGGCACCACGATGACCGTGACCTCACCTTCGCGGGCGGTCGAGGGCAAGCACTTCACGCGCGCCACCGAGTTCGAAGCCTCCTTCGCGAGCCACTCGAAGTCGTCGATGGTCACGGCGCGATTGCGTGCCTTCAACATGTGCGGCGCACGGAGCTTGGCCTCTTCGACCGTCTCCATGTCGCAGCCACCCTGAGCCGGGTACGGATTGGCGACCTCGGTCACGAACGCGAGCGTCTTCACGAGCTGCGTCACTGCACCGACGGCTACGTTGCCGAGCCCTCCACCGCCGACCTGATACATGCGAGCGCGCACGTTCTTCTCGCCCTTGGGCGGGATCATGCCGCGCACGCCGTCACCGAACTTGACCTCGCCAGTGACGATGTCTTTCACATAGCAGCGGTCGCGTGGCCCCTTGTCGTAGAGGCTCTCGACCGCCTGCCAACGCACCCACACACCGCCGTAGTCGGAGTCAGGCACGGTGACGTTTTCCGAGCCCCAGAGATTGCGGAGATCGTCGAGTTCATCGGGCGGCGGCACGTCGGCCTCGCGCACGGCGATCTGCTCGCCATCGAGAACCGGGCCGCGCGGGAAGTAGAACATCTGGTTGGGCGTGCCGGCCGAGTTGCCGAGCAGCGTGTCACCATAGGTCGTCACGTTCTGCGCGTGCACCGCGTTGAGCATGATGCGTGAGCAGCGCGGCGGCTCGTCGTAGCCACCCATCTCGAGGCGCGCGCGCATCCAGTGGCAGCTCTCGCCGAAGCGACGCGAGCTACGGAAGTCCGGCGGCCCGATGAACTCGATGAAGCCGGCCTGCGTGAAGTTGCCGGTCATGTCGCGTGGCGCCAGAGGCGACCACATCTTGCCGTTCCAGTACTCCCAGACGACGCGCTGCTCGATGTAGCCCTCGGTGCGGTCGTCGAAGGCGCGCAGCGACGAACGGCCGCCCTTGCCTTCGAACTCGAGCACGTTGAAGTAGATGGAGCACGTCTCGTTCGGGAACGGCTGCTCCCAGCCGAGGTACAGGGTCGGCGACTCTTCCGAGATCGGCTGGAACACCTGGAACGGCTTGTACTCGGTCGCCGCGACCTTCGAATGGTCGGTGTAGACGAAGTCGTTATAGACCAGCACGTTCTTGACCGGGTGTGGTTCCTCCTGGAACTTGAAGGTGAGATCCTTCCACCAGGGCGGACGCAGCGGGTTCTCTTCCTTCCAGACCCAGGTGTCGTCCTCGAGCACATAGGTGCCCGGGTGACCGAAGTTGCCGAGCTCGAGGCGGCAGCGGATCCACAGGTTGGCCGTGCCATTGACCTCGCTCTCACCCATGTCTTTGGGACGCGAGAAGAGGATCGAGCCGCTCGTCGTAAAGCACTTCGTGCCGTCGAGGAACGTGCCCTCGGTCTCGAACGGACCTTCGGTCGACTTCACCCGCGCGAGCACCTTCCAGCGCTTGCCGGTGTTGTACTCCCAGCGGAGCACAAGGTCGTTCGAGGGCCGCGCGGGGTCCGCGATCGCCTGGTCCGACAGCGTGATGTCCATCCGGATCTTGGTGTTCGGCTGGACGAAGGCTTCCTTGCACCCGAAGTAAAACGTCGAGTCGATCTTCGGCTCTTTGCCGAACGGCGCGAAGTTCTTGTCGAGGTCGAGGTTGAGGTAGGTCTCGCCCTCTGGATTGGAAATCGCGAACTCGGGGCGCAGCCCCTCGCCGAGCACCTCGATGCGCGCCGCGATCGTGTCGATGACGGTCTCGTCCTCGGCGTGCGGCACTTCGAAGAGGCGGCCACGAATCCAGAACGTCTCGACGTCGTTGATCTTCGTCATCGCGAAGAGCTGGGGACCATTGAAGGCGCAGGTGTTGCGCTCGAGGTCCATCGACGGTCGCGACAGCTCGCGCCATCGGTTGCCGTCCCAGTACTCCCACTCGAGCAGCTCGTGGAACTGGCGGTCGCCTGACGACTGCGCCTCGAAGCGAGCGATGAGGATCGACGTGTCGTTGAACGTCGAGAAGCGCTCGTCACCGAGATACAGGAAGCGCTCAATCGAACGTGCGCCACCGAAGATCTCGAACGCGCCGACCTCACCTTCGATCGCCGGCGAGTTGTCGCTGAACGTCTTGGCGTGCTGGCTCATGCAGCGCATGAGCTTGTTCGACAACGCGACCAGGTCACGCTCGGTCTCGAACGTGAGCGCCGGGACGTCGCCATCGGGCTGCGTCTGGATGCGAGTGCCGGCCGGGATCTGCACCATGTCGGTCTTGTCCGAGATGGCGAAGCGCACGATCGTCCGCGACGGCTGGGGCGGCTGGAGCCGGATCCCCATCATGTTCAAGAACGCGAGGTAGTTGTTCTCGGGCACTCGGTTGAGCCGGTAGATGACCATTTCGGTCATCCACGCGAACAGCTCGAGCAGCGTCACGCCCGGGTCGGACTTATTAAAGTTCGTCCACTCCGGGCAGTACTGCGGAATGAGCCGGATAGCCTCGTCGACGATGTCTTCGAACTTACGATCGTCGAGGTTCGGAATCGGAATCATAGATCCTGTTCCCTGCGGAGATAGAACGGGTAGACCAGGTTATGGAGGTTGTTCGTCGAGCGAACGGTGTACTGGATCTGGATGAGGAGCGTGTTCTCGGTGCCCGGGTCCGGGTAGGTCTGGACCTGCACGTTCTCGATGCGTGGCTCCCACTTGATGAGCGACTGCTGCGCATACATCGTGATCATCGAGCAGGTGTTCGCGCTCACCGGATGGAAGACGAGGTCGTGGATCATACAGCCGAAGTCGGGCCGCATGATGCGCTCACCGATTGCGGTACCAAGGATGAGCCGTACGGCGTGAGCTATGCTGTGCTCACCCGAGACCATCTCGACCTGGCCGCGTCCATCAACGCGAAGTGGAAAGGCGAATCCTCGCCCGAGGAAGTTCTTCATGGTGCTGGCCTCAGCGGAAAGTCCCTTCGAAGAACTTGCGGCAGCTCGGACACTCGAGCCGCACCCTACCCTCGTCGATCAACGGCACGTTCAGAGGCCCCTGACCGCAAAACGGGCACGGATGACCTTCGGTGCGACCCGCGAGAATCTCGTCGAGCACCTCTTGGAGCAGGGCGTACTGATCGGACTCGGAATCGTGCATTCCACCCTCCTGGGGATCCTGAGCGGCCGTTGGCACCGGCACCTGAGCAGGTCCAGGGTCGAGGGGCGGGTGTCGCCCCAGATTTATGTTCGCTAGAAGCCGCGCCCAGCGGGCCTACCCACACGACGTTTCGGTGGCCCGTGAGACGGGCCAGGGGACGGTGCCGCAACGCTCATCGCGTGTGCGTACCGGCCCCAAAGGTGCGCGGACGAGAGGCATCATAGGGAAGCCGGACCCCTTGTCAACCGACCCAGGGCCGATGGTCAGCTTGCCGTTAGATGCAGGTAACAACCCAGAATGATAAGGATTTATCCCCCGACAGCCAAAGGCCTTGACCATCATGCAGGCGCCCCGTAGCTCTGGGAAGATGGTTTACGAAGGCACAGCCGGGCGCCTCTCGGGAGGCGGAAGGAGGATCCTCCTCGGTCTCTTTGTGTCGTCGTGCCTGGTCGGGTGCAAGCCGGACCCGGCGATCGAGTGCACGGCCACCTACCAGCACCTGCTCGAGCTCGCGCGCCGCAATACGGATGCGACCCTGCAGGCAAAGTTCGTCGACGCGTGCCGCGAGGCCTTCGACCCCGAGCGCCTGGCGTGCGTCCGCGGTGCGACGACGACCGGTGAAGCGCTCGCGTGCAAGCCCGTGCGCAAGCGTCCGGGCTGAGGCGCGCTTGCATCCCGCGACAAGAAAAGCCGAGGAGCTGAGGCTCGAGCCGGCCCCCGAACGCGCGCGCCTCTTACCGCCGCGCGCGCGCCTGGTCGTGGTCGATGCCCATGGTCACGCGTTCCGGGCGTTCTGGGGGCTCGAGCCGATGTACGCGCCGGACGGGTTGCCGACCAACGCGCTCTTCGGGTTGGCTGGTCTCTTGAGGCGCATCGTGTTCGAGGAGCAGCCCGACTACGTTGCGGTCGTCTTCGATGCGCCCGACGAGGTGCGGCGGACGTTCCGGACCAGTCTCTATCCCGCGTACAAGGCGCACCGACCAGAGCGGCCGCCGGAGCTCGCGCTGCAACTACCTATACTGCGCGAGGTCGCGCACGCGTGTGGGCTCAAGACGTTGATGCACCCGGACTTCGAGGCCGACGACATCGTCGCGACCATCGTCGCGCAGGCCGAGGCGAGCAACGTTCATACGACGATCCTCTCGGCCGACAAGGATCTCCTGCAGCTCGTATCCGATCGCACCCTGGTGTGGGACGCGATGCGCGGCAAGCGCTACACCCAGGCCGGTGTCGAGGAGAAGCTCGGCGTCGGGCCGGCGATGGTGGCCGACTACCTTGCGCTGTGTGGCGACGCCTCGGACAACGTGCCTGGCGTTCCCGGTATCGGGCCGAAGAGCGCCGCGACGCTGCTGCGCGTACACGGCAGCCTCGATGGGATCTACACGGTGATCGACTCGGGCCCGGTCGGCGCCGGCGAGCCTGTGCCGACGCGCGACAAAAGGAAGCTCGTCGAGCATCGCGAGCGCGCGTTCCTCTCGCGCTCGCTGACCCGCCTGAGGTCGGATGTTCCGCTCGACTTCGAGCTCGAGGATCTGGCGCTACCGCGCGAAGTGACACGCGATCTCGGTGATGCCTTGTGGCGACGGCTCGGCTTCGGGTCGTTTCTTGGACGCCACGCGGCGCCAACCCCTCGGCCTGAATTGCGACCCACGCCTGTCGCGGGCGTTGTCGCCGCACCTCCGACGTTGCCTGCCGCCATGCCGCTGTCGCTGTCGCTCGAGGTCGAGCTCACCGCGGCGGGCCCTCTAGAAGGTGCCGGCGTCGAAGCGCTCGCTGCGGTCATCGGTGAACAACGGGCGCCGATCGAAGTGACCGACCTCGCGGGCCTGCTGCTGGCGGTGCGGGAGGCGCGCGCGGCGTTGGCGTTCGGGCTGGCGTTCGCAGGTGGCACGCCTGAGGTGGTGGCGGCCGGACGGGTCGCGGTGAAGTCCGAGCGCATGGCTCGGCGGGCCGAGCATGCCTACGTGGCGCCCGTGCTCGGGCTCGCGGTGCCGTCGGGCGCCTCGTGGCGCCTCAACCTGCAAGGAGGGACGCGCGGCCTGCCGGGGCGGGCGATCCAGGGATTCCTGTTCGGGTCGGCCGAAGCCGAGGCCGGGCTCACGTTGACCGATGCCGCGGCAGCGATCGCATCGCTGCTCGCGGACTCGCGGCGGGTCCTGTGCGCGCATGATGCGCAGCGCCTCGTGATCCTCGGGATCGCGCCGTCGCGTGCCGCGTTCCGCGAGGCGGCCGAGGTGGCGCCTGACTCTGCAACGGCAGCCGAAGGCGGTACGGCGGTTTCGGCGTTGGATCCGGCGCTGGCTGCGCTCGAGGCGCTGTCGGGCTGGCTCGCGCGAGGTGCGGCATGAGCACGCAGACCGACGCCGAGCAGCTTGCACGTGCGCTCTCGGCCATGACTCCGAGCGAGGCCGAGTTCGAGCTGCAGGCTCTCCGCGAGCGGCTCCACCAGAGCGAGCTGCGCCTCCAGGGGATCCAACAGATAAGCCAGATCGGTCAGCTGCTCGCGTCCGACCCGGACCTGGACAGCGTGATCGAAGAGATCGGTCGCCGAACCGCCGTGTTGATGGAGTGCGAGCGCGCTACCTTATATGTCGTAGCCGACGATCGACGGTCGTTGCTGGCGCGGCTCGTCAATCCAGGCACGTCAGCCGGAGGCGAGCCGGCGCTTCCAGAGCGGCTCGAGAGCGTGCACCTGGTCGAGCTCGGGATGGGCCAGGGCATCGCCGGCTGGGTCGCCGAGCATGGCCGCGCGATCAACGTGAAGGACGCCTATCGCGATCCACGATTCGACCCCGGCATCGACCTCGTCACGCGCTTTCGCACGCGGTCCATCTTGTGCCAGCCGATTCGCGACCGCCACGAGCGTCCGATCGGCGTCTTGCAGGCGCTCAACAAGCGTGTCGGTGTGAACGGGACGGACGGATACTTCTCGACTGCGGACGAGACTCTGCTCGAGACGATCGCGAGCCAAGCCGCGGTCGTCATCCGTAGCTCGCGCCTCTTCATCGACCTGGCGAAGAAGCACCACGCCCTGCTCGACACCCAGGTCCTTCTCAAGGAGCGCAACTCCGAGATGGACCTGATGTTCACGATCGAGCGGGCGGCAGCGGTCGCGCGCGGGCTCCCCGAGGCGCTCGACGGGGCGTTGCTGGCGACGCTGTCCGAATATCCGTGCGAGGCGGCGGCGGTGATGTTGCTCGACGACGACCCGGATCGGTCGCCCGACAAGCGCACCTGGCGCGTGAAGCGAACGGCCGGCGACTACGGCGAGCGCCTCGATGGCGCAATCGGCAGCGCGTCGGAGCCCCTCCTCGAAGAGGCGCTCGTGCACGGACGCGCGCTTGTTCTGTTCGATGATCCGACGTTGCCCGCGCTGCCGACGCTGCTCGCGGGGTTCGCACGGATCGAGACGCTCGCTTTGATCCCGCTCTTGTGGCGGGGGCGTGAAGACGGCGAGCCGGAGACCGAAGAGCGGCCAGTCGGTGCGCTGTTGCTCGTCAACAGTCGGCGCTTCCCGAAGGGCTTCGACGACCTCGACCGGGACAAGCTCGGCGTCATCGCGAGCCGCATGGCGTTGTCGGTGACGCTCTCGAGCGCGCTCGAAGAGGAGCGAAAGGCCGAGCGCATGGCGGCGATCGGCGGCGCGCTGTCGGGCATTGTGCACGACCTGAGGACGCCGCTGACGTTGCTCGATGGCTACGCGCGGCTCTTGTCGCGCGAGGTCGACCCCGCCGAGCGACAGGTGCTGCGCGACAAACACAAGCGGCAGATCGAAGGGGTCAACGCGATGATCCAGGATGTGCTCGCGTTCGCACGCGGCCAGAGCCAGGTCCTGCCGCGCAAAGTGTGGATGCGCGAATTCATGAGCGACATCGAAGAGATGCTGCAGATCGAGCTGGACGGCAGCAAGGTCACCGTGAACATCGAGGAAGGCTATCGCGGTGCCGTGCGCATGGACGACGCGAAGATGAAGCGGGTCGTGACCAACCTCGTGCGGAACGCGCGTGAAGCGATGGGCGATGAGGGCGGCGAGCTGCGCATCAAGGCCGCGCTCGATGCCAGCGGCGAGAGCGTCCTGCTGAGCGTCAGCGACACCGGTCCGGGTATCCCGAAAGAGATGGAAGGTCGCCTCTTCAAGTCGTTCGCGACCCATGGCAAGGCGCACGGCACGGGGCTTGGCCTGGCGATCGTCAAGACCATTGTCGACCAGCACGACGGCACCCTCGCGGTGCGCTCCGAGCCCGGTGTCGGGACCACGTTCGAGATTGGCCTGCCCGCTGCCTGATCTGAACTGGAGCGCGACGATGTCTCTTGAACTCTTCGCCTCACCATTGTCCGCAGAGCTGGCGAGCTCGGAGCGGATCCTCATCGCCGGCGCGGGCGGCGGCTTCGATGTCTTCTGCGGACTGCCCCTGTTCTTCGCGTTACGCGCAGCCGGCAAGGACGTGCATCTCGCCAACCTGTCGTTCACGCACCTGGCGGCGACCGGGGCGCTGCGCCTGTCGGAGGTGACGTGGCGCGTCGACCAACTCAGCGTCAGCGCCGCAAGCTACTTCCCGGAGTGCTACCTGGCGCAATGGCTTCAGCGCGAAGGCCACCCGAGCGAGGTGTACGCGTTCGACACGGTCGGAGTCGCGCCGCTGTCGGCCGCCTACGCCGAGCTCTGCCGCGAGCTACGCATCGACACGATCATATTGGTCGATGGCGGGACGGACATCCTCATGCGCGGGGACGAGGCCGGGCTCGGCACGCCGGCCGAGGACATGACCAGCCTCGCGGCCGCGTACGCCGTGCCTGACGCGAAAAAGATCCTGTCGTGCCTCGGGTTCGGCATCGACGCGTTCCACGGCGTCTGCCATGCGCACTTCCTGGAGAACGTCGCGGCCCTCGAGCGGCGCGGGGGCTTTCTCGGGGCGCACTCGCTACAGCTCGCCGACCCGCATGTCAGGGCCTTCGGCGACGCCCTCGAGTACGTGCACCAGCGCATGCCGACGCAAGAGAGCATCGTCAATGGCAGTATCCTGTCGGCGCTCGAGGGGCGCTCTGGCGACTTCCATCGCAGCGATCGCACCCGCCCGAGCAAGCTCTTCATCAATCCGCTGATGGCGCTGTACTGGCACTTCAGGCTCGCCGATGTAGCCGAACAATCGCTTTATCTTCAAACCATTGCAGAGACGCAGACGCTGCTCGAGGTGCATCTCCAGATCGAGGCGTTCCGCAAGACCGTCGCCATCCGCGAGCGCACGTCGATCCCGGTTTGAGGTTGCGCGGCGTCGTCGATTCGCGCGGCGTTCATCGAGACTTCATCGCGCGCTCCGCCTGCTGGACGTAAGAACCGAAGGTGAGCAGGATCGGTTCGATGACCCACAAGATTCTATTGGTCGAAGACGTCGCGCCGCTCGCGGAGTCGCTGCTGCGTGGCCTCACCGAAGAGGGCTTCGTCGTCGACCATGCCAAGGACGGCGAGACGGCGCTCGCGCGCCTCGCGCTGCGCGACATGGATCTCGTGATCCTCGATCTAGGACTGCCGGACATCGACGGGGTCGACGTGCTCGCGAGGGTGAGAGCGGCTGGCATGATCGCGCCGATCCTCGTGCTCACGGCGCGTGACGCGCTCGCGTCGCGGGTGGGCGCGCTCGAGCTCGGGGCCGACGACTACCTCGTCAAGCCGTTCGCATTCGTCGAGCTCCTGGCGCGCATTCGCTCGCTCCTGCGACGGGCTTCGTGGCCACGCTGGGCACCGCTTGTGTGTGGCGACATCGCCATCGACCGCGACGCGAATGGCTGCACGGTCGCCAATCGTACGGTGGCGCTGTCGCCGCGTGAGCGAGCGCTGCTCGAGCTCTTCATGCGGCGCCGGGGCGAGACCTTGGGCCGTGCCGAGATCCTGCGCGAAGCGTTTGGCTACGACTTCGATCCCGGCACCAACATCGTCGATGTGCACGTAGGCCATCTACGAAAGAAGCTCGACGGGGCGACGGCACGCCTCGAGGCGGTGCGTGGCGCGGGCTACCGACTGGTCGAGGGCGCGTGACGCGAGGCTCGCGGTGGCTAGCAGCGCCTCTCGCTGGAGGCTCGCGGAGCGGCAGCCTGCGACGGCGCTTCGCGTTGTGGACATTGCTGTCGACGACGATAAGCCTGCTCGTGTTCGGTGTTGCGGTGTTCGTTGTCTTCCTCATCCACGAGCAAGCCGAGGCCGAGGACAGGTCGCTTGAGGACATCAGCTGGGAAGCCGCCAGCGCGGTGCTGCCGGCACTCGCGATCGCACTTCCTGTGGGCCTCATGGTCGCGGCGAGTGGCGCCTTGTGGCTTGCGCGGCGCGCACTTGCGCCCATCGATGCGGTGGTCCAGGCGGCGCGTCAGATGACCGCGCGTGACCTGCAGCGACGCCTGCCGATTCCGGACGCGGACGACGAGCTGCGTGCCCTGGTGGTGGCGCAGAATGCGCTGTTCGCGCGCCTCGAACAGGGCTTCGACGCGCTCTCGCGCTTTGCCGCCGACGCCTCGCACGAGCTGCGCACGCCCCTCGCGGTGCTCGGCAACGAGCTGGAGATTGCCCTCCATCGCCCGCGCTCGGTCGCGGAGTGGGAGGCCGCGGGGCAACGCATGCGGGTCGAGCTCGCGCGCACCCATCGCCTCGTCGAAGCGCTGCTAGCGATCGCGCACGCAGACGACGCTCCGATAGAGCGTGCCGTCGTCGCGTGCGATGCCAACCTGGTCCTGGCCGACATTGTCATGCGACACGCCTCGCTCGGCGCGAGCCGGGGCATCCTGGTGACGACGGAGCCGACCGACTCAGGCCAGAGCTTCATGGTCCAGGCGGACACCGAGACAGTGGCCATCGTGCTCGCCAATCTTGTGGCCAATGCGCTGCGCTACACGCCCCCGGGCGGGACCATCCGCGCAGGCAGTGAGCGACGCGGCGGTACGGTGGTCACCCATGTCGATGACACGGGCGCGGGCGTCGCGCCCGAAGAGGCGGAGGCGATCTTCGGTGCCTTCTCGCGTGGTCGCGAAGGCCGCGCCGCAGACGCGCGTGACTCGGAAGGACCACGTGGCCTCGGCCTCGGCCTGTCGTTGGTGCGCCGCATTGTCGATCGGCACGGCGGCAGCGTCCTGGTCGAACGCTCGCCCTACGGCGGCGCGCGCTTCATTGTGGAGTGGCCCGCGCTGGTTGAGCGCGACGACGGGCGCAGCGAGGGCTGAAACACACCGCAGCCCTGGTTCCTGACAAGGACCTCCATTACCGTGCGAATCGTCGACTCGAACGCGAGCGTGGCGAGCCTCCTGCGAAAGGCGCAGCCAGACATCGCGAGCCTCGAGTTCGGCAACGAGCGCCTACCAACGGCGAAGCGCACTGACTGACACAATGGAGCAAGCCGGATGAGTGTGAATGGAGCAATTGTCAGATTGAGCGACGACGATCTCGCGTGGCTTCGCGGCGGCTCAGCTCACGCTAGCGGCGACGAGCTCGGGGACCGGACCGCTGGCTGGTTCTTTGCGGACAACCCCAACGTCTATGAGTTCGAGAAGGCATTCTTGGGTGTGCACTTCATCCTCACCGGCTCGAGTTTCGGTGGCGAGGGGGTGTTGAGCTTCATTGCGAACGATGCCAGTGGCGAGGCGGTACCTCACGACTTTGGCTACGGTCCTGGCCGCGTCTTCGAGCCGGCCGCCGTGCGATCGATCGCCAGCGCGATCGAGTCGTTGTCGGCAAAACCCGTGCGTACGCGCCTCGACAGCGCCGAGCTCGCGTCGATCTATCCGTTCACGCGCCCACTCGAGGACGACGACAAGGAGTGGCTCCTCGCGGTGCTACAGGGGCTCATGACGTTCATGCGGCGCGCGGCCGACGATGGCGTCGCGATCCTGGTCGCGGTCGTCTGACGATCGTCAGGGAGTCGGCGCTTCGGGCCAGCCGCGCAATAGCGGCAAGAGCGACTTGTATGACGAGACGGGGGTCGTGCCGTCTTCGCCGGCGTGCTTGCCGATGATGAACACGTGGTCGTTCGGGATGTCGCTCGCCTGGTAGGCGAAGATGTCGGTCGTCGCATTGCCGAACGCGGCGAAGAGCCACACGCCGACGTCACCGGTGAAGGCGTCGAGCAAGCGTGACTTGAAGTCGCCGACGCCGTCTTCGGTCGGCAGCACTTCGAGCGTCTCGCTGGTGAGGATGGTCGGGCCGGGCGGATAGGCATGCGTCGCGAGCCAAGCTTTGCTCATGCGACCGAGCAGCTCGGGCCGGCCGGTGATGTAGGCGATGCGATAGCCCTTCCGGCGCAAGGTCCAGAGCGCCTCCTGGCTGTCCGGGTAGAGCGCGGGATCGGTTCCGAGGAAGAGCGCCTCGAACAGCTGCGCGTCATTCGTCGTGAGCGTGCCGTCGATGTCGCTGACGACCACCGCGCGGCCCGACTCCCAGATCGAGATGGTCCCGGTCGCGGTCGTGCCATCGCCGGGCACGTACCAGAGCACTTGATAGTCGCCCGGCGGGAGGCTCGCCGGCAGCGTCGCGCGCGCCGTGCCATCTTCGTCGGTGCGCGCGGTCGCGACCTTCTCCCAGCCCGGGCAGGTGCGGATCCACAAGTCAACGTCCTCATCCTCGAGGTCCTTGTCGATGGCACCGTAGGTGAAACGAGCGCTCGCGGTCGGCAGCGCGTCCTCGGCGAGCACCTGGTCGTACGCGCGATGGCGCGGCGAGCCGAGCGCCGCAACGACCCGGGACGCGATCGAGTGCACCCACTTGCGCTTGGCGAGCTTCGGCGCGGCCGCCGAGCACGACCCGAGACAGCTCGTGCCGGCGCAGCTCACGCTCACGGTCGCGTTGCCGGACTGACCGACGTAACGCGGCTGCGGTACAATCAGATAGGCACCTTCAGCGGGCGCGGTGACGCTCACCGTGTTGGCCTCCGATGCGAGCGCGGCCCCGTAGCTGCCGTCGCCCGCGCGCGGCCCGAACACGGTCACGCGGGTGCCGATCGACGACTTCGCGCGCACCGTGAGCTCGGCCCCGGCGGGTGCCAGGACGACCACGCCGACGTACGCCGGGACGACTGGCAACGCGATGACGCGCGAGTCTTCGAGGGTCAGGCCGCCGACCAGCGCTATCGGCGTCGCGGAGTCGGCCTTGCCGGGATCATCGGACAGCTGCGCGAGCGCGTCGGCCTCGGGCGGCGGGTCGTCGCAGGCCGTGAAGGCTGAAACGAAAGCAGCCAGCGCGAGGGCGCACGATGTTGATGCACGGCGACGAAGCATCGGAGGTCTCCAAGGGGCGGCAACGGCAATAATGGCCTCAAGAACTCACAGGCCAGGGGCCGGTTCGGCGGCGGAAGCTACCGGCCCGAAGATAGCACTGTCCCGCTTGCCGTGTGGCCTTCATCGAATCTTCATCAACCGCTGCCTCTACTCGAACGCGCCTGTCAGGGCGTCGCGGCGAGGATGCCCTTGATCCGGTCGGAGGACGGCGCGATGAGGCCCGGGTGCTTGCCGATGTAGTAGTCCAATGCGTCGGAGTCCACGATCCCGATCTTGCGGCGCGTGCCGGTCTTCAAGGTGTCGAAGGCGTCGCCGCCGTTGGCGAGGAACTCGTTGCTGACGACCCGATAGTCGTGCGCCAGGTCGAGGGGCTTGCCGAGCACCATCACCTTCGCCGGGTCGATGCGGTCGCCGGCCGGCCGGGTCGCGTCCCATGTGTAGGTGAGGCCAGCCGAGACCTGCAGGATCTTGGGCTGGTCGCGCTCCTTGCCGCCGACGGCAAACTGCTCTTCGAGCACACGCTCGAGCTGGGCGCCGCTCAAGGTCATCGTGACCAGCGCGTTGCCGAAGGGCTGTACTGAGAAGACCTCGCTGAACGTGACCTCGCCCACTTTCTCGCCCGCGGCGATGGCATCGTGGATCAGCTCCGCGCGGATCCCGCCCGGGTTCATCAACGCGATCTCGGCGCCACCCGCCGACGGGTCGCTCTCGGCGAAGACCTGCGCGTCGGCAATCACATCGCCCAGCGGGATCTCACCGAAGGGGCCTGGAGTGCGGTTGAGGTCGGCGCCGATCGAGCCGACCACCCGCGCCTCGACGCCGCGCACGAGGACCTTGTACTTGGCGATGATCGCGGTCAGCTCGGGGGCCTTGTCGACGTCGCGCGTCACGATCACGTTCTTGCCGGTCTTCTTGACGACCTCGTGCGTGACCGGATCGATCTCGAGTCGGATGTCGGTCACCAGGCGCCCCGCGAAGGACGCAGAAGTGACCAATTTACCATCGACATCGCATACATGCGCGGCGTTGGTGTGACCCGTGACGACGACGTCTACCTCCTTGTCGAAGCGCTTCACGACATCGAAGACAGGGCCCGAGATCCCTTCGCACTGGTCGTAGCGTCCGGTCGTGAAGCCACCCTCGTGGAGCAGCACGACGATCGCGCGGATCCCCTGCGCCTTGAGCTTCGGAACGAGGTCGTTGACGGTGTCGGCCTCGTCGCGGAACGTGACGCCCTTGACGCCCGCGGCGGTGACGACGTCGGGCGTGTCCTTCAACGTCATGCCGATGAAGGCGATCGGCACCCCTTCGAAGCGCCGCACTTCGTAGGCTGGGAACAGGGTCTCGCCACTGCCTTCGCGCACCACGTTGGCCGCGAGGTAGGTGTACCTGGCGCCCTCGAAGCGCGCCTCGGGCGTGCCGTAGCAGCCGTCCTTCGGATGGCAACCGCCATGCTGGATGCGCCCGAGTTCGACGATGCCCTCGTCGAACTCGTGATTGCCGACCGAGGAGATGTCGAGGCCTATCGCGTTGAGTGCCTCGACCGTCGGCTCATCGTGGAAGGCCGCGGACAAGAGCGGGGTCGCGCCGATGTTGTCGCCGGCCGCGACGACCAGCGTGTGTCCGTGCGCCGCGCTGACCTTGTTGATCCATGTCGCGAGGTATTCGCTACCGCCCGCCTCGACCGGCCCGGTCTCGGACTGGACGATGGCCGCCTTGCCGATCGGCGGCTCGAGCTGGCCGTGAAAGTCATTGAACGCGAGTAGCTGCACCTCGACCGGCGGCGCGGGCGAAGCGGGCGGAGCATCGAGCGCCGGCACATCAGCCGCGATCGCGGCATCAAGCTCGGGCGGCGGCCCCGACTTCGAGCAAGCACACAAGACGAGCGACAGGGCGAAGATGCGCTTCATGCGCCAGCGATATCACGGACGAGGCGCGCGGACATCCGCCCGGGCTATTCGATCCCGAGCGAGTGGCGCGCTTCCATAGTGCTGATCCAGAGCTCGTCGACAGGAACCACACCGCGCGCGCTGGTCGTGATGCCGCCCTCTTTAGACCAGAGTGGCGGGAAGTAGCTGTAGCCCTGATCGCCCTCGAGGCTCGCAATATCCTTGCGCCAATCGGTCCAGCGAAAGCCCTTGTAGAATAGCTCGAGGTCACCCTTGAACGCGACCGCCAACCAGTCGCCCAGCTGCAGCTCGAGGTCGTCCCAGATGAGGTCGTCGGGGGCGAGATAGAAGATGTTTCGGGCACCCGGAAAGGCGCCGATGTTCAGCGCATAGAAGCCACCGAGCACATCGACCCCGACGATCAGTGCGTCGTTCAGGCGAGGCATGGTGCCGGCCGGCATGCGGCCATTCCACTGCGCGATGTTCTGCGGCACCCGCCGCGAGCCCGAGCCGAAGATGCGCAGGAAGCCGTCATCGACGACGATGCCGCCCGTGTCATAGGCCAGCGCGCCGAGCGGCGAGTGGTTGGTCACCTGCAATGCTTCGAGCGTCGGGCCCCGCTGCGCTTCGTCGGGCGGCAGGATCTCGACCTTGTTGGTTGCCTCGGCGGCGAGCTTGCGCAGCCGATCGATGCCGAGATCGGTCGCTGCGACCAGCTCGCTCAGCCGTCGTCGCGCGGCATTCGGCCCACGCGGCGCCATCGCTATCGTCGGGTCGGCGACCACAAAAGGCGCCGGGCCTGCATGGGCATCAGGCACCGAGGGCGCAGTCGGCTGCTCGGACGTCTGCGTGGCACCACATCCAAGCGAGAACACGATGGCCGCCAATGCCGGATTGAATCTCAT
>Ga0335397_10001465_pt1 | contig 32174 bp, 25 predicted proteins | sample MAT04_FD_205740 | JGI IMG/M metagenome (GOLD analysis project Ga0335397, IMG submission 205740) | Freshwater microbial communities from Lake Fryxell liftoff mats and glacier meltwater in Antarctica - MAT-04 (spades assembly) (version 2) ... | reverse complement strand
TCGACGATGACCTTGCCAACTCGGTGATGGCGCTCAACATCAGTGGTATCGACCTACTGCGTGAGGACCAGCGCATCATGCCCAGCGGTGAGGTCGGTCGCAGCCTGTTGGGGCGCACAGACATCGACGGCGTAGGCACCGCTGGGGTCGAGCTCCTCTACAACGCTGAACTCACTGGAGTCGACGGCGAGCGAGTGCGCGAGCACGACGCCAGAGGTCGCTCGATCCCCGGGTCGGGCGCGACCACGACAGAGCCGGTGCCCGGCAACGACTTGATTCTCACCTTGGACCGATCGCTGCAGTTCCAAGTCGAACAGGCATTGGTCGCGCGAGTGGAAGCATTGAGTGCCAAGGGTGGTGCCGTCGTGGTGATGGACACAGCGACCGGCCAGATCTACGCCATCGCCAACGTGAGCCGCGGTGACGACGGTGTCGTGGCCGTCACCGCTGCCAACCTGGCTGCCGTGGAGCCGTTCGAACCCGGCTCGGTTGCGAAAGTCTTCAGCCTCTCCGCCGTCGTCGATACCGGGGTCGCAACACCGGACACGGTGATCGAAGTCCCCGGCCGGATCGTCTACGACCGTGGCACGGCCTGGGAGCACACGATCAACGACGCCGAGCCGCACAACAAGGAGCCGATGTCGCTACGCCACATCATCGTGCACTCGTCCAACATCGGCACGCTGCTGTTGACGGACGAAGTCGGTACTGAACGTTTCGGCAGCTACCTCGAATCTTTCGGATTCGGTCAGAAGACAGCGCTCGACTTCCCCGACGAGAGTGCAGGCATCTATAAGCCGGCGTTTGAGTGGCAGGGCACCGAGAAGCAGTCGCACAGCTATGGCTACGGTTACTCGGTCACCGCCCTGCAGCTCACAGCCGCCGTGAACACGGTGGCCAATGGCGGCGTGTACGTCGCACCGAAGCTGGTGGCCGCGACCATCGGCGCCGATGGCGAAGTGGTGGATACGGCCCCGTCTGCAACCCACACGGTGATCAAGCCGTCGACGGCGGCGACGATGACCGACATGATGAAGGACGTAGTGTGCGAGGGCACCGGCAAGGATGCGCGGATTGCCGACATCTCCGTCGCAGGCAAAACTGGCACTGCCTACAAGGTGCAGGACGACAAGACGTACGGTGCAGCCGGTACCCGTGCGTACCGCGCCTCCTTCGTCGGGTACTTCCCTGCGGATGCACCCAAGGTCACCATCCTCGCCACTATCGACGAGCCAGATCCCACGTCCAACGACCGCTTCGGCGGCAAGGCGGCAGCGCCGCTGTTCGCCACGGTTGCCACCGCGGCGATCCACGAATTGCAGATCACGCCCAACCCGGGCGACACCGGCTGTCCGGCCGCGGGATGACCCAGATGGCACGCATGCTCGGTGAGCTGATTGCCGACGCAGGGCCGCTGCGAGCAGTCGTGCGCGGCGCTACCGACGTCAGTGTCAGCGGCGTTGTCCACGACTCGCGAATGGTCGCGCCAGGCGTACTGTTCTGTTGTCTGCGCGGGTCCAACAGCGACGGTCATGCATTCGCGGCTGCGGCAGTAGAGGCCGGCGCCGCTGCGCTGTTGGTGGATCACGCGGTGGACTTCGATGTGGCGCAGGTTGTCGTACCCGACACGCGTGTCGCGATGGGGCCCATCGCGGCTGCGTTCTTCGGGCATCCGTCACGATCGCTGACCGTGATCGGTATCACTGGCACGAACGGCAAGACGACCACCACGAGTCTGCTCGCGGCCATTCTGGAATCCGCCGGGTTGCGCACCGGTGTCATCGGCACCCTCACCGGTAAGCACACCACGCCGGAAGCGCCAGAGCTGCAAGCACAGCTGGCCTCGTTCGTCGCAGCAGGTTGCGTAGCTGTGGTGATGGAGGTCTCCTCGCACGCGCTTGCGCTGCGTCGCGTCGACGGCACCCACTTCGCGCTTGCGGTGTTCACCAATCTCGGTCGCGATCATCTCGACCTGCATGGCACTCTCGAGCGCTATTTCGCCGCGAAGGCTGCGTTGTTCACACCATTCTTCAGTTCCCGGGGAATTGCCAACGTCGACGATCTGCATGGTCGATTGCTGTTCGACGCTGCGTCCATTCCGATGGCGGCGTTCTCCAGCGGCGAGATGAGCGATCTCGTCGTGACGCCCACCGCTCACGAATACACGTGGCGCGGCCAGAACGTGCGAGTGGGTATCGGCGGGGCGTTCAACGCAATGAACAGCCTCGCCGCGGCCACCGCTGCCGCGGCGATCGGTATCGACGTGACCCTGGTTGCAGAAGGATTGGGCACGGCACCGCCGGTACCAGGTCGGTTCGAGCCGGTGAGCGCTGGGCAGGACTTCGACGTGATCGTCGACTTCGCCCACACGCCCGACGGGCTGCGCGAGGCATTGACCGCCGCACGCAATGCCGCCGGCGACGGCCGTGTGATCGCGGTGTTCGGATGCGGTGGGGACCGTGACCGTGAGAAGCGTCCCGAGATGGGCGCGGTTGCGGCCGAACTGGCTGACCGTGTGGTGGTCACCTCCGACAACCCTCGCTCCGAGGACCCGATGGCGATCATCAATGCCATCACTCAGGGGGTACCCGGCGGCTACCGTGACCGTGTTGTGACCGAGCCAGACCGACGCCAAGCCTTCTCTGCGGCATTCCGGATCGCTCGGCCCGGCGACGTGGTAGTGATCGCGGGCAAGGGTCACGAAACCACGCAGACCATTGGAAGCACCGTCGTTCCCTTCGACGATCGCGCCGTGGCACGAGAACTTCTGGAGACGGCACAGTGATCGAGGCAGCACAGTGATTGCAGTGATGATCGCAGGTGCAGTGGCGATGTTCGTCTCGCTCATCTGCACGCGCTACCTGATCACCTTCTTCCGCACCCGCGGAACGGGTCAGCCGATTCTGGGTAAGGAGGATCACGGTCCAGAGCACCACATGATGAAGCAGGGCACGCCCACCATGGGCGGGCTGGCAATCGTCGTCGCGGCGGCAGCGGGTTGGCTGGGCGCTCACCTACGCCCGAACCTCGCGTTCTCCGACCAGGCAATGATCATGTGGGTCGGCATCATCGTGATGGCCGGTATGGGCTTCCTGGACGACTTCATCAAGGTGCGCAAGCGGCACAACCGGGGCATCTTCTGGAAGCAGAAGAGCTATGTCACCCTCGGCCTGTCAATGCTGGTGGCATGGTGGCTGGTGTCGTCCACCGACGTCAGTCAAACGCTCTCGATCACTCGTTCCACCTTCCCGGGGTGGCACCTCGCGATGCCAGTCTTCATCGTCTTCACGGGCCTGATGATCTGGGCCACCAGCAACGCGGTCAATGTCACTGACGGCCTCGATGGCTTGGCCGGCGGCTCGGCGATGATGGGTTTCCTCGCATTCACGATCATCGCCTACTGGGAGTTTCGTAACCCTGGTGTCTATGGCGATGTGGTCAACCCGCTCGACTTGGCGGTGCTCGCGGCCGCCTTTGCCGGCGGGTGCGCTGGGTTCCTGTGGTTCAACGCCGCACCCGCACGCATCTTCATGGGCGACGTCGGAGCGCTGGCGATCGGCACCGCGCTTGCACTGCTGGCCATCACCACCAACACACAACTGCTGATCATTCTCATCTGTGGCATCAACGTGATGGAAGCCGGCTCGGTCGCCATTCAGATGGGCGTGTTCAAAGCATCAGGGCGCAAGAAGCGGCTGTTCAAGATGTCCCCGATTCACCACCACTTCGAGCTGGTTGGCTGGCCCGAGACCACCGTGATCATCCGTTTCTGGATCATCACGGGCATTTGCGTCGCGAGCGCGCTGGCCCTCTTCATCGCCGACTTCACGAGGGTGACGGACAACCTGTGATCGGTACCGCTCTGGTCTACGGTATCGCGCTCGCCGGCGATGCACTTGCCGCTCAGCTGGCGCGCCGCGGCTGGGCACTGGTGATTGCCGACGATGTGGCCACCGACGCAAAGCGGGAGATGGCTGCGGCACTCGGTGCTGAGCTGATCGAGGCGCCGACTGCTGAGCAGATCGCGGAGCTCGTTGCGGCTGTCGACATGGTGTGCCCGGCACCTGGCGTGCCCGAGACTCACGCAATCGTGCTGGCGGCCTTCGCTGCAGGCGTGCCGCTGCGCACTGAGATCGACCTTGCCTACGAGTGGGAGCAGCAGCGCCCGGGCGGCCCGCGCCCGATGCTTGCTGTCACGGGAACCGATGGCAAGACCACCACCACGCTGCTGACGGCGCACATACTCGAGGCTGCCGGCCACCGGGTGGCCGCGGTAGGGAACACCGAGGTGCCGTTGGCGGCCGCGCTCGATGACGATGTCGACGTGTTCGTGGTCGAGTGCAGCAGCTTCCGGTTGAACTGGGTGCAGTCGTTTCGCGCCGAAGCGTCGGTGTGGCTCAACCTCGCGCCCGATCACCAGAATTGGCACACGTCGATGGCCTCGTACGAAGCTGCGAAGGCTCGGATGTGGGCACATCGTCGGCCCTCCGACGTCGCGATCGGTTGGGCAGACGATCCGACAGTGATGGCCAACCTGCGCTCCGCCGGCGGTCCTACTCGGACATTCGCTGCGGTCGGAGCGGACTATCGAATCGAGGCGGGCAACCTCGTCGGCCCCGCCGGCTTCATCGCCGCGGTCGCGGGTATGACTCGCGCATTGCCGCACGACCTGACCAATGCCCTCGCGGCGGCCGCACTGGTACTCGAATCCGGCCTCGCAACGCCGCACGACGTGCAGCGAGCATTGGCCACCTTCCGCCATCCCCCGCATCGCATCGAGCCGCTCGGCACCATCGACGGGGTGCAGTGGTTCAACGACTCGAAGGCGACGTCGCCCCATGCGGCGCTGACGGCCATTCGGGCGTTCGACAACATCGTGCTGCTCGCCGGCGGCCTTAACAAGGGCCTCGACCTGGCCAGCCTGGCCACCGAGCATGCGCGCGTGAAGGCGGTTGTGGGTCTGGGCAAGGCTGCGGCCGAAGTGACCGTGCCATTCGAACCCTATTGCCCCACGCGCATCGCGACGTCGATGGCGCAGGCCGTGCAGTTTGCAGACGAGTTCGCGGAACCGGGTGATGTCGTGCTGTTGTCGCCGGCCTGTGCCAGCTTCGACTGGTACCCGGGCGGAGGTTACCCGGCGCGCGGAGATGACTTCAAGCAGCTCGTCCACGCGCTCAGCACTGGTGTCAGGAGTACAACCCAATGACCTCCTCGTCCACACTCGTCGGCGATCGTCGGCGAGCTGCCCTGGCTCGCTCCGATGCAATGCGGCGCCACCCAACCCGTCGCAACGTGTCGCATCCAGCCACTCCTCCGCCGACCGCCTTCTACATCATCACCGTGGTCGTCACGGTCTTCACGATGCTCGGCTTGGTGATGGTGCTGTCGGCGACGTCGATCAGCCAGTTCCACAAGGGCAACTCACCGTGGCGTCTGTTCAATCGGCAGCTGATGTGGGCTGTGCTCGGCGTGATCAGCATGTGGTTTGCCATGCGGGTACCCACCCGCCGCTGGCGGCCGCTGGTGAACCCTGCGTTGGCAATCTGCTGCGGCCTGATGCTGCTGCCGTTCATGCCAGGAATCGGCGACCAGGTCAACGGAGCAAGTGCTTGGGTGGCTCTCGGCCCGATCAACTTCCAGCCCAGCGAGTTCCTCAAGCTGGCGGTGCTGCTGGCGAGTGCAAACCTGTTGGCGAAGCGCCACACCGAGATGCACGATCTGCGGCGCACGCTTGCGCCGGTGCTCGGTCTTGCGGTTGTCGGTGCGCTGCTCTGCCTGGCGCAGAACGACCTCGGCTCGGCGATCGTGCTCGGGTCCATCGTGTTCGCGGTCGCGTTCATTGCCGGTGCCCCGCTGCTGCCGATGGTCGCTGCCGGCGCAATAGGTGGCGTTGGCGCCCTCGCATTCGTCATCTCCAGCCCGCGGCGCGAAGCCCGGTTCACCGCGTTCATGAACATCGCTGCCCACAAGGACCACCTCAGCTACCAGACCTATCAGGCGATGATTGCGATGGCCCAGGGCGGTTTCACCGGCTCGGGCGTTGGGCGTGGCGAGAACAAGCTCGGCGAGTTCCTGCCGCTCGCGCACAGCGACTTCATCTTCGCCGTCATTGCAGAGGAACTTGGCATGATCGGTGTGGTCGCGGTGCTCGGCGGCTTCATGGTGCTCGCGTACGCAGGCGTGCAAGTTGCGATGGCAACACACGATCGCTTCCACCAACTGGTCGCGGGCGGAATCGTCAGCTGGCTGGTCGTGCAGACGTTGATCAACGTCGGCGGCGTCACCGGGCTGATGCCGGTCACCGGCCTCACGTTGCCGTTCTTCTCTGCGGGCGGCAGCTCGTTGTTCGTCACGCTCACCGCCACCGGTTTGTTGCTCAACATCGCCCGCAACGTGCGATGACCTCGACCACGTTCGCTGTCGTCACCGGCGGCGGCACCTCGGGCCACGTCCTGCCGGCGTTGGCCATCGCAGATGCGTTGGTCGCCGCCGGGCACCCTGCCGGGTCCATTCACTACGTGGGAACCCAGCGCGGCCTGGAGGTGAGGTTGCTGCCACCCACTGAGCACCCGCACACACTCCTCGACGTTGTTGGTTTGCAGCGCAGCTTCAGTCGTCGAAACCTGGCGTTCGCTCCGAAGCTGTTGCGAGCGGTTCGTGATGCCAAGGCATTGCTACGCGACCTGCGGCCGAAGGTGGTCGTCAACGTCGGCGGGTATGGCAGTTTTCCTGCAACCTGGGCTGCTCGCCGGCTGAAGATTCCGTACGTCGTGGTGTCGTACGACCGTCGACCGGGGCTGGTGTCGAAACTGTTGGCGAAGAGGGCGGCCGCGGTCGCGGTCGCCTTCGAAGGCTCGTCGCTACCGGGCGCAGAACTCACCGGGGCGCCGGTACGGGGCGCACTGATCGAGCTGGATCGGCTGTCGGCTCGCATCGTCGCTCGCGAGGAACTTGGCCTGCCCGGTGATCGGTTCGTGCTCGGGGTGATGTGCGGTTCTCAAGGTGCGGCTGCAATCAACGAGGCGGTCTCGGGCGCGGTAGCGCGTTGGGTGGATCGCAGTGATCTGGCGGTGTATCACGTGGTCGGTGACCGGTATCTCAGCAACGCCGCGCCCACTCATGATGGTGAAGCGGGCATCCTGTATCGCGTGATTGGCTACGAAGACCGCATGCCGCAGCTCTATGCCGCCGCCGACCTGCTGGTCACTCGCGGTGGCGCGGGCACCATCGCCGAGCTGGCGACCGTCGGCGCACCCGCGATCTTGGTGCCATGGCCCGGTGCCACCGAGAACCACCAGGTGGACAATGCCAAGGTCCTGTCTGACCAGGGTGCAGCCGTGTTGTTGGAGCAGGCAGATCTCACAGTCGACCGCCTCATGACCGAGGTGGAGCACTTCATCGAAGCGCCGGCCGAACTGGCACGAATGGCCGATGCCGCACGTGCCGCTGGTGCCGTTCACCGCAGTGGAAAGTTGGTCGACCTGGTGGAACGGGTGGCAGCGTCATGAGTCGCGCCCCACTCGCGCCGCTGGATCTCAGCACGCCGCGTTCGCTGCACGTGGTCGGCGTTGGTGGCCCCGGAATGAGCGCCATCGCGATCGTGCTGGCCGAGATGGGTCACGTGGTCGGCGGTAGCGACATGCGAGAACGCTCGGTGCTCGAGCGCGTACGCGCCGCTGGCGTCGATGTGCACGTCGGTCACTCGCGATCGCTGGTGCATGGTCGCGACGCGATCACCTGGAGCACAGCGATTCCGGAGCGCAACATCGAGCGTGATGAGGCGGACAAGGTGGGTGTGCTCTCGTTGCATCGCTCCGGCATGTTGGCCTCGATCTGCGCACTGGCGAAGTCGCTTGCAGTCGCAGGCACTCACGGCAAGACGTCGACCAGCTCGATGCTGATGCTGATCCTCGCGGAGGCCGGCCTGCGCCCCAGCTTCGTGATCGGCGGCGACGTCACGGACATGGGAACCGGTGCCCAATGGACTGGCTCGGACTGGCTGGTGGTGGAGGCCGACGAGAGCGACGGCACACACCTGCAGTTGCCGCTCTACGGCACGATCCTGACCAACGTCGAGGTCGACCATCTCGACTTCTACGGCACTCCGGAAGCGATTTTCGATGGCTTCGATCGGTACCTGTCGCAGATCGACGGGCCGAAGGTGCTCTGCCTCGACGATCCAGCAACCGCCCGTCTTGCCGCGCGCCACGACGTCATCACCTACGGCACGTCTGCGGCCGCAGATTTCGTCGCCGCCAACGTGCGGTCCGAAACCGGCTCGTTCACCTTCGACGTGATTCATCACGGCGTCGCTCTCGGCTCGGTGGCGCTGCCATTACGTGGACTGCACAACGTTCGCAACGCAACGGCGGCGGTGGCGATGGCCGTTTCGGTGGGCGTGCCGTTCGGAATTGCTGCCGCGGCGCTCGCCAAGTTCGGCGGCGTGGCTCGTCGGTTCGATGTTCGTGGGGTGGACGGCGGAGCGACGCTGGTGGACGACTACGCCCACCTGCCCAGCGAGATCGCGGCAGTGCTTGCCGCAGCCCGTGGCAGTGGGGATGCCTGGCGGCGTGTCGTCGTCGTGTTCCAGCCGAACCGCTTCAATCGCATGGCTGTCATGTGGCCCGACTACCGCGATGCATTCGTCGACGCCGATGTGGTGGTGCTCACCGACATCTATGCATCTGGCACGGCGCCAATCCCCGGTGTCACCGGCAAGTTGGTCGTCAACGCAGTGATCGACGCCCACCCGCGAAGTCGCGTCGTGTGGATGCCGAAGCGAGTCGATCTGGTCGAGTTCCTCGCGCGCGAACTCCGCGACGGCGATGTCTGTATCTCGATGGGGTGCGGAGATGTAGCGGCGCTGCCAGATGAGGTGCAAGCGCGGCGTGGCGAACTGCGTGCCAAGCGATGAGCCTGGCGCAGCTGCAACAGACAGCGCTGCGCCGCATGGCGGGCTTCGCCACCGGTGACGAACCGTTGGGTTCATTCACGACCTACAAGGTGGGTGGGCCCGCGTTGGTGTTCGCGACGCCGCGCAATACGGCCGAACTGCAAGTGGTCGCCGAAGTCATCCAGGACACCGGCCTTCCCGTGCTCGTTGTCGGACGTGGCTCGAACCTGCTGGTGGCCGATGCCGGTTTCGCAGGAGTTGCCGTCTCGCTCGCAGCGATCGCAGAGTGGATCGAGTTCGAAGGTTCAACAGTCGCCGCCGGCGCCGCGGTTGCGTTGCCCGTCCTAGCGCGCCGCTGCGTTGCCGCAGGCCTCGTCGGCTTCGAATGGGCCGTGGGAGTGCCCGGCTCGCTCGGCGGCGCGATACGAATGAACGCCGGTGGCCACGGCAGCGACATCGCTGCGTCGCTGGTCGGCGCGCACGTACTCGATCTGCACAACGCAGTGCAGGCGTGGATGCCCGCCGGTGAGTTGGATCTGCAATTTCGTTCCTCGAACCTGCGCGATCATCAGGTGGTGCTCGACGCCCGGTTGCAACTCACGCTCGGTGATGCCGCAGCAGCAGAAGCAAGCCTTTCGGAAATCGTGCGCTGGCGCCGCGAGCACCAACCGGGTGGACAGAACGCGGGCTCTGTGTTCGTCAACCCGATACCCGGTGAGCTGCCGGCAGCCGTACTCATCGACCAGTTGGGCCTTCGCGGTTTTCGTATCGGTGGCGCGTTCGTGAGTGAAAAGCACGCCAATTTCATCCAGGCCAGCGACGGGGCCACCGCCGCTGACGTCCGCGCAGTGTTGGAGCACGTTCGTGCCGCGGTTCGCGAGTCCACCGGCTTCGAGCTGCGCAGCGAGGTGCGGATGATTGGCTTCGCCACCGCAGGTGTCGAATGAGTCGGCCAGTTCCACCGGGAGCGGATGACCCGCCGGAACACGTGCTGGAGGAGCTGCTGGAGGCCTTCTCCGAGGAGTCGGCGCCGCAGTACAACTTCGACGATCCGTCCATCGACCGCATCCTCGGGATCACCGACGAGCACGACGCGCCAGACCCTGCCGGACCTGCGGAGCCCGCAGCAGTGCCCGACGGCGACGAGAGCGATGACGACGAGTACGACGACGACGAAGCAGACGCACCGGAGGTGCAACCCGCGACTCCCGAGGAGTCGGCCGCGCCGCGACGCACCATCGTCATCGCCGAGGACAACCGGCCTGACAGCGTCTATCTCGATGAAGACAAGGAGAAGGCGTTCCACCAGCGGCGCGACGCAGTGGATGATTCCGGCGAACGCTCGACCATCGTCATCGCCGATCTCGACGGAGCCTCCTCGAGTGAACCGCCATTGTCCAGGTCGCGCGGTGGAGGTATCGACCCACGAATCCGAGCTCGCCGCATTTCAGTGCGCCGCGCCGAGGGCCGTCGCCGGCTGATCTGGGCTGGCATCGGGGTCGGCATCGTAGTGGTCGCCATTGCGGCGATCGCAGTCTTCGCGTCCTCGATCTTCGACGTGCGTGAGGTGTCGGTCCAAGGCGCGGTGTACACCGACCCGTCGGTGTTGCAGAGCGTGATCGACGATTTGCAAGGGGAGCCGGTTCTGTTGGTTGACACCTCGAAGGCACAGGCGCAGCTGGAGGCGGTGCCGTGGGTGCAAAGCGCACGTGTCGCCACCGACTTCCCGCATCGCGTCGTCATCGATATTCGTGAGCGGGTGCCGATCGCTGCTTTCAAGGGCGGTGACGGCCAGTACCGAATCATCGACGCGCAAGGCAGGGTGCTCGACGTCATCGACGGCGAACCGACGGACTACCTCGTGATCTCGGGGGACCACCCTGATACCGCACGTGGTCAGTTTGCGGGCGCGCCCTACGCCTCGGTGGCTGAGCTGGTGTCCAGCCTTCCTTCCGAGATTCGCGAGGTCACGCTGTCAGTCGGCGTCGATGCGGGCACTGGCACGCTGACGATGGTGCTGGCCAACGACCAGCCTGACGGTGTGGGCATTCGGCTGGGCGACGCACAGGCCATTGACGAGAAGCTGGCGCGGCTACTGAAGCAGGTTCGCACAGGCCTCGACGGTGTCTGCCAGATCGATGTCAGTACCTCCGATGCTGGTGTGGTGCCCTGCTGAAGACGTGGGTTCCACCGATACCCTCCGGTTTCGTGCGAGACTGAGCGCCAGTGCTCATCTCACCCTTGCCCGGCGCCTCCAGTAGATGGCGGATCACCACGGCTGAGCAGCCCATTCGCTACCATCGAACCCCAGCAGGTACCTCAGTGCCCACACACCAAACTCACCATGTTTTCTCATCTCGGAGGTCCTTCTGATGGCTGGCGCACCCCAGAACTATCTCGCTGTCATCAAGGTCATCGGTGTCGGCGGCGGCGGCGTCAACGCTGTCAATCGGATGATCGATGCAGGCCTCAAAGGTGTGGAGTTCATCGCTGTCAACACCGACGCGCAGGCGCTGCTGATGAGCGACGCCGATGTCAAGCTCGACATTGGCCGTGACCTCACCCGCGGTCTGGGCGCCGGCAGCGACCCTGATGTGGGCCGCAACGCTGCCGAGACCCACCGTGACGAGATCGAAGAAATGATCAAGGGTGCCGACATGGTGTTCATCACCGCAGGCGAAGGCGGTGGCACCGGCACCGGTGCGGCACCCATCATTGCCGAAGTGGCACGCAGCATGAATGCGCTCACCATTGGCGTGGTCACCCGCCCATTCAGCTTCGAGGGCCGCCGACGCGCCGTGCAGGCCGACACCGGAGTGCAGCGGTTGAAGGAAAAGGTCGACACCCTGATCGTCATTCCCAACGATCGCTTGCTCACCGTGGCCAACGAGAAGACCAGCGTGCTCAATGCGTTCAAGATGGCCGACGAGGTACTGCTGCAAGGCGTCTCGGGTATCACCAACCTCATCACCACGCCCGGCCTGATCAACACCGACTTCGCCGACGTGAAGATGATTCTCTCCAGCGCCGGCTCCGCTCTCATGGGCATCGGTCAGGCGAGCGGTGAGAACCGTGCCGTCACCGCCGCCAAGTCGGCCATCAGCAGCCCGCTGCTGGAGGCTGCCATCGACGGAGCGCGTGGCATCCTGCTCAACATCACCGGCCCCTCCAGCATGGGTCTGTTCGAGATGAACGCGGCCGCCGAGATAATCCATGGCGTTGCCCATCAGGACGCCAACATCATCTTCGGTACGGTCATCGACGACGAGATGGGCGACGAAGTCAAGGTCACTGTCATAGCGGCCGGTTTCGATCGTTGGGACGGTGGCAACACCGGCACCGCGACGCCGAGCTCCAGCGGTCGGCCGTCCATCAAGTCGGTCCCCGACTCCAAGCCGACTTCCACGTTGAAGGATCTGTTCGCTGAAGATGGCGCGGACCCGCTCGACGGCGACGACGACTTCGACGTGCCTTCCTTCCTCAAGTGATGTGAGCTCGCTCGACCTGTTGGTCGCGGAACGCTTGGCGACGGTGCGTGATCGCATCGGCCGTGCAGGTGGACACCGGGTGACCGTGTTGCCGGTCACCAAGACGTTCGGTGTCGAGGCGTGCTTCGCCGCGTTTGCCGCGGGTTGTCCGGACGTCGGCGAGAACTACACGCAGGAGATCGTCAGCAAGCTCGGGTCGGTGGACCGCCCCTTCGGCGTGCACTTCATCGGCCAGCTGCAGAGCAACAAAATTCGTCAACTGGCACCGATCGTCTCGATGTACGAATCGGTGGACAGACTGTCGCTGGTCGCCGAACTGGCGAAGCGAGTGCCCGGTGCGTCGGTGCTCATCCAGGCGGCGGCATTGGCCGAGCCCGGCAAGGGCGGGTGCGCGCTGGATGCCGTTCCGGCGCTCGTCGCTGCGGCACAGGACGCCGGGCTGAGCGTTCGAGGGCTGATGACAGTCGGGCCGACCACCGGCGGTCCGGAGTCGGCTCGGCAAGGTTTCCGCGCAGTTCGTCAACTGATGGACCGGCTGGGTCTGTCGGTCTGCTCGATGGGGATGACGAACGACCTAGAGGTTGCGGTGCAAGAGGGCTCTACGCAGGTACGCGTCGGAAGTGCGCTCTTCGGAGAGCGTCCACCCGCGAGCGCGCTCGTGCGGTAGCCTCGTCGATTGCAGGAGGACAGCGAATGGCGATGTGGAAGAAGGCAATGGATTATCTGGGTCTCGGGCCCGATGATTCCTATGACGATTACGACGTCGCGCCCGAACCCGAACGGCCTCAACGCGCCGCGCGCCAGCCACGCGACGAGCAGCCGCGACAGCAGCGGGGATACGCCAACGACTACGAGCAGGAAGCACCGGTTCGATCTGTTCCCGCTCGTCCCAGCTTTCCCACGAGCACGGTCAACGACGGTGCGTCGCGTCGCCCGGTGCCGGCCAACGACGATTCAGCCGTACAGCCGCGCCCCATCACCCCACGCACGGCGCCGGCGCCTCGCGCTACTCCCGCCCCAGCCGGCGCGGACCCGTACACCGTACGGCCCCGCCGCTTTGACTCCGCTCAGGAGATTGCCGACAAGTTCAAGGAAGGGCTGCCGGTCATCATGAACCTGGAAGCAGCTGACCGTGAAGTGTCACGGCGCCTCATCGACTTTGCGAGTGGTTTGTGCTATGGCCTCAACGGCAGTATGGAGAAGGTGGCGACGGGCGTCTATCTGCTCAAGCCCGTTGCTCGGTCGAACTCCTACGACGAATCGGGTTACGGCGCCTGATCGTTTCGGCGGGCATCATGTGAGCGCGCGACGCGCCTAATATCGCAGCTATGGAAATCAGCCCGCAGACGATTCGCAGTACCGGCTTCAAGACGGTCAAGAAGGGCTACGACCCCAACGAGGTCGAGTCGTTTCGTACCCAGGTCGCCGCGGCGGTCGAGACTGCGCAAAACCAGGCCACCGCAATGGAGGCCAGAGCACGGGCCGCGGTCGCCAAGTTGCAGGAAGTCTCGCAGCAGGTCGCCGCTAGCCCGCGCGAGGCTGCAGCACCCGCCAGTCACAGCGGCGATACGGAAGTGATCAGCCGTACACTGTTGCTGGCCCAGCGCACTGCCGACACAGCGATCATGGAAGCACGATCGGAGGCTGATGGCATCACCGCCCAGGCTCGCGAGGAAGCGTCGCGGGTGCTGGACAGCGCTCGCACAATGGCCAACAAGACGGTCGACGATGCGCGTGCAGATGCGCGTCGGGCAGTGGAGGACGAGCGCGTCCGTGCCGAGAATGAAGTACAGTCTTTGCTGGCTCGGCGCGACTTTCTGCTCGGCGATGTCGACCATCTCGAGCAGTATCTGCAGTCGCAGCGCGAGCGCCTGCGCGACGCCGCAGTGCAGTTGCAGGAGCTGGTCGACAGGGTGCCAGGTGGTTTGGGCGAGATGCGCCGCCCCCTCCTGTCGGCATCGGCCGAGCCGTTGTCTGCGTCGACGCCGGCCGCAGTCCCGGCTGCGTCTGTCGCAGCGCCAGCGGCCGCCGAACAGGCCGCGCCTGTGGCACCCGAGGCGCAGTCATTTGACACATATTCCGACGGAGATGACGACACGCTGGACGACACCCAGGGCGAAATCCTCACGGACGTCGGCGCCGCTGCGCTGTTCCCGCACACCCCAGACCGGGCGGCGGGCCTCAGCGCCCTCGCCATGTCGGGCAACACCGACGCACAGGACAACGTGTGGCGTCTACTCGACGAGGAAGTGGCCAGCACGCAGGCCGCGCAGGCGTCGCTCGGGCTCGATGAGGTGACCGCGCAGGTGCCGGTCACCCCTGCACCGGTCGAGCTCACCGATCCGTTTCGCAACGGTGGCGACGAACTTCGTTAACCGCTGGGGCCGCGGTCCCGGCGGCGGTAGAGTGGCTGACGGCGTGGACGAGGACATCACCTCCGAGCCTTCGGAAGAACAGCGTGTCTGCCAGCCGGTCGTCACGCCCAGTAGAACCGGACGGGTTCAGCCCGATATCGCTGGTGCAGTTCGAGTGGTCCTGACCGAATCCAAGGTTTCGAATCGGGGCAAGCAGGGTGGTACCGCGGGCCGATCGGCTCGTCCCTGTGCAATCCAGCACAGGAGCCGCTCGTGACCTACCCCACCGTTCAATCGCAACCGTCGTTTCCCGCAATGGAGCGCGAGGTGCTGGCCTTCTGGGAAGGCGACAAGACCTTCGAAGCGTCCATCGACGCTCGCAGCGGCGCCGACGAGTACGTGTTCTACGACGGCCCTCCATTTGCCAACGGTCTGCCGCACTATGGCCACCTGCTCACCGGCTTCGTGAAGGACGCCGTACCGCGCTACCAGACCATGCGCGGCAAGCAGGTACAGCGCCGCTTCGGCTGGGACTGCCACGGCCTGCCTGCAGAAGTTGTTGTTGAAAAGGAACTGGGGATCAGCGGCCACCCAGCCATCACCAAGTTCGGCGTCGACAAGTTCAACGACGCATGCCGTACCAGCGTGCTGCGCTTCACCGACGACTGGCACCGCTACGTCACCCGCCAGGCCCGCTGGGTCGACTTCGAGAACGACTACAAGACACTGGACACCTCCTACATGGAGAGCGTCATGTGGGCGTTCAAAACCCTGTGGGACAAGGGGTTGATCTACGAAGGCTTCCGCGTGCTGGCGTACTGCTGGCGTTGCGAGACACCGCTCAGCAACACCGAGACCCGCATGGACGACGTCTATCGCGACCGCCAGGACCCGGCCCTGACTGTGCAGTTCCAGCTGGACACGGGCGAGAAGATCCTGGCATGGACCACCACGCCGTGGACGCTGCCCAGCAACCTCGCACTCGCTGTCGGGGCTGACATCGACTATGCGGTCATGGAAGAGATCGTCGACGGAGCACCACAGCGCTACATCGTCGCCGAGTCGCGGCTCGCGTCGTACGAGAAGGAACTGGCCGGAGCGACGCAGGTCGGGTCCTTGAAGGGTGCCGACTTGGTGGGCCGTCGATACACGCCGCTGTTCGACTTCTTCGCCGACGCCCCCAACGCGTTTCACGTACTGGCCGCCGACTTCGTCAGCACGGAGGACGGCACCGGCGTCGTGCACCTGGCTCCAGGGTTCGGTGAGGACGACCAGAACGTGTGCAACGCCGTCGGCATCCCCACCATCTGCCCGATGGACGAGCACGGCCGCTACACCACCGAGGTCACCCCCTGGGCACACGTGCACGTCTTCGATGCCAACCCGCTGGTGGTCAAGGAGCTGAAGGCCAGGGGAGTGGTGGTGCGCCACGACAGCTACCAGCACAGCTACCCGCACTGCTGGCGCTGCGCCGAGCCGTTGGTCTACCGCGCGATCAGCTCGTGGTTCGTCCAGGTCACTGCCTTCCGCGATCGCATGGTCGAGCTCAACCAGCAGATCCGTTGGGTGCCCGAGCACATCAAGGAGGGCAGCTTCGGGAAGTGGCTTGCCAACGCTCGCGACTGGAGTATCAGTCGCAACCGTTTCTGGGGCTCGCCCATCCCGGTGTGGCGCAGCGACAACCCCGAGTACCCGCGCCTCGACGTGTACGGCAGCATCGAACAGTTGCAGACCGACTTCGGTGTTGAAGTCACCGACCTGCACCGCCCGTACGTCGACGATCTGGTGCGTCCCAACCCCGACGATCCCACTGGCCTCTCGATGATGCGCCGCGTGCCGGAAGTGCTCGACTGCTGGTTCGAGAGCGGCAGCATGCCGTTCGCTCAGGTGCACTATCCGTTCGAAAACGCCGAGTGGTTCGAGAGCCACTACCCGGGCGACTTCATCGTCGAATACATCGGCCAGACTCGCGGCTGGTTCTACACGCTGCACGTGCTGGCCACAGCACTGTTCGATCGTCCCAGCTTCCTCACGTGCGTCAGCCATGGCATCGTCCTGGGCGACGACGGCCAGAAGATGTCGAAGAGCCTGCAGAACTACCCAGACCCGATGATGGTGTTCGACAACTACGGCAGCGACGCGATGCGCTGGTACCTCCTTGGCTCGCCGATCTTGCGTGGCACCGACCTCGTCGTCACCGAAGACGGCATACGCGACACGGTTCGCCAAGTGATTCTGCCGATCTGGAACAGCTGGTACTTCCTGTCGCTGTACGCCAACGCGGCCGGCACACAGGGCACGTTCCGTACCGACAGCACCGATGTTCTGGATCGCTACATCCTGGCGAAGACCCACGACCTTGTCGGCACGCTCACCGCCACGATGGAAGAGTACGACCTCTTCGCCGCCTGCGGTGCCGTGCGCAGCTTCCTCGACGCGCTCACCAACTGGTATGTGCGTCGTAGCCGCGATCGCTTCTGGGCTGGCGACCAGGACGCCATCGACACGTTGCACACCGTGCTGGCGCTGCTGTGTCGTGCGCTGGCGCCATTGCTGCCGCTCACCACTGAAGCCGTCTACCGTGCCCTCACCGGCGAACGCAGTGTGCACCTCACCGACTGGCCCGATGCTGTGTCTGTGCCTTCCGACGCTGACCTAGTGGATTCGATGGACCTGGCTCGCGATGTGTGCAGCAGCACCTTGCGGTTACGCAAGGCACACCAGCGTCGCGTGCGTCAGCCATTGGCCTCGCTGCGTGTTGCGGTCGCCGGGGCACAACGGTTGGCACCGTTCAGTGAATTGATCGCGGATGAGGTCAACGTGAAGGCCGTGGAGTTCACCGACGACGTCGCCGCGGTGGCCAGCTTCGACCTGCAGGTAGTGCCTGCGGCGCTGGGGCCGCGCCTGGGCAGCCAGGTACAGCAGGTCATCAAGGCAGTCAAATCCGGTGATTGGCAGCGAACGGATGCTGGAGTCGTAGCCGGTGGCGTTGCCCTCCTGGAGGGTGAGTACGCACTGAAGATGGTGGTCCAGGGCGATGGAGCCAGCACACCGATGTCCAACGGAGCAGGAGTCGTCGTTCTCGACACCGTGTTGACGCCCGAGCTGGAAGCGGAAGGCATCACCCGCGACCTCGTTCGCCTCGTGCAACAGGCTCGTCGCGACGCCGGGCTCCAGGTCAGCGATCGCATTGCACTCACGCTTGGCGTGTCGGGCACGGTGCGAAACCAGGTCGAACCGTTCCAACACCTGCTGACCGACGCGACGCTTGCCACTTCATTGTCCTGGGCCGCCGGCGAGTCCAATGCCGATCTCGATGGTGAGCCGATCCATGTCAAGGTGGCACTGGCGCCCTAGATCGGCCCAGAATCCGCCTCTGACCGATAGCATCCCGGCCTGACGACCCGGACCACGGAGGTTCAGCGCGATGGCGACTGCCAAGAAGGCACCCGCGAAAAAGGCCCCTGCCCCTGCTAAGAAGGCCGCGCCAGCTTCGGTGAAGAAGGCTGCTGCCCCTGCCAAGAAGGCCGCGGCAGCTCCGGTGAAGAAGGCCGCGCCAGCTTCGGTGAAGAAGGCTGCTGCCCCTGCCAAGAAGGCCGCGGCAGCTTCGGTGAAGAAGGCTGCTGCCCCTGCCAAGAAGGCCGCGGCAGCTCCGGTGAAGAAGGCGGCGCCAGCTCCGGTGAAGAAGGCGGCGCCAGCTCCGATGAAGAAGGCGGCGCCAGCTCCGATGAAGAAGACAGCGCCACCCGCTGTGGCGAAGAAGTCTGCAGCACCAGTCGTCGCGAAGAAGGCCGCTCTCGTCAAGGCTGTTCCGGTGAAGGCCGCTCTCGTCACGGCTGTTCCGGTGAAGGCCGCTCTCGTCAAGGCTGTTCCGGTGAAGGCCGCTCCGGTGAAGGCCGCTTCGCCCACGCCGGTGGCGAAGGCAGTGGCGAAAAAAGTCGGCCCGGTCGTACCTGAGAAGGCGGCAGTTCGTGGCGTGACCAAGGAAGGCATCTCTTACACCAAGGACTTCGATGCCAAGTTCCTCACCGCACAGCGCGCTCTCCTCTTGGAGGAGAAGGCGTCACTCGTCGGGCAGGCAGTGCGGCTGGAAGACGAAGCGTTGGCGCTGATCACCGAGCAGGAAATGGGTGACGTGCAGTTCGACGACGAGGGCGGCGAAGGCGACACGATGGTGGTCGAGCGTGAGCGCGACCTCGCCCTCAGCGCCCAGGCCCGACAAACCGTTGCCGACATCGAGGCTGCGCTCGAGCGTCTCGTCGTGGGCACCTACGGCTACTCCATCGAATCTGGCCGCCCTATCTCGCGTGAGCGCCTCGAAGCAATTCCGTGGGCCACCGTGCTGGTGGAGGAGAAGGTCGGCGGGATCGGTCGTCGATGACCGACGATGTCCAGCCGAGGCATCGGCTGCGGCTCACGATGGCTATTGCGCTGGCCCTGATCGCGATCGACCAATTGACGAAGCACTGGGCTGTCAATGCTCTGACTGACGAACCGCCGCACCACGTCATCTGGACGCTGCAGTGGAACCTCACGTTCAACAGCGGCATGGCCTTCTCGAAGGGCCAAGGAATCGGGCCGATCATCGGACTCATTGCGGTGATCGTCGTCGTGGTTGTCCTGCTGGGCGTTCGGAAGAACTCGAGCCCGGTGGTGGCCGTCGCTGCGGGTTTCGTCGTCGGTGGTGCGCTGGGCAACCTGGCCGACCGCCTGTTTCGGGGTGACGGTTGGTTGCACGGTTCGGTGGTCGACTTCATCGACTTCCAGTGGTTCCCGATTTTCAACGTGGCCGACATGGCGGTGAACGTCGGTGGCGTGATGTTCGTACTGTGGTCACTGTTCACCAAGCAGGAGGCAGTGGCGTGATCGAGGAAGAGATTCCCGCAGCCCTGGGCGGCGAGCGACTTGACCGCATTGTCTCGCTGATCACCGACTGCAGCCGCAGCGACGCAGCGGTCCTCGTGACTGCCGGCGGAGCGTTCATCGATGGCGAAGTGCAACTCATCGGCAAAGTCCGTGTTCGCGAGGGTCAGATCGTCCGCGTCGACCCGTCGTTCCTGCCCGTCACTGAACCGCCGGCTGCCGACTCGACCGTCGAGTTCACGGTGGTGCACGCCGACGATCATCTGATCATCATCGACAAGCCGGCCGGGCTGGTCGTTCATCCCGGTGCCGGCAACCCCGACGGCACCCTGGTCAATGGTCTGCTCGCTCGCTTTCCCGAGATTGCCGACGTCGGGGAGACCCATCGGCCGGGCATCGTCCACCGACTGGACGTGGGAACGTCCGGTCTGCTGGCCGTGGCTCGCACGCAGCGGGCGTACCACGCACTCGTCGACGCACTTGCAGCTCGCGACGTCGGGCGTGTATACCGCGCGCTCGTATGGGGCCATCTCGCCAACCCGGTGGGCGTCGTCGACGCACCCATCGGCCGTGATCATCGCGACGCGATGCGCATGGCGGTCGTCGTCGACGGCAAGACCGCCCGCACTCGCTACCGCGTGCTGCAGGAATATCGCCGACCCACCGAAGCCTCATCGTTGGAGTGTCGGCTGGAGACCGGACGTACGCACCAGATTCGAGTGCACCTCGCAGCCATCGGCCATCCTGTTGTCGGTGACGGAACGTACGGCGGCATTCGCTCGGGCATCATGCCGGCGCGCCCGTTCCTGCATGCCGCTGCGCTGGAGTTGTCGCACCCGGTGACGGGCGAGGACTTGACGTTCAGCTCTCCGATGCCTGCCGACCTGGCCGACGTGGAAGCGGCGCTCGGCACCTAGTTGCGACGTCGGCTGGGTCACCCCTGACGCACCCTCCAACCCATTTGCGCGTGCAACGAGTTTCTGGGCGGCAACTGTCCCACGTACGGTTCTGGGTGTCCCCAGTTCCGGCTTCCGGGACGCAGATCGCCCAGCTTCAGGCTGAACGACGACGGCGCGCTACGACGAAAGCGGTACGAGGCCGGCTTCGACGAGAGCATCGGGCCAAGGCGACGTGCCACGCGCTGCGTCGGCAACCGACTGCAGGGTGAACCCGTCCAGAATCAGCCGCATATGCTCTCCGGCGGTCTTCCAGATGGCCAACAGTACGCACTGACCTTCGTGATCGCAGGCGCCATCCTGGTGGGGTTCGCCGAAGTCGCCAAGGCTGATCGGCCCGTCGACCGCACTGAGGATCTCGCTGATCCGAATTTCCGCCGGCGGGCGAGCGAGCACATAACCACCGCCGACGCCGCGCTTGGAGCGAACCAGGCCAGCGCCCTTCAGCGCCAACAGGATCTGCTCGAGGTACGGCTGCGGAATGGCAGTGCGCTCGGCGATGTCGCGCACCGACGTGGGCCCGGGGGCCGTGTCGTGCAGCGCGAGAGAGAGCAACGCCCGACACGCATAGTCACCCTTGCTCGAAACACGCACATGGTCATCGTAGGGCGTTTCCGACGGCTTGTGGTAACTGCCTGAATGGCGCCGGTGGGGCGCAAGGTGATGGACTGATGGTCGCGTGCTTCCTTTGCCCACCCTTCCCCGCTACAGCGCCGACAATGTGCGCGGCATCGTGCCAGCCCTACTGGCGCCCCGCGGAGCCAGGCAGGCGGCGTGGATGCCCGACCAGGTGGCCGGGGCGAAGCAGGTCGTGCTGTTGGTCCTCGACGGTCTGGGTTGGGAACAATTGCAATCTCGACTTGTACTCGCACCGCACTTGGCCGCGATGGCCGGCGGCGCAATCACCACCGTCGCCCCTTCGACCACGGCGACGGCATTGACGTCCATCACCACCGGTCTTACCCCCGGTGAGCACGGCATCGTCGGCTACCGGATGGAAATGGCCGGAGAGATCCTCAACGTGCTGCGCTGGTCCACGGGGAACGGTGATTCACGCCGCCAGATCGACCCGAGTACCACCCAACCGTTCGCACCGTTCATGGGCGACCGAGTGCCGGTGGTCAGCAAAGCTGAGCTCGAGAACTCCGCCTTCACCGAGGCGCACCTGCGTGGGTCCGAACCGGCCGGCTGGAGGACCCCTTCCAGCATCGCCGTGGTGGTGGGCAATCTATTGCGGCGCGGCGACCGAGTGGTCTACGCCTACTACGACGGCATCGACAAGATCGCCCACGAGCGTGGCTTTGGTCCGTTCTACGACGCCGAGCTTCAGTTCGTCGATGCGCTGGTCGGTGCCGTGCAAGCGGCGCTGCCGCCCGGGGCCGTGCTGCTCGTCACCGCCGATCACGGCCAGGTGGACGTGGGAGAGCGGCTCGTGACGCCGCATGCCGACGTGTTGCGGCTGTGCCGACAACAAAGCGGGGAGGGGCGATTCAGGTGGCTTCATGCACGCCCTGGCGCCCGGGCCGAGTTGCTGGCCGCCGCCACCGAGCACCATGGTGGTAGCGCGTGGGTGCACAGCCGTGACGAGATCATCGGTGCCGGATGGTTCGGCCCAACGGTCAGCCCCCCGATCGCGGGCCGCTACGGCGACGTGGCGCTGGTGCCGCACGAACCGATCAGCTTCCACGACCCGGCAGATTCTGGTCCATATCCTTTGGTTTGTCGGCACGGTTCGCTGACATCTGCTGAGATGCTGGTGCCGCTGTTGGCCGCGGCTGCCGACAATCGATAGCCAGTGCATGTGAACAGCCAGCCGCAGAAGATGGAGCCATCATGATCGAGGAGATTCCGCAGTCCGAGGGAGCAGAGGTGCTGCAGCTTGCGATGCCACCCGCACCTGAGGCCGCCGTCGCCGGGCCCGAACCCGAGCCGATCACCGAGACGGTGACCGAGCCGGCGAAGGTGATGCGTATCGGTTCGATGGTGAAGCAGTTGCTCGAGGAGGCACGCACCAGCCCACTCGACGAAGCAAGCCGCGAGCGCATGGCGGAGATCTACGAGCGGTCGATCGTCGAGCTGGCCGAGGCACTCTCGCCCGACCTGCAACAGGAGCTACACATGCTGGCGCTGCCGTTCAAGGACGGTGTCGTGCCGTCCGAGGGCGAGCTGCGGGTGGCAAAGGCGCAGCTGGTCGGCTGGCTGGAGGGGCTGTTTCACGGCATCCAGTTCAGCTTGATGGCGCAGCAGAACGTGGCCCGCCAGCAGCTGGAGCAGATGCGTCAGTTGCCGCCGAGCGGCCCTGGCGGCGGCGCTGGTGGCCAGCCGGTCGAGGCCAGGGAGCGTCCCGGCACGTACCTCTGAGCGATCACCGCCGTGTTTGTCGCCCTGTTTGTTACGCCATCAAACGCGGCTAAGGTCGTCCGAATCACAGCCGTGTAGTCCGTCTTAAATCCAACGCTTCTCGAGGAGGTCTGCGCCCGTGGGCGACTCGTTCACCCACCTGCACGTCCACACCGAGTTCTCGATGTTGGACGGCGCAGCCCGCCTCGACGACTTGGTCGCGAAGGCCGTGCAGGATGGCCAGCCAGCGTTGGGGATCACCGACCACGGCAACATGTACGGGGTGCTCGACTTCTACAAGGAGTGCCGCAAGCAGGGCGTCAAGCCCATCATCGGCACCGAGGCGTACATGGCGTACGACTCGCGCCACGAGCGCCCCGCGCGACGCGGCCGGGTCGACGACTCAGGCGGCGATACCGAGGGTGGCAAGAAGCTCTATTACCACCTGACCCTCCTCGCCGAGACCGACAAGGGCTATCGCAACCTCATCCAGCTCGCCAGCCTCGCCTTTCTGGAGGGCTACTACTACAAGCCGCGGATGGACTGGGAGCTGCTGGAGAAGTACTCCGAGGGGCTCATCGCCACCACTGGCTGCCTGGGCGGCCACGTGTTGCAGGCGTTGCTGCAGGGTGATCAGAAGCTGGCGACGCAACATGCAGGCCGCCTGCAGGAGATCTTCGGCAAGGACAACCTGTTCGTCGAGCTTCAGGACCACGGGTTGCAGGCGCAGCGCGACACCAACCCGCAACTCATCGACATTGCGCGCAAGATCGGTGCGCCCCTCATCGCCACCAACGACTCGCACTACGTGCATCGCGACGATCATGAGTCGCATGGCGCACTGCTGTGTGTGCAGACCGGCGCGCTGCTCAGCGACCCCAAGCGGTTCAAGTTCGAAGGCACCGAGCACTACCTCAAGAGCAGCAACGAGATGCGTCAGCTGTTCAGCGACTTCCCCGAAGCATGCGACAACACGTTGTGGATTGCCGAGCGCGCCGACGTCACCATCGAGTTCGGCAAGCCGCTGCTGCCCAACTTCCCGCTCCCGGAGGGCTTCGAAGACGACGCCGGATACCTCGATCACCTCACGTGGGAGGGTGCCAAGCAACGGTGGGGCGAAGTCCTGCCGGCAAGTGTCGTCGAGCGTGTCGCCTACGAACTGCAGGTGATCAAGAACATGGGCTTCGCGTCCTACTTCCTGATCGTGTGGGACCTGATCAAGCACGCCAAGGACGCAGGCATTCGAGTCGGGCCAGGCCGTGGTTCTGCCGCGGGATGCGCCGTGGCGTACAGCCTGCGAATCACCGACCTCGACCCCATCAAGTACGACCTGTTGTTCGAGCGCTTCCTCAACCCGAGCCGCATCTCGATGCCGGACATCGACATGGACTTCGACTCGCGATACCGCGACGAAATGATTCGCTACGCGGCGGAGAAGTACGGCCGTGACCACGTTGCGCAGATCATCACGTTCGGCACCATCAAGGCCCGCAATGCCGTGCGCGACGCGGCGCGTGTGTTGGGTTATCCGTACGGCATGGGCGACAAGGTTGCCAAGCTGATGCCGCCGCTGGTGATGGGCCGCGACACTCCGCTGAAGTACTGCTTCGAGGAGAACCCGAAGTACAACGACGGGTTCAAGGCGGCCGCTGAACTGCGTGCCACCGTCGAGGCCGACCCCGACGTCAAACGAGTGGTCGATGTCGCCAAGGGTCTCGAGGGTCTGAAGCGCAGCGACGGTATTCATGCCGCGGCGGTGGTCATCACCAAGAACCCGCTGACCGATTATCTGCCGGTGCAACGCAAACCAGTCGCCGGTGGTGACCCCAAAGACGCCCCCATCGTGACCCAGTTCGAAATGCATGGTGTCGAGGAACTCGGTCTGCTGAAGATGGACTTCCTCGGTCTACGCAACCTCGACGTCATCTCCGACACGGTGGCGATGGTGCGCGCCACCAAGGACCCCGAGTTCGACATCGACTCGGTGCACCTCGACGACGAGGCCGTGTTCGACCTGATGGCGCGCGGCGACACGATGGGTGTCTTTCAGCTGGAGTCGCCGCCGATGCGGGCACTGCTGCGGTCGCTGGCACCTACCTCGTTCGAAGACGTCTCCGCTGTGCTCGCCCTGTACCGGCCAGGTCCGATGAGCGTCAACATGCACTACGACTACGCCGACCGCAAGAACAACCGCCAGCCGGTGGAGTACTTCCACCCCGACGCCGAGGAGATACTGGGCGACACGTACGGCCTGATGATCTATCAGGAGAGTGTCATGCGCGTGGCGCAGAAGTTCGCCGGCTACTCGTTGGCCGAAGCCGACAACTTGCGCAAGGCGATGGGCAAGAAGAGCCGCGAGGTAATGGCGCAGGAACGCAACAGCTTCGAGGACGGCTGCGTGCGGATGAACTACACCCGCGAGATGGGCGAGAAGTTGTTCGACATCATCGCCAAGTTCGCCGACTACGCCTTCGGTAAGAGCCACACGTTCGGGTACGGCTTGGTGACCTACCAGACGGCCTACCTGAAGGCGCATTACCCGGTGGAGTACATGGCCTGCCTGCTCACTAGCGTCAAAAGTAACCTCGACAGGGCAGCGGTGTACCTCAGCGATGCCCGCACGACGGGCGTGAAGGTGCTCACGCCCGACATCAACCGGTCGATCACTGACTTTGCGGCACTCATGCCCAGCGAGGTCCCCGTTGATGTGGTGCTGCCGGCGGGAAGCCCGGGCGCAATCACGTTCGGTCTGTCCGCGATTCGCAACGTAGGGGAGGGCTTGGTCGAACTGTTGCTCCGCGAGCGCGACGAGAACGGCCCGTACGACTCGTTCCACGAGTACGCCGAGCGAGTGCCCGAGCCTGTTCTCAACAAGCGCACCGTGGAGTCGCTGATCAAGGCCGGCGCCTTCGATTCGCTGGGCCACCCGCGCAAGGGCCTCTTGATGGTGTTCGAGCAGATCATCGATGGCACCGTCGTGCGCCGGCGCGAACGTGACCAGGGCGTGATGAGTCTCTTCGGTGATGTGGGCGACGACTCCCTCGGTGGGGGCTTCAACGAGCGGGTCCACATCCCGACGCTGGAATTCGACAAGAGCGACCGCCTGAAGTTCGAGAAGGAGATGCTCGGCCTCTACATCAGTGACCACCCCCTGCTGGGCGTCGAGGCCGCACTGCGCCGCAAGGTGGACTGCAGCGTCGCCGAGGCGGCCGAAAAGGATGACGGGGCGATGATCACGTTGGGCGGGGTGATCACCAATCTCTCGCGCAAGTTCACCAAGAAGGGCGACCAGATGGCCGTGTTCATCCTGGAAGACCTCGATGCCGCCATTGAGGTCACTGTCTTCCCGCGGGTGCTCACCGAGCAGAGCCACAAGCTGATCGACGACGCGATCGTGACGGTCAAGGGCCGAATCGATCGTCGCGACGAGACCCGAGTTGGTTTCATGGCGCAGGATGTTCAGATTCTGGAGGGCCTTGACACCGGCAGCGCCGCGCCTTTACGTCTGAGAGTGCCAGCCACCTCTCTGACCGAGCTCAAAATCCATCAGATTCGCAAGATTCTGCGCGAACACCCTGGTGATTCGCCCGTGTACCTGCACATCGGCCAGGGCAAGGTGCTCCGGCTGGCCGACGACTTCTGCGTCGATTTGGATCGTGTGGTGGGCGAGTTGCGCATGGCTCTTGGCCACGATGCAGTCGTTCTGTAGCGCGAAGTGACCGTCCAGGCAGGAATCTGCCCGAGTTGGTGGCAGAATAGAGAACTCAGGTCACTCCTCGGTTATGGGGAACGAGTTCGACAGGAGCTTCCGGGCAATGCCAATCCAGGTGGTCACCAGGGATGCTGCAGCACTGAACGACGCCGACCTCGACGAAATGGCGTCGATGGGCGGGGCGTTCGACATCGGCATCCTCTCGAAGGCGAAGGAAGACTGGGTGCTCAGCACCGCGGCGCGCGTCGAGGGCAAGCTTCATGGCTTTGCGTTTGCCACTCTTGAGCGCATCGGCGGCACTCCCTGCGTGCTAGTGGGCTTGCTCAGCGTGAAGCGTTCCTCCAAGCGCGACCAGGTGCTGAAGGGCGTCATGCACGAAGCGTTCCATCGGGCGCTGATGGCATTCCCCGACGAAGACGTGGTCGTCGGTTCACGGTTTGCATTGCCCGACGGTCTCGAGGCGTTCAAGCAGGTCGACGAACTGATTCCGCGCCCGGCCCACCGTGCCGTTGGTGAGGAGCGAGCATGGGGTCGCCGTCTCGCCAAGCGCTTCGGCGTTGACGGTCAGTACGACGAGCAGACGTTTGTCGTCAAGTCCAATGCGCATGGTTTCCTGGATCACGAGTCGCTGAAGGCAGATCGAATCAAGCCCGAGGTGTCAGCGCTGTTCGCGACAGTCTCGGCCAAGACCAGCGGTTCGCTGGTGGTGCACGGCTGGATCATGGCCGAAGACCTCGTCAAGCTCGGCGCCCGCTGAGCCGGTGAATTCCGAACGGCAAGAGGGTTCAACGCTCGACGCTGTGATTCGTCACCGGCGGATGACTCGTCGCTTTGATCCCACGCCACTCGACCGTGCGCAGGTCGACGAACTGGTCGACCTGGCACGTCGTGCACCATCGGCCGGCTACAGCCAGGGCGTCCACTTTCTCGTGCTGTCAGGTGAGGCCGCGCAGTCGTTCTGGACGACCACCGGTGGCGACGGCTGGTTCGATGACGAGATCCGCGCCGCGCCAGTGCTGGTTCTGCCGCTCGCCGACCCTGTCGCCTATACCTCGCGCTACTCCGAGGGCGACAAGGCCGGGCACGGTTTGGAAGAAGCTGCCAACTGGGAGGTGCCGTTCTGGCTCACCGATGCAGCGATGGCCACTCAGAACCTGTTGCTGCTCGCCGAGGATCGCGGGCTCGGGGCCTTGTACTTCGGCATCTTCCGCAATGCGCGAGTGCTGCTCGACGCGTTGGGCGTGCCGCCGCATGTGCTGCAGGTCGGCGTTGTGGCGTTGGGCCATCGTGCCGCCGACGACCAGCAGTCCGGGTCTGCCCGGACGCGGCCGCGTCGGGCCGTCGCCGACGTGATCCATCACCAGCGGTGGTGACGCAGTGGCTGCTCCGGCTCGGTCCGGAAGCCCTCCGGCTGGCTAGGTTGGCGCGCAGCAACGACGCACACTGGAGATGTTCGCAATGGCCAACCAGATCCCCCTTGTCGACTACCTCGTGCTTGGCGACACGCCGCACCTGACTGCCAATGAATGCACCGTTTGCGGCGCCCGCTTCTTCGGTCGCCGCAATGCGTGCGCCAGCTGCAGTGGCACCGAATTCAAGAAAGTCGCGATCGACACCACTGGTGAGGTCAAGGCGTTCACGATCGTGACGTTCGCAGCCCCCGGTGTGCCGGTGCCGTTCGTGTCGGCAATTGTGGACTGCGGCGGCACCAGCGTGCGCGGCAACGTCATCAATGTGGAAGCGTCCCCCGAGCATGTCTCGCTAGGCATGAAGGTGGCCCTGGCCACGTACACCATCGGCACCGACGACAACGGCACCGTGGCCATCGGCTTCGGTTTTGCACCGTTCAATTGAACCGCGATCTGAACGACACTGGACTGAAAGGCACGACCATGAGCGATGACATTTGGATTCTCGGCATTCACATGACCAAGTTCGGCAAGTACCCGGACCTGGACACCGTCGACCTCGCCTCGCAGGCGGCACTCGCCGCGCTGGCCGATGGCGGTGTGACGATGAAGGACATCGGTGTGCTTGCCGCTGGCTGCCTGATGGCATCCAATGCGGGTATCGGCCAGCAACTGCAGAAGCAGATCGGTCAAACCGGTATTCCGGTCTACAACGTGGCCAATGCCTGCGCTACCGGGGCGACTGCGCTGCGCACTGCGATCATGGCCGTCAAGTCGGGCGAGGTCGACATGGGGCTGGCGGTCGGTGTCGAGAAGCTGGCCGGTGCCGGCCTGCTCGGTGCAGGCGGCCGCCCGAAGAGCGACAAGAACGAGTGGAACCCGTCGGGCCGAATGGGCGCCGTCACCAGCACGGACGGTCGCATCGGCACCGACAGCATGCCCGGCGTGTTTGCGCAGGTGGGCATGGAGTACGGCCACAAGTACGGCGGTACCAGCTTCGAGTTGTTCGCCAAGATCAGCGAGAAGAACCATGCGCACAGCACGCTGAACCCGCTGGCCGCGTACACCAAGCGGATGACGCTGGACGAGATCATGAACGACATCATGATCGCCTACCCCAACACCCGCCCGATGTGCAGCGCCAACTGCGACGGCGCGGCGGCGGCTGTAGTGGTCAGCGGCGCCAAGCTGCGCACGATGTCGCTCGAGCAGCAGCGTCGCGCGATCAAGGTCTCGGCATCCGTGCTGACCAGCGACCCGTACGAAGAGGGCTGCCAGGTTTTGCCCAATGTCAACACGCTCACCCGCAACGCGGCCAAGATTGCCTACGAGCAGGCTGGCATCGGCCCTTCTGATCTCGACCTGGTCGAGCTACACGATTGCTTTGCCACCGCCGAGTTGGTGCACTACGACAACCTGATGTTGTGTGAGGAGGGCGGCGCTGCCGACTTCTTCAACTCCGGCGCAACATGGCGCGACGGCAGTATGCCGGTCAACGTCTCTGGCGGCCTTGAGTCCAAGGGCCATCCCATTGCTGCCACCGGTATCGCCAACATCTGGGAGGTCTGCCACCATCTGCGTGGCGAGGCAGGCGATCGTCAGATCCAGGGTGCCAAGGTGGGCTTGGCCCACGTCATCGGCCTCGGCTCGGCGTGTGGCGTCCACATCCTGGAGAGCTCCGGGCTGTAACACCCGGAGCTCGTGCAGGGCGATGGAAGCAAGGCGCGTCAGCCCTGCGGGCAGGTGGCGTCGAAGTATGCATTGATGTTGTCGGATGCCGCCTGGACCTCTGGTGTGCTCATTTCCTCGATTGCCTTCTGCACGGCCGGGTTACTCATGTCGTTGGCATTGTCCTTCATGATCTGGGCGTACTTGCTGAACGCTGCGCCCATGACTGCGACATCTTCCTTGAGCTCGTTGGGAACCTTCGACGACACGTCACCGAACACTTTCTGCAAGTCGCCAGCCTGCCCGGAGGGGGCGAACACCTGAGCCATCATGCCGGCGAACGACATCGCGAGCTGCCGGCACTCCGCCGAGAGGTTCAGGTCGGATGGCAAGCTCAGGTCGGACGGGAGAGTCAGGTCGGACGGGATGGACAGGTTGGACGGAATACTGCCGTTGCTCGACGGCAGCTTGCTGTCGCTGCCGCAGGCGCCGAGCCCGATCAGTGTGGTCGCGGTGAGGGCGAGAGTGAGGATGCGATTCATGTCGTTCTCCTGTGTGCGGTGGGTGGCCCGACACTGCGACTCGTCTGAGTGGCCCGGGTTGGATGAAGTGTCGCAGACGTCAGAGCAATTGCGCAGAGAGGTCTGTCAGTTTTTCGGCAGGAAGTTGGCACACATGAGCGCGACATACAAAGGCAAAGCCGGCTGGCCGGTCGTCCCACAGTGGGCTGTCGTACGGCTCGCCCCAGGCAATGACGGCGTCTGGGAGCCAATGCCGCCGAACTTCGGCCAGCAGGTCCGGGCGGTCGCCGGTGATGACGATTTCGGTGGCACCCGCTAGGCGAGTGGCGATGGCGATCAACGCTTGCGAAAACGCGGAAGGGGATTGCGGAATGGCTCGAGCGAGAAGCCGGATGATCTGGTCGGCATGGTTGGTGTACCGGGCCTCGCCAGTCAGCGAACCGAGGCGGGCGAGCGCCACGGCGGCGGTCGAGTTCGCTGAAGGCGTCGCGTTGTCGAGTAGTTCCTTCTGGCGGGCGACCAGCTGCTCGCCGTCATCGGGCGTGGTGAAGAGACCGCCGCGATCGACGTCCCAGAAGTGATCCAGCAGTACGTCGACCAGTTCGCAGGCGCTGTCGATCCAGCGTGCCTGGCCGCTCAGCTCGGCGAGCCGTGTGAAGCCATCGATCAGTGTTGCGTGATCGGCTGCCAGCGCGGCGTGGCGCGCCTGGGGTGCTCCGTCCGCATGCCACGAACGATGCCAGCGCCCATCGTTGCGGCGCAGCTCACGGAGGAGAAATTCACCGTTGGCAATGGCTGCGGCGGCCCAATCCTCACGATCGAACGCGGCCGCTGCTTCGCAGAGTGCGACCAGCATGAGCCCGTTCCACTCTGCCAAGACTTTGTCGTCGAGGCCCGGATGGGTCCGGAGTTCGCGAGCTTCGAACAGCCGTTGCCGAGCTACTTCGATGTGCGCCGGGCGAGCCAGGTTGCCCCGATGGTGCAGCCGCGCCGGGATCGTGCGGCCCTCGAAGTTGCCGTGGTCGGTGAACTCGTACCACTCAAGTGCTGCGTCGGCTTCGGGGCCGAGCACCGCGCGAACCTCGTCGACGGTCCACGTGTGGAACAGCCCTTCGTGCCCGCGCCCATCGGCATCTGGCGAGTCGGCATCTTGGGCCGAATAGAACCCGCCGTCGGGGTGGCGTAGGTCGCGCAGCACGTATTCCACTGTCTCCTCGACGACTTGGCGATAGCGAGCTTCCCCGGTGAGCAGCGCGGCGTGCGTATAGGCACGAATGAACAACGCCTGGTCGTAGAGCATTTTTTCGAAGTGTGGCACCAGCCACTGGACATCCACCGAGTAGCGGGCGAAGCCGCCGCCGATGTGGTCATAGATGCCACCGCTGGCCATCGCATCCAACGACGTGGTGAGAATGCTCAGTCGTTGTGCATCTGCTGTCGTGGTCAGTGAGCGGGCGATGAGATCGAGACTCATGGTCGAGGGGAACTTCGGAGCAGTCCCGAAACCGCCCCACTCCGGATCGAACTGGGACGTGAGCTGAGCCAGTCCTGACTCGACGATCTCGGGTCCCGGATAGTTCGCCATCGGCAGCACGCTGGCCGAGCGTTGCAGTGCCTCGCCAAGTGCGGTGATGTTCTGGAGCAGATCGTCGGGGCGGGTGCGCCAGACCTCGTCGATCGCTGCGGTCAACTGCAGGAACGCCGGCTTGGGAAAGTAGGTTCCGCCATAGAATGGCTCGCCCTGCGGATTCATGAAGACCGTCATCGGCCAGCCGCCGCGGCCCGTCATTGCCTGCACGGCATCCATGTAGACGGCGTCGACGTCGGGGCGTTCTTCGCGATCGACCTTGATGTTGACGAACAGCCGATTCATCTGCTCGGCGACTTCAGCATCCTCGAAGCAATCGTGGGCCATGACGTGGCACCAGTGGCAGGCCGAGTAGCCGACCGACAGCAGGATCGGCACGTTG